>Ga0118677_10004982_pt1 | contig 23679 bp, 22 predicted proteins | sample AliMusrvi5mmetaG_FD_86154 | JGI IMG/M metagenome (GOLD analysis project Ga0118677, IMG submission 86154)
TGAATTCGAGAGATTTGGCTGGTGCGAATTGTGCCGGTACTTGCCGGCAATTTTGATGGGCCGGCATACCGGTTTGCGCGGCGTCCGGTATTACCAAACTGCGGAGTTGAATTGCCGGCTGGTGGCGCCGGTCGAGTTGGATGGCGAAGATGCTGGGGATGCGCCGGTTAAATTTTCGGTGAAGCCCGGCGCGTTGCAGGTAGTCGTGCCGGGTTGAGACTGCGCAGAAGTTCCACGCTCATTTTGATGCCTCGGTAGAAATTATCTAATTCCATCTTTTCGTTTGGCGAATGCCAGTTGTCATCGCCTTGCCCCAATCCAATGACCAAGACTTCGCCTCCGAGTTGCCGTCGGAAATTTTCGAGAATATGAATCGTGCCACCTTCGCGAGTACAGACCGGTTTACGACCAAAAGCGGTTTCCAGCGCGGCTAGTGCGGCACAGGCACCGGGACCTTCGGTGTTAGTCAGGAACGGCGGCGAATAGTGGCCGGCATCAATGGAGAGCCGGACTGATTTTGGGGCGAGCCGGCGCAAATGTTTGACTACGAGCTGGTCGATGGTTTTTGGATTTTGGTTTGGCACGAGCCGGCATGTGATTTTGGCAGAAGCCCACGCCGGGACGATGGTTTTGCCACCGGGACCTTGGTAGCCGCCGGTGATGCCGTTGATTTCAAATGTCGGGCGTGCCCAGCGGCGTTCGAGCGTGGTGTAACCGGCTTCGCCGGTGGTGGCCGGCACGCCGAGTTCGGCGGCGTAGTGCTGGTCGTTCAACGGGAGTTGGCGCCATGCGCGGCGCTCTTTGGCCGTGAGCGGACGGACGGCATCGTAGAAACCGGGAATGGTGACGCGGACTTGAGCGTCAACGCAACCGGTTAGCATTTGCGCAAGCACCATGGCTGGGTTCGCGAGGCTGCCGCCGAATACGCCGGAATGCAGGTCGCGATTCGGGCCGTCCACACGGATTTCAAAGGCGGCAATGCCGCGCGTGGCATAGGTCAACGTCGGCCACCCTTTCGCGTACATGCCGGAGTCGGAGATGATCGCGTAATCAGCGCGCAGCCGCCGGGCGTGTTGTTTCACGAATTTGATTAACGCTTCGCTGCCAACTTCTTCTTCACCCTCAATAAGAAATCGGATATTCGCCGGTAACGGTTGTTTTGTCGCAATCAGAGTTTCGACAGCTTTGACGTGGGCGAAGAATTGGCCTTTGTTATCGGAAGAACCACGCGCGAAAAGTTTACCGGCGCGGATGGTTGGCTCAAACGGCGGCGTATGCCAGAGTTCCAATGGTTCGGCTGGTTGCACGTCATAGTGACCGTAGATAAGAACGGTCGGTTGGCTGGCAACCGGTGTTGTGTGTGCCTCAACAATCGGATGGCCGGCAGTTTTGTGAATGGTGACGGACAAGCCGAGGTGGCGGAAATGTTTTGCCAGCCAATCGGCACAGGCACGGACATCGGTACGATGAGCGGGCTGACCGGAAACGCTGGGGAAACGGATAAGCTGCTTGAGTTCCGTGAGGAACCGGGCCCGATGTTGGTGAAGGTAACGATCAATCATGCCGACATTGTCGATGTTTTTTCTTCCCGGCGCAATCGCGAATCACTAGACTGCCGGCATGCGCACGGTCTTTGGCTCGGCAGAGTGTCAGAACCTCAAGCACGCGCTTGGCCGGGAATGGCTGGAAACCAACGGCCTCGGTGGATTCGCATGTTCGACCATCATCGGTGCCAACGTGCGCCGGCACAATGGCTGGCTCGTTGTTGCGTTGATGCCACCGCTCGACCGGTACGTGTTGCTGTCGAAATTTGAGGACCGCGTCAAAGTCAACGGACAAGATTTTCATTTGTCCACCAACTTGTATCCCGGTACCGTCTTCCCGCATGGATTTAACATCCAAACTGAATTCCGGTTGCGCCCATGGCCGACGTTTCGGTACCTGAGTCATGATTTTTCCATTGAGCGTAGCATCTGTTTGATTCACAACGAAAACACCGTTGTTGTGAGTTATCGGAATCTTGGCAGTGGTCCGGTGGAGCTAAAGGTTTGCCCGCTGCTGGCATTCCGCGAAGCCGGCGAACTCACCGCGCGCAATGCCACCGTCGATTTCGCGGTTGAGCGTAGCAACGGCGTGCTCGCAGTGCAACCGTACCGGGAATTACCGCGTTTGTTTTTCCACACCGTGCCCACCAATGTCGAAATGAAATCCGATTGGTACCAACGTTTCTCTTATCCAGTCGAACAGGAACGTGGCGAGGAGAGCGAGGAAGATCTGTTCACGCCATTTGAGCTGACGTTCAAGCCACGTGCCGGTGAGACCGTCCACATCGTCGTCACTACCGAGAATAAAGCCGGCATTGACGCCGCGACATTGCTGGCCGGTGAGCGGCAGCGCCGGCAACTGTTCGCGAAAGAAAAAGATGCACACCGGCAAGCCTTGCTGATTGCTGCTGACGCATTCATCGCGCGACGTGACCAAACTACCGCGACTGTACTGGCCGGTTTCCCACTGGAGACGGATTGGGGGCGTGACACGATGATCGCGTTGCCGGGGTTAACGTTAACGACCGGTAAATTTGAACTGGCAAAAAAAATTCTACACACCTTTGCCGGGTTGCGTAACCGAGGATTGATTCCGAATGTTTTCCCCGAAGATGGCGAGAAACCGGAATACAATTCAGCGGATGCGACGTTGTGGTTCGTGCTGGCGACTTGGCGATTTTGGAAAGCTAGCGGTGACGATGCCGGCGCGCAAGAATTGTTACCGGCGCTGCGCGAAGCGGTCAGGAGTTACCGGGACGGTACCCGGTATGACATTTATGCGGACAAGGACGGTTTAATTAGCGCTGGTACGCCCGGCACGCAACTCACTTGGATGGACATCAAAGTAGCCGGCTATGTGCCGACGCCTCGGCATGGCAAACCGGTTGAAATTAACGCACTTTGGTTTAACGTGCTGCTTATGCTGGCGGAGATGGAAGAGAAACTGGCCGGCGATATTCCGGCGGCAGTCGGTCTGCGCAAGTTTGCTGATCAAGTTGCCAACAGTTTTGTAAAAGTCTTTTGGAACGCTGACGCCGGTAACCTGTACGACGTGGTCCAAGGTAACTTCCGCGATCCAGCCATTCGGCCAAACCAGATTTTTGCCGTCAGCCTGCCGCATTCACCACTTGATCGAGTCCAGCAGCAGGCCGTTTTTGATTGTGTGACCAAACATTTACTGACGCCGTACGGTCTGCGGACGCTGGCGCGTGGTCATGAAAAATACTGCCCACGTTACACCGGTAACCGTTGGCAACGTGACTGTGCTTCACATCAGGGGTCGATTTGGCCGTGGCTGATTGGTTCGTACTGTGATGCGTATGCGCGTATCCATGGTACCGGCAAGCCGCAGCGCAAGGTGATTGCTGGCTTGATTCAACATTTGCTCACGCATCTCGACGAGGCCGGTCTCGGTTCGATCTCTGAAATTTTCGATGGCGACCCGCCGCACCGGCCGGTTGGTTGTTTTGCGCAAGCTTGGAGCGTAGCTGAATTATTGCGCATCTACGATGCTTATGTCTGGTAAGGGGTGACAAAATGAAAAGACTTGATATGAAACGCTGGATTTGCACTGTTGCGTTATGGCTGGCCGGAGTTGGGTTGATTTGGGCCGGTAATGCCGAAGATTCTTTTAAGGAAAAGAAACTCGATGATCTCTCGTCCACGGAAATGTCCGACTGGGGCGCACTAGCCTTGGGGATTCAGCGCCCTAAGTGGAAGCACGGCGAGACGGAACATTTTATCATCCATTTTTTTCGCAACGGCGAGAAAATTGCGCGCCGCAGCGAGGTGTTTTACACGGAGATCAAGGAGTTCTTCGGCAATCGGCCGGATTTGCTCGCCGGCAGGAAATCGCAAGTGTTCGCCTTCAACGATGCGAACGACTGGAAACAATTCGCCAGCAAGATTAAGAAGGAATGGGCCAGTGGCGTGACGCGTGGTGATGAGTTTTTCTACATTTCGGCGAGCGAGGAAGGCCGGTACGATAGCAAAGGCAAAATCCAGGCGCATGAGATGACGCACCTGATTTTTAACCGGTTTTACCGGGGGCATCCGCCATTATGGTTGAACGAAGGTCTCGCGGAGTACTTCGGCCAACGAAAAACCAGCACCCTGACTCAGTTTCGACAACAGATGAGCTTAGCTGCACCGTATCAACTGAACTGGTTATTCCACGCTGAGCAATATCCTGAGCAGCTCAAGCAGGTTTATATGTTTTATGCCGAGGCCGCGATCGTGGTGGATTTCCTGACGCGGAACTCGGAGCGCGTGGCTAAATTACCAAAATTTGTGGACGCAATGATCTCCACCAACGATGTCGCCGCAGCATTGCAAATCTACGGGTACAAGGATTACGCAGAATTCGAGTCCGCCTACAAGAATTACCGGCGCCATTTCTGAGCGAGTTGTTGCTCATGCGTTTATGTTGGCAGCGCGAGCAAGGCAAACATGCGGCCGGTTTGACCGCGTTCAGCACGGTAAGAGTAATACCGGTCAAGATGACAGGCGGTGCAGCAGTGGGGATTGTCAATCTCAGAGATACCGGCAGCGCGTAATTGCGTTTCGATATCGGCCCACAAATCCATTTCATAGTGACATGAACCAATGCACGGGCCGATGACTGCGAAGCCATCACGCGGGCGCAGCATTTTGATAGTCGCGCCGATGATGTTGGCCAGCGTGCCTCGCTTGCCGGAATGGATCAACGCAATGGCTGGTATGGCGCGGTCAATGATAAAGACCGGCGCACAGTCAGCGCAGCGGATGAGCAACGGCAATCCACACTGCCGGGTGATGAGCGCGTCCACGCCAGTAACCAGACCGGGCTGTTGGACGATGGCGACACCAGCTCCGTGAATTTGTTCTGCCATCGCGAAATCGGTGAAACCGTGGGCGTGGGCGACTTGCGCCGGGAAGTCAGTAGCCCGGGTATCGTCTGCAGAATCGCGCATGGTGAAACCATGCGGGTAACCGGTCAGCGAAGCAAAAGTTTCATAGCGCATAGTTAGCGCGTTTCAGTAAGTGTTGGACGGTCAAAAAGCGCGGCGGCACATTTGTAGCTGTTGAGGGCGTTATCGCGGGTTTGCTTGGCGAGGACCGGTTGGTGGGCGTCGAGGAAGATGCGGTTTAGACCGGCATAGGCACGGCAGATGTGAGTTTTGACAAGCGGACAATCGGCATTGAGTTGGGCGACTGGGTGGCCGGGGGCAAAAATAAGCGCGCAACCATCACGGTCAATTTGCCGGTAAATCTCGACGAGGTAACGCAACGGCTCTTGGCGGCCACCGTCGAGCAGCAGGGCTTCGAGCAGGGCAATGGCAGCTTCTTCATTCCGGCCAGCTGCAATCAGGGCGGAGGCGACGCTTTGATAGGAATCGGGGTTGGCCGGTGCGAGGTGGGTCATGTACTGGTAGGCTTTGAGTGCGTCGTCGTAATTGCCGAGGCGCATGTGCGAAAGGCCAAGGTTCCAGTAGATTTCGTGGTTTCCGATGTCTGGGATTTCGTCAGGCTTGCGGCCGCGGAGAAGTTCTTTGCGACGATTGTCATCATTAAATTCATGGTCGAGTGGGACGGCGTGCAGCAGGGTGTCGACGGATTTTTGATACCACGGTAGGCTGGCGGCTGAGGCGATCAGAGTTCCGTCAGCGGCGCGTTGGGCAAGCAGGTCGCCTTTGATCCGGTAATAGGCGCCGAGGTGGAGAAAAACAATTTGGGTTTTGTCCGTGACCTGTACCGCTTTTTCGCCTTCGTCAATGATGCGATCGATATTCTTGTATTCGGAATCTTTTTCATAAAGTGCATAGGCAAGAGATTTATGAGTTTTGAAGCTATTCGGGCATGCTTCCACGGCTTGCGTCCACAAGTGGACATCATCTTCCCAGTCATAATTGCGTTTAAATGCACGGGCACCGAGAAGCACAACAAGCAAGGCTAACGTGCCACGGGCGGCGACCTGAAGCCAGATGCGTTTTGCCCAACCGGAGATATCCAGTTGCGAGGCAATGTTTCGCCAAGCGGCGTAGACAGCAACTACGACGCACCCGGCAAAACCCAATGATGGTAGGTACAGAAATCGTTCAGCCATGATGCTGCCGATAATTTTAATGATATTGGCGGTCGGCAGGATTGTTCCGAAAAAGAACATGATGAAGAAGAAGACAGCCTTGTTGCGCCGGTAATTGTAAATGGCGAGCACAATCAAACCTAGTAGGACGACCATTGCAATGAGCGCCTTAAGGTCTTCCCAAGAATTGAAGGCGTACGACACGATTGGGATTTGGTTGTACGAATAGTCGCACGACAATGTCTGCGGCCACAACAGCAGCCACAGGTATTTGCCCAAAACTTTAATTGCTGTCAGCCGCGCGCTCCAAAAACTCGCGCTGATCAGCGGATTATCCACAAATGGCAGTTCGGGTGGGCGTAGTTGGTCAAACACCCAGGAGCGCACGTACCAGAGCGCGAAAAACGGCGGGATTAGCGCCACGTAGCCTTTCCAAAAGAAGCCCCAGAAATTCCGCACTAAGTTGACCAGCCAATTCGAATGCAGCTTCTGTATCCGGTAGGTGAAATCGTAAAGCATCAGTACGCCGAGCACCACAACCGCGCTCTCTTTGCAGAACACACCGACCATCGTGACAAGTGTTAGCAGCAACAGCCAGAACACTGACCGCACACCGGCCGTCATTGCGCTGATCAACAACACGCACACCACCATGCCAACCAGACTAACCACTACCCAAGCTGTCGCCTGCAACAGCGCCGGTAACGCGTGGAGATGGAACCGGTGCAGATAACAAAAGCCCATCAACGCGGCTAGCACTGCACCCAACCCAAATACTGACGGCCATTTGGTTTCAGGCTCTTCATTCACAGTTGCGCTTTTGGCGTATAAGACGAAGCCTAGCATGACCGTCAGCGTTGCAAATAAATCAGCCCGGCCGATGATGTTCGTCACCGATTCGGTGACAACCGGATGTGTGGCAAAAATCGCCGCCGCAAACAATGCCGGCCAATTTTTCTCCATTAATATCAGCACCGCCAAATACACCAGCACGGCATTCGCCCAGTGAATGAAAAAATTCACCCAATGATACCCGGTCGCGGTATCGCGGTTGTTGAACACTGTATAGTTGACCATGTACGAAAACGTGGTCAGTGGCCGGTACAAACCACTGACCGCTTTTGGCCACCAGTAATCCTGCTGGAAGATTTGCCGGATGTTTTCGCCTTTGTTGTCGCGCAACCGGGGGTCTTCGAGAATGATGAATTTGTTGTCGAGCGCAAAACCGGTATTATGTAGCGTGTTAGCAAACGCCAGCAACACCATCGCGCCCAACACTGCCACCACCGCCCAGTGCCCGGCCATGCCGATGTCCGGCCAAAGGCGCGTTTTCGGCGCCGCAACCTCCGGCACCGCAGCGCCCGGCTCAAGGCCGACATTATTAATGTTATCCATGCTCAACTAAAGTAGGCAACCTCGCGCCACCAGGCGCAGCACACAAGCAGTGTCGCAATAGCCCACCGCAAAGTCAAAAAGCTTTTTGTTGCATTTCACCTGCAATCATTGGAAAAAAGAGTGATAATGTTCAGAATGACTCAGCGTGAGCAACTGGTTGTCGCGTTTCTGGTGGGCGCGTTGGTGCTGGGCGTCACCGTTAAACACTGGCGGGAGTTGCATTCACCGCCACAAGATGCGAATATTGTACGACAAGGACGTTAGTAAATGCATAAACAAGATTTTGCCGAAGCCGTTTCCGAAATCCGCAAAGCCGACCCGCGCTATGACCGGGATGCTTATCTGTTCGTGCGCGAAGGCTTGGATTTCACTCTGAAGTCTCTGAAAAAACATCAGCAGACCAACCCCGTCCACCGGCATGTCACCGGTCAGGAACTGCTTACCGGTCTCCGCCAGTACGCCCTTGACCAGTTCGGACCAATGGCCAAAACCGTCCTCGACTACTGGGGCGTCCGTCGGTGTGAAGATTTCGGAGAGATCGTTTTCAACATGGTGGACAAGGGCGTCCTCGGTAAAACCGACGAGGACAGCCGCGCCGATTTTCGTAACGGCTTTGATTTCGATGAAGCGTTCGTCCACCCCTACCGGCCTGAAACCCAAATCCGGCCAGTCACACAGGCCGAGCCGCTCCGTGACCAATCCCGCACCGGTAATCAGAAAAAACTAAAAAGCAGTTCAAACTAGCCGGCAAGTCATCATGCAAATACTTACCGCTGCACGTGCGTTCGTTGGCGTTATGACGTTATTTGGAACAATTAGTATTGCCGCCGAATCCACCTTACCAGTCTGCAAGACTATCCTCGACAACGGCCTGACCATCCTGATTCGCGAAGACCACAGCGCGCCCGTCGTCAGCGCACAAGCTTGGTGTCGCGCCGGCAGCATCACCGAAGGCAAATACATGGGTGCCGGCATCTCGCACGTATTGGAGCACATGCTATTCAAAGGCACCACTACGCGTGCCGTCGGCGACATCCCGCATGCCGTCCAACGCGCCGGCGGCGACATGAACGCCTACACTTCCTTCGAGCAAACCGTTTACCATATCGACCTGCCGTCAGAAAACTGGCAGACGGCCGTGGACATTCTGGCCGACTGCATGATGAATGCCACCATCCCGGCCGACGAACTCCTCAAGGAAAAACAAGTCATCCTCCGCGAGATGGCCATGGGCATTGACGATCCCGGCCGCCGCGCCGACCGGTTGCAATGGAACACCGCGTTCATCGCGCATCCTTACAAGCATCCCGTCATTGGCTATCCGGATATTTATAACCGCATCACCCGCGATGACGTCGTCGGCTATTACAAAAGTATGTACGTGCCGAACAATCTCATCTTCATCGTCGTCGGCGACGTTAATGCCACCACCGTTGAAGCGCGCCTCCGCGAGCTGACCAAGGACTTCAAAATGAACGCCGTCGCGCCGGCCACCATCCCGGTCGAGCCGCCGCAAGTCAGCCTTCGCGAACGCCACGAAGACGCGCCGATCCAAATCACGCATCTCGACCTCGCTTGGCATGTGCCGGCCGCGACCGACCCGGATGTGCCGGCACTCGACGTGCTCGCGATTATCGCCGGTGAAGGCCGCAGCTCGCGTCTCTACCGGGAAATTCAACAAAATCAAGGTCTCGTCCATTCCATCGGTGCCGGCAACTATACCCCCGGCTGTCCTGGTCTCTTCGGCGTTGGAGCAACGACCGATCCCGACAAGCGCGATACCGCCACAGCTGCTATTCGCACCGAAATTCGTAAATTCCAAACTCAACCGGTCACTGATGACGAATGCCGTAAAGCCATCAAACTTTCCCTGAGCGGTCATTACGAACGACTCAAAACGATGTCCGGCCAGGCTGCCGACATCGGCTCCAACGAACTGCTCGTCGGCGATCCAAATTATTCTGAAACATATCTTGCCATGCTCCGGCAAGTCACGCCCGCCGCCGTCCAGCGCGTCGCCAAAAAATATCTAACCGATGAAAACCTAACCATCACCTCGCTCGACCCGACCGGCACGAACGTCAAACCAGAAGTGGCAGCCAGCACTCACGGCGGAATTGAAATTCAGAAATTCGATCTGCCGAACGGCCTGCGCCTGCTCATCCGGGAAGACCACAAATTGCCGTTTGTCGACTTTGGTGTCTTCTGCAAAGGCGGCGTGCTTGCTGAAACTGCCGGTAACAATGGCATTACCAAACTCATGTCGCGAATGTTGCTGAAAGGCACCAAAACTCGCACTGCCGAGCAAATCGCCGATAACATCGAAAATGTCGGTGGCGCCATCAATGCGTTCTCCGGCAATAACAGCTTCGGCGTCACTGCGCACGCGATGAGCGACGACCTCGACCTCATTCTCGATACCTTGGCCGATGTGGTTGAGAATCCGACTTTCCCGGACGACAAGCTCGCGCGCGAACGCGACGTGCAACTTGCCGAAATCAAATCCGAGCAGGACCAGGTCTTGCGTTCCTGCCAGCAATTGCTTCGCGAAACAATTTATACCCGGCACCCTTACCGGCTGAACATACTCGGCACACCGGCCTCGATCGCAAAACTCACCCGTGCCGACCTCGCCGATTTCCAGCGCCTGTACATCGTGCCCGACAACATGGTCGTGACCGTTTTCGGTGACGTCAAAGTGGAAGTCATCCGCCAAAAAATTGCGGCGCGATTCGGAGCATTGCAACCCGGCCGGCCGACATTTGAAACTGGCGGCGCGGAAAAACTTACTGTATCGGCACGCAAACAAATTGAGAAGCCGAAGGAACAAGCTGTACTGCTCATTGGGTTCAGCACCGCTGATATTTTCAATCCGGACCGGTATGCGCTCGACTTGTTAAGTGAAGCGTATTCGGGTTTGGGTTCCCGTCTTTTTACCCGGCTGCGTGACGAGTTGAGCTTGTGCTACTACTGCGGCGCGTTCCAACTGGCCGGCGTCGAACCGGGATTCTTCGCGTTTTATGTTGGCACAACCGCGCCGAAGGTCGAGTTGTGTGAGAAGGAAATCTTTGCCGAGTTGACGAAGCTCAAGACGACCGGCCTGACCACCGACGAGCTTGACCGCGCCAAGGCCAGCGTCATCGGCCAGCGCAAAGTGGCGTTGCAGGACAACGGTGGTCTCGCGATGACAGTCGGGCTGGACGAATTGTACGGCCTCGGCTATAAAAACTTTCAGACAGCGGATGAAAAATACCGGGCCGTCACACCCGCCGACATCCAGCGGGTTGTCGACCGGTATTTCAGCGACAAGCCGAGTGCTATCGCCATAGTTCATCCGGCAACGAAGGGAAATTAATATGGCTGAAGTTCAAAAAGACACGATTGGGTCGCGCGAAGACACACGCCGGTTTTTGGATTTGGTCAGTTTGTTTGGAATGCAAGCACTGATGGCGCTCGGCAAGTTGGCAAATCCCGCCACAAACAAGGCCGAGAAAAATCTCGATGCCGCCCGGCTGTTTATTGACTTGCTCGAAATGGTCGAACGCAAAACCGCCGGCAACCTCACGTCCGACGAGGCGAAAGTTTTGAAAGCGACGTTGACGGATTTGCGGCTGATGTTTGTCGAGGAGTCGAATGCGCCGGCGGAAGTGAAGAAACCGGATGCGCCGGCCGAACCGTTAGAGCCGACAGACGAATCGAAGGTAAAGTTCCACAAGAAGTACGAAACTTAGCGATTCAGGTTCCGCCGGCGTTCAGCAAACCACGATAGCCAGATCGCGATCTCAAACAGAATGACCAGCGGTAAGCCCATCACAATCATTGACATTGGATCTGGCGGTGCCAAGAAAGACGAGATGGCAAAGGCGGCGAAGATTAGAATTTTGCGGCTCTTGCGCACGGTGTTGTAACTAAGAACGCCGACGCGAACGAGAATGACCAACACAAGCGGAATTTCAAAGGTCACACCGCACATCAACATAAACTGCGTGACGAAACTGAGATAGCTGTCAATTGTCCAGCGCGGTTCAATGCCAAACCAACGACTGCTCCGAATAAACGCCTGCAACGTTTGGGGTACCATCAGATAATAACAGGTCGCCACGCCGACGACGAAAAGCAGTGTGCCCCCAAAGAATCCCGGCCAGAGCGCCTGTTTTTCCTGCTGCCGCAGTGCCGGTAAGATGAACTGGCCGACAAAGAAAAGGATTGCCGGTGCTGCCAATAATAAACCGGCATAGAACGCGATCTTCATCGGTAAGACAAAGCCATCAGCAACATTTAGGCTTTGCAGGAAGTTTTCTGGATGATCTGTGACTTGGCGTAACGGTCGCGTTAGAAAACTCAGAATCTTGTCAGCAAATCCAAGCGTGAGAAGGAAGGTAATCCCAAGGGTAAGAATGCTTTTCCACAACGTGCGTCGCAGGTCTTCAAGATGTTCCCAAAACGATTTGACTTCACTCTCATCGTCGGGTGATTGCTTCCGAAGCCAAGTCAACACGGCTGTAATGGCACGGCAGCTCAGGCCGGCTTTTGCTGGTCGTTCTTTGCGGCAGGCGGAGGCGTTTGATCAACCGGCTTGGCCTGTGCGACATCATCGTGCAGGTCGCGCTGCGCCTTCTTGAATTCTTTCATTGCCTCGCCGAGTCCGCGTGCCAATTCCGGAAGCTTCTTGCCTCCAAAAAGGAGTAAAACTAGCAGCAATAACAATAAAATATGCGACGGGCTTTCGCCGAATGCTAGGATTGATGTCATCATAATTCTTCCATCAGCAAGTCAGCCTACAACCATTGCGCCACGCTGTCAACGTCCACACCGTTGCTATTGCCCGACTACCACAAACTCGGCACGCCGGTTCTTTGACCACGCGGTCTCGGAGTGCAATGGTTCCACCGGCCGATCTTTGCCGAAACTTGCGGTGTTTAGACGGTCGGCAGCCACGCCCAATGAGATCAACGCTTCGCGAGCAGCTTGTGCGCGCTTTTCACCGAGTGCGCGATTGTATTCGGCAGTCCCGCGTTCGTCGGTGTGACCTTCAATGACGAGCTTTTTGTTGTTACCTTTCAACGCAGTGGCGATGGCGTCGACTTTGCTGTGTTCGCTTGGCTTAATTTTTGCGCTGTCGTAATCAAAATACACGGTCTGCGCCGCGAACTGTGTGCGATCTTGAGTGCCGTTCATCTCTGGCCGGTCACCTGTGATTTCAGTGCCGGGAATGAGCGATTTGTCGCCGAGTTGTCCAGGTTGTGTGTTGTTACCGGATTGGTTTGGTGCGGGCTTTGGCCCGAAATGTTTGTGCCACCAACTGCAGCCGGTCAGGCTGAAACTGGCGATGAGTGTTAGTGCAACAACTTGTACGATGAATCGGCTACGCATATTTACTCCTCGAACTACGTTAATTGTTTGTATCAGTGCCACGGTCCCCACGCCGGCTCTGATGATTCCCCTTCCAACGCTGGCAATTCTAACTGCTCATTTGTCCGCACGTCAAGCAGATACAGTCGTGACCGGTAACCCCGTAATTTTGCAAAGATCAAATGATGTCCATCCGGTGCCCATGTTGGATCAGTGCAATCACCATCAGCGGCCTTTGGTGTTATCGCCTGTGTGCCGGAATCGTACACGCCAACCTGAAACCCACCACCAACTCGCGACGTCAGCGCCAACATCGGTTTCATGTCCGAGCCAGCCGGCGGATGCGACCAAGACGGCTCTGTGTTATATGACGGCGACACCGTCAACCGTGTCGGCTCACCGCCAAGCCGGCTGATGGAATAAATTTGTGGCGAGCCGCGGTCATCGCTGACGTACGCAATCGTCTGGCCATCCGGTGCCCACGTTGGCGACGACTCCGCGCCTTTCGTGTTTGTCAACCGGCGCAGTCCGCCGCCACTAGCATTCATCGTGTACAATTCCGGGTTGCCGTCCTTGCTCAACGTCAACGCAATCGTTTGCCCGTCCGGCGAATAATCCGCGCCCGAGTTCACGCCCGGAAACCGCGCCACCACCCGCCGTTGGTTCGTCGTCAAGTCCGCCTCCAACACATCCGGGAAATCTTTCCAATAACTCGTGTACGCAATCTTCCGCCCATCCGGCGACCAGCGCGGATGTCCGCTGAGTTTTCCGTCGTGCGTGAGGACGCGGACGTTATATCCATCGTAATCCATCACCGCCAATTCCTTCACACCGCGTTTTGGCGAATAGATGAACGCGATTTTCGTTTGCGCAATGCCCCGTTGGCCGGTTACTGCCTGCACGATGTCGTCGGCAATAGTGTGCGCTGTCGTGCGCGGGTTACCGGCAGCCTGGTAGGCGCGTGCCAATACGGAAGCTTTCGTGGTCAGTTGCGTCACAAAACATTTCACGCCAGCACCGTCCGCGCTGCCTTGCACGGAATACTCTGCCGGCTCACCGGCGGCCTTGATGTCGAACGAGCCGGACAGCCGCAAATCATTCTTCAACACGTCTGAAACATTCGCAGCACCGGTGAAGCTGGTGACCACGATGGATTTCTTCACGAAATTCTTTGAGATGCTCACCTGCGCCTGCGCGCCGGCCGCCAATAAACTTACCGCTAACCAGAACCAATTTTTCATATTTTATCCCTCCACTTGAAAATTGACTACAATGACCGCGAATGCGCCACGCACCAATGCATCCGGTGGCGGGTCGAGCCGCGGCACTTTGTGCACCGCCGCCAACACCGAATCATCCATCAACTTATTACCGGAACCAATCTTGACCGTCGCCTCAGCCACTGAACCATCGCGCGCGATGCGCAACGTGATTGTCGTGATCAACCGTTTATCGAGCGCTGTGCCGGGTTGTTCCCAAGCTTCGTACAACGCGTCGTGAACATGCTGATAATATTGCCAATTCGGAGTTCCTTGGCCGATGCCACCGACCACGCCGTCCGCCGAGCCGTTCGGCGAACCAATCTTTCCGCTCTTACCGGTGCCGCCACCGGCCGCCTTGCCATCGCCGTACGGTGTGCCGGAAGCGGATGAGCCAAGCGCTTTCGCAAAGCGGTTTTTAATGTCTTCCGCGCTCGACCCCTTGCCGGTACCGGTACTGGAGATAGCTTTCGCAGTATTATTGGTCGCCGATTTCTTACCGGTGCTTGCGACTGACTGTTTAGTTTCGGTAACCGGTTTCTTGGTGGTATTTTTTTTCGGAATGGCGATTTCGTTCGGATCCGCTTTGGGTAGCGCAACGGCCTTGGGTTCGGGCACCGCGCCTTCGTCGCCGGCAAGATTTTGCTCTGGTGCAACTGCTGCAGCCGGCGGCGGATTGCCAGGCGGTTCGGGCGCTTTGTAGAGACCGCGACCGGTGCCATCTCCAGCCGGTAACTCACCTAGGATGTCGGCTTCAATGATTTCACTATTGGGCCGGGCACCGGTGACATCGGAAAGAAATTGTTCCCAGCCGATGAGGCAGGCAATCACACCGGCGTGGATTGTCAGCGCAATGATAAAATTTCGCCGGTACCGTTTGTTGGGCGCATTCATTAACGGCCTGACTTCGGCGCGTTTTCTTCCTGTGTCATCAAGGCGATCCGCGTAATCTTGGCGGCGTGCAATTGTTTCAGCGCGTCCATGACTTTGCCGTAATTGTTGGCTTCGTCGGCTTTGACGAGGATGGTGATCGGCGGATCGTGCCGGGCCAGCGCGGCGAGGTCAGTCTTGAGTTGCGGGATTGTTTTGCGGACGTCGTTGAGATAGATGTTGCCGGCTTTGTCGACGGCCAAGGTGCGAGTCTGTTCGCGTTTGATGGTGTCGGTCGTGCCTTTGGGCAGATTGATGTTCATGCCGTACTCGACGACCGGGAAAAAAATCACGACGGCGATAAAAAGTTGTAGCAACAAATCCACCAATGGCATCACGTTGATCTCGCGGATCTCGTGCAAATGCCCGAAGCGGCGGGTGCGACTGACGGTCCGGTTCATGGCTTAGTTCGTGGTGTAGTTGTGTTCGATGGCTGACAAAAATTCGTCGGCGAAGTTTTCTAGTTCCATCGTTTGGTGTCGGATGCTTTGCGCGACCCAGTTGTAGCCGAACAATGACGGCACGGCGACGAGCAAGCCTACAACGGTTGCCAGCAATGCCGCCGAGATGCCGGGTGCGACCGCGCCGAGGCGAACGGTGCCGTAAATGCCCATTTGGGCGAACACGCTCATCACGCCCCACGCGCTGCCGAGCAGGCCGAGGAATGGACCGCCTTGGACGGCGGTGCCCAGCCAGCTCACGTGTTGTTCGAGTTGGAGCACTTCGGTGTCAATTGCGCGGCCGAGCACGTTGCGGAGTGTGTCGAGGTTGATGACGCCGGCTTCTGCGACGGCGGTGTCAGCTGCACCGGCCAGAACGCTCTTAAGGTTTCCGGTGGCTGGTTTTGCGCCATTACCAAACCGGGACGAAACTTCCTCTGACCCCAGCCGGTAAATATTGTAGAGTGGGCAGTCAGATAATTGGTAGCTGTTAATGAAAAGGTGCAACGGATCTCGTTCCCGACGAAATTGCACAAGAAACGCACTGCCGGTTTTGCGGGCACGACGAAACTGTTGCCATTTTGACAACATAATCGTCCATGTTAACGCTGATCCGACGCACAATATCACCACGATGACCTTGCCCTGCATATCGGCTTGACCAAAAGCCCAAAGCAGACCTGTCGCCATCACTAAATTCATTTTTACTGCCTCCTTGTTACCGGCTGCGGGGAACAACCTAGCGAGACTTATACAACATTCCTGTACCGGGTCAAAACTTTTTATCACTTTTTCTGCTTGACTCTTCGGACAGCCAATGGCAAAAATCCAATCGTAGTGCGAGAAGTTTTCATGAGTAAAATCATTCAACAATTGACAGTGTTTTTCTTGAGCATTGCCGGTCTGAGTTTGACCGCCAACGCCGATTCAATTACGCAGACGTTCTTTTACGCAACACCGGAGGCTCCATCAGCCGTTCCTTGGACAGATTATATTAATCTTTCGAAGATTAATATTCTCGGTGGAACTTTATTGGATGTAAAACTTCAAGTGGGTACCGATTGGAACAGTTCCATTAACGTTACAAATATAGGAAATGCGACGAATACAGTGCAAAAAGCGGGAACGGAACTTGAGATGTCTCTTTATGGAACATCTACTAATTTTAACAACACATTTGGTGTGAACGGTACCAATAGTTACTTGATTGATAAGATAATTGGCCATGTCAGCGGCACATTTTCTCTTAATCCAGGCGGGAATACTAATTTTACTGCCCAAGCGACTACGAAAGCTGCAAACCAATATTATTATGCCAGCGATTACGATTTAAGTGAGTTTATGGGGATTGGTAATTTGCCATTAACTGTGGCAGCGACATCGTTTACTGATTACGGCGGGTCAGGATCTGGGCAGGAGACAGAAAGCTCTGCAGCCGATCTTACAATGAAGGTAATTTACGATTACTCCGGTACTTTTGTTCCCCAACCTATATCTGTGCCGGAACCATCTGCTGGAATGTTGCTCGGTGTTGGAGGACTGATCTGCTGGGGCTGGCGGCGCAAAGCTGTGCGCAAGGCATAACTTGCTTTTCCAAGTCGTCGTTTTCGCTTAGCGGCGCTCAAGTTGAGCGCCGCTTTTGCTTGCTGAATCAGCGCTCAGTTGTCCCGGCGGCTATGGCGCGATGCGGGACGCCGCGCACGTCAATCTCATAGCGCTGGCCGCGCCATGTGATTGTGCGTTCGGATAGATAACCCACGATGCCGAAAGCAATTGCCAATAGCAATGCCAGCACACCAAGTGTTATTGATACCGGGCGCTTCTTGGGGTGGCGCTCTGGCGTGCGATCCAAGAATGGCCAGACCAAGAGCAGCGTCTGCGGAATTAGCGACACAAACAGCCCGATTGTTTTTGGGAAGTATTTTAACAGTTGGTAGGTCGAGAGAAAGTACCATTCCGGCTTGATGCCTTCGGGCGTGACCAGCGCGTCAGCTTTCTCGCCCAACTCGACCGGCCACACCACGATCAACGTCACCAGCGTTCCAATCAACACGCAGAAAATCACGCCTTCCTTCAAAACGTGGTTCGGGAAAAACGGCACTGCTTTCTGCGGATCAATCGGCTTTTCGGCACCCACTCGTTCCATCGTCGCCAGCCCTTGCACGCGCATCAAGAACAGATGCGTCGCAATCAACGCTGTCAACGCCCACGGCAAGACGACGACGTGCAATACAAAAAATCGCGCGAGTGTTTCGCCGGTCACTCCTTCGCCGCCACGTAGCAGCGTCCGCAGATACGGGCCGACAAACGGGATTGCGCCGGTAATCTCCGTGCCAACGGTTGTTGCCCAGTACGACAGCTGGTTCCATGGCAGCAAGTAGCCGGTAAAGCCAAATGTGATTGTGCAACCAAAAATGGCCACGCCCAGCACCCACGTCAGCTCGCGCGGCTTCTTGAACGCGCCCATGAAAAACGTTCTAATCATGTGGATCAGTACGCACACGATCATCAACGTCGCCCCCCACGCGTGTAGACCGCGGATGAACCAACCGAAGTGCGCCTTCGTCATGATGAAACGGATGCTCTCAAAAGCGGTATTGGTCGTCGGCCGGTAATACACCATCAGCAAAATGCCGGTCACGACCTGGTTGATAAAGAGAAACAGCGACAAGCTGCCAAACGTGTGCCAAAACCCAGTCTCCGCCGGCAACGGCTTGTGTGTTTGTTCGTCCACAAACTGTTCCGCGACTTCAATCGGATAACGCTGGCCCAGCCAGCCGCGAATTTTCCCAGGCAATTGCATGCTCATACGGATTTCACCATCACTTCATTATTGATCACGACGACGCTCTGTTCCGTCAGTGGCCGAGGCGGCGGACCGGCCACCGGGCGGCCATTCAAATCAAAAAAGCCGGCATGGCATGGACACGCAATCTGCCGGCGCCCTGCATCCCACCCAACGATGCAACCGAGGTGCGTGCAAATCGCGGAAAAAGCCCGGAACCCTTGCGGCGTGCGCACGACAATGACCGGCTTGTTGTCCAGCGCAATCATCTTGTGCTGCCATTCGGTGAAGTCGTCCACCTTGCCAGCGGAGACGGTTTGCGAGTTTGGGCCGCGTTTCTGCGACGGCCAGACGTAGGTGATCACCGGCGCGACAAATGCCGCGCCCCACGCCAGCAGACCGCCCAGCAGTAGCCAGTCCAGAAACGTGCGCCGGGAAATTTTTTCCGAATCGTTCATGGTTTCTCCAACTGCCGTCGTTTGGCCCAGAAAATCACAGCCATAATTGCCAGAAACGCCCAAACTGGCCAGAGCGCTTTGCGCTTCCACCACTCGAACCGTTCGAGATGCCGGACATCCTTCAGCACTTGGGCAATAATTTCCGCGGAGTGCTGTGCGACCGGCTGCAGTTGCGCCGGCGCCAGCGTATGCTGCAATGCTTCGAGCTGCGTGACCTGCGTCTTCGCATCCTGCAAAAGCAACTGATCGTCGTCAGTCGCCAGCCCACGAATTGTGGCGGCGTGCACGGTCTCGTCGGCGTGCCGGTAACCTGTTTGCGCCTGTTGAATGAGACCAGCCACGGCGTCGCGGACTTGGAGTTGTTTTGGATCGTTCGCGTGGCAACTGACGCACGCCGTGGAAAACAATGCGACGGACGCCTTCTGGATTGCGTGGTTGCCGTGGCAACTGACACATTCGCTGAACACCCCGGCTGCAGCCGCCTCGGCGTGCGGACTTTTCGCGAACAACTCCCGTTGTCGGACGTGGCATTTGCCGCAGACCTGACCGACTTCGGTGGTGCCGGGCGGCGTTGCTCCGTGGTTGCCGTGACAGGTAATACAAGTCGGTGCGCTCAGATCGCCTTTTTCAAGAAGCAGGTGCGCGTGGTAACTCGTCTTGTATTTGTCCACCGCATCCGCCGGCAGCTGGTATTGCCCCATAAGCTTCGCATCGCTATGGCACCGGCCGCACGTTGCCGGGATGTTTGTCGGGAACACACGGGCTTGTGGCGATTTGACTTTGAGGATGTTGTGCACGCCGTGGCAATCCGTGCAGACCGCAACTTGCTGGTCGTTGTGCTCGAACAGTTGCTCGCCATGCTTGCTGGTTTTGTACCGGGCCAATTGATCGGTCGGTAAACCGTACGGATTCATTTTCCGCACGTTGCTGTGACACGACGCGCACATCTCGGCAATCGCGTGCTTGTCAGCCAACTTGCCGGCATGGCAATCGGCGCATTTGAGTTCGGCATGCACGCTGGCCGCGACTTCATTCGTCACGTCCGCGCGCGCAAGGCCAGCCAGAAAAATCGTGCCGGCAATAACTACATTGCGCCACCGCTGTGGCAATCGTTGCATTTCATTCCTTTCCAGGTGTCGCCGGCATCTTCGGACGGATGCTGAAACTCCAGCCCTTGTGCGCTGATTGTTTTCAGGTCGGTCGTCGCGCCTTGTGCGATGATTGTGTGACAACTCGTACAGTCAGCGGAAATCTTTTTGCCGTCCGCGCTGACATGCTGGTCGTCGTGGCAGCGGAAGCAACCGGCCCATTCAAAGTGGCCGATGTTATTCGGATAAACTTTCCAACGCGATTTCATTTCCGGGAAGAAATTGTCTTGGTAAATCTTTTGCACCTCAGCAATGGCGCGCGCCACGGTGCCGGTTTCCGCCGTGGCATATTCTTTCTGCAACTTCCCGGCGATCTGCCGGCACGCGCCGGCGGTGTCCGTGTAATCCGCCGCCAACGCCTCGACCGCGTGCTTCTTGATCGCCGGCAACTTCGGATCAATCCTCCCCAACATCATCGCCATGTCCACCGTTTCATCGGGGGAGCGGAAAATATGCGTCGGCCGGTTATGGCAATCAATGCAATCCATTCGCCGCGGTGTCGCGTCGGCAAGCTGCTCTGGCTTTAGCTTGTCGTCCTTGGCTTCGTACACCGTCACCTGACCATCCCGGCTGGTCATCCGCACCCACGGAATCACTTGCCGGGCGTCGTCGGTGGCGATGTACTCGGTCTTGTTCGCCACGTTCATGTGCCAGTGAATGCCGCCGACCGGCCCATGCAACGGGTCGCCGCCGCCGACTTTCAGTAATAACTGCACAGTGTACGGCGTGTTTGAATCGTCATACTTGAAATGCGTGCGGATTCGTTCGACTGCGCCGTAAAATTTCTGCGGCCAATGGCACTGCTCGCACGTCTCCTGCGCCGGACGAAGGTTTTTCACCGGCGTTGGAATCGGTGTCGGATATTTATGGAAGAGCGTGGCGTACACCTGATAGCTGCCGGAAAGTTTCGAGCGCACAAACCACGTCGCGCCCGGCCCAATGTGACATTCCGTGCAGGTCACGCGCGCGTGCGGCGAGTTTTGGTAGGCGGTGAATTCCGGCTTCATCACGGTGTGGCACGTCTGCCCACAGAACTGTTTTGACTCGGTGAAGTGATAACTCCGGTAACTGCTGACTGCGAGCACCAACAGTAAAATCGCCGTGAATCCGCCCACGCTGCCGAGAATTTTCCGGTGGCTTGGCCGGTTCAAGTCAATCACCGGCAGCCAACTGGTCACGTCTTGCCGGGCTTTCGTGAGTTGCCGGCGTTCGAGCAACATTCCGACTGCGACAATTACCAAGCCCAACCCCAGAAATCCCGGCGCGATAAAATAGGTCAGAATCCCGATGTAGGGATTTTTGAACTCGGCGAAGAAATCCATCGCCATCAGGCAGACGAGTGAAAAGAATCCACCGCCAGCCAGTATCAATCCAGCCAGACTCACCCAATTCTGAATCAACGATGGTTTTTTGTTAGACTCACTCATTAGACACACACCAACCAAAATTACGATGACTCCTAGACACGAAGTATCAAACCATTGACGGCTGTTGCCGTCAAGCCCGGCTATTCCGCCCGTTTCCGTGCAAACATGTGCGTCGAGTGTCCGTAAAACACCTCCGCCGCTTCCATCAGCGTCTCGCTCAATGTCGGATGCGGATGCACCGCTGTCGCCAAGTCAAACGCCGTCGCGCCCATTTCAATCGCCAGCACGCCTTCGCTGATCAACTCGCCGGCGCCGTGGCCGGTAATGCCCACGCCCAGAATTCGCTCCGTTGCCGGGTCGATCACCAGCTTCGTTAACCCGTCAGTTGCGTCAAAAGTCATGGCCCGGCCCGACGCGCTCCACGGAAATTTAGCCACCTGTACCGTGATTCCTTTCGCCTGCGCTTCGGCCTCGGTCAAGCCGGCCCACGCGACTTCCGGATCCGTGAACACCACCGCAGGGATGATGACATTTTGAAACGCTGTCGGCTCGCCGGTAATCACATCCACCGCCACGCGCGCTTCCCGGCTCGCCTTGTGCGCCAGCATCAGTCCCCCGACACAATCGCCGATGGCGTAAATGTTCGCCTCCGCCGTCTGCTGCTGCGCGTTGACTTTGATAAAACCTTTCTCGTCGAGCGCGATCGAAGTGCTCTCCAGGCCGAGGTCGGCGCAATTCGGTGACCGGCCGACGGCCACCAGCACGCGGTCGTAAAGTTCGGCACCTTTGTCAAACGTGACTTTGATCTGCTTACCAGCCGTGGCCATCTTCGTGACTTTCGTGTTCAGTCGGATTTCCTTGAAAATCTTTTCCGCATGCCGAACGACCGGCCGGGCCAAATCCGGATCCGCGCCAGCTAAAATCGCCGGCAACGCTTCGACCACTGTCACCCGGCTGCCGAGCCGGGCGTAAACCGTGCCCAATTCCATGCCGATGTAGCCGCCGCCGATCACCAGCAACTCTGCCGGGATGTCTTCGACTTCCAACGCCTCCGTCGAAGTCATGACTCGCGGATTGCCGAGATCGAACGTTTTCGGCATTGCCGGCCGCGAACCGACCGCGATGATGGCTTTGCCAAACGTGACAAACTTTTGCCCGGCCTCAGTCTCCACCCGGAGCGTGGTCGAGTTTTCAAAATGGCCGCGCCCGCGCAGCACCTCGACGCCGCGCGCTTTCGCCAACGCCGCCACGCCGCCGCTGAGTTTCTCCAAAATGGAATCCTTCCAAGCCCGGAGTTTCCCCAACTCGATTACCGGCGCGCCAAACGTAATTCCATGTGCCGGCGCCGCGCCGGCCTCGCCGATGAGTTTAGTCGCGTGCAGCAACGCCTTTGACGGGATGCAGCCCCGGTTCAAACACACGCCACCGAGCCGGTCCTGCTCGACGAGGATAACTTTCTGGCCTTTGTCCGCCGCGTAAAATGCCGCCGCGTAGCCACCCGGCCCCGCGCCCAGCACTACGATGTCAGTCTTGATTGGTTTCATGTTAAATCTGCACTTCCTTCGCGTCGAAATTTTGAAATGCGGCGACGAGATCAACCACAAACCGGGCCGCGTTGCCGCCGTCAATCACCCGGTGATCGTACGATACCGCCACCGGCATCAGCAACCGCGGTTCGATATTGCCGGCAACCACTGCCGGCTTGAGTGCGCCACGACCGAGGCCGAGAATGGCGACTTCCGGCAAGTTCACAATCGGCGTGAACGCACCGCTGCCGATGCCGCCTTGGTTGGAAATCGTAAAGCTGCCGCCCTGCATCTGCTCGCTGGTCAATTTCCGCTCGCGCGTCTTGCCGGCGAGGTCGTCGAGTTCTTTGGCAAGCTGGAGCATCGTTTTCTTGTCTGCGTCGCGCAGTACCGGCACCATCAATCCGTGCTCGGTGTCCACCGCAATCCCGATGTGGAAATATTCCTTCAGCACAATTTCACCGGCCGCTTCATCGAGGCTGGCGTTGAACAGCGGATGCTTCTTCAATGTCTGCACCACGGCTTTGATCGCGAACACCGTCAGCGTCAACTTCGCGCCTTGCTTCTCGTATGCCGGCGCGAATTTCTTCCGCAACTCGTTCAAGCCGGTAATGTCCGCCTCATCGAATTGCGTCACGCGCGGCACCGCAGCCCATGAGGCGCTCATCCGCCGCGCAATCGTCTGGCGTAACTGGCTGACCGGCTTCTTTAAGATCGGGCCGAATTTTGCAAAGTCAGTTCGCGCGGGCGCGGGTACGAGCTTTGGCGCACCGGCAGTCTGCAAGTTCTGGATGTACGCCCGCAAATCTTCGACCGTGATGCGCCCGCCGTGACCGCTGCCGGACACTTGCGCGAGTGGGATGCCAAGTTGTTCAGCCATCCGGCGCACCGTCGGCGCCGCGGCCGGCGGG
>Ga0118677_10004779_pt2 | contig 23678 bp, 28 predicted proteins | sample AliMusrvi5mmetaG_FD_86154 | JGI IMG/M metagenome (GOLD analysis project Ga0118677, IMG submission 86154)
CATACGTCCCTGGGTGCCACGGAACTTTTTCTGCCGACACTGGTTATGAACGAGCCGCGATTCAAAGAAAAAGTACACAGCTTTTCCGGGCTAAGAGCTGCGTCGCTGCGCCATATTGACTGGACACGCGGGCGTCCGTATACCTTTCGTGCTAACGACTTCACCGAATTGATAAGCAGTGATTCATTTTTTGCCCGGAAATTCGAAGAGAACACAGACAGGGAGATTGTGGAAGCCATATTTCACCACATCTCAAACTTGCAAAACACCATACCAGATCGACGCTCTATCTACGCTTAACCCAGAGAGTCACAACCATTTGGTAATTGCTTAGAATTAAACGCATTGCAGCAGTTGTCGCAGCCGGCAGCCGGTTAGCTGCAAGAGGAGAAAAACCTTGTCTGATAGTAGCTCGCTTGCCTGGAAAATCCGCCGTCATGGCCTGGAAATGACCCATGTTTCAAAAGGGTCGCATATCGGCCCGATTCTCTCGGTATCCGATATCGTTGCGGCGGATTTCCCGAGTCCCGATAACCCACTGAGTGTGAGGTTCGCGGCAGACGCCGCGAGGTCATCCGCTAGATACCCTGTGGGCTTTACGTCCTTGCCTTCCGCGTACCCTTGTTTCCGCAGTTGGTAGACATGTTCCGCAAGGTACTTATTTATAACTCCTTTAGGAAGACTCTGCTCCAATCGGTCGGCAAATTGACCCGGCGTTTCTTCGGTATCTGTGACACCCGGAAAAAATGGGACATTAAATCCCTTGGAGTGCTGCTGACTGGTTTCGCGCATAATCGCATCGAACTGCCGCTTCTGCTTGTTGTCACTGATGAGCGCGTCAACTTGCTGGTTAGTAATCACGCCGGTTTTAAGTTGCTTCTGCACGTAGGGGTCAGAGACGTTCGTGACATTCGATAGGCGCTTTTGCACCTCGCTCGCGTAGTGGCCTAGCAGAGCTTGTTGCTCGCCTTTCGGCATGTTCGGATTGGTAATCGCGGCATGAAGCACATCGGCGTCCACATCATTCGGCACGCCATGATAGAGCGCATGGTAATAACTCAACACGTTTCCGGCGAGTTGTGTTGATCGCTGGTAATGCTGAAAGGCTTGCTCGTAGACACCATACAACGATTTGGCCTTTTCGCCGTCCTTCGCCTTTACTGCCTCATTTATTTGTTCAACAAGTTGCTCGGCGTGTTTTTTACTAGCGAGTGCATTACTGGTTGCCTGGTGATATTGCTTAATGTGATACTGCTGTTCATTCTCTATGTTGTGTTGCGTGCTTCCCTGTGTGCGTGGGTCAGTCAGATTGAAATCTGCCTCTGTTGCAGCGGCCTGCTTCTTCTTGGCAAGTATCGCACCCGGACGACGCATACCGGACGGACGTAACCCGTCCTTCGCGTCCTTCAATGCCTGCCCTAAATTCATCGGTGACGGTGCACTCGCATGGTTCTCCTCGAATGCCGGGTCATACCGCTGCTGCACCTGCTTCAATACCTTCTGCGTATAGGCATGCGTATTGGCGATATCCTGCGGCCCAAAATCGCCATGCACGGCTTCATTAATGGCGAGTACCAGTTGACCCACGCGCTGCACGTCACCGGATAGCGGTTTGACGTTAGCGGGTAATGCGGCATAGGTTTGCAATTCACTCATTAGCCGCGTCAGGCGTTCGCGTGGTGCTTCATTTTCAGGAGCAGGCGGGGATTTGATCGCCCGCGGTAACCCTGAAATGTCAGTAAAGATCGCTTTATCACGCTCACGCACCGGGGGCAAATTGGCCGTCTTGGTCTTGATTTTCTGAATGTGCGCTTTGACGTGCGCGATCTCCTCCGGCGTCGGCACAGACGGCGGCGCACCGAATAAAGGGTTCGACCCAGGATCGGCTATGCGGTTATCAGGCATGTGTCCCCCTTATTTAACGCTCAGTATCTTGAATCGTCTATTCAGACGGCCAATCACCAATTTATACAGTCCTTCCATTGTCGCGCCCGGCTCATTATAATTGCTACGCCACGCTTTCACGGCCTCATCCATCACGGCGCCCGGCTGAATATGATTATGCGTCTGCACGTCATACGCAGCCTTGTTACTAGCAAGGCCCTCAATGACGCCCTGCAGGTCAATCACACCGCTCTTTGTCCATATCGGCATGGCTGGCATTCCGGGGTTCGTGGTGTCTTTCGGCCAATCGAACGCCGGCTTGTCTGTTGCTTTTGCCGTCACCTTTGCTGCTGCCGTGTTGGCGCGCGTCACATTAGCCCCTGCATTTTCAGTTGCGGCACCAGCGCGCAATTGATTGGAACCCGCGTTCATGGTTGTTGCTTGCGCGTCGGCCTTATTTTTGGTGATTTGCGATTTTTGAACCTCTAGCTGTCCTTCTAATACAGCGATATGTGCCAAGGTTTCTTCGACTTTCGCATTGCTGGCCGTTAAACCAGCATTGAGTTTATCAATGACATCTTGCCGCTCATCTCGTACCTTCATTAGCGTTGCTCGCATCCTGCCGGCTTGCGCGGCTTCGACAGGCACGGGGCCCATACCATCATTAAAGTCCATCATAATCATTGACGAATTTTCGACTTTATTGACAGTGAGTTGATCCACCAGCGCTTTTTCTTCCGGCGTGCGCGTTTCAAACAAGTTTTGATCGTGACTCGCCTGGTCAGCGGTGACGGTCATATACCCACCGGATTTCAACGGCATTTGGTAGGTCGGCGTCGTTGGGAACCGATCATTGATTGTCTTCATGAAGATATCTTTGATCTCCGGTCGATTCATCTCCGGCTTGCCCGCAATGAACTTCTGCCATTCCGCATCATGCAGCGCGACATTGGCCGGGCTGTAGACGTGTTCTTGCGGCACGGTCATCGGGTCAGACGCCTTTTGGCTTGGCCCTTGCGCTGGAAGATCGTTCGGATACATCGGCGGCAAGTTGCGCCCAATAGCCGGTGGGACGTTCGAGGCATCCATGATTGGCCCGGCGGCAGGTTGTGATGGCAGCGGGATATTCTGCTGAATGGCATTCGCGCCGTTCATGGTGAGTCCGCGGCGACCTCCTGGCGGGGTCGGCAACAGCGTTTGTGCGTTGGGTACTGCCGAAAACGCATCGTTCGGCGGCGTGAACGTTGGCGGCAGCGGCACATTGCCCGGCACATTCTGGAACCCCTGTAACCACGCCTGCGACTGTTGCGCGCCTTGTCCCGGCATCCCTGGGATACCGGCTTGAACTTGCTGGGCGTTCGGCATCACTATCGGCGGCGGGACAGCGTTCGTATTCGGCAAGTTGACGCCATTCACCGCACCCTGTGAGGCTTTCCAGGCATTCTGCGCGAATTGCTGCTGGGCTTGGGCGATTAGGGGCGCGTAGATCTTCTGGTACTCTGCCGGATACTTGTTGAGTAGGGACGTGTCGCCACTGGTCGCCACGGTCTGCAAATCAGCCAAAAACGGCGCAGGCGGGGGCGCGTCTCGCAACTTACGCTGCTAATTCTGGTAGTCCCAGTCCTGTTGCTGTTGCGCAAACCCGAGGCGCTGCTGTGCTTGCTGCTCAGTCTGCCAGTCTGTGGCATTACGCTTATCTACGCCACTCTGCCAGCCATTCGCCATAGCGCCCAATGCTGATAGTAAGCTCATCTCATCACCTTCACTCGTAATTGCCGCCGATAGACGCGGGGGCATAGTAGCCGTTGCCGGCATTCTGTGGCCCACCCTGATAGACGTTCATGGCCGATGCTGCCGTATTGCCAACCCCGCCGCCGAACATGCCCCCTGCAAAACCGAGCAGACTCCCTAGCCCACCCATGGCCTGCTGATTCTGCTGGTTGCCCATCTGGTACATTGACCCATACGCGCCCGGCAGACTCTGTTCCGCATTCATGCCATAGCCTAACAGGCTCGCCAACGCCTGCTGGCTCCGCTGCTGGTTATACGCATCGTTCTGCTGCTGGTATTGGGACATCTGATTCACGGAGTTTCCGTATAGCCCTTGTAGCGCGTTCCCCATGATACTCGATTGGCCGAGTCCCCGTCCAACAAGATTCTGCTGCAACTGCCCCGCGGCGCCTTGTGTGCGGCTTTGCGTCTGAGTGTTAAAGTCATTCTGCGCAGCAACTTGACTTGGCGAGTTCTGCGGGTTCATGTATTGCTGGTACATGGCTTGCAGCGCCGGCGCGCCATACTGGCTATAAATTCCACTCATGGTATTGGCGTAATTGCCCATGCCGGATGTGGCTTGATTGATAGCCCCGTCACCTGGGGATAAAAAACTAAAAAATCCCATCTGTCGCCTCCATGTGTGCGTTAATCGCCGATTGCACATCAGTATCGTCGGTGTTGCGCCATGCCCACCCCGCATCCGCGGCCATGTAGGCGGGATTATCCACCAATGGCCCACTGCCCACGCCATCACGAGGAATTGAAATAATCAGCGAGGTATCCACCTGCTGTGTCGTGACGTTGAAACGTAGATAATCCATACAATCTCCTATTTGAGCGCATACGCGCTGACTTCGTATGTCGTGACGACGATCACTAACGGAATGGTGGACACTTTCATCCACGGATACCAGGAGGTCGTTCCCGATGGCGCCTGTACTGGCCTCATGGTATTGGTGGTGCTGCTACCATTCCAGTTTTGGATGGATCCCAAGACCGAGTTGGTATTCCAATACAGCATACCGGCGGCGTCGAAACACATGCCCGCCGGTGCAACCGTAGTAGTGAGCGCCGCTGACCATGAATTATTAGATACCACAAACTTAATGATCGACGTGGACGACGCCGTCCAATAAATATCGCCGGCCGCATTCGCGGTCACTACACTCGGGGTCGCCGTGGTAGTATAGTCTGATACCGTCCACACCGATCCATTCCAGTAGGCTACCGCAACCTTGGTCGTCGTCGCGGCCGCGTTATCTAAAAACATGACACGCGGATAACCCAATCCGTCGATAAACGCCCACAGCGTGGTAACCGTGTTGGCCCGCAGTGGGGTCGAGCCGATCGCCACTTTCGCGCCCCACGTCCCCGAGACGCCTGGCGTGCGTTTGGCATAAGAGAGTTGGGCATAGGTGGGTGACGCGGCACTCATCTGCCAGAAAAAGCAGTGAAAATTGCCCGCGCTATCGGTTGTCATGACGCCAGTACCCGCCGGGTAGGTGCTGTTGGCGTTGGCCGTGACATTTTCCCAGGCGTGCCAAGCCGACCCGTCGTACAAAGCAAACCACAAATCTTTGTTCGAGAACGCGCTCGGTTGCACCAATAATCCCACATTGTCACTCGGGTCGGCGGTAATGCCGATCCCATTCAGGGAGGCGCCATTGCCGATGGATGCCAAACTGGGAAACGGTAACGTCGTCCAGGAACACCGATCTTTCGACATCGCCACGCCGGGGGTAAAGTTCGTCGTGCCACCGGGGATCGGAATACCACTCATATAGGCATAGATGGTGCCCGTGGGATTCATCCAGTATTGGTAGGGTGCGCCTACTTGTGGGTAGCGCTGCTGAAGGGTAATGAGTCCGCCCATTGGCCCGGCTGGACCGGCTGGGCCTGTTGCTCCAGTACCGCCCGTCGCGCCCTTGGTGTTCGCAATCACACCCCAGGAGGTCGTGTACTGGTACACATCATCATTCGTTGTATTCAGGTACAAGTCACCCGCCAATTGCCCGCTAATCGTGCCCGGTGCGCCTGCGCCTTGATACCAGAGCGAGCCGCGTGCGCCATTGGTTCCATTTGTACCGTTGGTTCCATTTGTACCATTGGTACCCGCTTCCCCTTTGATATTACAGATGAGATTCCATGCTGCACCGTCATACTGGTACACATCATCGGTTAGCGTGTTAAGATACAAGTCTTTCGCGAGTTCGCCAGTGAGTGTGCCCGGAACGCCAGCCCCTTCGCTCCAGGTGCTGCCGCGTTGGCCGTCGGCCCCATTCGCGCCATCCGTACCATTTCTGCCCGCGTTGCCATCAATGCCGTTTGTCCCGTTCGTGCCATTCGTGGGCGTGCCCGTCTGTCCAATCTTCGCCTGCAACTCTTTGACGAGCTTTAGGAGCGCGTTCACCTGATCTTGAGTGGCGCGATTTGCGAGACTTCCAGGCGGTACAGTCAAAATGCTTGGCATTACCACATCCCCTTAACTTCCGCAAAGAAGGCAAACTGGACAATCTCGCCACCAATGCTGGTTGACCCCGAGAAGCCCGCCTGCATGGCATTCAGATTCGAGCAGGGTGGCGGAGACCATTTTGCTAGGCCGTTCGTGTCCAGCGCACCAGGTAATTCTACGGTCTTGGTCGCGTACGAAACTACCCGGCCATTGGCGTGCAGACGCATATTGAGATAGGATGTTGTTGCCGGCGGAACAGGATCGTCAAATGAGCACAGCGCCGTCAGTTGCCGCACATCTTTCTGTCGGTCGCTTATTGGCCCGGTAATGGCGGAACTCACCCACTGCCAGTAAATCGGATTACCTTCATCGGTTAGCCCTTCACCCAGGCGAGTAACGTTACCCGTTAGCCCGGTGTCTGCTGCGTAAATTCCCTTGGTTGTCAGCAACTCCATCTGCGCCGCACAGCCCCCAGGATAGCCCGTAAATGGCGTATCCCAGCCGTGCGCACCGTCACGCAACTCGAAAGCATAAGCGGTGGCTTGATTATTGCCGGTCGTCGACGACGGAACCACCATGACGTACATGAGTCCCACTGGATCGTAGCAACAAAAGGTATGCAATACGGAAACATCATAATCCTCCTGCGATTGTCCGGGTTGTTTATCGAGCAGCGTATTGATTGGAATGCCAATGTCATGCGGAATAAAGTCCCCGCCCATCATCCACACGTGCTTGCCATCCCGCCAAATGAGATTTCCGCCGGCGACGGATGCAACCGACTTTGGCGACGAACAGCCTTCATTCCCCGGTAACGGCATCAGGTCAAAGGTGCTCGCGTCAGATCCCGAGAGCAGCCACTTCCCGCGGTTCTTGAAAATGACGAGATAGCTACCCAATCCCCCAAACCCCGTCAGTGGAAATCCATCCATGCCCACAGTATCCGAGAAGCCATAGGTCGTCCCGAGGGCATCCGAGATGGCGACTGGTGCAATCAGGTCGGGATTGTCCCAGGCGCTGACATAGAGGCCATCCATCGCGCCATAGACCATCCTACCGCGCCATTCGGTGATGAGGGATGCGCCTTTGGGGGGTGCCGCTTGATAGGGCGTGACGGCAGGGCCAATTAGGCCGCCCGGCGTGGTGCGGACGCTGACCCCGTCAAGGTCGGTAGCCAAGGTTTCAACAATCTCCAATGGCTGTGTCGCCCATGAATCGCTATCCGTGATGGGAATATTGCCCACCAACTTCACGATTGCGCCCCATTCGCCGCCATTCGCGTAAATATTGATGCTGTCGGGCAAAGCGCCATTGTATTCCAGCGCCGTCAAGTCGCGATCGGGTGGAATGGTGATGGTCGGCAATATCTCCTGCGCTACACTCAAACCCGAGGGATTCAAATAGCTGTCACTCAACAGCGCCACACTCGACACCGGCGACACGTCGGATTCAAGCATGTTCGTGCTATCATGCGGATCTTCAAACAGGAAGGTAGTGTAAACGTTATAGGTCGCACCCGCGACAAAGTTGCTGGTAAGGGCATTCGCTTCCAGTTTCTTGAGAATGAACGTGAGTGCCAGCGTGTGTGTCGCGAAGTTCTGCACGTTGCCACCCGGGTCGCTCGCATATCCTGCTGTGTCAAATCGCGCACGCGGTGCCCCGCCCTTCGTGGCATCGACTTTGATGGCGATGAATTGCACTGAGGATAGGTCGGTCTTACTTATTCCAGCGAGCGACACATAGGCATCAATCGTGCCGTCCCATACTGGAGAATAACTCACCACCATGCTATGCGCCAGATCACCCAAAACGTAATTCCCTAATTGCAGGGAGATTTCCGGGAACGGATTATGGCAGGCGGTGTGCGAGGGCGATTCCGACGCGCCTGCGAGTTGAAATTGCAGATGAATCGTATCCGAATTGGACAAGTCGAGGCAGTTGCCCGATCCACGATGCCGTGGGTATTCGATCTCCATCCAGCCCTTCGCGTTGAATAACCCGCCAAAACCATCCCATAGGCCGGTCGTGGTGACAAGTTCAAACCCGTTGAATGTGGCACTATCCGGCCAAGGATTCCCGTCTTGGTCGGTTGTAAAGGCGCGCACCAGCTCGGCGTCATTGTCCCCGCCCGATGTGCCATAACCGAATGGCTCCGGCGACACGGAATAGAACGGGTCAGTCGGTGGACCGGTAATCGGCGCCATGTACCCCGTGCGCTTCGACCAGGTTTGTCCCGCGAGTGTTGGTAGTAAGGATAGTGGCGTATTCACGATCGCGATATCCGGCGCATACGTCGGCTTGGGCAGATCGGTCAACCGCACCGGAAACGTATCGCCCCACTTCCATTTCAGGACGTTATTCAGGCTATCGACAAAGTACTGATAGTCTTTGTACCCGGACGACTGCACCGCCGCACTGCCGTGAAACAGGTCGGTGTCTTCCAGCAAGGGCGCATCATCACCCTCTACCTGATACCAGCTATCGGCGTCGGCAGTTGGTGTCCCATATAACGCATCACCGGCTACCAGAAGCAGCCGGGAGATGGGGTCAGTCTGTGTGCGATACTCAACCAGGAGTTTCGCCGCGGCTTTCGTCCCCTCGGGCAAAGGCAGTTGTACGACCCGCCCTTCGCGCACCCGAATGGTTCCCAGGTGATGGCGCGTATTCTGACCCCGCACACACGCCCCTGCCGGCACAAGACGCGGATCAACGTCGCAGTGCAGGCCAGGGCTCATATTCGTAATCGGGATAATTTCGGCCATTTAATACATCCTGCTTGATAAGGCTCGCCATGCCTGTTCATACAGCGCCGCGCAACTCTTTGCTCGTGTTTGCGCGCCCGCGTCATCGGCCAAGATCGTCGCCGCCAACCGCATGACGGCATAATCCCAGGGGCCATTATCGCAGTCAGGGGTGAGGTTAAACGTGCCAACGACATACTTGGTGCTGGTTTCGCCGGCATAGGAATAGAGGGTCACGAGCGTCGATGGAACAGGGTCAGGTATTGAATCGGTAACGACAATTTCCCCGTCGCCGATATACTGATATTTCTCCACATACTGCTCAGGCGGTGGGGTTGGCAGAGTCGTGGTTAGCATCGGTGCCGTGAAGCCACCTGTCACCGGGGTATAGCTATCCGGAGCCGGGTCGGGCAGTGTATCTACGACGGTCAAGAGCGGATAGACGGTATCTACCACGGACGGGAGCACATAGCCATAGATCGTCAGTGAGGCGATCACTTGCGGCGCCGGGTGCAGTGTGATCGAGAAGGCATCTTGCCGTGTCCATGATTGCGGCTGACTACCCTGCCAATACGACACCGACCCCGCGCAGCCTTCTCGTAACTGTCGCCCGAAGAAACGCACGTCGGCAATTTGAAAGATGCTGGCATCGACCGCGTAGACGGCTTGCCCCGGAACGGTGGACAGTGTGAACAGCTTCGCCGCGCACCGACTATTTTTGAACATGTCGATACAACCCAGATTGGCGGCTTGCACGAGTTGCGTGAGCGTCACCCGGTCGGAGTTTCCGTCTTCGCGCAGAACGGCCTGAACATATTGTATGCCTTCCGTTGTCGTCATGGTTAATCCTGCACAAGCATGGTACACACATGCACACCATCCGTCGCATGGAGGGTGACGCGCACATACGCAAAGGCGACGGGCGCGAACGTCAGGTAGTAATTCACGGTTTGATTCCCGCTTGGTGCGCCCCCGCCCGAAATGGTAGAGTCGGTCGGGGCTTGCGCGACAAACCAATTCTCGTTATCCCCCGAGAATTCTACGACCACATAGCCGCCGGTGGTCACGCCCGTCATAGAGTGTGTCACTGTTACGATTTTGCCATAGATTTTATCCAACGTGTCCACGTAGGTCTGAGCTCCCGCGAGGGGTGCCGGGTCTTCGCCATACGGTTGAATAAACAGATGATAAGTTTCAGGCGGGAATGGTGCGCCCATAAGATGCTCCTTTTAGCCGAAAATGAATACGCGGCGAATGCTCGCGTTGATAGTATAGACGCCCTGAGTAACGCCGGAATCCGTCATGCCTGCGTGGTGCGCAATGGCCTTCACGGTCTTGGTCGACGTAATGGTGAACGGGCCGGTATACAGCGTGCTCTCATCGTCCGGCGTCGCGCCATTCAGTGTGTAGTAGATGCTCGCGCCCGGCGTGTTGCTGAAGAGCGTGATTTCGATATTACCGATGTAGCTACCCGGAGGCGGATTGGCAAACACCACTTGACAGGCGCGCGTCGCGTCTTCCAGGAAGGTTGCGGTCGCCACATCACTGTCAATCATTCCCGTGTACGAGACGACGGTGTAAATCTTCGTGTCTTCGGTAATGGGGATCGGTGCCGACAACTGAAATACCTCTGTCTCGTATCCCAGTGGCGTCCATACCGTCCAGACATCCGCGTCAGTTAACTCCCTGCCGTCACTCTTTACGGTGGCCGCGCTCGGTGCTTCATCGGCGGCATCTTGCGCCAGCCAGTAGACTTTTGCGCCAGGCACCGTGCCAGCCCAGGATTTCACCACATAGGCATTATAAGGCGCGTTGGCGTCCCAAAAATTCATAGTGAGCGCCGGGAACCCATCGAAATCGAACGCCTCTTCTTTGGCAAGGCAGTCCGCGCCAGCGGCTTTCACTTCCGTCACATATTCCGCGCTCGCGACCGCCGAATCGGTATAATTCGCTAAGTAGGCGATGGCTTTTAGCGTGGTGTTCGCGGTGATGACAACAGGGACGGTGTAGACCGTGCCGTGTGACTCCGTGGGGGTGCTGCCATCCGTGGTATAGCGTTTCGTGGCTCCGCCCGTCGCACAGGAGATGGTAACCGACGTAGGGTCAACCACGGCGCCTGCCACCGGAGAGTATGTTGGGGTAGCAACGGTTCCGGAGGAGGCTTTGAAGACAACGCCGAACGTGTCGTTATTGCTCGGAACTACAGCTAATCCAGTGCCCGTAAAGACTTTTCCGCCTGTATGTAAGACTGCATATCCAGGAGGGTCAGCCGGTGGGTCAGCCCAGATATCAGGAATTTGGCCGACATACCAGTAATCCACCACGTAGCCCGTAGCGGGCACAGCGGTGAATACGAGATCGCTTCCATCTTCTGGATTAACGGAAGGCACACACGCCATGGTGCCCTTTGAATGGTCAAGTGGTTGCGTGACGGTAGTAATGGTTGCCATGGTAATTGTCCTCACATAGGATACTTGATAAACCGGAGTATCCGTCGTTGGCATCGTGTGTAAAACCAGTGCTTCCTCTTCCGCCTTCTGGTGTCACTGCACCTGCTTGGCCGGAAACGCCAGCACTAAAATCAATGCGATGATTGCCAAGATGCCCATCGCCCGCATCGAAAACTGTAACATCGTGTGCCCTCCGCCGCTATTCTACGACGGAGGGTGTCACGATGGCAAGGGTCAGGTATACGCAAACTCAATTGAGAGCGCAAACGATACCGGCGAATTGGCAACACTGGTCACCACGAACTGCAACCAGTCACCTGCCGCAAATGCAGCAGTGGTAATGGTACCCTGCACGGTGCCGGCAGTCGTGAACGTCGCATCCGCTGCCATATGCCCGGTTACTTTGCCGGTCACGGTAGATGTTGCGCCCACGGTCTTCCCCGTGATCTTGGTCAGTGTCCCGGCAAACGGTGCTTGCCAGAGCACGAGCACATCAGCACCTTGCGGCGACATAATCTGCCCGGCCTTATCACCGATGTTGCCCGATTGAACGCTAATGTCCGTCCATGTGCCGGCGCTGGTGCCCAGACTAGTATGCTGCCAGGTGGTGCCATTGCCGTTTGGTCCAGTGGAATACCAACGCGTCCAGAGTGGCGGTTCCCAGTCCGGCCCTTTATAGGCCAAGAGTTCGGCCACAATCGCGGCGCCGGTATGGGCATCGCCGACCATGAACGCTAGGCGTCCCTCGGTCGGTCGCGTGCGATCCCCCAGTAAGAGACCATCAAATCCGGTTAACCCGTCAAATTTTACACTCATGTGCGTTCCTCCGGGGGGCAGGAAAGAGTTATCCCTGCCCCCATGCGATAGATTAGCCGTAGATGAGCACCACGTTCCGCCAGTCATTCAGCCAGTAGCCGAAGCAGGAGTCCGCGTAGTGATAGGTGTTCTTGCTCTTTTTTTCGAATTCCATATCGCTTTCGAGCTTGATGACGTTATTCCATTGGCTTTTCTTCTTCTTACCGATCAAGAAGGCCATCTTGTCGAACTCCGCAGGGATCCACGGATTGGCGACCAGGCGACATTGATATTTGCCGTCATAGAAAATATTCTTCGCCGCGGGGCTGGCGCTATCGGTGCGCCCTTTATTGGTGCCGCGTACTTGATCCCATTCGGCGTAACGGTTCAGTGAAACCATCAGAATGTCCGGGGTGAAGTTCCACACGGTGCCCAAATCATCCGGGGTGCTCATCAACATGGTGGCCGCGTTCTGATAGGTCAGGTACGACGGGGAACCATAGTAGATGTTCGGATAGGCCGCGCCGACACCGATCATGTTGTTCGGTGCGAGTGGGTGTGCGGTATGGAACCAGGGCAGACCTTCCTGCGCATTCCAGATGTTGTCCATCCCGCCCAGATACATGCCGACGCCGGCGCGCTGGCGATAGCGGCCAATGGTGGCCCCGAGATCGCTGGAGCGGTCGGTCATCTCTTTGTGACGACTGAATTTCTTCATCGGCCACGTGTAGGCGGTGCCTTGCGAGATGAAGCCCATCTGCGCATAGATCGCATAGCGTTCTTGCGCTTCGGCGATGGACATCGGCTCGTTACCGGCATCCCAGGGGATAGCATCCGGCAGGCCGACGAATTGCAGGCCCTTGTAGTCGGCTTCCTGTAATCCGGTGATGTTATACATCCACGGCAGGCAGTCTTCGACTTCGGTGAATGTTTGATTGGTAACGTCATTCAAACCACGCAGGTAAATGGCGTCATCGAGTCCGTTAATCATGGGTCGTACCTCCTAAAAAATGGGTTTTTCAGGAATCTCGGTACGGCCCATGAACGGATAGTTCCCCAGACGGGGAGTCTTCTGTGGATAATCGCTTAGAGGTTCGAGTGGCTATTCGGTTGTGCTCTGGGATTAATTCCCCAGGAGTGCTAAAGGATTGAACGAGACGCGGACGCGGAAGTCTCCCGCATTACCGCCTGTGTTGGTGCCATTCTGAATAACGCTCACGGCGTCAAAGAACGAGCTGTCCGCATTGGTGGCGGCGGGCTTATTGAAGTCGATCACTTGACTGGAGCCAAACAACGAATCAACATGCTTGGCGGCGGTGAAGATACTGAGCATGTTCGTGCAGCCATACGTCTTGCCCATCAGGGCTTGCAGGTCGGCGTTACTGGGCATAATGGACGCCCATGCCGCGACAGCTGCGTCAATGGCCGCTTGCCCGGTCAGTGACCCCACGGCATTCCCGATGGCGGTGATCAGATTCGCCAGGCTGCCAGGGGTGCCGAAGTTGATCCCATTGATGGTGCCGCCCGGATTGTGCGGAATGAAGTTGATGGTCGGCTGAAAGACCGGCGATGGCTGAACGATCTGCGCGGCGCGCAAATACATCTGGTCATCTGTCGTGTAGGCATTACGCAGAATCCCACTGATGGCATTCGCGACTTTTCCGGCCACGAGTGTTCCATTAGTGAAGGCGCTGTCCGCGACGGCATCCAGCAATCCCGGCGTGGTATTCACCCCATTACCGCCGGTGGTGAGCAGTGCGCCGGATGGGGGAATACCCGCAGCGGCAAGATAGGTGGGATCGAACGGCGTTACAGTCGCCATCGGCGTCCCGAGCGTGCCAGGAATGGGGAACGGCAAAGATTTCCCATGAATCTCTGTCCCATCAATGGTCCGCCATTCTAAAATAGTGGTCATAGTTCTCGAACCTCCTGCTTAGTAGTATACCATACGACTACTTGATGTCAAGGGGTGCCGATGGGCTAGATATTTTGACACGCCCTTGATCTTGGACACCACCCAACAGGCGCTTCAAATGCGCCTTGCGGTTTTCGGCTTCGACATCCAATTCCTTCTCCAAACCGACACAGACTACCTGCCCCTTATAGGTGAGGCGTTTCAAATTGTCGGCGGGAAAGTCATCTTGATTTTCCACAATGAAGCGCGAATGGTCAAAGCGGCTGCGCTTGCCATAAATCGCGGCCTTCATATTGCGGTCTGCGGCGAGCGAGGCAACCTGCTCTGGCAGATAGCACGCCACGAAATACCCCGGCGCAATGACCGCGGGCACATTCGTCAGCATGATGGCCTGCTGGCCTGGGTCACTAACCCGCAAATCATCTTCAATATCGAGATCAATATCGGTCTCGACTTCCGTAGGCAGGAATTGCTGTAAGGCGTCCTGCTCATCGTTGGGCTTGGGTGCGGTGGGTTTGGTGCTCATTTTTTACCTGCCTTTACGTTCGCGATGTGCTTGGCGCGCGGAATACTGGGGAATGCGGCGCAGAGTTTATCCACCTGCGTCTTTTGCGTCATGGTGAGCGTCACCTTGCCGGGCGTGGACAGCGTGAGTCCGCCTCCGGTTTTCGGGACGGGTTGCGGTTTGCCCTGCACGGGTTTGGCGCGCGCGGCAATGCTTTGTTCGCCCAATACTTGCGCGGCGACATTGCGCACAGCCTTAGCGCGAAACTCCGGCGAGGAGCCATTCCAGGCTTGTAAGAAGGCGACCGGGTCATTCGTTTGCGCAAAGATGGCCTTGAAGACATCTTTGGGGGTCACGGTGGCGGGGAAGTCTTTCAACGCCTCGGTAATAACCGGCGTCACCAACGCGGGAATGCCACGGCGTGCAGTGTCCTGTTGGGCACCATAAAGCATTTCGTGCGTCGCAACCTTCTCTTCTGCTTCCTGCCAAGCAATCTGTTCGGCAGCAGTCGGGACGTTCGGATCCTCGCGCTCCAATTCCAGGTACGGGTTCATGGCCTGCATCTTGGCGATCTCTTTCGCGTACAGGTCATTCTTCAGCTTCAGTCGCTGGTCGGCAACTTGCTGCTTGGTGGCATCATCCATCGGCGCGGGCAACAGATCATCGACGTCACCGATCGCCACTTGCGGCTGACGTTTCAGGTCGGCCAACTCTTGCTGAGACCGGGTAAACGCGGCTTGCGTATCCTTCAGCATCTTGGCGAGTTCTGCCGGCGTCTTGTTTGTCAGATCGTCGGGCGCATCTTCGGCGGCCTCTTCCTCAATGACTTCTTCGTCACCCTCGGGAGCCTCGGTTTCAGGTGTCTCGGCGACCTCTTCGGCTTCATCCCCCGCGGCTTCGACGAAGACCTCTTCCGAGACATCGGCGATGCTGTTGTCGGTCTTCATGGTACCGTCTGTATTGAGCAGATCGGTAATCGGTGGGGCTTTCCGTCCAGGCAGGACGCTCCCATCAGTGTCAGGCATGGTGCTCTCCTTTGTCGTTGGTTAATTCCTTCATGCGCGCGGCAGGAAGGGCCAGGATATCATAAACCGTGTCGTAGCCTTGCTGCTGCTTGGCGATGAAGCCTTCGTCAGCCGCTTTGCCATTATGTAAACGGCTATCAAATTCCGCTTGCAGTGCTCGGGCGCGTTCCACAAAATCCAGCCACGCAGGGCTCGTCAGCATGGCTTCATACTGCTTCAGGAGTCCCTGCTCGCCGAATCGCTCCAGGACTTCGCGGGTACGCTCATTCATACGTTACCGCCTTGCTGCTGTGTCGGCTGCTGTAACGCCCGTAGGGTCTGCTGATGCTGCAAATCGGTGCCGATAATTTCCTGCATATCTTTCATCACCTGCAGGTCGTCTTGCGGCATGGCGATTTCTCGCGCGGCGACGGCGGGCGCCATGGCTTTCGCGACGTATTCTGCCAGAGCTTCCTTGAATATCTGCATGGGCGTGATGGTTTCCGCTTCACCCTGTTGCTGCTGATGCTTGATTTGCTCAATCTGAATCGCAAACTGGTGCAACTTGTCTTCGTGCGCCTGCGATTCCTGCTTGAACTCATCATCTTTTTTCAGATATTCGTCATGCTCACCCATGAATTGCGCAGTGTCCTTCTGTCCATCCAGTGTCTCGAACACATGATAAAGAATGGCATAGCGCCAATCGGGATTCATCCAAATCGTTGGGTCTTGCATGGCAATCTGCATGAGCTCTACTGCGCGTAGGTGGCGAATCTGCTTGTTCGCCGAATCGACGCCGTTGCACGTCACCACAAAACTCGCCTGAGTGTAGGTGTCCCACATGGTGAGCGGGGGAGGTGGCGGCGCCATAGGTGGCATCATAGGCGCCGCACTTCCCTCTTCACCTGGGAGAGCACTACCCGGCGAAGGCATGGGCAACTGTCCAGGAATACTTGATGGTTGCCCCATTGTTGGCATCATACCCGGCATGGCATTCTGTTGTGGTTGCGGCGGCATCTTAGGCGCCGGTAGTGTCAATTCCCCATTCACATTTTGCCAAAGCTTCTGCGGGCCGTCATTGAAGAGAAACTGATAATTGAGCGCATCGAGCAACTCACCGACTTGTCGGAAGCCATACATGAGATTCCGGGCAATGAAGAGGAGTCCGGCTTGCGACCCTTCGACAATCTGCTCAGCTTGTGTCGCGGTAATCTCTGTTCCGGTCGGTGACTGCTCCATCGCTTCGCTGTCGCCAGTGCATTTCTGCCCGATGGCGAGATACCACTCCGAGAGCGCCTGAATATTGTTGGGGTTGAGTTCCGCGGTAAAGATCGGCTTGAGTTTGTCGCCGCCATTTTGCCAGAATGCTTCCGACATCGGTATCTCCCCTCCAGGATGATTGCCGACGCGATAGTCTTCCATATCCAGCCCGACGCTACGACTCGTGAGGATTGGCGGATTCAGTCCCTTCTGCAGGGTATCATCGGCCACACGCGCCAGGTCAGTCAGTCCTTCCTGGATGTGCCCCGCGCCCGTTGTGCGAATGGCATCGCCCCCCAGACCGTCACGGTCGAGCCATCCCTGAATGTAGGCATAAGGGCGTTGCCCTTTCCACCAGGGATTCTTACCACAGAAGAGCACGGTCTGTGATGGTTGATGCACCACGAGGAATAAACCACGTCCCGCTGTCACCTTCCCAATGCCTTCAACTTCGGTTTCGATTTCCCCGCGCCAATAGATTTCCGTGAGGTCATACTTACCCGACTCGAACGACGTGTTGGAATTGCCGGTCTGCACGTCATGTGTTTCGTTGCCGATTTCTTTCGTTTGTCCTTCGGTCGGCACTTGATGTTTGGTAGTATCACTGTCCGGCGTAATGGAGCGCATGGTGTCGGCAGCATCCGGCCAGTACCCGCCGTCTTCGATCGGCATCGCACAGCGGGATACGATCTCTTCACCGGTGAGGGAGAAGTTGATGGCGACACCCGGGGAGCGTTGCAAATCCCATCCGGCGCGTGGGAAGGTCACCACTTGCTCGAAGGGAATTAGGGTCAATTTAGGTCCGTCGTATTCCAGCAGCGTCTCTTCTGCCGGCACAGGTTGCGTACCGTCATCGAGGAGTTGCCAGCGTGTCTGTATCCCGTAGCGTTGTTCCCAGTCCACCTTGAGGATGCTGGTCATATCGGTGAGTGCGGCTTGCGTCGCAGTCTGCACAGTACGTTGCCAGGGGGTTTCAAAATGGTCAAGTTGCTCTTGTTGATAATTCTCTTTCGCGTGTCGGTAGAGTTTGCTGGTGCGATTGCAGGGTTTGAAGCCAAAGAAGGGGTCAACATCCAGGATGAAGGGCAGTAGATGGGTGAGCAGGCCCTTGAGCGCGTTCTTGGCGTAGGGCACAACGACGCGAGACTTCCAGGCATTGCGTTCTTCATCTTCCTCATTCTTCTCGCTGGTCTTCAGTGTCTCTTCGCGGAGTGGCTGCTCATACTTCATGATGTCGCGATTGGCGAATACTTCCTGAAATGCGGGCGTGTAATCCGACATCGCCTGAGTGATATAGTCGATGCACCGCATGGCGAGCACTTTGGATTCCTCACGGGTTAAGGGTTCGGCGGGATTCTTTTTCAGCATGGCGCTCTCCAAGGTCTAAGCCTAATCGTGCTACAAGGATATAACGGAAGGGGCGAAACGTCAAGCACGCAAACAGATAGGCAAACATAACCTCAACGGAACCTCAACGCAAGTTCAACGGAAGTTCAATTTTTACCAAAACACCGAAAAAACTGCATTTTGCCCTATTGACAGACAATTTGGTATATCTGTACAATGACGAAGGGCGAAGGGCGATCGGGCTCCTGGGGCTGAGACCTCAACCTAACCTAATCCTAATCCTTCGTAATAACGTTTCCTCTTTCTATACGTTCTGATACAGCCTTAGTGGTAATCTATAATAGGGAAATGCCTAAAAAGCATTTTCGCCCAAACAGTAAAATCGCTTCATTCGCTTTACGCCGCGAGCCGAAATCACTGATTATCGAGATTTGGGTATTGCGCCACGCGTATGCCCGGCACCGTATGAATCCCACCATGCGCATGTGCCCGCAATACCATCTTGAATTTTTCCTCATCGCTCAATAGACGTGGTTTTCGTTCTGCTGCTGGTCGTAGCCCTTTCGCCCCATGCCAGGCTAGCGCCAACGCCATCACGGTATCATCGAAGTTCCCTTCCCCGTCCGGAGCCGTATACCGCACCAGTCCACTCGGCAGCGTGACGGCCTCATATGCCATCAACTCAAACTGCTGTTGCTTATCCTGGAGTAGACGTAACGGGGGATCGTCGCAGATGCTCGCGACTCCTTGACGTGCCGACTCTTCATTGATGCTCAGCTCCAATGCCAATGCCAGCGAGTCAACGATCACGGCCTTGGTCTGATTGCTGGTATGGAAGGGCAGCACGGATAAGCCCTTCTCCTGCAACCATTCAATGAGCGGTCCGCCGAAGCTGTTGTATTCGGCCCAGATAATGGTGGGATTCCAGAGTTTGAGGATGGAAAGCAGATTGGGCTTCTGCCATTCGAAGCCCCCATTGAATCGGCTCATAAACACCTGCCGCCCTTCTGTGGCGTCAATGATGGAGATGACCGTGAAGTCATGCGAGCGTCCGAAGTCGATACCGACACAGTACTCATGGCCTTTCACTGGTTTCGTTTCCAGTCCCATAATACTCAGTTGGTCAATCCAGCGAAAGACGGCACCCCCATCCATGAGAAACTCCGCCAGAATCTCCTGTCGAAAACTCCGGTCCGTCATCTCGCTGCGGTAGTCCAGAATCTCGGATTTGGGAATGTGGGGATTCACAGAAGTGGGCAGCGACATCCCGGCCCAATGCCGATACTTCGGATCAGGGTCTTGGGAGCGTTGCCAGTAGGTGAAGAAATCATTGCGCCCACGTGGCGTGCCGGCCATCCACGCATCCCCCATGTAGTCAAAGAGCGTTGGGCGAATGCTGCGTTCAAACAATTCTTTGAGATTGGGAATGAAGCCGGCCTCGTCGATCAGTACGCGGTGGTAGTGCTTCGAGCGTCCCACGTTCTGCGGACCCGTCACCGACCAACACTTCAGCAATCCTCCCTTCAGTGATGTGAGTTCATGCTGCTTCTGATTCGGGATGCCCTTTACCGCGGGCGCCAACATCTCACAGGTCTCTTTCCAGAAGTCCGACAGCAGATCATAGGTCGGCGCGAAGTACCCGACCTCACCCCCCTCCAAAAAAATATCCGCGGCGAGCATCTCATACAGATTCGTCTTCCCGAACCGCCGGCCACAGGGTAGCACATTGAACCGCTGCGCCTGGGCAATGATTTGCTGTTGGCCGGCGTGTAGCGTGGGCAAATTCAGATCGCGCTGAGTGGCGAGTGGCATGGGTTACAGCTTTCCGAGGCGCGCGTGATTCTCCAAAAACGCCCGCTTTAACCCCTTGTCCGTCAGAATAGGAAATTGCGCATGGGCTTCGTCGGCAATGGCATCAAGGGAAAACTCCCCGCGCGATTGGACGGCCTCTCTCATGTAGGCCAGGGCTTGATGAATGAGGGACATCACTACTCCTTGTTGATAATGCTAGCAATTCTGCGTTCCATAATTGGGTGGCAATAGAAAATATTGCGCGATTCGTCAAACAGTATTTTCTCTGACGGCACATCGCTCTCTATAACTTTTTTCCATTTGCGCCACCGTGAGGCGCATCGACCTTCCCATCGTTTTGTCTCTATGACATGATCCAGCATGAACAAATTCGTGAAAATGCGAAGAGGAGGGAAAAACATAGTATGTGCTCTCCTTTGAAATTGGCGGGCAGGGTAGGATTTGAACCCACGGACGCCGCATTGAAGCGTCAACTGTTTTCAAGACAGCCGCCATCAACCAGACTCGGCCACCTGCCCATGCCGTCATTATAGATTCAACGTCGGTTGTTGTCCAAGACTCCCCCTCCCCCGCTCGAACCCTTCATCGACGGCGACATACCCGATAGACTTGTCACTCTCTTTGATGCACCAGAAGCACGTCATGCGCACTTTGCTCGGATTCTCCAAGACCAGTTGTAGTGATTCCAGACCGACTGATTCCCGACAGCGGGGACATTGAACTAAGATGTGTGTCATGAGTGGATACCTCTTGTGGTAGAGTATACCATAAAGCTCATCGTATCAAAAGTAAGGTGCATCCGAAAGGCACTTTACAAACATAACGAAAACAAGTAGGTGAGTCGGTGCCTACGCAAGGTTAAGACAAAAAAGTGTCGCAAGCAGTACAAGCAAAATTGACCCATTTTGTGCTTCTCGCGCGCGTGTTACTAATATATATACTAAGCGCGTCAGCGCATTTAAAAATTCTCACGGGATTTTTTATAACTGCGTTCAATATTGCGTGCGGTAGATATCCATTTTTTCCACCGACTGGGACTACATGATTTACACACGCAGACCCAACGGCCATCTATACTGACGGCACACATCCGCAAAATCGAAAACTCCTGCCCACAGATACAGCAGATTTCATTGCCGGATTCCATGCGCCATCTTCTCCTCTTCTAGCGTTTCCAGGTATAAGGCATGGACGCGTTTCCGCATGGGAATCAACGACTCACACTGCACGCATTCATAAACACCGTAGACCTTCCGCATTTTGTATCGTGGCTTTGTCCAGCCACAAGTCACACATTGCTCATACTCACACATGAGATAACCTCCTACGTTATACCTACCCAAAAAAGGGAGTGGAATGCTGAAAAATTCGCGAGAGGGTCCAACTATATATGCACCACCCCGCAGCGGGGGGTATACCACCCCACCCCCCCCCTGCTATCCTTGACTGTCCGAGAATGTGTATTATCGGACAGACCACAGCGTAACATGGAACGCTATGGAACGCTATGGAATTAACGCTATGACCACAGCTAGTGGCATGAGACATAAGCACATCACTCTACTATATCAGCGTCGATCACCGCGCTCTGATCCTCTAATGCGGTCTGCTGCCGGGCGTCTCGCAACTGGTGGAGACGAGCGAGCGGGCTGGCATCGATGTAGCGGACGTTGATCTCTATCTGCTGCTCGCTGCGATCTACCAGCATCCCCTGGATCTTGGCGAGTACCTCATTAGCCCTGACCTGGGCTGCGCTGGCCGTGGGGGATGAGGCGAGTTGCACCAGGCGGGCAATGATGGCAGCCGGATCGGCGCCATCAGTAGCGGGCAGCACTCCGCCGCAGTGTGGACAGGCGGCGCGACCCTCAGCGCAACTATCCGCCATCTCATCCCCAATCCCATTGCTGCCTGCAATCTGCCTGGGTAATAGGCTATCGACATACTGCCGCACATCATCGCGCCGGGAGAGTCTAGCTGCCCCAACGCGAGCCGCGCCGATTGACTTACACGCCGGAAAGGCTGCCTGGTATGCTTCAGCTTGCGAGGTATAGCTACGATTGGCGATATGTGCGCAAAAACACTTCTGCTGCGGTGTTAATCCTGTCCCTGGCGCGCCACTGGCGATGCTACAGACACTGGCTAACGTTGTAGCCGACTTGATGAGCGTGGATTTTTGACGCTGCCTAACACGTGTAGTCATGTAATCACTATATAGCGATATCACGATATTTGCAAGCCTGGACGCCATCAGCGGCAAAAAACAGGCACACACTGCCCCTGTAAGCCTCGCGCTGGTTATCGGGTGAGCAATCCCCTATCCGTATTTTGGGCCTATTTGGTAATCTCGTGCAAGATTGTCGGCAGTTTCCCTCGTGGAAAATAAATCTACAATGATACGAAAGTACAATACCGCTGGTATGGCATCATGATACTATATGACTGTCATTAGGGCGGTGGGCAGGAAACCATCGGGAGCCGACCAGGATGTGCTGAGTATTGCCTTGCTGCCAGGAGGCGGGAGGAAACAGAGCCAGGAGGCGCACCTTGACAATTAGACGCACCAACCGACGCGGGTATATCCCAACAATCGCTCTTGGTTGCCCATGCCGCTCAGCCGGAGAGCTGAGGAGAGCAAAGTATACTAATATGGTATGCTCTGGATTATATGCAGGCTTACGGCAAGCGGACAAGGCGAAAGGATAGCAGGCTTATAGGCTTATACGAGCTTATAATCGTACTATCACAATCTACATCAAAGGAGGTACCGATATGCTGGTGAGCAACAACAAAATCATGGAAATCATGAGTACCATCGATCCTGCCGATTACGATTACGATTATATCGGCATCCGCATCATGGACAGATCGTACAGCGGTTACGATCTGGCAGTGGGCGACACCCTCCCGCACTCTTACCGCTGGGACGATGGCGAACAGACCGACGAGGTGCTCAATGGCACCTGCGCGATAAAGGTCGGCGCGAGACTTAAAAGCTGCGACCACGAAGGATACGCCGGAAATAGAGTAATGATTATCGCTGGCAACTGCATGGAATGGGGAGAGGACGCCGGCGAGATCATCATCCAGGATGCCGAGATCATCGACATCATCGACATCATCGACCGCTGATAAGCCGTCACCCTCAGGGGACGCACAGCCGGAGGAATAAAAAATGAAAGTACGTATGGCTGGAAAGGAGAATAAGAGCACGTTTTCACGTGCGCTCCCCCTGCGCTTTGCGGGCAGGTGGCACATGGCGTTGAAGCGCACAGACCCTCGACGTCCAATGAGGGTGTATGTCTCGCCTAACCGCAAAGCGCGGATGGCGCGTTTCTATGCGCTATTGCCACCGTTGACCTGCAATTCGCCAAAAATTTGGCATCGATTGTTCCCGACCATTAATCGGGAAGGTTAAGCTCATCTCTACCCGTCCCCGGCGGGTTATCCGGGGGAAGGAAAACTACCATGACCACCAATGAAAGCTCACTGTATAAGATCGCCGTCGAACAGCGCGACCTGTACAAGATGTATCTGTATAAATCGCGTAGCGCGTTACGCGCCCATGACGACAAACTCCAAGGGGAAATGTACGCGCTTGCAATGCAGGCACAGGCGGAAGAGCAACGGATCCGCGCGATCATCGCCCGCGACTATCCGGACACGACCGATTACAGCGATTCGCGACTCGCTAACTAACCGCCCTAGCCGATCCCCTGCCATGGTTTATCGCTATATGGTGC
>Ga0118677_10004983_pt1 | contig 23676 bp, 18 predicted proteins | sample AliMusrvi5mmetaG_FD_86154 | JGI IMG/M metagenome (GOLD analysis project Ga0118677, IMG submission 86154)
CATCAGGAGTGAATAGATTTTTAAGTCAATTTAATCCTTTGTTAACAAATCTTCCTACTTTTGAAACTTTAATGAGCGCCCGAAAATAAATGATAACCTTTTTCAAAATTTTATAAGCTTAGCCGATGCAATTCAAAGACGTAATCGGTCAGGAGAGTACCAAACAAAAGCTGATCCAGGCAGTGGCTGAGGATCGGATTCCTCATGCTCAATTGCTTGTCGGACCGCAGGGAAATGGTAAGCTGGCACTCGCTGTGGCCTTTGCCCAATATATCAACTGTACTCATAAAATTGGCAATGATTCGTGCGGGGAGTGCAGCTCTTGCAGGAAGTATTCCAAACTGATCCATCCGGATCTTCATTTTACGCTTCCTGTGATTAAAACATCGGCCATTGACAAGCCGACCAGCAGTGATTACATGACTAAATGGCGATCTTATTTCCTGGAGAACCCATATCCTCAATACGAAAAATGGATGCAACTCATTGCCGATGAGAATAAACAGGGGGCAATTTATGTTGACGAGGCGCGGGATCTGATCCGTAAACTGAACCAGAAGTCATACGAGGCTGAGTATAAGGTTTCGATCATCTGGCTTCCCGAAACCATGAACATCACCTGTGCCAATAAAATTCTCAAAATACTGGAGGAACCGCCTGAAAAAACCTTGTTTATACTGATCTCCGAGGCGGAGGAAAAATTACTCACTACAATTCGGTCAAGGTGCCAGTTCATCCGTATTCCAAAAATATCAGACTACGATTTACAGGTTGCGCTTGCCCCGATGGCGGCATCGACCGACACTAATCCCGCCACTATTGCAAGGCTTTCAAGAGGAAATTATTTCCTTGCGATGGAGCTGATGCAAAGCGATGAAATGCGCAGGTTCAACCTTCTTCAGTTTATCTCTTTAATGAGGAACGGTTATGGGCGGAAACTTGCTGAAATCCTCTCCTGGTCACGTTCGCAGGGCCTGTTCGCCGGTCTCGCATTAACGGGCGCCACGCTTCGCCAGGATCTCGACGACAACGCCGACCTTTACGGCAAGAAGCTGGAGAACAAGCAGATTGTCTCCGGCAGCATCCGCACCCCGAAATCAGCGATGCGGCTCATGGGGCTGCTCAATAAGTATTCAGCTCGCGAAAACAAGTAAGTGACAATTATGAATAAGACTATGTTTACCGCCGCATGCGCTCTTGCATGCGGCGTCCTCTCGACTCAGACCGCGCAGAGTCAAAACGACAATACGGCACGGATGGCAGCCGGGGAGTTGCCCGTCTACCGTATCAGCGTAACCGCAAGAACAATGAAGGCCGTGAGCTACCAGCATCGCAGTGGCTCGACAAAGGTCGATTTCAAGGGTACGGAACTGCTCCCCTCCTCTCGTGGAGAAGCGAAAGTAGAGAGCAAGCAGGGCCGGATCGAAATCGATGCTGAGTTTCAGGGATTGGAGTCGCCGGCAAAGAACGGCGCAGAGTATCTAACTTATGTCTTGTGGGCCGTCACACCCGAAGGGCGCACATCCAACCTCGGAGAAGTGCTCTTCAATGGAACCAAGAGCAAGTTGAATGTGACCACGGACCTTCAGGTGTTCGGCTTGATTGTTACCGCGGAGCCATACTTCTCCGTGACCCGTCCAAGCGATTTGATCGTGATGGAGAACATGGTTCGCGCAGATACCGTGGGTAAGGTCGAAGAGATGGACGCGAAATTCGAGCTCTTGAAACGCGGCCAGTATCAACGCCTTTCGAATCCGCTGGCTTTGAAACCCGATAAGAAAGTACCGTTGGAATTGTATGAAGCGCGCAATGCGGTTTCGATCGCCCGCTCCATGGGCGCGGACAAGTTCGCCGCTGAAACCTTCCAAAAAGCGACGGAGAACCTTTCTCAGGCTGAAGCGTATCAGAAGCGCAACGCCGGCCGGAAACCTGTCACGATGACCGCACGCGCGGCCGTCCAGATGGCTGAAGACTCCCGCATCATTGCAGTGAAGCGTCAGGAGGGCGATGCCATTGCCGCCGATAAGCAACAGACAGTTGACCGTGCAAACCGCGCCGAAAGCGGACAGGCCGCGGCAATCTCGGAGACAGGCCGGATCAGCCGCGAAGCAGAAGCTGCGCGGGTTAGATCCCAGGCAGACGCGGCCCGCCTTGCCAATGAACGCGATGCGCAGACCGCTGCTTCAATGGCGGAAACAGATCGCGTGAAGCGCGATAACGATGCGCGCATGGCCGCCGCAACCGCGGATGCAGATCGCCTGAAGAAGGAAAACGATTCTCGCATGGCTGCGACTGTAGCGGAGGCCGACCGCCTCAGAATGGCGAACGATGCAAACGCGTTGGCCGCCAAGACAGAAGCCGACCGGCTGAAACTCGAAAACGACGCACGCATGGTTGCATCCGGCGCGGAAGCAGATCGACTTAAGAAAGAGAACGAAGCACAGAGGATGGCGAACCAGGCGAACCTCGATAGCGCCGCCAAAGACAAGGCGCAATCCGAACAGGAGAAGATGGCGTTGCGGGTAATCCTGCTCAAGCAGTTCAACGCCATTCTTGAGACTCGCGATACGGCTCGCGGCTTGATCGTGAATATGTCCGATGTCTTATTCGACACGGGCAAATTCTCCTTGAGGCCGCTGGCTCGCGAGAAGCTTGCCAAGGTGGCGGGCATCGTCTCCGGACATCCCGGCATGAAACTCGAAGTTGAAGGCCACACCGATAGCGTCGGCGGCGACGACTATAACCAGACTCTGTCTGAACAGCGTGGCGGAGCCGTTCGCGAGTACCTTACGCATCAGGGAATGGCAGAAGCCGCCGTTACAACGAAGGGCTTCGGCAAAACGCAGCCTGTGGCCACCAATGACACAGCAGAAGGCCGGCAGCAGAATCGCCGGGTTGAGCTCGTCATCTCAGGCGATGTGATCGGCACCGAGATCGGCGTTCCGATCGCAACAAGGCAATAGGGGAGCGAAATGTCCGATAAAAATGCAGTCGTCGCAATCTATGAAACGCATTCGCAAGCGGAAGGTGCTCTGAAAGAGCTGCAGAAGTCCGGATTCGACATGAGGAAGTTGTCGATTGTCGCGAAGGACTATCACACGGAGGAGCAGGTCGTCGGATACTACAATGCCGGAGACCGCATGATGCGCTGGGGATCGTCCGGCGCATTCTGGGGCGGCTTTTGGGGGCTGTTGTTCGGCTCTGCATTCTTTGCCATCCCCGGTCTGGGGCCGATCCTGGTGGCTGGTCCGATGGTGGCTTGGGTCATCGGGGCGCTCGAAGGCGCCGTGGTCGTCGGAGGACTGACCACCATCGGTGCAGGTCTCTATAGCATCGGCATTCCGAAAGACAGCGTGGTGGAATACGAGACGGCAATCAAGTCAGACAAGTTCCTCGTGTTGGCTCACGGTACCTGGCAGGAAGTGGAAAGCGCCAAGGCGATCATGCATCATTCGCATGCCACGGCAATCTCAGTGCACTCCTTCAATCACCCGGAAGCCGCTGTCGCTGCCGGTGTCTGATCCTCTTTCGAACAATGACCCTATTTGGTCACTCGACCATATAGGGTCATTGCCTTGAGGCATTGACCCGATCCGTCCCATTGGAAAGTGATTGATTGCAACACGGACTGGACTGGTGCTGCTTGTGCACATCTATCAGGTTCCGGTATGGCGGCCGGGCAGAGAAGGTAACGATATGCAGAACACCAAACCAGCGTTCCCGGTATTCAAGGAAGGTGACGAGGTTGTGCTCGCTTCCGGGTCCAACCAGGGTACCGCTGGGGTCTTCGTGTGCTTGAAGACAGATACCAACTGGGCGGACATCAAAGAGCGCAACGGAAAGATCCGCAGCCACCCAATGGAATGGCTGGCGCTTAACAAGGCTTTAAAACTATGAACATTCGACCCCTGTACGACCGCATTGTGGTGAAGCGGATCGAGGAAAAAGAAACCACCATCAGCGGCATCATCATCCCTGATTCCGCTAAAGAAAAGCCCCAGGAAGGCGAAGTGATCGCCGCCGGACATGGCAAGAGAAACGATGACGGGACGCTGATCCCGCTCGACGTCAAACCCGGCGATCGAATCCTCTTTGCCAAATACTCCGGCAGCGAGACCACGCTGGACGGCATCGAGTACCTGATCATGCGCGAAGATGACGTGCTCGGCATCGTCAGCAAATAAAGGAATCCACAAATGGCAAAACAGATTGTTTATAGCGATGAGTCCCGTCAGGCGATCCTGCGCGGTGTCAACAAACTCGCCGATGCAGTAAAGGTTACCCTCGGCCCCAAGGGCCGCAATGTGGTCCTTGAGAAAAAGTTCGGCGGCCCGCTTGTTACCAAAGACGGCGTTACTGTCGCCAAAGAAGTCGAACTGCAAGACCCCTTGGAAAACATGGGGGCGCAGATGGTGCGCGAAGTGGCGTCGAAGACTTCAGACGTCGCAGGCGATGGCACCACCACGGCCACCATCCTCGCACAGGCGATCTTCCGCGAAGGCGTGAAGGCAGTAACGGCCGGCGCGGGTCCGATGGCAGTGAAGCGCGGCATCGACAAAGCGGTGGAAGTCGCGGTGGAAGAGTTGAAGAAGCTTTCCAAGCCTGTCTCCGGCGACATGATCGCGCAGGTCGGGCGCATCTCCGCCAATAGCGATTCCACCATCGGTGACGTCATCGCCGAAGCCATGAAGAAGGTCGGCAAAGACGGCGTGATCACGGTGGAAGAATCGAAGACCATGACAACCGAACTCGCCACTGTGGAGGGTATGCAGTTCGATCGCGGCTATCTCTCACCGTACTTCGTCACCGATGCAGACCGCATGGAATGCGTGCTGGAAGATCCGTATATTCTTATCCACGAAAAGAAGATCGGCAACATGAAGGATCTGCTGCCGGTGCTGGAACAGATCGCCCGCGCCGGGAAGCCGCTGCTGATCATTTCCGAGGACGTGGAAGGCGAGGCGCTCGCGACGCTGGTGGTCAACCGGTTACGCGGTTCGCTCAACACCTGCGCCGTGAAGGCCCCAGGCTTCGGCGACCGCCGCAAGGCGATGCTCGAAGATATCTCCATCCTGACAGGCGGCAAGCCGATCATGGAAGAGACGGGCATCAAGCTGGAAAGCGTCCAACTGGAAGACCTCGGCCGCGCCAAACGCGTCACGGTGGACAAGGACAACACAACCATCATTGATGGCGGCGGCGATCAGAAGAACATCGAAGGACGCATCAAGCAGTTGCGTTCGCAGATCGAGGAAACAACGTCGGATTACGATCGCGAGAAGCTGCAGGAACGCCTGGCCAAACTCGCGGGCGGCGTTGCGATCATCAAGGTCGGTGCGGCGACTGAGACCGAGATGAAAGAGAAGAAGGCGCGCGTGGAAGATGCGCTGCATGCAACCCGCGCAGCTATCGAAGAAGGCATTGTGCCAGGCGGCGGTGTTGCACTGTTGCGTGCCGCGCACGCGCTTCGGTCGCTCAAGCTCGAAGGCGATGAGCAGTTCGGCGTCGATATCGTGCGCCGCGCCTGCGAAGAGCCGGTCCGCCAGATCGTCGTCAACTGCGATACCGATGGCTCGGTGGTTGCCGAGCAACTGAGGGATCACAAAGATCCGAACTTCGGTTTCAACGCGGCTACCGAAACCTACGAAGACCTGGTCAAGGCCGGCGTGATCGATCCTACCAAGGTGACTCGCTCGGCACTGCAAAATGCCGCCTCCATCGCATCGCTCATGCTTACAACCGAAGCCATGATCTGCGATGCTGTAGATGAAGTGGCATAGTACGGGTCTCGAATGGCAAGCGAAAAAGCTGACCCCTCCGTCCTGACAATCAACGGCGGATCGTCCAGCATCAAATTCGCGTTGTTCCGCACTGGCGCCCGGTTGGAGCGGTGGTTTGATGGAAGCATCGAACGCATCGGTCAACCGGGCGCCACCCTCAGTTTTCATGATATGGACCGGCACCGGCACGGCCGCAGTAACATCGAAAACGCCGATCACCTCTCGGCGGCCTACAAATTGGTCGATTGGTTAGTGGAGCATGTTCCGCCGGATTCCGTACGCGCCGTTGGGCACCGTGTTGTTCACGGCATGCACCATACGGAGCCTACGCTCGTCACAGATAGGTTGCTAGACGAGCTCTATCGCATCTGTCCGTACGATCCTGACCACCTCCCGCAAGAGATCGGCCTGATCGAGGCCTTCCGCCAGCGCTTCCCTCATCTTCCTCAAGTCACCTGTTTCGACACCGCCTTCCATAGCAGCATGCCCCGCGTCGCGCGGCTTTTGCCGATCCCGCGCCGCTTTGACGCGGTTGGCATTCAGCGCTATGGGTTTCATGGCTTGTCTTATGCCTATCTGATGGAAGAGTTGGCGCGAGTCGCAGGCGAACCGGCATCCAAAGGCCGTGTGATCCTGGCGCATCTTGGCAATGGCGCGAGTCTGGCTGCTGTCCTTGATGGCAAGAGCATCGATACTAGCATGGGGTTCACTCCCGCCGGCGGGCTGCCCATGGGCACCCGGCCTGGCGACCTGGACCCCGGCGTTGCGTGGCACATGATGTCGAGCGAAGCGCTCACACCCAAACAATTCAATCACGTCATCAATCACGAATGCGGACTGCTCGGAGTTTCTGAAACGACGTCCGACATGCGCGATCTGATTGAGCGTCAGCCAAGCGACATCCGAGCCGCAGAGGCAATCGAGCTCTTCTGTTACCAGACCAGGAAATGGATCGGAAGCTTCACCGCGGCCTTGAGCGGCCTTGACACACTCGTGTTTGCGGGCGGCATCGGCGAGAACACGCCGGAGATCCGGGCTCGCATTTGCGGTCCGCTTCATTTCCTGGGCCTCGAATTGGACGAGACTGCGAATGCCGCAAACGCAGCTGTGCTCTCAGCCGCATCGAGCCGCGTGCAGGTGCGCGTTATCCGCACCGATGAAGAACAGATGATTGCCCGCAGCGTGAATCGCCTGCTGTTTCCTGACGTCGAATGCATCACAGGAGTGAACCATGTCTGAAGCGCTCTCACCTAAGCTACTGGAAAACATGAATGCGTACTGGCGCGCCGCGAATTACCTTTCCGTTGGCCAGATTTACCTCTTTGACAATCCGCTGCTCAAGCTACAACTGACACCGGCCCACGTCAAACCGCGGCTGCTGGGACATTGGGGAACGACACCCGGCCTCAATTTCATCTACGTCCATCTCAATCGAGTCATCAAACAGAATGACCAGAATATAATTTATGTCACCGGACCCGGTCACGGCGGTCCCGGCATTGTCGCCAACGTTTATCTCGAAGGCACCTACAGCGAATATTACCCGCTCATCTCTCAAGACGATGCTGGCATGAAGCGACTGTTCAAACAGTTCTCCTTCCCCGGTGGGATTCCCAGCCACGTGGCGCCGGAGACCCCTGGCTCCATCCATGAAGGCGGCGAGTTGGGCTACTCGCTGCTGCACGCCTACGGCGCGGTGTTCGACAATCCTGATCTGATCGCATGTTGCGTGGTGGGCGACGGCGAAGCTGAGACTGGTCCACTCGCAACCAGCTGGCACTCGAACAAATTCCTGAACCCCGCACGCGATGGCGCGGTGCTGCCGATCCTGCATTTGAACGGCTATAAGATCGCCAATCCTACGGTGCTCGCACGAATCAGTGATGAGGAACTGCAAAGCCTGTTCATCGGGTACGGCTATAAGCCTTACGTGGTTGAAGGCCACGATCCGGCACTGATGCACCAGTTGATGGCTTCCACTATGGATACCGTGCTGGCAGAGATCAAGGCTATCCAGGACAAGGCACGCAGCGAGCCTACCACCGAGCGCCCCCGCTGGCCCATGATTATTCTGCGTTCACCCAAAGGATGGACCGGTCCGCAATTTGTCGACGGCCTTCCCGCGGAAGGTTCGTTCCGCTCGCATCAAGTGCCGCTCACGAACGTGATCGACAACCCTGTGCACTTGCGGATGCTGGAGGATTGGATGAAGAGTTACCATCCGGAACAGCTCTTCGACGACACCGGCAAACTGCGCCCGGAACTGGCCGCGCTTGCGCCTGTAGGCGACCGCCGCATGGGCGCCAATCCTAACGCGAATGGCGGCCAGTTACTCAAAGATCTGCTCATGCCCGATTTCAGGGCCTATGCCGTCGATGTTCCCAAACCCGGAACCGTGCTGGCTGAATCCACGCGCCAGATGGGCGACCTGCTGCGCGACGTGATGAAGCTCAACGCAGAAACCGCCAACTTTCGCCTGGTGAGTCCGGACGAAGCCAAGTCGAATCGTTGGGGCGCCGTGTTCGAAGTGACCGACCGTGAATGGATGGCAAAGACCTACGCTACTGACGATTGCCTCAGCCAGGGCGGCCGTGTGATGGAAGTTTTGAGTGAACATATGTGCCAGGGCTGGCTCGAGGGCTATCTGCTGACTGGCCGCCACGGTTTCTTTTCCTGCTATGAAGCGTTTATTCATATCATCGATTCCATGTTCAACCAGCACGCCAAATGGCTGAAGGTGTCGAAGCATATTCCCTGGCGGCGGCCCATCGCATCGTTGAACTATCTGTTGTCGTCGCACGTATGGAGGCAGGATCACAACGGCTTCAGCCATCAGGATCCCGGGTTCATTGATTTCGTCATCAACAAGAAAGCAGACATCGTCAGGGTTTATTTGCCGCCCGATGCCAACACGCTGCTCTCCGTCACTGACCATTGCCTGCGCAGCCGCAACTACGTGAATGTCGTCGTAGCCGGCAAGCAGCCTTCGCTGCAGTATCTCGATATGGAGTCAGCCACCAGGCACTGCGCCGCAGGCATCGGCATCTGGGGCTGGGCCAGCAACGATCAGGGCTGCGAACCGGACGTAGTGATGGCTTGCGCCGGCGATGTGCCGACACTGGAGACCCTGGCGGCCGTCGATCTGCTGCGTCAGCATCTCCCGGATCTCAAGGTGCGCGTTGTCAACGTGGTGGACCTGATGACCCTACAGCCTAAGAGTGAACACCCGCATGGCTTGACCGACGCGGAGTTCGATTCCATCTTCACCACCGATAAGCCGATCGTGTTCGCCTATCATGGCTACCCATGGCTCATCCATCGCCTCACTTACCGCCGCACCAATCATGACAACATGCACGTGCGCGGCTACAAGGAAGAGGGCACCACGACAACACCGTTCGATATGACCGTGCTCAATGATCTGGACCGGTTCCATCTGGCAGGCGATGCTATTGACCGGATCGCCCGCATCCGCAACGCAGCGGGCCACGTGAAGCAGCTCTTCCGCGATAAGCTCGATGAGCACAAACGCTACATCGATCAGCACGGCGATGACATGCCGGAGATCCGCGATTGGAAGTGGCCCTATTAGGCCACCCAAACCGCACTGAGCGGAGATCATGGCTGCCTGCGTGCAAGTCAATATGAATGAATTCCGCGAGTCTCCCCAACCTGGCTGAAGCCGAGCCTTCGGGCTTAACAGATGCCGAAGCCACCAAGCGATTAGCTAGCGACGGTTACAACGAACTTCCCTCCTCCAAACCCCGGTCTATTTTCCGGATCATATTCGAAGTTGTGCGGGAGCCCATGCTCCTGCTGCTGCTTGCTTGCGGCATCACATACCTCCTGCTGGGCAGCAAAGAAGAAGCGGTCATCCTGCTGCTGTTCGTCCTTGTCGTAATCACAATCACGCTCTATCAGGAGCGCAAGACGGAACGGTCACTGGAAGCACTGCGCGATCTTTCGGCCCCTCGTGCCCTGGTGATTCGCGAAGGCGTCCGCAAGCGAATCGCCGGGCGAGAAGTTGTTACCGGCGACGTGCTGGTTGTCTCCGAAGGCGACCGCGTCCCGGCAGACGGCGTACTGATAGCCGCAACCAACCTGACTACCGATGAATCGTTGCTGACCGGCGAATCCGTTCCCGTTCGAAAGCAAGCCGCAGCGGCGGAGACGGAAATGGCGCGCCCGGGCGGTGACGATCTGCCCTCCGTGTTCTCAGGGACGCTGGTAGTGCGCGGCCATGGCCTGGCACTTGCAAAGGCGACCGGATCCGCAACGGAACTCGGAAAAATCGGCAAGTCATTGCGCGACGTGGAACAAGAACCAACCCTGCTGCAGCGCGATACCAACCACATGGTGCGAGTGCTTGCATTGACCGGACTGTCACTGTGCATTCTATTGGTTGTCTTCTATGGTCTGAGCCGCGGCGACTGGCTGCGAGGCTTCCTTGCGTCGTTGACCCTGGCGATGGCGATTCTGCCCGAAGAGTTGCCCGTGGTGCTCACCGTGTTTCTAGCCTTGGGCGCCTGGCGCATTTCCCAAAACCGGGTGCTGACACGCCGACTGCCTGCCATTGAGATGCTCGGCGCAACAACCGCGCTCTGTGTTGACAAGACCGGCACCCTCACGATGAATGAAATGTCGGTGGCGCAACTCCACACGCACGGCAAGTCCTACGACCTGAGAAAGCAGCCGCTCTCGGCAATCCCCGAGGAGTTCCACGAGTTCCTGGAATTCGCCATACTGGCGAGCCAGCCTGACCCGTTCGATCCGATGGATCGCGCGATCCGCAAGTTGGGAGACGAAGCGCTGAAGAACACGGAACATCTGCATGCGGCCTGGAAGGTCACGCGGGAGTACCCGCTATCGAAGGACCTTCTGGCCATATCTGAGGTTTGGAAATCGCCAGATAACGAGCACCTTATCATCGCGACCAAAGGCGCCTCGGAAGCAGTTGTGGACCTCTGCCATTTGCCCGAGGCGGAAGCGAAGCAGGTAAACGGCATCGTGACGCAGCTCGCTGCCGATGGTCTGCGGGTGCTGGGCGTAGCCAGAGCGGATTTTACGAAGGCCACTCTGCCCGAACAGCAACACGATTTCGATTTCGCATTTGTGGGCTTGATTGCGTTGGCAGATCCGGTCCGGCAAACCGTCCCCAATGCTGTTCGGGAATGCCAAACTGCCGGCATCCGCGTAGTGATGATCACCGGCGACTATCCGGGCACCGCGCTGAGCATCGCGCGCGAGATAGGGCTCGATACAAAGGAGGGCGCCATTACAGGTCCGGAGGTTGCGGCAATGGATGAAGAGTCCCTCCGCAAGCGGCTGAAGCACGCCAGCGTCTTCGCCCGGGCTGTGCCGGAGCAGAAACTCCAACTGGTAAACGCATTGAAGGCGAACGGCGAGATCGTCGCCATGACAGGCGATGGTGTGAATGATTCACCGGCGCTGAAAGCCGCGCACATCGGAATCGCGATGGGCCAGCGCGGAACCGATGTGGCCCGCGAGTCCGCTGACCTTGTGCTTCTGGATGACGACTTTACTTCCATTGTGAAAGCGATACGGCTCGGGCGCCGGATCTTCGACAATTTGAAGAAGGCGATGGCTTATGTCTTCGCGATTCACGTACCCATCGCAGGCCTTTCTCTGCTGTCCGTTCTCTTCCGCTGGCCGCCGATCCTGGAGCCCGTACACGTTGCTTTTCTCGAGCTGATTATCGACCCTGCCTGTTCGGTGGTGTTCGAGGCCGAACCGGAAGAGGCCGACCTGATGCAGCGCCCTCCTCGCTCTGCATCGGAACGCCTGTTCAACAAGCAGATGATCGTCATGAGTTTGCTGCAGGGCCTGGGTGTGCTGGCTATTCTGCTGGCGATCTTCGCTGTCTCGCTTTCTCGCGGGCAGGGAGAAGCCGACGCCCGCGCCCTTACCTTTGCGTCCCTGGTGCTGGCCAACGTTGCGCTCATCATCTGCAATCGATCATGGACGCAACATTTCCTGGCCATATTGCGGACGCCAAACACTGCCATGTGGTGGGTGATCAGCGGCGCGGTCCTGTTCCTGGGCATGGTGCTGTATGTACCGTTTTTCAGGAACCTGTTTCACTTGAGCACGCTGCATGCTGGAGACCTGGCGATCTGCGGCGGGTCATGCTTGCTTTGTATCGTCTGGTTTGAAACGCTGAAAGCGATCCGCACGAAGCGTGAGGGATCGAAATAACAATAAAAAAAGCGGTGGCCTGACGCCTTTCGACGCAAGCCACCGCTGACCTAATCACAGGGAAGAAGATTAAGCGCGTTCAGTGCTCTTGGTTGCAGCGAAGTAACCAAGACATGCGGCAACCGATGCCGTCAACACCATGAAAGAGCCAGGGTGCCGGCGTACGATTGTCCGCAAATCACAAATCATGTCGGCTGCATCGTGCTTGCCGATGTACGAAGAAGTTGAGTCAAGCATCTGCCCGGTCTCTTCGGCACATTGATTGACGCTCGAAGCGGCCTGGCTGCCGGTCGACCTGACCGCAGACGCAGCCGAGTGCAGCGCCTCTGCCGTATCCGTTCTTGCCTGGTCCAACCTGGTCCCGGCGGAGCGGGCCATATCTTCAGCAGCTGCTTTTGCGGCGAGAGCATTCTCGCTCAGCATCGTTGCGGTGTCTTTCATCGTTGTCATAGTATTTATCTCCATTGATGTGGTGCGTTCAAAGATCTCTCCGAAGCTTTGACCCGCACCGGGCTGTCAGCCAATCGAGCATTCGGTAATACGTCAACATTGGCAGCGAGCGACCGCTGTGGCCAATGCACTTACGAAACACCTACCTCCTAAAGGTGGTAGGTCGGTTGCGGCCAGAGCCGTCTGAAGTCCACGACATCGGATTCAAGCAAGAATATCGCTCCCTAACGGTCGCGGCTCGGCTAGCACTGTTCATCTTCAAGCTGCGCCGCGACCGTTAGGGAGCGATATTCCCGTTGTCCACGCTGCAGGTTTATGAGATACCTGCAGCGATGGGTTGGACGGGTCGCATGGAACTAAACGGCGGCGGACGATCTCTTACTGGTAGCAACAAGGGCGATGCCGGCGACTACGCAAAGCGCTCCGGCTATCGGCGAATACGGGATATTGTGTGTCTTGTCGCGAGAGACGTGTATGGGGCCAATATCGGCTATGCTCTCTTTCATCGTGTACGTTAGTCCGCCATAGAGAAGCGCGGCCAGCCCTACGAAAATCAATGCGATGCCGAGTGTCCTGTTCATATCTTTTCTCATGCAGTTGGGTGGCCGTTACTTGTAGAAGGAGACCAGCGCAACGCCTTCCTTCAACCCGCCGGTTGTCGCCTTCTCCGAACCCATGGAAATAATACCCACGTAGTTCGGGCGCAGATGGAAGCGATCGATAATATAGGTCTGTACACGAACAGCGCGCCGCCGGCCCAGTAGATACTGTTGAGAGGCCATCCCCTCCCCTGCAAAGCCTTCAATCATCAGAGGGCCGTTGCGAGGGAATTTCAGGATCTCCGTCATCGCTTCGTCCAGGCGTAACTTTCCTTCCGCGCTGATTGACTCAACGCCCTTGGAATCCCTGGTGAACAGATTTGCACCCTCCATCCAGATCCGATGGCGCTTGAAGCCTTTGCCAAACGATGACTTGCTGTAGTCAGATGACGTTATACCGCCGAGATCGTAGAAGCCGCGGCGGTTGAAATATCCGCGGAACAAGAAATTGTGTTTCAACGCTTCCGTATCGTCAGCAAGGTCTGACATGGCCTCATGCGCGCCGGCCAGTGTCTGGGTCAAGTTCTCCGCCAGGCCGCCTTCGCCCGATGCCGACTGGAACTTATCCACCGCATCCTTCACCTGCGCCGTGATGTGCTTCATGTTCTGGATGGTTCGTTCGATTTCAGGGACGATATCACTGTCCTCCACTTTGCCCACGATGTTCTTTGCACTGGTCGTGGTGTCGCGAATATTGTCGATGACCTGCTCTGCTTTAGTCGCACTCCGCTTGACGCTGGCGTACAGTTCCGGGTCTTTGAAGAGGCCACCGACAGTACCCTGGCCTGCCTGCACTCCATCGATGATTTCGCGCAGGTTTGCCGTAATCTTATCGGCGGAGGCGACGATGCTGTGCACATGCGGCGCCGCTTCTTTAATGAGGTTATCGGCCGAGTGAACGGTGCCTTTCACCTGCACCAGTACGGCGAGGATTTCATCCTTGATGCCGGCCATCATTCCATTCACTTGGTGGACTACACCGTTGATCTCATCCATCAGATCACCCCAGTCAAATGGCTCTTTTGCTTGAATGCTGGAATTGCTTTGGGCCAGGGGAGAGGCATCCGTGCCGGCATCGATCTGCAGGAATTTGTTGCCCAGCAGTCCGTCCGTTTGAATGGTCGCAACGGAATCCTGACGTACGATCGGATGCAGCTTTTCGATGATGCGGAAATGGATGCGGAACTTGCCCTCGGGCGAAGACGGAACGTCGATGCGAGTCACCGTACCCGCGTCCATGCCGGCGACGCGTACCTTTCCTCCATTTTGGATTCCGGTGATCTTGGCGAAATCCGCATAGACGTTAAACGACTTGGTGAAGAGTTGATTGCTGTTGCCAATCAGGAACAGCCCGACGCCAAACAACAGCAGGCAGGCTGCCACGAACATACCGACGATCAGTTTCTTTGTGCCTTCCATTTTTATCCACCCTGCTGGGACATCATGAAGTCCCGCACCAATTGATGCTCGCTCTGCTCCATCTCTTCCACTGTCCCTTGCGCCAGCAGATGGCCCTGGTCAAGAAAGGCCAGTTGATCGGCAATGCGGCGCGCGCTGGGCATGTTATGTGTCACTACCACCAGGGTGGCGTGTTGGTTCGTTTTAATGTCGATCAGCAGCTCGTCGATTTCCGTCGAAGTGATCGGGTCAAGTCCGGCGCTGGGCTCATCGACGAGCAGAATCGATGGCTCCATCGCCAGTGCCCGTGCCAGGCCGGCGCGCTTGCGCATGCCTCCTGATAACTCGGAGGGCATCGTATCGTACTCTTTTCCAAGTCCCAGCTTTTCCAGAAGCTCATGCGCCTTGCTAAGAATCTCGGCGTCCGGTTTGTCAGTATTCCTGCGCAGTGGAAAGGCGACGTTTTCTCCTACTGAAATGGAATCGAACAGGGCTGCGCTTTGAAATAGGAAGCCCATCTTCTTTCTGGTCGCCGCCAGTCCGGCACTGTCGAGTTTGGTGATCCCTGTGCCATCCACTGTCACCACACCCGAGTCCGCTTTGAGCAGTCCGCAGATGAGTTTCAACGTGACGCTCTTACCTGTTCCGCTCCGTCCCAACAGGACGAAGGCCGTGCCGGGGGCAACGGAAAACGAAATATCCTTCAGCACCTTCCGCGCGCCAAATGACTTGGAGACATCTTGAAACTCGATGGCGGCGCTCATGACCCATTCCCTGGAAACCAGAAGAAGATGAACTTCACCAGAATCACATTCACTAAAATCAGGAAGATGGAAGAGAGCACCACGCTGCGGGTGGATGCGCTGCCGACGCCTTCGGCTCCGCCGGTGGCATTGTAGCCAAGATATGCGGACGTCGACCCGATAAGAAATCCGAACACCATCGTCTTTATCGTTGGCGGGATGTAGTCGGAAAAGTTAAGACTGCTGAAGGCTGAATTGAAATAGAAGGTAAAAGATGTCCCCGATGTGATGGTTTCGGCGAAGAAGCCGCCGATGATACCGGAGAAGTTCATCAGCACGGTAAGTAATGGCATCGCGATCACGCAAGCAATCACGCGCGTCACTACCAGGTACTTGAAGGAATTGACAGCGAGCGATTCGAGGGCATCGATCTGTTCGGTAACGCGCATGCCGCCGAGTTCCGCGCCGATGCCGGCGCCCACGCGGCCTGAGACCAGCAGGCCTGTGATCAGCGGCCCCGTCTCCTTCACCAGCGCAAACGCCAGTGCGGTGGGCATCATCGACTCCGCTCCGAAACGTTCCAACGTTGAGCGTGTGTGCATGGAAAGCACGGCTCCAACCGCCAGGCCGGAGAGAATGATGAGCGGTGCGGAACGCCAGCCGATTTCAAAGACCTGCTTCAGAATCTCTGTGAATTCCAGCGGCCTGCGCAACGATTCACGAAAGATCTTGCCGGCGAACATGCTGAGTCCGCCGAACCATTCGATTGCGGATTCCGCACCTTCCATGGAACTATTGCTTCGATTCGTCTTGGGAGCAACCGGCATAGGATGAAGGCCGCCTACTTCGTGGAGGTTGCTTTTTGGATATGCACCTGAAGGGTGTTTACCACCTGCTTCACGTAGGGAACGTTCAACGAGATCTGTTCGGCCAGTTTCCGGGTCGCGCTGGTGTCGACTTCGCCGGACAGCGTGACAACTGCGTTCTTCACGTCGTATTTCACGACGTCGTGCAGCTTACTTTGCAGAAGAGCTGCATCCAGGTTTTTCTCGATGCCTTTATCCAGGTCCGAGTTAATTGTTCTCGCTTCCTTTTCGGCTCCCAAAGTTACAACCGCGATCTCGACAGCGACTACCTGTCCGGTGGCGATTGGCTTGGTCATGGATTCGGCCTTGGCTTTGTCTTGCTCTGTATCGACGTGGCCGCCCAGCGTCACGACCCCTTTTTCCCTGTCCTGGCTCACTGTGACGTATTTGAGGCCGGCCTGGTCGAGCGATTTGCGGACGTTGTCAGAAACGTCGGCAGAGAGGGTGTGGCCGGCCGAACAACCGCCTAGACTTCCGAATGCAAGCAGGACAGCTAATGGGGCAACCATCGTGGTTATCTTCATTGTTGAAACTCCTGTGATCTATACAGTCATTCTCAAGGCAACCGCATGGCCAAAGAGAAACGGCCATATTTCAAGGGAATTGTGATTTGGCGCGGCCTAGCCCGGTCATTTGACCGCCTGTGGTCACGGCACGGCAACAGTCATGATTGCGACCGGCCTGCTTCAACGTGACTTTCGCTCACCGGCATTGAAGATGATCGTTCTTTCTGAAGATGGCGCATGACCTGCACAAGGTGGGACCAGGAAAGTACGAAGGCCGCAATGACGCGGCGCTATACGACTCTCCGCCGGATCCTATATGAAACTAAACATCCTGCCAATCCTCTACCGTACCCTCGCTGCCGTCTCATTCGCCGGTTTGCTGAGCGCACAGGTACAATTCACCATCACACCTAACCCCGTGGTTTTCGCCGCGGTCCCTGCCGCTACGCAACAATCTCAAACGGTCACGATCACTTCAAACGTCCCCACGCCAATTTCCGTAGTTGTGCCGGATTACTTTCAACCGTTCCTCAGCGTTTCCTCAGTTCCTGTCGCAACTGCTGGAATTCCTCCGACGGCGCAGTTCACTTTAACAGTCGATACTCATGGCCTCGCGGCGTCTACAGTACCGAATCAGTTCCTGATGATTGTGGGAGTTCCTGGAACGAGCAGCCAGCTGCAAGTTCCTGTGAACGTGGTTGTGACCGGCCCGCTCTCCCCACTCGCCTCATTACCCGCATCGCTGACTTTCAGCTATCAGACCTCAGGTAGCCTGCCTCCGCAGCAGAGTCTGGCCATCACCTCATTGACGGGCGTCGCCCAGTCCTTTACTCTGGCCGCCACTTCGTCGGGCTGGCTCGGCATTTCAGTCGCGACTGGAAACACAGCCACTGCGAACACAGTGGCTGTCTCTATTAACTCTGCCGGCCTGGTTGCAGGCGGCTATGACGGGAGCATAACGGTAACACCGGCGAGCGGCAATCCATTTTCGGTTCCCGTTCATCTGGATGTAACAGCGCCTCCTCAGATCATTATCAGTAAGCCTGCCCTCTCCTACGTCTGGCAGACATCGACGGGCTTGCAAGGATTGCCCGTGCCGCAGATTGTCACGATCAGCTCTTCGAATTCGAATTCGAGACTCTTCTTCAGCGCAACGCCGACTGTTGATCCATCGGACCCGATGTGGATCGTAGTGACGCCCAATAGCGGCTTCACCAACGCCGATATCCAGATAGCGTTGAACACACAAGTTGTCGGCAGCATGGCGGTGGGCAAGCATAATGCCACTGTGTTTATCGACGCGCCAGGCACAGTGCCATCCCGGCAATCGATACTCATTTCGTTCTCTATCAGCGCCAGTCCGCTGCTGACTGTTTCTCCGGCGTCTCTGGCCTTCACGATGGCGGCGACCGGTGCGTTGCCTGCTTCGCAGACCATCAATGTGGCGAGCACGAGTGCAGCAACGCCAATCAATGCCTTCTTCACTCCGTCGGCTGGCAGTGCCGTGTGGGCTACCGTTGCGGTGACCTCGGCCACGACTCCCGCATCCACGCCTGCGCAACTGCAGGTTTCGATCGCCGCACTGGCGCAGAGCCTTCCGGCGCAGGTCTATTCCGGGATAGTGTCTATCGTTTCGGCCACGGATAGGCAGGATATTCCGGTGACGCTCACGGTGAGTAATGTTCCAGTGCTGAATGTCTCGCCCGGTCCGCTGACCTTCTCTTACCAGATCGCCAGAACGCTTCCCGGCGACCAGTTCTTCCAGATCACGAGTAGCGGTTCGCCGATTACTTTTACTGCTGCCGCCAGTAGCGCCGGAGGTTGGCTGCGGATCAATGCCGCTGCGGGCGCCAGCCTGACAACACCTTCATCGCTGATCGTCTCGATTGACAGAAACGTTCTGCTCACCCTCACCGCGAATTCCTATTCGGGCGCAGTGGTCCTCACTCAGTCAAACGGCCAGACGGTCAGCCTCCAGGTGACCCTCAACATTTCGCAAAACGCTTTGTTGCAGGCCTTCCCGGCTCAGTTGGAATACACGTTCCAGCCCGGCGATGCCAGAGTCCAAAGGAAGGACATCAGTGTCAGCAGCACCGGTGATCTCTTCGGCTTCAATGTAGCGGTGGCCGGAGGTTTCTGGCTCTCCGCCCTTGGTTCCACGAACCAGACCACCTCCGCCAACATCACCATTCAGATTGACGCAACGGTACTCCCCCCGGGTATCTACACCGGAATCGTTACGTTCATCCCAACCGGCCAGTTGATCGGCTCGGTCAGTCCCGCGGTTTCCGTCCCGATTAAAGTGACGGTCGCCGCGGGTTCGCTGGTCCTCGATAAGAGCGGCCTTTCCTTCACGCAAGTCGCGGGAGGAAGCATTCCCTCACCGCAGGTGCTGAACGTCACCAACAGCGCCAGCGCCGTGATGAACTTCTCGGCATCGGTTCAATTGGATAACGGCGGCAACTGGCTGAGTGTGACGCCTGCCAATGGCGCCACTCCTCAGTCATTAACAGTGTCGATCGCCAACACGGCGAACTTACCGGTGGGCACTACGTATACGGGTGCCGTGATTCTACAAGCGCCTGGGGCATCGAATAGTCCGCAGGTAATTCGCGTCACATTTACTGTCGTACCGCCACAGACCCTTACTGTGCCGCTTGCGCCGCTTTCGTTCGCTTCTTCGACAGGCGCCATTCCGGCCCAGCAGTCGGTCGCCCTTTCCGGCAGCGCTCAAGGGATGAGTTACACGGCTACCGCATCCACGCAATCAGGTGGAGCATGGCTGGTGGTAACTCCGGCGAACGGCTCGCTGCCATCGTTGCTCAATGTCTCCGTTTCGGCGGCAGTTCTTGCAACCTTGGCCCCGGGCAACTATGGCGGATCGATCCGCATCGATTCGTCAGGCGCTACCAATACGCCACAGACGATTGCAGTCTCCCTGGTGGTCGCATCACTCGCGCCTGTTCTGAGCACGGCGCGGAACTCGGCCAGTTATCAGTCAGGAGCCGTCGCTCCTGGCGAGATACTCTACCTCGAAGGATCGGCAATGGGACCGGCGGCGTTAACCATCGCGCAACCTAATCCAACTTGGCCGACGACTTTGGCCAATGTGCAGGTTACCTTCGATGGCATTCCGGCTCCGATTCTCTACGTGATGAGCAATAAAGTATCGGTAGTCGTACCCTGGGCAATCTCAGGACGCCTGAACACTGTGCTTGTGGTGAAGTACCAGAATCAGTCCTCGAATTCATTGAACCTTCTGGTGACTTCGGTCGCGCCCGGCTTGTTCACCTCGGATGCATCGGGCGCCGGCCAGGCCGCGATTCTCAACTACCATCCCAATGGAGCGGTTGACATCAACGGTTCCAATCGGCCAATCGAACGCGGCGGAGCAATTGCAGTCTACGGCACAGGCGGCGGCATGACAACGCCTCTCGGTGTGGATGGCGCAGTGACACCGGCCATCCTCTATCCGTTGGGCGCCAGAGTCACTGCCTTTATCGGCGGCCAGGCTGTCACTGTCCTCTATTCTGGTGGCGCACCGGGATTGCTCTCGGGCGCGATGCAGATAAACCTGCTGATTCCAGCCGATGCGCCGACTGGCAGCCAACCGTTGGTGATTCTGGTCAACGGCGTTCCCACGCAGGCAAACACGATGGTGACGATCATCTAGTCTGTCGTCTGTTGTTTGAAAGCGGCGGCCCGGCATTGCAACAATGCTTGGCCGCCGTTTCCATTTCTGCTCGCTTCTCTAGCTGGCTGCGAGGGTGTATGGCTGAGCGGATCCCATGAAATCGGCGTAGGCGTTTTCAATGTGCTTCCGCATGGCCTGTTGCGCGGCTATGGGATCGTGATTGCGCAGGGCCTTCACGATCGGTTCATGCACGCGCAGGAACTTGCCGGTCATCTGCTCGTGCATCAGGCGCCGCTCCATGGAGACGAATGCGAACAACGGCACGGTGAGTTGTTCCAGGACCTGGCACAGTGTCTGGTCCGCGGCGCTGAGCCAGACCAGGCGGTGAAACTCCAGGTCGGCCTGCGCCGCTTCGAAGTGCTTGTTGGCTTTGACCGCCTTCGCCATGTCGTCCAGTTTCCGATCGATCTCCGCCAGCTGGCGGGGAGTGATCAGGCGCGCGGCTTCCATACCGGCAAGGCCTTCCAGCATCACGCGCAGGCGCACCCGCTCCTGCACTTCCCGCGGAGACATCTGGGTAACGAAGGTTCCCACATTATGAATGCGCCGCACAAGGCCGGCATGCTCCAGGCGCACCAGTGCTTCGCGAACAGTGGTCTGGCTGACTTTGTGTATGCCTGAGAGGTGCAGTTCCGTGACCGGATCGCCCGGCCGCAGTTCACCGGTGAAGATGGCATTTCTCAAGGCATTGGCGACGCGAGTCTGCGCCGATTCCTTGCGCGGGGCGGCATGGGTCAATGGCGGTTTGGGCATTCCTGGCGTTCCAGCATTTATTATGTGCGCGCATGCCGCGAGATTTCAACTGGAAAACGCGTGGTTAACGTTTTATTATCGATTATGTAGCCGGCTGGAAAGGAGTGTGCTTGCAGTGTCTGTCTTGAGAACTTTAGTGGGGATAACGATGCTGGTTCCAGTATGCGTTGCAGCGCCTGCGGTCGTCGCGACGATCACGCAACGTGTGCATCCTGTGTTGATCCGCAATGATCACAATGAACTGCTGGAACTGAACGTGACGGTAAAGGGCCCGGGCGCGGCGAGCCTGCAAGGGGTGACGTGCACGCTCGATTCCGGAGGGGTGCAGAATGTCGAATTGCTGCAACTGCTCTCGACAGGCGAGAAGCGCGTCTTCGCGCCTGGCGCGGAGTTCGGCGCTGCGGTCTCTGCGGCCGCGAAGTTCACCTTCCTGGGAAATCAGCCACTGCGGGAAGGTTCGAATCTGTTCTGGCTCTCAGCACGGCTGAAAGCAGATGCGAGTCTCTCCGGCAGAGTTCGGGCGACATGCAGCCTGGTGAAGACATCGGCGGGAAACCTCACGCCTGAGGGTTCGGGCACAGCTCTCAGCCGGAGGATCGGTGTTGCGCTGCGCAAGCACGGCGACGATGGAGTCCATACGTATCGCATTCCTTCCTTGACCAAATCGGCGAACGGCACGTTGCTCTCGGTCTACGATATGCGACGGCGCATGTCGCGCGACCTGCAGGAAGATATCGATATCGGCTTGAGCCGCAGCACCGATGGCGGCAAGACCTGGCAATCGCCGCGCGTGATCATGGATATGGGCGAATACGGCGGCCTGCCGCAGGAGCAGAACGGCTGCAGCGACCCCGGAATCATAGTGGATCCGAAGACTGGCGAGATCTTTGTATTCGCTGTGTGGATGAACGGCAAGCCGGGCAAACACCAGTGGCGCGACGATGGGTCCGAGCCTGGCTTCGAGATCGGCAAGAGCGCCCAGATCATGATGGTGCGCTCGAGCGACGACGGCCTGACGTGGACCAAGCCGGAGAATCTCACGCGAACGCTCAAGAAACCGGAGTGGTGGCTGATCGCACCGGCGCCGCAGGCCGGCGTCGCGCTGCCTGATGGCACGCTGGTGATGCCGATGGAAGGGCGCGATGAAAAGGGCGTGGGCTTTGCAACCATCATGTCGAGCAAAGACCATGGCAAATCGTGGACTGTGGGGGCGCCTGCCTTCTTTGGCGGAAACGAATGCCAGGCCGCGCGATTGAGCGATGGCTCCATCATGCTGAACATCCGCAACCGGAAGGGCTTCCGTGCGGTGTTCGTCACGAAAGATCTGGGCCGCACGTGGCGTCCGCATGAGACGAACAACAATACCCTGCTCGATCCTGGCTGCAATGGAAGTTTGTATCGCGTCGAAGGGCGGCCGTTGCTGCTGTTCGCGAATCCGCATAATGAAACCGTGCGATCGCATCACACGATTCAAGTGAGTCACGACGATGGGCGGACGTGGCCGGAGCGGCTGCGCCTGCTGCTCGATGAGGGTAAGGGCCGAGGCTATCCGAGCATGGTGCAGGTGGATGCGGAACACCTCGGAATTGTTTACGAGGGCAGCCGCGCCGATCTCACCTTTGAAAAGATCTCGCTGAGCGAGTTGCTGGAAAGGTAAAGGGGGAATGAGATGGTGTGAAAGAATGCGCTCGCAAGCGAGCTGGCAGGCGAAACCGCCTGCCCCACCATCTCAAACGTGAGGCTTATCGTGGTGGGACAGGCGGTTTCGCCTGTCCGTTTCAAATATTTCACCAGCGGAAGAAGCGGTAGGGATCGTCCCACTCCTCCGGTTGGTCGAGATAGAAACTATCGAGCCAGCGCGTTTCCATTTCGGAGACCGGCTTCTGAATATGGGCAAGCAGCGGCGTGGCCGGGCTCACTCCTAGGTTGCCGAGGATGCGGGCCGTGAGCCTGGCAACACCACGGAACGTGCGCTTGATGTTCATGTGGTCGCCGGCGTAATCGAAGCGCCATGGGGCGAGCTGGCTGTGAACCACCGGGCCGTCCGCGAATACCGCTCCGTTGACGAGTGCAACGTTGCGCGGGTCGCGGTTATGCGTGTCTGCGGGGCAGACACCTTCGAACACAGAGCCGTGCGGGAATGGGTCAAAGTGCTGGCCGATATACTCCTGAGTCTTGACCCCGACGTTTGGCGAGAGGGCATTCGCTTCCGCTTCATCGAGGCCAATGGCGAGGACTTTCGCGGCCTTAGCGGATTTGCCGCCGGGTCCAAGCACCAGCAGATCGCCGTCGTCTTTCATTGTTACGCCAAGAGTGCGCAGGTAGCTGCGGCCGGCCTCTTCTCCCGAGTAGCGAACGGTGCGATTCGGCGCCGGCTTCCATTTGGCCACATAACGCAGGATATTGCCGGCGAGTGTTTCCGCGGCTGGATCGGATTCCGTGCGGCCCGTCACGTCCATCTGGCAGAACAGCACCATTCCCTGCCCTTCTCGATATTCCATGAGGGCTCCGTATTGGAGGCTGTAGCCGCTGTCGATCAACGTCAGGAAGTTTCCGCGTCCGGGTTTTTCGATCACTGCCGACGCGACATTGCCGCGATGGCCGCAGCGCCAGCCTCGGGTGACGGGAATGCCGGCCCAGCGGGAGACGACCCGGGCGATCTCCTCGTCGG
>Ga0118677_10004984_pt1 | contig 23676 bp, 18 predicted proteins | sample AliMusrvi5mmetaG_FD_86154 | JGI IMG/M metagenome (GOLD analysis project Ga0118677, IMG submission 86154)
GGTTAAGAGAGAGGGCTATCAAACACCAACCGCAATCCAGTATCAATCCATTCCACATATCTTAAACGGCAGAGACCTTCTTGGCTGCGCACAGACAGGAACCGGTAAGACCGCAGCATTTGCACTGCCATTGCTGCAGCTGATCATGCAAGACAAATCCACTGCCAAATTCCGGGGGATCCAGGCGCTTATTCTTGCTCCCACCCGTGAACTGGCAATCCAGATCAACGAAAGTTTCAAAGCATACGGCAGGGGCACAGGACTCGTCAATACCTGCATTTATGGCGGGGTTAAGCAAGCATCCCAAGTGAGTATTCTCAAACGCGGTGTCGATATTCTGATTGCCACACCAGGCAGGCTGCTTGACCTTCTGCAGCAGAGGATCATCGAGCTGGATACCATTCGTTATTTTGTGCTGGATGAAGCTGACCGCATGCTCGACATGGGTTTTATCGATGACATTAAAAAGATCATCCGCAGGCTTCCTGAAAAAAAGCAGACGGTATTATTTTCGGCTACCATAGTTCCCGAGATCAGGAAACTCGCAAGTTCGATGATGAACAAACCAGTCAGTGTTTCTGTTACCCCTGAAGTCCTGGAATCCACACTGATAGATCAGTCGGTATATTATGTTAAGAAAGAATTTAAACGTCAGTTGCTGAACCATGTGATCCAGCACGATTCCATCGATAATGCACTGGTGTTTACCCGTACAAAACACGGGGCCGATAAGGTCGCCAGGGACCTGAACAAGAACGGGATCAAGGCAGAAGCCATTCACGGAAACAAATCCCAGAACAACAGGGAAAGGACCATGAAAGGATTCAAGAACGGTTCGATAAGGATCCTTGTTGCTACGGATGTCGCTTCAAGGGGAATCGATATCGACAAGCTGAGCCATGTAATCAACTTTGAGATCCCGGAGACTGCCACAACCTACGTGCACCGTATCGGAAGGACAGGCAGGGCGGGTACAAAAGGCATCGCCCTCTCGTTTTGCTCGGTCGATGAAAAAGTATACCTGGGAAACATCAGCAAACTGATCAAGAAAGATATACATGTCATCAGGACTCATCCTTTTACCTCGTAATCCACACAGGTATATCATCAAATAATGATCGGGCCGGTTGAAAACCGGCCTGATTTATTTCCGGGAACGGGCTTTCCCGTAATCATCAGCTTTCCTTATGCTTTCGACCACCTTTTCCACGGTAATTTCAACCGGCTCATGCCATATGAATTCCGAGGGGGCACATGCAGCCTTTGCGACCGTTCGAAGATCTTCTTCCGAAGGATTTATTACGCCCAGTTGTTCCAGGGTGACAGGCAAACCTACCGCTTCACAGAAGGAATAGACTTCGGCGATAAGGTCTGAAGGCCGGTTCGAAAGGAATAATCCTGAAAGTACCCCGAATGCCACTTTCTCACCGTGAAAATATGAATGAGTGGCAGGCAGACGGGTGAGGCCGTTGTGTATCGAATGGGCGCTGGCAAGCCCGGCGCTTTCAAATCCAAGCCCGCTCATCAGGGTATTTGCTTCAATGACCTTTTCCAGGGCAGGGCTTACGGTTTTTGCAATACAACTTTCCCTTGCTTCTTTCCCGAATTGAAGAATTGTTTCATAGCATAATCTCGCAAGGTTCAGGGCCGAGAGCGTACAATGACCATCTGCTTCGTTTTTCGAACCGGACCTGTAACAGGCGTCGGCTTCGAACCATGTGGACAATGCATCGCCCATCCCTGCCACAAGCAGGCGCACCGGGGCTTTTGCAATTATCCCCGAGTCGAGCAGGACCAGGTTTGGATTCTGTTTCAGGTAAAGTGCATGTTCGTATATTCCCTCTTCGGTATAGATCACGCTTACAGCGCTGCAGGGGGCATCATTGGATGCAATGGTAGGGGCGATGATCGTTTTCGCATCAAGCCCGTCGGCTACGGCCTTGACGGTATCTATTACTTTTCCTCCTCCCAGGGCCACGATCACATCGCAGTTCCCTGCATGAGCGATAGCAGTTATCCTTTCGATTTCCTTTACAGTGCATTCCCCGCCAAAAGCCTCAGCAAGAAATCCGCCTTCAGATTTGTTTTCCAGGCCGGGGATGATGTCCCTGATGGCTGTATTCCCTGCAACAATAAGGGCTTTATGCCCAAGACGGCTGATCCATTCCGGCAGCAAGCCAAGGGCACCCTGCCCCTGGATATAGCGGGCAGGAAAGACCGCTGAACGAAAAAACACCTGCTTCATCGTCATTCTTTGTGGTTATAATAGATAAACTATAATTTCAGCATCTTCAGGCTGCCCGAAGAATGTTTGCCTTTTACTTCTATAATGTAGAGGCCTGAGGGAATGTTCTTTCCTTCATTTCCCAGGGTGCAGCTTATCTTCTGCCTGCCTTGCGGGAGGTTCCCGTCATACACCTGTTTAACGATGCTGCTGTTCAGGGCATAAATGCTGACTGTAATATGGTCATCTGAGGGAAGATAGAAATTAAGCCTGGCCTGGTCCTGAACAGGGTTAGGAGAAACGGATAAAGCTAATTTTTCATTCTTCTCACTGGCCGGGATTCCGGTAAGTATATCGTCAAGACTGGCTTTGTAGCAGGATAATCCATAGGTACCTGCAACAAGGGTCCGTGTTGGTGCATGGATCTTCAGGGCGCAGATGGGAACAGCCGGCAAGCCGTCCCATATCCATGACCAGGTTTGCCCGTCGTTGGAAGACCCGTATAATCCTGCATCGGTTCCCACAAAAAGCCTTCCGGGGATATCAGGATCAACGGCGATTGCATCAACGGGGAATTCAGGCAGGTTGCCTGAAATGTCGGTCCAGTGCTGTCCCAGGTCGGTTGTTTTAAAAACATGGGGCAGGGCTTCATCCCAGCGGAAACCTGAAAGGGTGACGTAAATCGTCTGGGCATCGAAAGGATCAGCCTTGACCTGTGTAACCCATCTTACCGGGAGCCCGGCCGAGATGTCCTGCCAGGTTTGCCCGTCGTTAACAGAGATCTGGACTTTACCGTCCCCGGTTCCGGCAACAACAACCGAAGGGTTGACCGGTGAAACATCTATGGTTGTGAGCGTATAGTAGTAATTGTTGCCCCCGTGTGTAAGGTCCCCGCTTACAGCCTGCCAGGTATCGCCATAGTCCATTGATTTCCAAACGCGGTAGGTGCCGAAATATAAAATGAACGGAGCCTGAGGATGCATGGCCAGGGGAGCCGACCAGTTCACCCGGTCACCCGACATCGGTCCGGCAATGTAGTTCATATTGTTGCCCCCGTCGTCCGAACGAAAGAGGTTGCCGTACTGGTATTCACAATAGATGATGTTGGAGTTGGTGTAGTCAACAAGACTGTACATACCATCGCCCCCGAGAATAGCTTGCCAGTCGCTGGTCCCACCGGTCCAGGTACGGATAGAATTGTTATCCTGGGTGCCCCCGTAAATCCTTTCAGGAGCCAGGTAATCGATATCGATGGCATAGAACTGTGTCAAAGGCAGGTTGTTGACCTTGGTCCAGGAGTTGCCATAAGTTGTGGTGAGATATAATCCACCGTCATTACCTTCAAGCATACGGTTATTCTGCTGGAAACAGAAGGCATGGTTGTCCACATGAATTGAATAAGCAGTGACATCATTCCAGGATGTGCCGCCGTTTTCGGTGCGGAAAAGGTCAACGCCTCCCACAAAGACCCGGTCGGGGTTGCCGGGATCGATCCGGACCTGCCCGAAATACCATCCGAAGTTACTGTTCATTTGCTGAAGAGCCCCGTCGCTGGTCCTGGTCCAGGAGGCACCACCGTCTATTGATTTATATACACGCACCTCCATGTTATCCATATCATAGAAAGCATAAAGTATGTCAGGATTGGATTTGGAGATATCGATACCTATCCTGCCTACATTGCTTCCTTTGGGCAGTCCGTTGGTCATTTCTGTCCAGGTCGTTCCACCGTCGGTGCTTTTCCAGAGCCCTGAAGACTGTCCGAATGAACGGCGGTAAACCAGTCCGCGGCATCGTTCCCACATGCTTGCATACAGAGTCTGGGGATCGGTGGGGTGCTGCACCAGGTCTACTGCCGAAGTGGAGTCGGTAAGGAAAAGCACTTTATCCCAGGTCTGCCCACCGTCGATGCTGCGGTAAACTCCGCGCTGATCGGTGGTTGTAAACAGGTTCCCGAGGGCTGCCACAAAGATCCGGTTCGAATTCGAATAATCCACAATGACCCTGCCGATATATGCCGAATTGGTCAATCCCATATGCTGCCAGGTCGCCCCTGCATCGGTTGAGCGATACATCCCGTCACCAAGAAAACTGAAGCTGGAAGAGTTGGCTTCCCCGGTTCCGCACCATACCGTATCGGGATGGTTTGGATCGATGGCTATATCTCCGACCGAAACTACCGGGACATTGCTGAACAGGTTTGTCCAGGTATTCCCCGAATCAGTTGTCTTAAGGATACCGCCCGTCGAACCTCCCACATAAATGATCTCGGGATGCCCTGCAGGGGATTCCAGGTCGGTTATCCTGCCGCCGATATTATCGGGGCCTGCAAAAATCCATGGATTTGAGCGTTTAACCTGCGACTTCATCATCTGCCTCGTTTGTTCAACGGCATTAAGGTATGCGACCGGATTGATCCTGCCGTAAGGAAATGCACGCTGCATCGCCATCCAGTCGGTTGGCTCAACTTCATGTTTTTCACCTTTCGATGAAAAATGATCACTGCGGATGACCGTATGGTACATCAGAAATCCTGCCGTAACAAGGAGGATGGTTCCGACTACCGGGATCAGGAAAATTCTTTTTGTTTTCATAGGTGGTATATACTGTGTTTTTTCGATTTTTGCTATAAACGGTTCAGGCTTCTTTGTTAATCAGCCTGAGGGGCCAGGCACTATTTTTTGTCGATGGTGCATTTGATCCCGGCCATGTTGCATATCCTGATCAGGGCTTCAACTGCCATGTCAGTGGTTGTTTTCCCGGAGCTGTCGGAATGTTTTGAAGCAACTGTTATTTGTGTCAGGGCAGCTGCAAGCGAATCTACCTGCATTGAAATTGTATAGGTCTGAAGGCTGAATTCCACATTGCGTTTGGCATTGTCCCTGTTTATTACCTGGTATTTATGGTTTGTGGTCAGGGTATCGATTATGGCCTGGTAAACCCTGAACGGCTTTGCATCCAGTAAAACTGTGGCAATATCCGTTTCGGGCGTACGCATGGATTTAATTTTCCTTGCAAGGGTAACAAACTGCGCACTGGCAGGTATGGTGCCAAGGAAAACAAACCCTATCATGATTAACAGTAAATACTTCTTCAGGTTTTTCATAATTCTTTGTTTTTGTACCCGGGAAAAGGGTGGATCATTATCAAACAGGTTATTTCACGTAAGGAAGGGTAAAATGAAATGTGGAACCTTTTCCTGGTTCACTTTCGACCCAGATCCTGCCATTCAGCATGTCTATGTGGGATTTCGCAATGTATAATCCCAGGCCGGCTCCCTGCCTTGCCTGTACATCATCAATATCGGCCTGGATGAAACGTTCAAATATTGCATGCTGACGGTCGGCAGGAATTCCTATCCCGGTATCTGTAACATAAAACTCCAGTTCGGCTGTTTCCCTCCCGGGATTTGCAGGCCTGAGATCATAGCCGAATTTTATCCATCCACGGTCGGTGTATTTGATTGCGTTTTTAACCAGGTTTGAAAGGATTGCATAGAATTTTTCCCCGTCGGTGTTAACGACGGCTGTTTCGACAGGTAAGCCATTCTCAAAAGAGAAGGATATCCCTTTAGTCTCAGCCTGGGGCTTCAAGAGGTTATAAACATATTCAACCTGCTCGTTGATGTTAATTTCTTTAATGCTCAGCGTCATCAATCCTGATTCAATCTTTGAAATATCCATGATCTCATCGATGATGTTCAGCATACGATCTCCGCTCTTTTGAATTATGCTGATATAAGCCTGCTGGTCTTCCTGTGCAAGGCCAGGGCTGCTCAACAGGGATGAAAAGCCCAGGATCCCGTTCATAGGAGTGCGTATTTCATGGCTCATATTGGCGAGGAATGCAGATTTTAACCTGTCACTTTCTTCGGCCTTGTGTTTAGCAATCAGAAGATCCTGACTTTCTTTTTTAAGCTGCAACTGCAGACTTTTTTCCTTCAGAAACGATTCGTTAAGCTGATCTACCAGGGTTGAAACAGCCAGGACAACAAGGGCATTAAATGCGATGAGGTTCGGAACAATGCCAATCCAGGAAATAAGGGGATATTCGAGGAAGAACTCCACATGAATCGATTTAAAAGGAAGCATTGTCATTATCACTGATATAATAATAGTGTTCAGGGCAACAGACACAAGGCCCGCTTTTTTACTTTGAAACAAGGTGATGAGGACTGAAATGCAGAGAAGAATGACAATGCTGGGTCCCTTTGTGCCCATATAGGCGAACAGTATAGCCGACAAAATAATAAAGGTGGCTGAAAACACTATTTTCTTAGTGTTGATGCCCGGGGTCCGTGAAAAGAAAATATAAGATATTACAAGCAAAGACAGGGTGTCGAATATCCCAATGATCAGTTGTTCGGTTCTGATGCAGGCAATGATGCTCGGTATATAAGCAATAACACAAATAGGGAAGGCCAGGATAAAGATCGAGATAAAGAGTTTGTTCCTCAGGTATGGCAATCCTTCTTCTCTTGAAACATCGGGGGTTGAATAATGATCAATGTAATATTGAACATATTTATCCCAATATTTCATGATTTGAAATTTCATAAATCCCGATCTCCTGTTAATAAGTTGATTCAGTCGCTAAAATAATGACATTTCCGGTATTTTTATAAAGGTTCCCGTGGAAAAAGGATAAATCTTTTATTCGTCGATCGACAATCCTGAAATTCAATCGTAATTCTAAAATCGTTCAATCGTAAATTATTTTCTTTTTCGTATTACCTTTGAATGTTTACCGACAATGTCAATCATTTCTTTCTTGCAATTCCTACATCAACATAAGACATGAAAAAAGTACTCTTCCCGGTCATCATAAGGATCGTCGATGTTCTTATTCTGGTTTTAATTGTATTTCCGTCGGCGGCCCAGCCTGTTGTGATGAAGGCGCTTTTCCTCGGCAACAGTTACACTGCTGTAAATAACCTGCCCCAGCTCGTATCGGACCTTGCCGGAGCTTCAGGAGATTCTTTATTTTGGGAGGCCAACAGCCCCGGAGGATTTACATTTGGCTGGGATCCTATTGCTCATGCCCGTGATTCGGTGAGCCTTGCTAAGATCAGGGAACGTGCCTGGGATTTCGTAATTCTGCAGGAGCAAAGCCAGATACCGGCAATCCCCGTGCTGCGAGACAGTTGCATGTACCCAGGCGCCGAAATCCTGCATGATTCAGTCAAATCAAATAATGCCTGCAGCAGGATTCTTTTTTATCTCAGCTGGGGAAGGAGGTTCGGGGGGCAGCAATGTTTCGTTCCCAATTACTGCAGCCAGAATTATACTGATTATTACCAGATGCAGGATTCGGTGACTGCGGCATATCATGGAATTGCCTTCATGCTGAACGACAGGATAGCCCCGGCAGGTGAAGCCTGGAGGCTGGTACTTTCCACAACCGGGATGGTATTGCATAGTGGTGACGACTCCCATCCGAATCTGAACGGCAGTTATCTTACGGCCTGTGTATTCTATTCCTGTATTTTCCATAAGAGATCCCTTGGGAACAGTTTCACTGCCGGTCTGCTTGCCGATACTGCTTTGCTGCTTCAGCAAGCTGCAGATTCGGTGGTATTCACAAACCCTTCACATTGGAATTTGTGGACCGATGAACCTTTAGCCTCATTCAACACCTCGGTTGATGCTGATACCCTTTACACAAGTAATGTGAGCGCCCATGCCGTTTTCTGGAAATGGAATTTCGGGGATGGTCAGACTTCATCGGCATTTGAACCGGTGCATGTTTATTCTGCCCCCGGAAATTATACGGTAAGCCTGAAAGCATGCGACAGCTGCCGTTGCGATTCATCATCAGGGAGCGTCGAAATTTTGCCTCTTTCGGTAATAAAAAAGGATGAGAATCAGATTCGGTTTTACGGCCCGGATCAAAATGGATTATACACCCTGAGCGGGTTTGGGGAGGATGGGGATCTGTATGTTTTCAACCTCAACGGTGAATTGATCCGGCATACCCGGGTAAGCGGAAAAACTGTAAAAACTAGTATGCCCCTCCAGGGCCTGTTTATCTGGGAGCTTAAAGACAAATCAGGCCAAACTGTTAAAACAGGGAAGGTGTTTTCGTTATTGAATCACTGAAAAGACTTTCATTTTTATCAGGAATAATCCGGGCAGCAATATGCGGATTATCATGATCAGTCACAGGAGACAACCCTGAAACCGATATTAAAATGCCGGTAATCGGGGAAGTATTTATACCTGAATGCCGACCTGCAGAGCTGGGCATAGTTACGCCAGCCGCCTCCCCGGAATACCCTGAATGTGCCTTCCTCTGCGCCCTGTGGATTGGTCCGGGCCGTTTGAGGATAATCCCCATACCTGTCGTTACACCACTCCCATAAGTTGCCATGCATATCATATAATCCCCAGGCATTGGGAGCAAAACTGCCTACCGGGACCGTCCTGGCCCTGAATTCACCTTTAGGACTGTCGTTATATGGGAAATTGCCATTGTAATTAGCCTGGGCCGTAGTTAGGTTTTCGCCGGTATTGAAAGGAGTAGTGGTCCCTGCACGGCATGCATATTCCCATTCCGCTTCCGTTGGAAGGCGGCATCCGACCCATCCGGCAAAAGCCGTTGCATCATCCCAGCTGACGTTGATCACAGGTTGTTTTTTCCTTCCCCACCCTTCATCTTTTGGTTTTTCTCTTTGCGTTGCTTCACAGAACATGTCGTATTGTTCAAATGTAATTTCATACCGGCTCATCTTAAAGGCGCTCAGTGTTACCGGGTGAGGGATTTCATCGGCTTTTCTGAAAGGTTCTGTTTCGGGGCTTCCCATGATGAATGAACCGGCAGGGATATTTACCCATTCAATCAGGGGTTTCGGATCGGAAGCCGCAATGGGACTTTCTTCAGCCTTGATCAAAGGATCCTTTGAAACATCGTCACCGAATAAGCTTTTTAAATTTTCTTTAGAACTTTTCATGGCAGTACTTTTTCATTGAATAGTAATAAAAAAGAAAACATAGGCTTTGTAAAGATAATGGATTTTTAATGTAAAATCCAGTGAGACTGCTTTATTACCCTCAAATTATTTGTAGTACGGATTATTTTGATGCAGGTTGAATAATTACAGCTAAATGCACTTAATTTTGTATTTAACTAAAATTACGTTCTATGAAAACAAAAAACTTGTTAATCCTGGGTTTGATCCTTGTTATCACTGCTGCCGGATGCAAAAAGAAAACTCCAGACCCTGGTCCAACCTATTATTATGCCAATGCCCAGGTCAGCGGGGTGAATAAGGCTTTCAAAACCACCTCTTCATTTTCAAAATTTTGCATTATGACAGGTGTTTGCAATACCTTCTACGCCGACCCCGAGATTCAGCACTTTAATGTATTGTCGCTGGGATTTCCATTAACGGTAAAAGCAGGTTTGACTTATACCAACGATTCTTCTTATACCCAGATCATGTATATTGACGGGAATGGCAAGTATTATTACTCCTCTTCAGGCGACAGCCTCAGCATCAATGTTACAAAATGGGAAGGACATGGAGGTACAGGAGCCGGGACTTTTTCAGGAAAACTCAGGTTACAGGGTTCCAATGACTCGATCTATATCAAAAACGGAACGTTCTCCTCGCCGATATGGTTTGTTGTAGGTAAGTAATGATCTCCATCAGGTTATTCAGGGAGTGTAAACCGGAAGGTACTTCCTTTTCCCGGTTCGCTTTCAGCCCAGATCTTACCTCCGTGTTTTTCAACAAACTCTTTGCATAAGATCAATCCAAGCCCGCTGCCTTTTTCATTTGCAGTTCCCCTGGTGGTAAAGCTTGTTTCAATGCGAAAGAGGTTGGCGATGTTTTCATTGCTCATACCAATGCCAGTATCGGAAATTGTTATCAGCACCGACGCTTCAACTGCATTTGCTCCAACCTTGCATTGGCCGTTTTTATTGTTGAATTTTATTGCATTTGTGACCAGATTCCTGAGAATGAAACTGAGCATGTTTTCATCGGCTGAGACAATCAGGTTTTTTGGTATGCCATTGATCAATTGTATATTCTTGTGACCGGCAAGATCCTGTAAACTTTCAAATGTAGTTCTGACAATTCATTCCAACAGAACAGGGACAGGCGTGAAAGGAATATTGTCCTGCTGGGTCCTGGCCCATTCCAGTAAATTCTCCAGAAGGGTATAAGCCTGCTGTACGGAGGAATTTATAAGGCTTGCCTAATGGCCAATGGAAGGGTTGTCAAGATCCTTATATCCCTCCTTGAGCAATTGACTGAAGCCCAGGATAGAATTAAACGGACTTTTCAGGTCATGGGCTATGATTGAAAAGAACTTATCCTTTGTGGCATTAAGCTGCCTCAGCCGGTGTTCACTTTCACGCAGGTCGTTTTCAGACTTCTTTCGGGCTGTGATATCTTTATTTGTTTCCAGGATCGCGTACGGCTGGTTTTTAGAATCGTTTTGAAGCTGCCAACGGCTTGAAACAATCAGCGCTGAACCGTTTTTGGTAGTTTGTGAAAGCTCTCCTTCCCAATATCCATTCTGAAAAAGTTCACGTTTAACATCGTCAAAGGGAAAGGGGAAAACGGTTTGCATTAATGTATAAGAAACTTGTCCCATAGCTTCTTCACTTGTCCAGCCATACCTTTCAATCGCCCCACTGTTCCAGAAAGTGATCTTTGAATTCATATCCATTACAATAATACTGTCATGGACCAGATCCAGCAGATCTGCCTGCCTTTTTACTGATTCTTCAGCCCTTTTACGTTCAGTGATATCGGTGAATGAGGTTATGATCTTCCGGCTGCTTTCGATCAGTGAAACTGACATCAGTGCATACCTGATCTCCCCGTTTTTTTTATAAAACGAAAATTCATATTTGTCAGGGGCGCTTTTTGGATCAGTCATCCTTTGCCGGTTATACTCTTTCAAACGATCGAGGTCTTCAGGGGGGATTTGAGTCGTCCAGCTCAATCCTATCACATCTTCACTGGAGTAACCGCTCAGCTGGCAATATGCGTCATTCACCATGGAAATTGTAGTATCCGCTTCAATAATAGCAATTGCTGCAGAGTTATTTTCGAAGATCGCTTTGAATTTATCTTCACTATCTTTCAATACATTTTCAGCCTTTAAAATGTTCGTGGCTTCCGGTCCGGGTTTCTCGTTCATATCATTCTGGAATTGTCATGAAAGAATTTTATACCATAGTTCTATCATCAAATATAAGAAAACTTTGGAACCCTGCCCGCAGTCATGTGATGCATACTAAACCAATTACATCGTAATCCAAGGACGAAAAGTTCTCAGAAATGGACTCCCAATTGAACGCTGTACCGGAACCCAAATGAAATAGTGGTCCGGGTTCCGTTAAATTGCAGGGATTCATTGCTGAACAGGGATCCCAGCAAAGGGAAGCGTTTAAGAAGTTTATCGACCATCTCCTGGTCCAGGTTTTTGATCTGCTCGGGATCAAGATTACCCGTGATGTTAAAGTTTCCTGAATAGTAGCTCAACGAAGGCCCGAATAAAAGCATATCAAGCGTAAACCGTTTCCAGAAGATGAATTGGTAACCCAGCATTAATCCCAGGTTTACTGTATTGATTTTTCCATTGATGCTGCCGTTCTGGTCAACAGTTGTCTTAAGGACATCAATATTGTTTTTAAACTGAAATCCGTAGTAAGATAAAAAGGTGCCCACATAAAGACCATCCGGAGCAGGTCGCCTGTTCCTTGAAAATGGATAATAACGATAATCCAACGCAATGTTTATTCCAAACTTGCTCCTGCCGGTAATAGTAACAAGCTTTGCAATTGTATCGTCGAAAAGTCTTGGGAAGAAAAGACAACCTAACTGCAGTGAAACCGACATGTCTTTTGCAACGAGACGTTCATAACTGAAAGTGATATTTCTTATATCCTGCCAGATCAACATGGGCGTAGGATTGATTTTGATCACATTCCAGTGATAAGGGTCCAGAACGGCGGGCCTTTCAGTTTTTTCTTTCTTACCGACAGTATCAGTCTTCTCAGGAATACAAAAGGCGGTGAAAGGAATTATGAGGATGGCAATGAAAAGGAGTATCTTTGTTTTCATAAATGGATTATTCTTGTGTTGTTTACAAAGATAAAGTTAAAACATGCTGCAAAGCAAGATACTCATCAATGATTAATATCCATTCCACCATGTTTAAGTAATTTTGCGAAGCCTTGAACGGAACGGCCGCTGTTAATTTAAACTTGATGAGAAAAGTATTATTCAGCCTGTTAATACCCACACTTTTGTTCCCTTTTATTGTTACGGCCCAGGAAAACCAAGGGCCTAAATTTGAGCAGCTCGATGTATTTGATATACTGAAATCGAAGAAGAAAAAGACTGAAAACAGGCCCGATACGATTATTGTTCGTCCGTATAAACTGTATATTTCCGCATTTCCTGTAATAGGGTATAACCCGGCCCTGGGTTTTGTGCTCGGGGCAACATTCAACCCTGCTATCTGGTTCGGTGATCCCAAAAACACTCCAATTTCAGCTTTTGCCTGCAACGTTCAGCTTACTTCCAAAAGCCAGCTGCTGGTTTCACTCCGATCCAGCATATTTACCAGTGGTGCAAACCTGATATTTAAAGGGGACTGGAGGTTTTACATGTATTCACAGCCGACCTATGGACTTGGTTCCAATATCAGGGGAGTGGATTCCGTGAACTGGATCATGCCTAACGGGGACGCGGCATTATCGGCCAGTTCATCTGCCGAACCCATGAGATATAACCTTTTCAGGTTTTACGAAACGGTCAACAAACGCATCATCGGCAGGTTTTATATAGGACTTGGCTACAACCTCGATTATCACTGGGATATCAGTGATTCCAGGCTCGATCTTGACTCCGGCCATATATACATTACCCAGCATTATTTTTATTCGGTCAACCGGGGATTCAACCCTCAGAGTTATTGTACGTCGGGATTGCTTGTGTCGTTTCTGTACGACAGCCGTGACAATTCCTGCCGGCCTACCAAAGGGATCTATGCCGCCATTATTCCTAAATTCAATACAACCTGGCTCGGAAGTTCAAAAACTTCTTTTATTCTCTTAACGGAATTCAGGACCTATATAGGCCTTTCAAAACGCAACCCTGCCCACCTGCTGGCTTTCTGGTACAGTGGAGGTTTTGAACTGGTCGGACAGCTGCCGTATCTTGATCTGCCTGCAATCGGATGGGACACATACGGGAGAACCGGCAGAGGATATGTGCAGGGAAGAATCAGGGGTGTCGACTACGTATATGGAGAAATGGAATACCGTTTCCCCATCAGCCCGAAGACTCATATCTTAAGTGGGGTGGTTTTCTGCAACGCCACAACCTGCAATAATGACGATGACAGCCAGCACCTTTTTGAATATATCGCACCCGGTGCAGGACTTGGACTAAGAGTGATGATCAATAAAAAATCAAACTCCAATCTCACTGTTGATATGGGATTCGGACTTAACGGGTCAAGAGGCCTTTTCCTGAACATCAACGAAGCATTCTAAACTATTTAATCAAATCCGGAAAATTTCGGTTGAATTTTTATATTTGCCGCCAGTACTTGATAATGAGTATAGAATTTTCAAATCATGTCATATAAAAATAATTACGATCTATATTTTCGTTTTATTGAAACATGGCTCCCTACAGGTTTTAAGAATATTGATAGAGATTCACCATTGATATTGAGCCTGGAGAAAAAGACGAAAACCAATAATCAATTTTTCTTTGTTGCAGATATTCTCCAGGTAAAAATACTCTTTACAAGCAAAAGGAGTATTGATATGCTTGGTGTTAAACCGGAAGATGTTGAACCTTCCATTTTTTTTAAAGCAACTCACCCTGATGATCTTAAACGACACAACCTGGCAAGGACAAAATTATTCAGCCTGGGCCAGGAGCTTTTTATTGAAAAGAAAGGTTTCGGATTGATTTCCACAAGTTTCAGAACAAGGCATGGTACGGAGCAATATCATAATAGGCTGGTTCAGTGTTATTTGTTTTATACCGAATTTCCCTTTGAATCTGTCTTTTTATTCCAGGTTGTTACAGATATCACATCGTACAGCAAAATTAAACACGGCTATCATTTTTACGTTGGTACTGATCTTTCTCTTTTCCGATATCCGGATGAAAGCCTATTATTGATGGGAAATATATTTTCCGACAGGGAATTTGAGATCATTAAACTAATCTCATCAGGATTTAGCAGTGAACAGGTAGCACAAAAACTTTTCCTCAGTGTTCATACCATCAATACCCATCGAAGGAATATCCTGAAAAAGACTAAAAAGACCCAAATATCAGATCTGATATACGAATTAAAGGAAAAAGGGCTGCTCTAAATCATTGCTTCTTCTGCTCAATCGTTACTTTGACGATCTTCCCGTTAAACTTTGAATATGCACCATAATCGGCAACCGGCGTGCCTTCATCAATGAGTACTGACAATGAGGAAAAAATCAGAAGCCGGCATTTCAGCAATTTCCACAGAAATGAACATATAAATACTCATTTATAAGGATTTCGCCAGGATACCTCCGGACAGTGAAAAAAAAGCTACATTTGCCTCAAATCAAAAAGTATGAAAAGAACATTATCTTATGGATTGCTCCTGGCGGCAGTATTACTGCTAACCTACTGTCAAACTCCGATGACATTAACAACCTGGAAAAATCCCGACAACCATTCTCAGGTTTCCAAAGTCGCGGTGATGCCGATGTTTGAAAAACTTGAGTACCTGAAACCATTTGAACAGAATGTTGTATCTGTTTTTAACAACAAAGGTTTAAAAGCTATTGGTTCACTCGATTTTCTGAACCCAAGTAAAAAGTACGAGATCAATGACGTTAAAAAGAAATGCGACAGTTTAGGCGTTGATGCCATCCTCCTGTTTATTTATGAAGGAGTGGATAAAACTCAAAGTTATATCCCCCCCACTACTTATTACAACGGTTATTACGGCGGTTACGGTGGTTACTGGGGTGGTGGTTACTGGGGAGGCGGCTATTATGGTGCAACGGTAACTACAGGGGGATACTGGGAATCCTCTGCGGTATTTCATCTTACAGCCCAGCTTTATGTTAAAGGTTCAAAAGATCCTCTCTGGACCGGTTACCTTACCATAACTGATCCTTCACATATAGACCAGACCGGTTATATGGTAGGGGGTACGATCTTCGCTGACTGGAAGAAAGAGAACCTGATCAAATTCACTAAATAATTTACTGAATTCTGCATAGCCGCAATAACCTGAAAGGGTTACTTTGCGGCTTTTGCTTTTTTCTTTTCGGCCTTCTTCATTTCCTTCTGTTCTTTGGAATTGAAACCCATTTGTGATTTCAATCCGCTCAGAACGCTTTTCCAGACGAAGTTGATTATTCCTTTCTCTTTATCACGGTTAAAAAAAATCAGACCTGACTTTGTTTTACCTGATTTGGCCGGGTTGTCGTCGTTGACTACAAAATCATTGGCCACCCACCCAATCACTCCCGTTTTAATACTGCCCCAGGTGGTTTCTTCCTTGTTATTGAGTTTAAGCTTAAGCCCGGTGTAACAGAAAGTCATTTTCCCTTTGGATGCATCGTCGTTGGCAACAACCAGGGGAATTGAAATATGTGTAATGTTCCCGCTTAAAATCTCGGCCGGGAGCAGCTTTGTCAGCATGGGATTAACCTGCCTGAGGTCCATTGGGCCAACATAACCTGAAAACGAAAAAACGTTATGTACATCCCCGAACCTGAATCTGAATTCAACATCCATTTTACCTTTTCCCATCAGGTATGCAGTCCCTTTCAGAACAGAGACCAGCCCGGCCTGCAGTAAAGCAGAGTCGTTGGTAAGCCCGGTCAGGGTTGCGTTCATCTTGTCGAAAAAGATAGTTCCGGGCTCATTCCCTGTTTGCTCTGAATATGTCGCTTTACCGTTCTTCAAAATTACCGTGTCTATCTTTAAATACGCTTTAAGTTTTCTCAGTCCGTCCTGGGGCATCGGAGGCTTGAATCCGGGTTTCCGGGGTATGCGCTTATCCCTGTAATCATCCACAACAAGATCGCTGACTTCAAGCAAACCGGCCTGGAACTTACCCTCGAAAACCAGCTGCCTCAGGTCCAAACGATTCAGTGTAAGCAGAGGAACAAGAATATCGAGACGGTCGGTCTGCCAGCCGAATTTCTTCATGTAATCCTTGCGGTCATATTGCGGTATAAGGTGAAAGTCCTTGACATAGACTGAATTTTTGCTAGTTGACAGACCAATCTCACCCAGGGAAATAAGATTCAGCTTGTTTTTGGACATGATGGATAATCCATTCAAAACAATGCTGATGTCATCTGAATTGAACAACCTTTTCTTTCCCTGGTGAACCGAATCCACCAGGATATTTTTTATTGAAATGGAACAGGAAGGGATGGACTGGTGTATCACCGAATCTCCGGAAAGGTCAATAAAATCAAAACGTCCTTTAATAAAGAGGATTTCCCTGATGGCGATTGAGTTAAATCCCTTGGGCAAAGGAATAGCCATGATTTTTTCACTTTTTTTATCTGCGGATGATTGCCGGGTTTTCTCCTGCATCCTCAGAACCGTGATCTCAGGGTTCTCAATTTGAATTCCGTTGATATCAATTTTCCTATCCCGAATGGCATCCAGAATATGGAAATCCTTAATCCTGAATTTTTTGACTTTCAGCTGAAAAAGAACAGGCGGCAGTGTGTCATTAACTTCACGTTTGCGGTATTCAGCAGTGTCGGGGATAAGAGATAAATCCCTGACAGTAAGATTACCATTGAGTATATTGATGTTGAGATAACCGATATCGGCAGTATAGAGACCCTTGCTTTTCGTTTTGACAAATTCCGATATTGATGTCTTGATCAGTTTGCCGTAATAAAAATAACCTGCGGTAAAAACGCCGCCGGCAACTATCAGCAGGAAGACAAGGACTGCGATGAAGATCTTCCATATTAACCTGATTTTTTTCTTCGGATGAGTGGTTTCGTTATCCATAAGTAAGTTTTTCTGAAAATTGCATTAAATTTAGCAAAAAATCTTCACTATGGACGCAGTCAAACCACCAACACAGGATCAGGATTTTGTAAATAAAAGTCTTGAGGTCACCATCAAAGTTGGCCTTGTAATTGGCCTGATCATCTGGTGCTTCATGATCCTGAAGCCGTTTTTCATGATCTCGCTCTGGAGTATTATCCTGGCGGTGGCTGTTTATCCGCTTTTCAAAGGGATCAGGAACAAGCTGAAGCTCGGCAAAATACTTGCTGCCATCCTGGTGACAGTATTTTTGTTATTGCTGATCCTTGTACCCATTATACTGCTGGGCGGGTCCCTGGGCGATGCCGTTACCTATGTAAAAGACGCACTGACTTCGGGTAAAAGCATCATCCCTCCTCCGTCAGAGGATGTAAAATCCTGGCCTGTGATCGGAACACAGGTCTATGAGCTTTGGCAACGTTCTTCGGAGAACCTTGCCAATGTTGCAATTGAATACAAATCACAGCTGATGACAGGCCTGAGCTGGTTCCTCACTGCCCTGACCAATGCAGGGCTTGGATTGCTCATAATACTCGGCTCAATCATTATTGCCGGTGTCATCCTTGTGTTTACGGATCAGAGTGCAGCCGCCGCCCGACAGGTTGCTGTACGGCTTATGGGGGAGAGAGGCATTGAGACAATAGCCAATGCAGAAATAACCGTGCGCAACGTGGCACGCGGCATTCTGGGTGTGGCTTTTATCCAGGCATTCCTTGCCGGGATCGGGTTCCTTGTAGCAGGGATTCCCGGTGCGGGTTTATGGGCGTTGATCGGGTTTTTACTTGCAATTGTGCAGATAGGAGTCGGCCCGGTGATCATAGGAGTGCTTATTTATGCTTTTCTCAAGCTCAGCATGATGACCGCCATCCTGCTGACCTTATGGTGCATTATACCAATGGTCATAGATAATGTTCTTAAACCCATTCTGCTTGGGCGCAAAGCTCCTGCACCCATGCTCGTGGTATTCCTGGGTGCAATAGGGGGCTTTATCAGTTTTGGTATTATCGGGCTGTTCGTTGGCGCGGTAGTGCTTTCACTTGGATATGATCTTTTCAAACTCTGGCTGAAAAATGGTAATGATAATGCAGGGCAGCAGGATGAACCCGGTAAAGAAATCAAAATATAGATATAGGACACAGATGATAATTACAGAAAAGGATCATTTTTCAGCAACTAACTCCCATACCCCTATCACGACGGTCCTGGATGAGTTTTATAAGATGGGACCAGGGCCATCAAGTTCCCATACGATGGGACCTATGCGGATCACTTATGACTTTTACCAGAGGATATCCCGGCTTCCTGTTGAACAATTGGCACGTGCCACAGCATTGAAAGTATATCTTTTCGGCAGTCTCAGCGCCACGGGCAAAGGCCATGGAACCGACAGGGCAGCACTGGCAGGCCTTCTTGGGAAATCTCCCGCCGACTGTCCTTCAGAATTCCTTGACGGGATTACGCTTCATCCCGACCAAAACTACCAGTTGAACATAGGGCCGGCCCGGTTTGAATTATCATTGAAGGATATTATTTTCGATTCCGTCACCGGTAATTTCCACCATTCGAATACCATGACTGCCAGGCTTCTTGCAGGGGATGAAATCCTTTATGAACTGGAATATTATTCGGTGGGAGGAGGATTCATCGAATGGAAAGGCTACAATCCGCCCGAAAAGGGCAAACCCAGATACAGGATTTGCCATGCACGGGATCTGAAGAAATTTCTGATAGACGATAAAATCCCGCTTGCAAAGCTTTTACTGGAAAATGAAATGTCGGTATCAGGTAAGAGTGAAAAAGAGATCATGGAATTTCTTGACCTTGTCTCGGAGGTAATGATACAAGGTGTCGACAATGGCCTGAGGACTGAAACCATGCTTCCCGGTCCTATTCATTTATGCAGTAAGGCAGCAACAATCAACCGCAACCTGCACAAAACGAAAAAAGCAAATCCCGGCAGGGCAATCACGCAGATCTCATCCTATGCATTTGCAATGGCCGAGGAAAACGCAAGGGGGCATATTGTAGTGACTGCCCCTACGGCAGGTTCGGCCGGCATCATTCCCGCGGTGGTCAAAGCCCTGCGTGATATCAACATCAGCCAGAGGAAGATACGCGAAGGGTTCCTTGCTGCAGCCGCCATTGGTTACCTCTGCAAACACAATGCGACACTTTCGGGTGCCGAAGGGGGATGCCAGGCCGAGATAGGGGTGGGCTCTTCAATGGCTGCCGCAATGATAGCCCAGGCGTTGGGAGAGGGACCGAGGGTTGTATCCAATGCTGCGGAATCGGCCCTGGAGCATCACCTTGGCCTGACCTGCGACCCGGTAGCAGGTTATGTGCAGGTCCCCTGCATTGAGCGCTGTGCTTTCGGCGCTGTAAAAGCCTGGACAGCCTATTGCATTGCAAGTGAAGAGATACCTGAGGAGCACAAGGTTGACCTCGACACAACCATTGAAGCAATGGCACTGACCGCTAAAGAAATGAATTCAAAATACAAAGAGACATCCGAAGGAGGCCTTGCCGCTTCGCTGGTGCTTTGTTGAACACCCTAAGAATTTCCCCTGTCATCATTGCCCCGGGATTTCAATTTGTTTTACCTTTGCTGCCTGTTTTAAACATGTTTAACTCTCCTTTTTATTAATGTCAGCTAAAACGCTTAAGATCTTTATATTTCTTCTTTTGGGTTTTGGTGCGACAGCCGCGGCTCAGCAGGCGGATACCCTGGTCAAACAAAAAAAACCGTGCCAGCCGAAGGATGTTTTTGAGGTGATTTTTCATAAAGCCGAAAAGCCTCCCGATACAACAAGGAAACTGGATTTTTTCTTCCTGCCTTACGTTGCATACTCGCCAACCAAGGGAGTTCAGCTGGGGGCAGGCGGAAGTCTTTCATGGTACATGGGAAAAGCAAGGGAAACCAACCAGTCTGCCGCTTCGGTAACTGTGGAATTTACTTCGAAAGATCAGAAACTTGTCCAGTTGAAAAGTAATGTTTATTTGCCGCGGAACCAATGGTTCCTGCAGGGAGACTGGCGTTATTATTATTATGTTCTTCCGACCTACGGACTTGGTACAGGGTACAATGATCCTGTGCCGATTGTTCCCGGACTGAGCGACACAGCCGGCAACCGTGACTGGAACGAATCTTTCACTGTAAAATACCGCTGGCTGAAGATCCATGAAATTATTTCACACAGGATCGTGAAGGATCTTTATGCAGGTGTAGGATATCATTTCGATTACCATTACCAGATCGAGGATACCGGGCTCAGGCTCGATACCGTCGACCCATGGATCACTCCGCATTATGCCTATTGCCAGCTTCATGGGTTTAATCCAACGGGCTATGTGTCATCAGGGCTCAGCCTTAATTTTGTTTATGATACCAGGGACAACCTGATAAACCCATACAGGGGATATTATGTGACTGTCAATTACAGGCTAAACCAGACCTGGCTTGGCAGCACAAAAGATGGTTCCCAGTTATGGGTCGAGTTCCGCACCTATGTGGGGCTTGAAAAGAAAATGCCCCGCCACCTTTTAGCTTTCTGGGTTTACGGCGGGTTCCAGGTTTCGGGCGAAATCCCTTACTTCGACCTTTGGGCAACCGGTTTCGACCAGATGAATTCTTCGGGAAGAGGTTATATACAGGGGAGATGGAGGGGCGAGAACCTTGTTTATGGAGAAATGGAATACCGTTTCCCTATAAGCCGTTGTTCACAGGTATTAGGTGGTGTTGTCTTTACAAATGTATCTACTGCATCGAGCAGGGATCAGGGTGTTCCGTTATTCAAATTTCTCAGGCCGGCAGCCGGCTTCGGGCTCCGCATAATGGCTTCAAAGAAAAGCAGGACGAACATCGTCATCGATTTCACCATCGGGGAACAAATGCCCGGGCTTTACTTTTCAGCCCGGGAAGCGTTCTGAACGGAAATCCACATACATTATCATACGGAAAGGAAACATCAGATCGGCATCCCGAACCCGAAGAAAAATCCGTTTGTCCCTATCGATGTGAAGGCATATTCAAACCTGATCACCAGGTCGTAATAGGTAACAAAATCAATGCCCAGGCCACAGCTCATCAGAAGTTTGTTGTTATACGGATTCACGTCGGTGAATTTATTGACGCAGTATCCTGCATCGGCAAAGGCATTAAGGTAAAAGGCATACTGAAGTGCTTTGAATTTATTCTTTTCCTGGCCTTCCTTGACTTTTTTGATGGATGGTTTGATCAGCTCGTATTTGATGTTATTCCTGCAAAAATACATCTGGTCACCCTTCAGGGTATAGAGGTCGAAACCGCGGATGAAATCCTTTCCCTGGGTCATGTTCAGCTGGTAGTAGTAAGGGGCGTTCTCACCGGCAGCATTTTCGGCTTTCACCATTTCGGCAACATACCATTTACGGCTGATGGTCTGGTAAAAATGAAAATCAATCCCGTAATAGAACAGGTCGATGTCTTTTGAAACGAGGCCAAGACCGACTTTGTTGATGAATACCCTGAGCATGTTCCCTTTGAGGGGGTAAGTATGGCTGTTGCGGGAATCATAATAATAATCGGCATAAAGGCTGAGCGAGGTATTGACATTTTTCTTTTTTGCCAGGTAAGTGGAATCCAGCTTATACATTGAATCGGATATTGCAACGTATTGACCTGTCAACTGTATCGTCCCGTAATGATAAAGTCCGGGTCTCAGGGTCAGTTTGGCTGTAAGTTTTACGACTTGCTGGCTATTGGGGGCATACAGCATCTGGCGTTTATTATCTACCGAGGCATATTCCACCGTGTACAGGTTTGAATACCCTGCGCCCAGCAACAGCCCGATTTTCTTGCCATGACCGATCCAGGGGATCTTGTACCCGGCCACAATGGCCCAGGATTTTCCCAGTAATACGATAATCGAAGTCTGGTGATTTAGCCCAAAAAGGTTGTTGTGGCTGAAGAAAAGCCCCATGCTGAGATCCTCCCAATGGGGGGCGCGCAACCATTCATTGAAGTTGGGGGCGTTGAGTTTTGCAATCGGGAACAACCACCAGTAATGCCGTTCAGTCACATCGATCAGCAGGGTGTAATCACTGTTGCTGATCTTTTTCAGTGAGATGTTGACATTGAGAAAAAGCTTGGTATTGATTAGGTTTTCACGACTGTAATTCATCCTCTGCCGCAGCTCGCTGGAATCGCCGGGGTAGAAATTCCGTTCATTGAAATTTACCTTTTCCCCTTTTTGAAATGTAGCAAGGCTGTCGCCGACCTTGAAGTCAAGCTCCCTGATAAGGATTTGAGGTTTGGTGAGTTTGTTGCCGGTGACCTCAACACCTGTTATTTTAACGTAGGGAGTGTCAAGTGTATCAGGAACCTTGATAGCGCCGTCTTTATTCTGGGCCAGTATGGTCATATTACAGCAAAACATGCATGCAACTAAGAAGGGTATAACTTTTCTCATCAGTTCTGTATTAATAAGTCAACAAATTTAGGTGCTAAAAGTAGCTATAAAAAAGTAAATCAGTACTCATCATTGGGTATTTTGGCGGATTGAGGAAGAAGAAGACCAGGCATGCCCCCTTTTGGCGCAAGCATCCGGCATCCGGGCAAATATCTTTTCATTGTAAATCTGCAAATCTTCAGTTATCTTTGAGAATCAAAACTCCAGCTATGCGATATAAATATCTTGTGTTTGTGTTTGCTTTCCTGCTGCCGGTAAGTTGTTTGCAGGCCCAGGACAGCGCTGCGTTATTTTTAAATGCCGCCAGGGCAAACGACATAAAAACCCTGAAAGGATATTTAGATAAAGGCTTTGATGTGAACATAAAAAATCATTATGGTGTCACTGCCTTAACTTTTGCTTCGGATAAGGGTAACCTGGAGGCTGTGAACCTTCTGCTTGAGCATGGTGCAGATCCGAACCTCAAGGATTCATTCTACGGTGAAACACCTCTTGGATGGGCAATTTATAAGAAGAACAGCAGGATCATCATCAGTATGATCAACCATGGAGGAGATATCAAGAATGAAGATGTTTTGATGGGTGCCGCTTCCAACGGGCTCAGCGAGGTAGTGAGGGTGATGCTGGAAAAAGGAGCTCCCGGGGCGGGAGATCTGCTGCTTTATTCAGTAGGCAGCAATGATTCAGTAATGTTTAAGCTGGCTTTGGGTTTCGTGAAACAGAATGACTCGATCCTATCCCTTGCCCTGGTCAATGCCACTGCACAAAAGAATGAGAAGTTCGTTTCATCACTGGAAAAAGCAGGAGCAAAAATGCCTGAGAAGAAAGAGCACCAGGTTGAAGGAAAGCCTGATGAGACGCTCAAAGGAGAATACATTAATAAGGAGATGAGCAAGGCCGAACTGGCATTCACAGATGAGACTCTGACCGCCAGTTTTGACGGT
>Ga0118677_10004985_pt1 | contig 23671 bp, 20 predicted proteins | sample AliMusrvi5mmetaG_FD_86154 | JGI IMG/M metagenome (GOLD analysis project Ga0118677, IMG submission 86154)
GGCTTGATGGAGCAAGATTTTGGTGGAATATTCATAGAATTATTCATGAGCAACTTTCTAGGAAGTGATGTTCGTGGGCGATGAAAGCTAAAAATTCTTTTAATTTTTGCTTTTAACGTTGGGTATTTGGTTTTGAAGCATGCCTAAGACTATTTTCTAGTGACTTGCTTTTTGGCTAATAGCTTAAAAAGAATACCAATCGAATGGGTATAGGTCAAATTATTTATGTACTACCCCGTCCAAACCTAGGATAACCCCCTGTGGGCCCTTAAAGGAGCTAATTTCTGAGTAATAGCGAGGACCCCTTATTCTCCGGTCACCTTTTTTAATTACTCATGATGACGGGGGATGTTTCTATAAAGAGCAAGCAATGGAGTCTGGATGCTGAAAAACGCAAGGGGGTATAACCTGCAAATGATTGGGTTAGCCCAATACAAGATCCACCGTTGCGGCTGGTCGATTAACAGGCAGCTTTATTCCGCCTTGACGCCGACCTGTTTGATGATCTGATCCAAGCCTTCGGGGTCGCCGGTGATGCCGATGGTGATGCGCGAGAAGCGGTCATCGCGACTCTGGGAAACCACGAGCGAATCGATGTTGAACGCGCGGCGGGCGAAAACCTGACAAATCCGCATCAGCACGCCGGGGCGGTTGTTGACGTAGATCGAAAGCGAATGCGGCACCTGCCGGGGCGAGGAATCAGCCGGAGTCGCGGTGGGGGTTGGAGTGGCTTGCATGAGCGTTGGCGGGCGGGTGGTTGTGAGTTGGGGCAGGGATCACGTTGAACCGGTCGGCTTTGCCATTTTCTGTTTGGGCGGTTCGATGAGCATGTCTTCGAGGGCGGCGCCGGCGGGAATCATCGGGAACACGTTGTCGGTCTTGATGCACTCGGCATGGATCAACATCGGGCCGTCGCGATAAGCGAGGGCTTTCTTGACCATCCGGGTGACGTCGGCCGGCCGTTTGATATGCACGCTGGGAATGCCGAAGGCGCCGGCCAACTTGCAGAAGTCCGGGTTGCCGATCAGATCGACGCCGGACTTGCGGTCGTCGAAGAACAATTCCTGCCACTGGCGCACCATGCCGAGGTAATGGTTGTTAAGGACCACGATTTTGACCGGCAGCTTGTGCAAGGCGACGGTGGCGAGTTCGGCGGAAGTCATTTGGAAACCGCCGTCGCCGGAAAACGAAATGACGGTCTTGTCGGGGCAGGCGAATTGGGCGCCGATGGCCGCCGGAAAGCCGAAGCCCATGGTGCCCGCGCCGCCGGAGGAAAGCCATTCGTGCGGCCGGTCGTTGAGGAAAAACTGGGCGGCCCACATCTGATGTTGGCCCACATCGGTGGCGACGATCGCCCTGCCCTTGGTTTGTTTGTAAAACTCCTGGATCACCTGTTGCATCCGCAGCCCGCCCTGTTTTTTGTAGTGGAGCGGGTATTTCTTCTTGTAGCCGTCGAGCCTGGCGAGCCAGCCGGCGGTCTCCAGTTTGGAAATGCGCTTGTTCAACTCGTCGAGCACGGCCCTGGCATCGCCCACGATTTTAAGGTGTGGCCGGATCATCTTGTCCATCTCCGCCGGGTCGATATCGACATGGATGATCTTCGCATTCTTGCCGAACTCCTTGGGTTTGCCGATGATGCGGTCGTCAAAGCGGGAACCTATGTTGAGAATCAAATCCGCCTCGCAGATCGCCTTGTTGGCATAGGCGGTACCGTGCATGCCGATCATGCCGAGTGAAAGCTTGTGGGTTTCGGGGAACACGCCCTTGCCTAACAAAGTGTTGGTCACCGGACAACCGAGGGTTTCGGCGAACACCATCAACTCGGCGCTTGCGCGGGCAATCATCGCGCCCTGGCCGGCCAGAATCACCGGGCGTTTGGAGTGGGACAGCAGTTGCACGGTTTCATCAATGGCCTCCAGATCGATGTCGAAGGCCCGCTCCGGATGGTAGCCCGGCAGGTCCAGTTGCGGGTCCAACTCGCCGCTGAAGGGGCCCTGCGACACGTCCTTGGGCACGTCGATGAGCACCGGGCCGGGGCGTCCGGTGGTGGCAATGTGATGGGCTTCGCGGATGATGCGCGGCAGGTCGTTGGTTTGCTTGACCAGAAAGTTGTGTTTCACCACCGGCATGGTGATGCCGAAAATATCGGCCTCTTGGAAGGCATCCTTGCCGAGCATCCAGGTCACCTGCTGGCCGCAGATCACCAGCATCGGCACGGAGTCCATTTGCGCGGTCATCAGGCCGGTGACGGTATTGCCGGCGCCCGGGCCGGAGGTGACCAACACGGCGGCGGGCTTGCCGGTGGCGCGGCCGTAGCCGTCCGCCATGTGCACCGCGCCTTGCTCGTGGCGTGCCAGAATGAACTTCATGTCGGTCTTGACCGTCTCCAGAGCGTCGAAGATCGGCAGTGCCGCGCCGCCGGAGTAGCCGAAGATGTATTCGATGCCGAGATCGTCCAGGGTCTTGATGAGGGCCTGCGCGCCATCCAGTTGTTCTGTTTTCATGAAAATTGGGGTTCGAAGGACAACTTATGCGGTTGTTTCATGGTTGGCAACAGAAATTCGATGATTTTTTGGCAAATTAGCCGAATTCTCGGATCCATGTCTCGAAACATTGGTTTTTTGGTGACATTTTGCCAACCAAATGTGATCCTGTGTGCCAAATCGATGAATTTTCGGGCCAATTGACCGACCGTGGATATTGTTTGGTTCCAGCCAATCGGAAACCATCCCATCACAGCCCTCTCGAATCAGGGGGGCAGCGGGGACTCACGCCGCCGCGCTTGGCTGGCGCAGCAAATTCCAAGCACTGACCAAGGCCTTGAGCCCGGCCATTTCGATCGAAGGATCGACGCCGGCGCCCCACAACAGGCGGCCGTCGTGGTGCTGGAGTTGGACGTAGGCCGCGGCGCTGGCGTCCGAACCGCCGCGCACGGCGTGGGAACGATAGTCGGTGACCTTGAAGTCCTTGATGCCGACGGCTTCGAGGGCTTGGACGAAGGCGTTGATGGGGCCGTTGCCGAGACCCTCGGTGTGGAGTTGGTCGCCGCGCAGCAGGATGATGGCCTTGCACAGCACCCGGCCGCGCTCGGTGGTGTGGTGGATCAATTCGTAATCCGTGACGTCCAGCGGGCTGGTGAGGTTGACAAACTCACGGAAGAAAGCATCGCGGATTTCATCGGTGGAAAGTTCGCGGCCCAGGTGGTCGGCGAGATCATAGACACGTTTGCCGACCTGCGGGTGCATGGTCTTGGGCAGGTCGAAGCCGTGTTCGCGGTCCAGTACATAGGCGACGCCGCCCTTGCCGGATTGGGAATTGATGCGGATGATCGCCTCATAGGAACGACCGATGTCCTGGGGATCGATGGTGAGGTAGGGCACGCGCCACGGGACCGGGCCGGATTTGAGTTCGGTGGTGCGCAGGTCGAGGCCTTTTTTGATGGCGTCCTGATGGGAGCCGGAAAACGCGGTGAAGACGAGTTCGCCGGCATAGGGCTGGCGCTCCGGCACACTCAGGCGCGTGACCCGTTCATACACCGTGCGGATCGACTGCAGGTCGGAAAAATCCAAACCGGTCGGGATGCCGTGGCTGTTGAGATTGAGGGCGACGGTGACGATATCGAGATTGCCGGTGCGCTCGCCATTGCCGAAGAGCGTGCCTTCAACGCGGTCGGCCCCGGCCATCAGCCCCAATTCGGTGGCGGCCACGCCGGTGCCGCGGTCGTTGTGGGTGTGGAGGGAGACGATCACGGACGCGCGCCTGGCCAGGTGGCGGCACATCCATTCGATCATGTCGGCGTGGATGTTGGGAGTGGTCCATTGCACGGTGTCGGGCAGGTTGATGATCATTTTCCGCTCGGGGGTGGGCTGCCAGACGTCGATGACGCCATTGCAGCACTCGAGGGCGAAATCCAGCTCGGTATCGGAAAACGACTCGGGCGAATACTGCAGGACCACCTCGGTGCCCGGCACGCTTGGCACCAGGGCCTTGACCAACTCCGCGCCCTCGATGGCGATCCGCTTGATGTCCTCGCGGGAGGCATTGCCGAAGGTCACCCGGCGCTGGAGCGGCGAGGTGGAGTTATAGATATGCACGATGGCACGGCGGGCGCCGGCGATCGCCTCGAAGCTGCGGCGGATCAAATGCTCGCGGGTTTGCACCAACACCTGCACCGTGACGTCGTCCGGGATGCGCCGCTCCTCGATCAGACGCCGCAGGAAATTGAACTCGGTTTCCGCCGCCGACGGAAACCCAACCTCGATCTGCTTGAATCCCACCCGCACCAGCAAATCGAAAAACTCGAGTTTTTCCTCCACCGACATCGGTTGGGGCAGTGCCTGATTGCCATCCCGCAAATCCACCGAGCACCACTCGGGCGCATGCGTCAGCGTCCGTTCGGGCCAAGTGCGGTCCGGCAGCGAAACCGGCGGGAACGGTCGGTATTTGGCAAGCGAGGAGGGATGCATGGAGGCAGGCGGCGCGCGGCGCCGGTTATCAGTTGTTGGTTATCAGGGCAAGGGGATCGGACCGATCACTTCTCTGGTCTTCGGTCTGGAAGCGAAGCGGTCTTCGGTCTTTTGTCTTTTCCGCTCTTCCGTCTCATCTTGTCACCCCGCGTTGGGACGCTTCGATGAAATGGATGAGGTGGGCGACCTGGGGGACGGAGGCGGCATGGGTGGCTTTGAGCGAGCTGAGGGAGGTGGCGAGGTTGGAGTCCTTTCTGAGGAAGAGTTTCTTGTAGGCGGACTTGAGGGCGCGGATGTCATCTTCGGGGAAACCGCGACGTTGCAGACCGACGAGGTTGAGGCCGCGGGTGGCGGGGGGATTGCCATCGACAATCGTGAAGGGCGGCACGTCCTGCTGGACCTTCGAGCAACCGCCGATGATCGAGTGGCGGCCGACGCGGCAGAATTGATGCACCGCGCACAAGCCGGACAAGATGGCATAGTCGTCCACGGTGATGTGACCGCCCAGGGTGGCGCAGTTGGACATGATGATGTGATCCCCGAGCTGGCAATCATGGGCAACGTGGGCATTGGCGAGGAAATAGTTGTTAGATCCGATGCGGGTGGGTAGCTCCGCGGTGGTGCCGCGATGAACCGTGGCGCCTTCGCGGAACACGTTGTGGTCGCCCACTTCCAGAAATGTCGGTTCGCCGAGGTACTTGAGATCCTGGGTCTTGCCGCCGATGACCGCGAAGGGGAAAAACTCGTTGTCGTGGCCGATTTTCGACGTCCCTTCGATGACAACATGCGAATGCAGGACGCACTCGTCGCCCAGTTCCACATGCGGGCCGATGATGCAATAGGGGCCGACCCGGACGTTGCGTCCGAGCGTGGCAAGCGGTGAGATGATGGCGGAGGGGTGGATCACGCCCCAATCAGGCGCAAACCGGGGGCGATGACGAGGCTTTTTTCGGGACGGGCGGATAGGGCGCCGGCCTCTGGACGAAACCGGGGGACAAATCCCGGCGTTGGCGGCGGTTTTGAGTATACGTGCTTGCCGGAACCGCCGGCGACGCTAGGTTCTCCCCCGCAACACTGTCGTTCATGTCCATGCTTTACACGGTCGCTCACATCGCCCTGTTGGTTTTCGTCGTCGTGATGATTTTCAACATCATCATTTTCACCCACGAACTGGGCCATTTCCTTGCGGGCAAGTGGCGCGGCCTGCAGATCGACCGGTTCCAAATCTGGTTCGGCAAGCCGCTTTGGAGCAAGACGATCAAGGGCGTGCAATACGGCCTGGGCTGGATTCCGGCGGGCGGCTTTGTCGCGCTGCCGCAAATGGCGCCGATGGAGGCGATCGAAGGCGGCAAAGCCCAGGCGGAGCCGCTGCCGCCGGTCACGCCGCTGGACAAGATCATTGTGGCGTTTGCCGGGCCCTTGTTTTCGATGTTGCTGGCACTGCTGTGCGCGGTGGTGGTGTGGCAGGTGGGCAAGCCGCATGATTTCGTGCCCACCCAGGTGATCGGCGAGGTGATGCCGGACAGTCCGGCGGAGAAGGCCGGGTTGCTGGCCGGGGATAAGATCATCGAGATCAACGGCAAGACGGTGCATGGTTACGCCGGCACGCTGGACAGTATTTTTGAAAGCATCATTCTGAGTGAGGGCGACGAAATCAAGTTCACCGTCGAGCGGCCGGGTGAATCCGCACCGCTCAAACTCGTCTCCAAGTTCAAGATCCCGGAAAAGAGCCATTGGTTCCACCGCAGCGGCCTGCGCCAGGTCGGCATCCAACCCCAGGGGGAACACATCGCCATCCTCAGCGTGCTCAAGGACAGCCCTGCCAGCCGCGCCGGACTCAAAGCCGGCGACCGGCTCCTCGCCATGGACGGCACGAAGTTTGCCAACATCTCCAACGCGCTGGAGCATATCAAGCACGCCGGGCTCAATCCCATCGACTTTGAAATCAAGCGCGGCGGATCCAACATGACCGTGGCGGTCACCCCGCTGGTGCCCGTGTCGCCGGTCGGCAAGGGGCCGATGGTTGGCCTCGCTTTCGACGATGTGGAAACCGTCGATGAAGCCATCGTCTATCCCAAGCCCCTGCAACAGGTGGCGGACAGTCTGACCATGATGTGGACGACCATCAGCCGCTTGGTTTCGCGGGACTCCAGCATCGGCATCGACCACTTGAGCGGCCCGATCGGCATCGCCAAACACCAGTACGCGATTTTGCAAACCGAGCACGCCTGGCAGCGCTTGCTGGCTTTCATGGTGTTGTTCAACGTGAATCTGGCGGTGCTCAACCTGTTGCCGCTGCCGGTGCTTGATGGCGGCCACATCACGCTTGCCATCTTGGAAAAACTCGCCCGCCGCCCGGTCAAGGCGCGGGTGTTGGAAGTGGTGCAGACCGCCTTCGCCCTGATGCTCATCAGCCTGATGATTTATGTCTCCAGCAAAGACCTTGGCGACGGCTTCGGACGCGGGTCAACCAAGGATGAGAAAATCGTCTTCCCGAAGTGAGCGCCGCCCTCACCACTCCGGCTGCTGCTGGCGCACCGCTTCGTAGAGCACGATGGCGATGGCGGTGGCCAGATTGAGGCTGCGGGTGCCGCCGGGTTTCATCGGGATGCAGAGGGTGTGCTCGGCGTCGGTGGCGGCGAGCAGGGCTGCGGGCAGGCCGCAGGTTTCGCAGCCGAACACCAGGTAGTCGCCGGCCTTGAACGTCGCCTGCCACGGGGCGGTGCTCGCCTTGGTGCTGAGGTACCAGAAGCCGGCGGCGGGATCGGCGGTGGCACGCAACGCCTCGAAGGAATCCCAGACGCGCAGATCCACTTGTGACCAGTAATCCAGACCGGTGCGGCGGACGTATTTGTCATCCAGCGAAAACCCGAGAGGACGGACCAGATGCAGGGTCGCGCCAGTGGCCAGCGCCAAGCGTCCCGCGGCACCGGCATTGTGCGGAATCTCAGGCGTGACCAGTACAAGGTGAAACATGGGACTGGCAGCGGCGCGCACTCATTTCAGATCAAACACCACCCGGAATCCCAAGTCGGGCCGACGCTGCCTTCGGTCCTCGGTCCATTCACGGGCCAAGGCCCCGTTGGCCGGCCTGAGATACGAAGCGCCGACGATCACCCACAGCCGCTGCCCTAACGGATTGGCCGGATTCACCGCCTGGCGGCGCGTCCATTCCGCCACCGAGCCGGCCATGCCGAGCAACCCGGCCGGCGTGCGGTCCGGCGTTTTCATCGTCACCGGTTGCCAGTTGCCCGCCGGCAGCGACGCCGGGATTTTCAGCCCTTGGCACAATGCGGCAAACCATTCCTCCTGGGTCGGCAGGCGCGCCTGTTTCCACTCCGCATAGGCGGTGGCATCCCACCAGTCCACGCCGACCACCGGCGAATCCAGCGTGACGGGCTGCCCGTTCCAACTGCCGTCGGCCCGCGCCGCTTCTAACAAATCCGGCCAGGCCTCGGGAGTGTGGCTGGTTTTGTCGGGGGGTTGGCTGTCGTGATCGAAGAGGGTGCGGCGGCCGTCCTTGGCGAGGATATCCAGCGCCTCGAGGAATTTTTCGTATTGGTCGATGGTCACCTCGTGCGCCGAGATGCGGAACGCGCGGAGCGGTTCGCTGGTGCCATCCGGCGTGGGATGTAGGCCCGCGGGAATCTCCACCGCCTCGGGCAGGGTGACTCGCGGCGGCGCTGCCGCGGACTTCCGGCAGGACTTGGGCAGCAGGCAAAGGCTGCCAAGCAGCAGGCCCGCCGCCGCCGCCATGAGCATGTGCGGTGATTTTCGCTTGGAAATCACCGCGGCGGTCACGGGTGCCAACTTGGGCAAGGGGTCGGCGAGCTGCTGTTCGATTTGTTGGCAATACCCATGGATGCTCTTCCAATCCAGAGGCGCGGGCTCTTGCTCGCCGCGCATCCAAGCCAGCAGGGTGAGCATGCGGGTGGCTCCCGGCAGGCCATCCGCCACCAGTGGGGGCAGGGCCTGGCCCAAGCAGGTGATATCCCGCTGCGATTGCTCCGACTCGCGCGGTCCGGCCAACGCCAGATTTTCCAAGCGGATCACTCCCTGCTCGTCGATGTGGACCGCGGCGGGGCCAAACCCGGCGGTGGCATGGCCGCGTGCTTCGTGGTAGAGATTGGCCTCGGCAATCCGCCGCAGGTAGTAGGCAAGTCGCACCGGCTTGAGCGGTTCGGACGCCTTGAGGCGGTCCTCCAAGGTGGCGCCGGGCAGCAGTTCCCGCGCGTAAAAACACAATCCGGGCACCGCCACGGCTTCATATACCGAGCCGATCGAAGGATGATCCACCGCGGCCTTGGCGCGGATATCGGCGAGGAAGGCATCCGCCTGGTCGGCGCACTCGGGGCGCAATTCCTCGATCAGGACCGTCCGCCGCACCGATTCCTGCGCCGCGAGCCAGGTGCGGGTGAACGGACCTTCGGCAATGCATTCCGTGAGCAGGTATTCACCGAGTCGGCGTTGTTCGGGGGCGGCATCCATGTGCGGTTGGCAGCGGAGGGAGGGGCGGAAAATCAGCGCGGCGGCAACACCATCGGCAAGTTCGGATCAAAACCCGGCGGCAGGTGGTCCTTGTCCAAAAACTCGGGGGCTTGTGGCGCGTCCGGCGCGGCGGCGGCTTTCTGGCGGCTTCTGGCAGCCAGATCGCGCGGCCAAGCCTGAATATCAAGCACCTCCCCGTTGTACAGCAATGAAACCACCTGGCCGTAATAGGTTTGCTCACCGAACAGGTGCTCGGTGGCCTGGTCCAGGCGGGGAATGACGTAGGTCATGCGCAGAAGTTCCTCGCCTCCCGCCCAATCGAAGCGCTCGGAGACCCATTTCTCGGCAACCCAGGACTTGTCTTCCAGCGGGATGATGCCATCGCGGGTGCTGCGGTTGAAAAACTCCACCGAAATGCTCAGATCCTTCAATTCAATTTCCACCCCCGGCGCCTTTTGCACCGGAATGGTCAGAATCACCCGCTGGCCGCTCTCATGGTTCGGGTCGTTGAAAATCCGCACCCGCCCCAGCGCGAGCTTGCCTAACAAAACTTCCGGCTCAAAGCCATCCCGCAGTTTCTCCGCCGCCCTTGAGTAAAGCAAACCGGCCCCGGCGACTCCCATTTGGAACACCTTCTCATAATACTCCGCCGCGGTGTCGATCACCCCCATCACCTCGTGGGCCAGGCCAAGCTCGAAGAGAATGTTAGGGTCGCCGGGTGAGCGCCCGCGGGCTTCCTCGAGTTTCACGATGGCCAATCCCATGTCTCCCGCCACCCGCGCCTGGCGCGCCTCGGTGAGCAATTGCTCCGAGCGCGGATCGGCGATCGTCGGAGTGGGCAGCGGGGCGGGTGCCGGTACCACCACCAATTTGACCACTTCCTTTTCCACGATCCGGATTCGCCGGGAGGCTTCAAAGCGGGCGCCCAGCGCCAACCCGGCGACCAGCACCTGCGACAACGCCATCAACCCCAACACCCAGCAGGCGATTGGGAAAACCGGCACCCTTGAGGGAGCGGCTCGAAGTGTGGGCGGCGCGGACATTGCGGAGACAAAATGGCCGTTCGCGCTGCCCCTGTCAATCCATAGCAATCATCCATAGCAATCACCGGGCCCGCAACTCATTTGCGCTTTCATCATCTCCGGCATTGCGCGGGCCGCGGCTCTTTGCTAAGAAAATCGCCATGACCTCATCCGCAGTTCTACGTGTGGCGCTTTTGAGCATGGCCGTGCTTGCCCTGTCCGGTTGCTCTAGCAAAAAAGACAAGGCCAGAATCAGGGACCTCGAAGCGGAAATCGAATCCATCCACGAGGAGGACAACAACACGCTCAGTGAGCGGGAACGAGAACTGGCGCAGCACGACGATGACGCGCGCACGGCTCAAAACGAAGCCGCGCAAACCATCCAGCAACTCACCCGGGAGCGCGACACGGCGGTCGCCGAGGTCGGGTCGCTAAAGAAAGCGGTGGAGCGTGCCGAAGCCGCCCGCGTCGCCAGCGTGCCCAAGGATGCCTCCAGCCCGGGGCACCCCGACTTCAATCCGGCCAAAGCGCCCAAAATCACCCAGGCCATCGCCACCATCACCGGCGATGTCTCCAGCGGCACCGGCTTTGTCGTGGCCGTCGATGACAAACGTTTCCTCTACACCGCCGCCCAGATTCTCAAAGGCAACACCCACCTCACCATCGCCAACTCCGCTGGCCGCAAGTTCGTCAAATTCGGCGCTTTCGAGTTCGCCGAAGGTACCCCCTTCGTCCGCATGGAGCTGTTGGATGCCGCCGATGCCCCCGCCTTGCAACTCGCTGCCGTATCCTCCCAGGCCACTGCCGCCTCCGGTTCCTCCTCCTCAACTTCCGTCGCCGCTTTGGGCGTTAACCCGGCCACCGGAACCGTCACGGCCGAAAGCGGTTCCTTTTACGCCCAAAACGAGGACGCGATCGAGGTCGAGGCGACCCTCATCCAGGGGAAAAGCGGTGGTCCGCTCATCGCCACCGCCACTGGCCAGGTCATCGCGCTCATCATCAACTCCGCCGCCGAACACACCGACCTGTGGTCTGCCACGGCTGGAACCGCCGCTGCCGCCGCCACGCCTCCGGCTGGCCTTGCCGCCGTCGAGCTCCCCTATCGCGCCTGCCGCCTGAACCGCAACTTGCAATGGCAGGCCGTGCCGATCGTGACCTTCCTCGCCGAAGCCAAGAGGATCGCCGATTACGACGGCATCACCCGCGTCGCGCTGGCTCTCGCCGCTCTCAGACCGACCGCCAGCGGCTTGGGGGTGGACGTCACCCTGCCGAATGGCCAAACCGCCCTCGCCATTCTCAGCGCCGCCAAGGATTTTCCGATCGCGGCCGATGCCATTACCCTGCACACTCAAGTGGCCACCAAGAAGATCCGCTTTGGCGATGCCGAACTCAAAAAACGCTTTGGCAGCGTTATCTCCTTCGCCCTGACCCAAATGCAGCGCGGCGCCGTCGGCTTTGAACCCGCCAAATTCAACCCCTGCCACCGCCGCTACGTCGAGAATTCCATCAAATGGCGCAAGGATGCCAACCAGCGGCTGCAAAGCATCGTCGGCACCACCGGCACCGAATGAGCCGAACGCTAAGCGCCCTGCGAATCGGTGGAATCCGCCAGCGCGGACGCAGTTCCGGGCACGCGGGTTCGTCGGCCTCGCGCCAGCCACTAGAGCTTGAAAAGTGAAAGATGTTGTCGTTAGGTCAAGTTCTTCGTCTTGTGTCTTGTGTCTTGCAGTCTTGGGTCTGAGGCGGAGCCTCGCTTTGGAGAATCGATCAAAGAATGATCGCTCGTCGTTGCCGGGCGCCGGTTTCTCGCTTATTTGTTGCCGCAGATGCCCCCGCCAGCGCCTCTTCGTTATTGCCCGGATCTGCTCAGCTACACTCGTCGGCCAGCCCGCGAGGTGTGGATCGGTAATGTCGGCATCGGCGCCCGGCATCCGGTCCGTATCCAATCCATGATCACCGCGGACACCCGCGACACCCAGGCCTGCGTCGCCGAAATCCTCGCCCTGGCCGAGGCCGGTTGCGAAATCGTCCGCGTCACCGCCCAAACGAAATCCTACGCCGCCAATCTCGAACACATCGCCCGCGGAGTCCGCGCCGCCGGCTGCCAGGTGCCGCTCGTCGCCGACATCCATTTCAAGCCCGACGCCGCCATGGAAGCCGCCAAATGGGTCGAGAAAGTCCGTGTCAATCCGGGCAACTACGCCGATACCAAGAAGTTCGCCATCCGCGATTACGACGACACCCAATACGCCGAAGCCATCGAGCGCATCCGCGCGGATTTCGCCCCGCTGGTCCGCCGCTGCAAGGAACTCGGCCGCTCAATGCGCATCGGCACCAATCACGGATCGCTCTCCGACCGCATCATGAACCGCTACGGCGACACCCCCCTGGGCATGGTCGAGAGCGCCCTCGAATTCGCCCGCATCGCCCGCGACGATGATTACCACCAGTTGGTCTTCTCCATGAAAGCCTCCAACCCGAAGGTGATGATCGAGGCCTATCGCCTGCTCGTCGCCCGCCTCGCCGCCGAAGGCCCCGATTGGAATTACCCGATCCACCTCGGCGTCACCGAAGCCGGCGATGGCGAGGACGGCCGCATCAAGAGCGCCATCGGCATCGGCTCGCTGTTGGCCGACGGCATCGGCGACACCATCCGCGTCTCCCTAACAGAAGACTCGATCCACGAAATCCCCGTCGCCCAAGCCCTCGTGCGTGCTTGTGCGCGAGACAGTGCAAGTGACAGTGCAAGAGACAGTGCAAGTGACAGTGCAAGTGACAGCGCAAGTGACAGCGCGAGTGGCTGCGGCGTCCCGCCGCAGGCCGTGCTGGACGCGTCTCGCGGCCAGTCCTCTTCAGGCCGCTCCCTATCCGAAGACGCCTCTTCCATCCACATCGATTGGGAAAAAGTCCGAAAAACCGACGCCACCTACCTGCCCCACTGGAAACTCGCCGGCGGCACATATGCCGTGACCTTCCGCCTCGCCGATTCCCTGCCGAGCAGTGTGTTAGATCATTACCATCATAAGCGCAAGGCCCTGCTCGACCTGCTGGAAAGCCATGCCCGCGCCGGTGGCTCCCGCAGTGCCCTGGAACAAATGCTCTCCCTGCGCAACCAGCTTGCGCAGCTCCAGGCTGCCGTGATTGATCCCGAATTGGACCTTGGTCGCGGATCGTGTCTGTTTCGCAATGACGAGTTCGCCGGTCTGGTGGCCGGCGCCCTGCGGCATTTCGACGGCAGCCGTTACACGTTGCTCGCCTGGTGCGTGATGCCGAACCACGTCCACGCCGTTCTCAAGCCTGCGGCGGGATACGAGTTGGAGGAGATATTGCATTCCTGGAAGAGCTTCACCGCGCATGAAATCGACAAACACTTGGGTGTTGGCGGCACGATCTGGCAGAAGGAAAGCTATGACCACCTCATCCGCGATGGTGAGGATTTGCGCAACCAGGTGGACTATGTGTTGGATAATCCCGGCAAGGCGGGATTGGACGGATGGTCGTGGGTGGACTGTGCTTATCCTGAACTCGCGGCGAGACGCCGCGAACACGGCCTGCGGCGGGACGCCGCAGCCACCGCCGCAGCCACCGCCGCAGGTTACGACCCCTTCTCCTACGAGCGCCGTAGTAGTTCGGTCATCACCGTGATGGGTCACGAACTCGGTGGCGAGCGCACCGTGCGCGTGTTCACCACCCAGGACCGGTGGAACGCCATCGCCCACAAGATCCCCGCCATGGGCGATTTCAAACCCGAAATCATTCTCGAACAATCCGGCGTGCGCGAACTCGACCCCCGCGACGCCGCCGCCATCGCCGATCTCAATGCCGCCGCCAGCCCGCAACTCATCAGCGTGGCCGACGGCATCGACATGGAAGTCATCCACGCCTATCGGCTGCTCGCCGCCCGCGCCGACGCCCGCCATCCGATCCTGCTCAAGGACACGTTGGGAGCGGCAACCACGGCCATCATCACCGCCTCCTGCAACCTCGGCTCGCTGCTGTGCGACGGCATCGGCGACGCCATCATTGTTAGATGCGAGCCCGCCCCCGGCCAGTCGCTCCGGCTTGCCTATAACATCCTGCAAGCCGCGGGCACCCGCATTTTCAAAACGGACTACGTCGCCTGCCCGAGTTGTGGCCGCACCCTCTTCAACCTCCAGGACACCACCCGCAAAATCCGCGCTGCCACCGGCCACCTCAAGGGCGTGCGGATCGCCGTGATGGGCTGCATCGTCAATGGCCCCGGTGAAATGGCCGACGCGGATTTCGGCTACGTCGGCGGCGCGCCGGGCAAGATCAATCTCTATGTCGGCAAGACCGCGGTCCAATTCAACATCCCGGAAGCCGACGCCGTCGCCAGCCTCACCGATCTCATTCGCGAGCATGGCAAGTGGGTGGAGCCGCCGCCGCCCGCCGTGGAGCCGACTCTATCTAACTGAACCGTCCCGCCATGGCCGACACCGAAACCAGCACCCGCACCCGCGAAGAAACCGCACTCGATATTCCGTGGCAGGTGGTGGTGCATGATGATCCGGTCAATCTGATGGGTTATGTCACCTGGGTGCTGATGAAAGTCTTCGGCTACGACGAACGGAAAGCCGCCCTGCTGATGATGCAAGTCCACAAACAGGGCCGCTCGATCGTCTGGGCCGGCCAGCGCGAAAAGGCCGAGTTCTACGCCCAACAACTCCAGGGCCACCAACTCACAACCTCGCTCGAAAAGACCGCATGAAACTCACACCCTCACCCGATGGCGGTCTTCGTTTGGACGTCGAGGACAAGTCCGATTGGCAACTCCTGCTCGGCATTCTCCACGATGCCCAAGGGTCCGGCTTCGACCTCGCCACCCAGGTCGGCGGCAAGATGGACCAAGCCGCAGACTGGCACGATTGGGTGGACTATGTCATCCCGGACCTTCGCGAGGGCTTTCTGGCCCATCTCAAAACCCTCCTGCTTGCCATCGAGTCCGCCAGGCTGGAAGCCGCCGGCGGCCCCGGCTGCGTCCGGATCCCTCGGGAGGACGCCTTCCATTGGTATGGCGCCTTGAACCAGGCACGCTTCGCCCTGGAGGCCATCCATCATTTCGGTCCCGGCGATGCCATCGACCCGGGCAGCCTCTCCCAGGCCAGCCTCCACGCCTTCATCCGCTGCGGATTCTACAGCGCGATCCAGAATTCGCTGTTAGACCACGGGCTCGAGTGAGGGCGAAAAGCCCGGTTGTTTGATTCGACGGGTTTAAGGCGGCGCAACGGGCGGCAACTCCATCGGCGGATAGCTGCGGGCCGCGGCCAGCCGTTTCCACGCCGCATCGCCATCCACCCCGGCCCGGGTGAAATCAAACGGCTTGAAGCCGATCTCCGCCAGCGCCGGATTGTCGCGCTGGAGGCGGAAGTCGCGCTTTTCAGCAGCGACGAATTTCGGATCGGCGATCACCGAGCCGGCATCCTTGCCGGATTTCTGCCAATCCCCGAACGACTTGCCGGCGAAATCAAACGGCGCGGCGTCGGTCCGCCAATACAGGTTGTGGGACAGGACCACGTTGGGATCCTGCCACTGGCCTTCCAGCAATTTGCCGGCGCTCCAAACCACGATGTTGTTAGAAAAGGTGAACGACAAGTGGTCTTCCACGCGGGTGCGCTGGATTTGGAACTCGGTGGCGAAGGCGAGGATGTTGTTGCGGATGATGTTTTCCCGGCCATAGTGCTGATGGAAGCCGCCGGTTTTGGTGTTGTAAACGAGGTTGTTTTCCAGCGTGATGCCGGTGCTGCCCTCGTCGGTGTAAAGTCCCCAGCCGCCATAGATATAGGATCGGATGTCGTGGCAGACGTTGTTGCTCACGGTGGTGCCTTCGGACGGGCCGAGCGTGTACACCGCTCCCATGTCGCTGAGCACGCCGTAACCAAGGTGGTGAATGTGGTTGAACTCGATCTTGTTGCGCTTGGCCTGGCTGGGCAGGTAACCCCAGCGCCAGCCGACCGAGATACCGGTGTAGCGGAAATCCCCGATGTCGTTGTGGGTCACCTGGTTGTCGCCGCTGTGGCCGATCCACACGCCCACCGCCCCGCCGAACAAGTGGCCGCCGGATTGGATGATGTTGTTATCCACAATGCAGCGGCCGGTGCGATCGGCTGCCGACGGGTTGTCGTTGTCCCACCCTTGGCCAATCCGGACGCCGCCGGCGCCCAGGTCGTGAAGCTGCGAGTGCAGCACGCGGCAATTGAGGCAGGCGCGCCGGAACCACACGCCATACAGGCCGGTGTGCGCGATCTCGCAATCCTCGATGGTTAGATCACCCGCAGCGTCGGCTTGAATCACCGCCTCGATGCTGTGTGCCGCCTGCTTGTCGCCCTGGCCGTTGGGTGGCAGGACGTAGCCGGCATATTCAAACGCGAGCCCCTTGAGCGTGATGTGTTCGACGAGACCATCGCCGCCGCCCTTGAAGCGCGCGAATTGGCTGGCTAAGAGGGACACGGGAAATGAGAAGAATGGACAGCAAAATGAGAAAGTGCGGAAAAAATTCGAGGAATCTCAGAGGTTGATTCCATCCAACGCGATGGGAAACAGATGGTCAATAGTTCCTCATCTGGAGTTCAGCGCGGGCGGCTATCATGGCACTAGTCGGTAACGTCTGCGTCGTAACGAGACAGATGCCATAAAAATGCCCGTTAGTTAAATTTGACACATCAAAGTCCGTTCCAACGATCATGCTGGATGTCTTGGCTGCTGGCGTGACTATATACCCTGTGTCGGATCCGGTAACCTCGCTTCCGACATTGAATACGATCAATTTAGCAGCGCCGCCGCCACTGGTAGGACGGGTTATTTCGTAAAGGCCAAAGGAGAAAGACGAAGTGGGTGCCACCGCATTGGTGTGAATCTCCCCTTTCACCCGCATTTTGGTGGTCCTCCCATTCACTGTGGGAAAATCAGCGGCGTTGTAGCAAAAAACAACAACCGGGTATGAACCGGATCCGCCTGAAACAACCATTGAATTGGTGGCCGTGCTGAATATGTACGTGGCGGCAGCGTCTCCAGTAAATCTGATGCCATAACACTCCATCAACTTTAAATATGTCGAGCTGTTGATATCCGCCGCCGCGGCAGCTCCGATCGAAGAAGGTCCAAGGCCCGTCCAGATGAGCAGCCCGGCATGCAGTTGCCTCAGCCCGCCAAGGCCGTCCGATTGGGCTACCGGGACGTGGCAAACCGTGCCGGAATCCGCCGGCAAAGCGGTGGCGAAAAACGGCCCGGAAACGGAGCTCAAAACCCCCGCGGTCTCGGTGATCGTCACATAGGCAAATCCGGCCCTGACCACGGCCGGAATCGTCTGCAAAATCGCCTGCCAGGGCAGGCCTGAATTGTAGGCCGCCATGCCCGCCGAATTGGCCTCGTAAACGCCGGACATTTCGAACGCCGGTCCCGCCGCGCGGGAGGCCATGATCGTCCCCGAATGAATCAAATCCGCCGTGCCATCCGAGTTGACCAAAACCGTCCAATTCGCGTCCGTGGCAGATGCCGCCGCGATGGCGCTTGAAAGCGTGTAATTGCCCGCCTGCGCGGTGCCTGCAGAGACCGTGCAGACGTACCCCGGCAGGGTTCCTGGAGCGCCTTCCTCGGCCGCTGCCGAGATCGTGAACGCGACGCCGCCATTATAGGTTGTCTGGCCGTATGAGGTGGCGACGTAATTGCCCACAGGCGCGCTGCCAGTCGTCAGGCTGGCAACCGTGTTGGTGCCATCGGAAATGTTCGCCGCGCTCGCTCCGGTTTTGGTCAATGTGAAAATCCCCAGCGTCCACACGTCCGGCCGCTGTGGCACCCAGATTCCCACCGGAATTGGCGGGCCGGATATGGATGGAGTCAATCCCGTGGTGACCAGGTTGCGCCCCGAGCCGCCCAGGAACGTGCCACCCAGGGCGGCTGGAGTTTGCAGCACGGATCGGGTGAAAAACGGGGGATCCAGCAGGGGTATCGTGCCGCCGGCTCCAACCTGCAATCTAACCCCGCTGCGCAGTTGCGCGACCCAGCCATCCACCATCCACAGGTTGCCCCGTGCGTCCGCTACCGTTTGAAATCCGTTCATCATGGCCGCACCCCCTGTTTCACCGGGTGCCAAATGCCGGGGGACGTCGGAGTTACCGGCTTGCATCCCACCTGCGGCAAGGTCATGCCGCAGACGCGGAATCCGGCGTGGCGGATCACCGTGGCAAGGCGCGTCTCGCAGAAAATGTCGTCGGCGAAAATCGCGTCGTAGCAGGGCGCTTGGATGGCGTCGAGCGCGGCGCGGCTGATGAGCAGCACGGCCAGCGGCGCGGTCGCACAGGCGAGCGCTTCCATGGATCTGGGCAGCTTCGGCACATCATCGTGGAACGGCCAGAATGCGCGGTCGCTGATGGGGCTGAGGATGCGGGGCCCAGCGATGCCATAGTTGCCGCCGAGGTCCGGCAAATGATCCAGCAAATTGACGTCGGCAAACACGTCCCATTCCAAAAACAATACCTGGTCGGTCGCCACGTCCGAGCGGTTTTCGGCCCACCAGGCGCGGATGTTGCGGTCGCAGTTGCGCCACAGCATCCGCCACTCATCCGGGGTCTCGCCCCGTGGCGAATAGCGGGTGTGCACTCGCAGCGCCGGATTGGCCGCTTGCAGGGCCGCTGCATGGGGCGTGCCGGTGGCAGTTGTAGTCATCCAGACGGCCTCAAAATGCGGGATGGGAGGGATGGGAATCATGGGAGGGATGGGACCCTATTTGAGCAACGTGTGGAGATTGGCCACGGCGGCGGCGGTACCGGCGGCGGAGATGGCTCCGGCAGTCGCGGTGCCTGCGGCCAGGGTGGCAGCGGAATGATTGACCGCCCCGGCAGTCCAGGTGATCGCTCCGGTTGGAAGGTAGGAAAAAGACGTACCAGCCGGCATGTCGCCCTGAAATCGCGCGACCGGCTTCCCGGTGGGGCTGTAGAACTCGGTAGTGGCGCAGGCGCAGAGTTCGGCGCAGATGATGATGATGGCGAGCGTTTTCATGATCTTGTCTTCTGTCTTCTGTCTCAAAGTCTTCTGTCTTGTCAGAGATAGACGATATTGTCTTGCGGCTGGGATTTCACGCGGCTGACCAGCGTGCCGAAATCGATGCGGGCAGGCGCGCCAAGGTCGACGGTGGTGCGCCCGAGCATGAGGTTGTGGGAGATGCCACGGGCGAGCGCGTCCATCGTCGCACAGGGCGCCAACCCATTGGCCAGGCGGAATTTGTTGGGGAGCAGGTTGTCGGCCGAGCACTCGTCGGCCGCCAGGGTGATCGGTCCCTCCCATGGCACCCAGTTTTGCGCTGCCACCAGGTTGGCGGCCAGCCCGGCCGGAGGCACCGCAAAATCGTATTCCCAAGGCTTGTAGATCGTGGTTCGTGTCGGATAGGGAGCCGGAATCGCCCAACCGGTCACCACGCTCTCATGCACCGCCCACCAATACAGCGGACCGGCGGCACTGCCCGTCCAGGTGGGATTGGCCGTGCCATTGGCGCTGGAAATGTTTTTGAATGCCTCGAATTGTGGGCTCCAGCCCGTGGAGACCACCGGTTCCGCTGCCAGCATCCACACCGTGCAGGTCAATTCAGCTCCTGTCGTGAGAGCCCATGATGGCGGTGTCGGTCCGTAAATGAAATACCATGGGGCGGTGGGTTGCGCGATTCCTGTCTTGTCCCGGCATACTGGCGCCGGGAACAATATATAGCCTCCCTTTCCGTAATCGTAAAATCCAGACGAAACCACCCCGGCATCCCAGTTGAAACGCGTTTTCAAATCGATGATGGCGGGATCGTAATAGCGGATGGCATCCGCCAGCAGCACGGATACCTGGATGGTTTGGATGGACGCGCTTTCGAAATCGTCCTTGGGCAAAAAGTCCACGATTTCAGGCCCGGAGACCGTGACGATCTGCCGCTTGCCTGCAACGTCCGTGCCGGATACCTGCGAGGCCCATGCAGGCTTGCCCGTGGTGCCGTTGCGCGTGACGTAATGCAGCTCGTTACGGGTGACTTCCAAGTCCATGCGCGGCGTGATGTCGCCGATCTCCACCGCATCGGTGGCGATAGTATAGGTGATCGTTCCGGCCACTCCGCGCCTCGTCACGTTGAGGATCGGGGCGCCGGATCCTGAGTAATCGAACCATGCAACGGCGTCGGGGCACCAACTGAACAACAGGGCCAGCGCGTTGGCACAGGTATCCTCCGTGAGGGTCATTTTCGGCACGGAGTATATGGTCGCCACGCTGCCGGCCGTCATCGGCACGCCGTTGGTGATCGCGCGGGCGATAAGGGTGGCGATTGATGTGGCCAGGCTCTGCGTCGGAAAAACATACGTGTGGCGCTCCGCCGTGCCGCCCTGGGCATCAGTCTGCACCTCGGTAAGGTTGGTGCGTTCCATCCACCACCAGGGACCGTTGACGACGATTTGGATTTGCTTGGCCGCCATCACCACGCCGGTGACGTGGCCGCGAAACTTGCGCGTCGAGTCCCACCACAATTCCACGATCTGGCCGAAATCGGGAACGATGGTACCCGCTCCGGTGGCATCGGCCGTGGAAGCCGTCCATTTCAGGGTGTCGTAGGCCAGCGATTGGAATTGCAGCACGCAGCCGGAAATGTTCAGCGAGTCCAGACTGTGGGATGAAGCATCCAACGTCTTGCCACTTTCGCCTTTGATGATCCATGCCATGGTGTTCGACTTACATGCCGATTTGAGCTTTCACGCGCGCCATGTCCTGGCGTTGCCTTTCGAGATTGCGCTGCAACGCATTGATGGCGGAGACGGCATCTGCCGTGGTGCCGTGGACGGTCGCGAACCCGAGCTGGATCGATCCAGCCATTTGCTGCAGCGCGGCCACGACGAGGGGTATTTGTTGGACGGTGAGTGTTTGTCCACCCTGCACTTGTTGGAGCATCAGCAGGGCATTGCGTTCCATGGCGGTGGTCTCGGTCACGTTGCCGGTGACCGCAGCGAGGGATGTCAGGTTTTCCTTCACCTCGGCCTCGACTTGCTTCGCATCGGCCAGCGTGGTATCCGCCGAAAGGTTGGCTTTCAGCGTGGCATTCTGGGTCTGGCGGGCGCTTTCCGCATCGGTGAGTTGCTTGTTGATGTCGGTAAAGCTGGCTTCATCCGTTGCGCGTTCCTGCTGGAGTTTTTTGACCGTCTCCTGATATTGAGCGACCGCGGATTGAGCTCCAGAGATCTGTAAATCAATGCCTGCGACCTGCCCCGGATAGGAGGCGATGCCGGCGTTTGCCACCGGATCGAAATGCGTCTTTTGGCGTGCCGCCTCCTGCATTTCCATCTCGTCTTTCTGCTTGCGCAGCGTTTCCAGCCGTTCCTGTTCCTTGGCCAGCAAGTCCTCGGCCTGCCGCAACTCGGTGGCACGCAGGGCGATGGTCTCGGTTTGCTTGGTCGCCGCGTTGACGGCGAGTTGCATTTTGGCGTTGGCTTCGTCTTCCGCTTCCTTGGCAGTGAGTTGGAGTTTTTCCGCCTCGATCCCGGCCAGCCGCTGGATCTCCTTGTACGCGTCGATTCGGATGCCCAGGGCGGCTGCCACCAGTTTCTCGGCTTGCGCCAATTTGGCGGCGTTGTCCTGGGCCGCGATGGACGCTGCCGACTGCGCCTTGTCGGCCTCCCGGTAGGTGGTGGCCAATAACGCCTCATTTTCGATTTTGGCGGTTGCGGCCTTGTGGTCATCCTCCATCCTAGTGGCGATGAGCTTGCCGTAATCGGCCGCCTCCTTTTCGAGGGTCTTGGCCATCTCATCGGAAAACTTCTTGGCCTCTTCCTGCGCCTTGTTGTAATAATCCTTGAGCGCGTTGGCGCCCATGGCGATGGTGGATCCCGCCCCCAGCGCGGCGCCGACGATGCCCATGCTCATCTCCCCGGTGAGGCTGGCTAGCAGACGCAATCCGAGAGTGCTCTCGTGTAGCCCCTCGCGTACCTCGCCGCCGGTTAGCAGCGAAACCATGTGCAGCCCCTCGATCACCTCGCGCTGTTTGCCGCGGTAGCTTTCATGGGCCTCGGTGCCCACTTTGAGTTCTTCGGTGAGTCCCTTGGTTGCGCCCTTGGTGCCATCCGTGGCACCCCACACCTGTTGAATGGATCCGGCCGTCTCTTTCGCCCCCGTCGTGTCGGCGGTGGTGGTGATGGCGATGTTGATGTTGGGGTCGCTGTCGCTCATAAGACAGAAGACTTGGAGACAGAAGACAGAAGACAAGAGGAAGAGGAAGACGAGCGAAGCGCTCTTTCACAGTCTTCTGTCTTCTGTCTTGCAGCGAAGCGGTCTTCTGTCTTTTTCATCACGGCGGAGGGGAATAGCTCAGGACGGTGGCCACGACGTCAGTCGTGCGCTGCCAACGCGCTTTGGGTGTTTCCAGATAGCGCTTGGCCTTGTGAGTGGTGATCGTGGCGTTGGCGAATTGCCAATAGCGGCCGTCAGTGTAGCCAAGCACCTCGATCTTCAGCGGCTTCTTGGTTGCGGTCTGTGCATCGACGATGGAATTGAGGATCGCTGCGCGCGCCTCGTGATCCGTGGGGGAGTCCACCGCGCGCATGATGCTGAAACTCGTGGCGGCGTTCTTGCCCACCCTTATGAACGGGGCGGCAGCGTCCACCAAAGAGATCACCTCAACCGTCTTGGCCAGGGCGTACTCCAGCTCGTCTCCGATGCGATCCCCGTAGTCCAGGATCACCACCGGGGTGCCGGCGGGATCGTAGGTGAGTTTGTAGCAAGAGGAGATCATGGCAAAGACGCAAGACAACAAGACGCAAGACGCAAGAGAAGAGAGGAAGATCAGATCGCGGCGGGTGCTGCCGGGCCGATGCCGCCGCTCAGATACGTGGTGGCAAGCGTCGCGACAGTGCCGGTGACGTCGCCAGCGGCAGTCCCAGCGAGCAGGGCGGATGCGATAGCAGAGGCAGCCACGGCGTCGATGACCTGCGCCTTGGTGGCGGCGGCAAGCGTTACCACCGGGGCGCCGGTGTTGCTGGTACCCGGCTTCCAGGCGTGGGCATTGGTGATGGCATCCCAATCTCCGGCAGGAACCAAATTGGGTGAGTCGACGGCGGCGTCCGAATCCCACTCATAAGTTGCGCTGGAGGATCTATAGATAAGGTGCCACGCTTCGCTCTGTCCGAACAAGAAATATCCCTGATCGACGATTGGGTTTTTGATGCCTACCGATGACCAGCCAAAGATTTGCGAGACATACGCCAGATCGGGGAAAACAATAAGATGGCCGTTGCCGTCGGTGAGCGCCGAGCTGATACTGGCACGGTAGGTGATGCCGGCCGCTACGCTGATCGCCTGCCCGTTGTAGGTCACCACCAGCGCGCTGCCAGCCGGCGTGGTGATTGTCATGCTGGTCGCATTGCCTAGGCTGGAGCAAAGGGTGGATGTCCAAGTGATGTTACCGGCAGTGAGAAATGCCCGTTGCGCCGCTACACTCTGCGGCACGAAAACTGCGGGCGGCGCTGCGGGCGCGGCGGCGGCAACGGCGATGGCAGGCGGCGTGACTGGCGACGCGGATGGCGTCGCGGAAAAAACCGGGGGAGCGGCCGCCGCCGCAGCCGCCACGCCGATCACGGCCGGAGTTGCTGGCGCGGGAGTCGGCGGGGCGTAAATGACGGCGGGGGCGGAGGGCATGGGAAGAAGAAGTTAGAGTGGAAGACAGAAGAC
>Ga0118677_10004987_pt1 | contig 23670 bp, 19 predicted proteins | sample AliMusrvi5mmetaG_FD_86154 | JGI IMG/M metagenome (GOLD analysis project Ga0118677, IMG submission 86154)
AAAATATCGGAAAATCTTATGATGTCTACGGGGACTTTTTACGGTCAAAGCGCGGAAATCGAGGCTGTTTTCAACAGGTTTAATTCGGGAACCGCGTACGGTCATAAAATGATCGGCAACAATCATCGCCAAACCACCTGTGGCAACTTCCAGTGTGGCTAGAATCGTAAGGGATCGAGCGGATAAGGCTAGAAGTATCCCGGTTACGATTAACGCTAGTCGCCTCAACCACTCGAACATAATATAATTGATGTCCTCAACGGTAGGATTTCTTGCCGATTCAACTTAACGGATTCCAGAATTCTAAAATGATTGATTGATCGTCAGGTGGAATCGTCCGCGATGCCTGCTCGAAGTGTTCGATCTCGCTCGTCACTTCATTACGATAACTTTCCGGATAGGGTAGTAAATTGCCAAGACTGTTTTGACATTCCGGACAGTTCATACCGTTTTTCTCTTCTTCAAAATTTCGCTTAGAATAATGTTCATCATCCGGATCGACAGCAAACAGTGCTCCACACTTTGGGCAACTGTAAAGTCGTCGGGCATCGCCGAAATCTGGAACGGTAAAATAAACCACCTGCTGATTTTCACCAGCACAGCCTGCAACGGTTTTCCAGCAACGAACTTTGATTTTTTTCATGGCTATGGCACCACTGTCGCCGATCCATTACGAATGATGGTATTAAAAGTCCCCGGCAATCGGAGGGATTCAGTTGTAATCGTATCGGCTCCAAGAGATAACGCTCCTGTGGTATACCCCGCAGGTGGCGGGCTAATCGTGTAATTCAATCCAGGGGTGTAATTGACTTGCAATACAGTTGGAGCAGGTCTTCCTGGAACTGACATATATTCTGCAATGGCTCCTTCAGATGTGTTGTTTACATAAACACCGCCACCGCCAAGACGTCCACCGACGGAATCGTTCAATCCATTGCCAAGAATTGAATCCACGTTCGCCGGATTCGTTGCGTGAAAACCGATTTGCGTTCGACTCTCAGCGGCGGGAAGGACCTGTGGCGCACTATTTGGCGCAGCACCAATGATTATGTTCTGAATCATCATCTCGGCGTTCAATCCGTTTCCGATCATGTTCAACATGGGAGCCGTGTACCCATTATAGTGCCCCTCATAGCGAAGGGACCCCGTAAATGTGGCAGGCGCGAAAATCGCAATACCAGGTGCTGGGGCACTAAATGCTCCCGGGCCCGGTGATCTTTCATCCGGATTTACAGTTCCCAGCCCGAAGGGATCTAGGTAAGAGACCGGATTTCCGTTGGCATAGGCAAAATAGTTCAACCCGCCACCAAAGCCGGAGGGGTCTTGGGAAATGAAGCGGCAGAGATAGGGATTGTAATAACGGGCTCGCATATAGAGCAGACCATTGGCATCGGTCACCACGCCGTAGCGTCCGTTGAAGAGGAATGGCGTGTCGCTTGAGCCCTTGCGATAAGTGGTAAGGCCATAGGCTGAGTATTCGATGCGATCCGTCACCTGACCGTTATCCGCTGAGAGCGCAATTGTGCTGCCGCGATAATCGTAATGATAGGTCAGCGTATTGGTGGCACTCGCCGTCTCGGTGATTTGATAGAGTAATCCCGCACCATAAATATAGTAATTGGTGAGACCATTCTTGATGCGCATCAGTGTCTGCGGTAGCGCGGCGTTGGGATTAACGACGAAGGCGGTCACATTTGTTCCCTGCGTCTGCCCGATACGGCTATTTACCGCATCATAGACGTTGGTAACTCCTCCGGCGCTTACCAGTCGGTTGCGGGCATCGAATACCTGAGTGATAAGAACTCCGTTCGTCAGCGGCGCATAAGTTAGGTTCGCGTTTAAATCATTCGTCACCGTCACGCCATTGATTGTGAGAAGTCGGTTGTCGTCGTCATACGTCATCGTTCGCGTCGGCACTGTGACGGGATGTGGCAGGGGCGCGGCAAACTCCCAAGCCATGGCACCGGAGTTCGTCCAGCCATGCATCATAATCGCAATCGGCAAACTGTTTGACATCTGTTCCAGGATGTTGGTCGCCTGTCCCGCCGAATCGTAACCGATAGTGCGGCAAGAACCGTTCGGGCGTGTGATGCTTCGCACGCGTCCGGCAAGGTCGTAACCGATGACTGTCTTGCGCTGTGCCCAGTCGGTCACGTTTGTCAGCCGGTTCAGGTTATCGAAGGCATAGTACACATTCTTGCCGCCGGGATAGACCAAGTTGGTGACGTTTCCGTTGGCATCGTACCGGTACTGGATCAAGTTGCCCGCGCCATCCCGATAGGTTGTCACCCGATTATAGACATCAAAGACCCAGCTATTGGTCTGTCCATTTTCCACCAGATTCGTTTGGTTGTCGTTCAAATCATAGCCGTAACTGGTCGTGCCGACGCCATCGGTGCGAGTAGTTAGGCGTGCCTTCCCGTCATAGCCATTGGTGGTGATCTGTCCGGCAGGATCTTTCACCCAGTTCACCAGCCCTTGATGGTTGAAAGCAAGCGAGATGGATCGACCAAGCGGCGTGATGGTGTTGGTAAGCCGGTTGGCACTATCGTATTGGAACTGCCAGACTTTGCCATTTCGGTTTGTGAGAACAATCTGATTCCCGGCAGCATCATAAACACGGGCCGAGACATGGCTCGCACCATCGACAAGTTGAAGCATCTTCCCGTTGGCGTCCCAGGTTTGACGAGTCACCTCTTGAGCGGCATTTGTGATGGCGATTTGCCTGCCATCACCATCATACCCTATACGCGTTATTCGCTGGAGAGGATCGGTTACTGCCACCACGCGCATTTTGGCATCGTTTGTATAAGAAGTCGGCTGCTGGTAAGGATCGAGTGTCTGAATCAGGCAGTCGCGATTATCATAGATGTTAGTAACAACCGGAGCGCCTTGCTGAGCCGCCGGATAGATCGTTGCCAGCAGATGACGAGTAGCACTCCAGCTATTACTGGTAACATTACCACGAGGATCGGTAACGTTAGCGGCATTACCGATCGCATCGAAACCTACCTTGGATGTCAAGTTACTCGGCGCGATGGTCATCGTAAGCTGACGACGATTATTGTACTGATAACTGATTGGCGCGCCACAGGCATCCAGATGGTTGGTTGCATCACCGAGGGAGTTGTTTGCAATACTTTCACTTCCCAATCCGCCGGGATAGATGATTCCGTTAAGCTGGCCATACGAATCGTAGTTATTGGTGGTTGTGCCACCAGCATCCGTGCGAGTCCGCAATGTGCCGTCGGAGTTGTACCCGAAGTTAATCCAATCCCCAGCACCATTGGTCTGACCGACCAAAGAGAACTGGGCGTTATATCCGAAGCTGTTCGAATGGCCAAGTGGGTCAATCGTGCAGATGAGGTTATTTTGATTATCATATACAAATTGATTTGTATGATTCAGCGGATCAATGGTCAGGATAACATTATGGTTGCTATCATAAACCGACCGGTTGGTCTCACCTAACGACGATATCGTTGCGACAATATGATTTTGCCCGTCGTAAATGGTGTCTGTTTCATTTGTGAGCGGATCAATGACCGCAATCAGACGATTTTGATCATCGTAGCGGTAGTCAGTCTTGTTTCCTGCCGGGTCAACTTCTGTGGTCTGCCAGCCTGACCAGAACACGCGCCAAATTCTATTAGTATCGCCCTGAGTATACTGAGTCGTGACGTGTCCCTGACTGTCATATAGATTAGTTACGACCAATCGATTTTGGGCATCAAATGTAGCTATAACTTGATGGTTGGTGTCATAGACGTAAGTACTCACTTTGCTTTCGGCATCAGTGATGGACGATAGATCACCCTGGGCGTTGTAAGCGGTCGAGTAGCCGTAGCCGATCGTGCGACTTCCGTCCGTTACGGAAGTCAATCGTTGCGGGGTGCCGGAGTAATTGAAGGTGAGCTGACGGTTTTTCCAGTCCTTGACTGTGCTGACCCAGTTACTGGCATTGTACGTCAGGCTCATGGACTGACTGTATTGATCCACGATATTTGTGAGGTAGCCAAGCGAATCAAAATTGAAGGTGTTGCCGTGACGCAGTCTCAAACTGTAGAATGAATTACTCTGGGTAAGACTCGCCGTGCAGTTTGCCGGTGGCGAGAAAGAACCATTGGGCTGTTTAACAAATTGCAGTGTGTCCTTACCAAGACTTATGGATACTCCGTTCTTGGTCAACTGATCGGTTCCCCATTTAGCAATCAGGGCCGTGGTCAACCAATTCTTGGCATTGGGATAACCGCCATTGTAGAAAGCGTTGGCGGCTGTCGCCGCCACCAACATGGCTGCGGCCTGCGCTGGAGTAGTACCACCCAGCCCAGCTTGCGGCGCGGCAAGAGCCGTTGCATTGATCGAGTAGTTATGCAACCAGCCACCAGTCATGCCGGCCGGATTATTGAAGCGACGGGCACCATTGTAATAGTGGGATAGAGTGATTCCGCGCGGTTCGGCCTGGCCGAGTGATAAGTCAGTGTTTTGCAATTCAAAGGTGCCGTTGGCGGCATCAACCGGATCATTGAGGCGAGGCGCTGGAGTGGTAAGCGGGGTACTATTGTAATATGTCGGCTGGTTGTTGTCCGATGTCTGAACATAGGCTGGGTTGACAGGAATTGATGGATTAGATGAATAACCGCCATAATAGTTACCGCTAATAACCATCTGCCCAGCAATGGTTGTAGTGCCAACTTGTCGTGCCTCAAAACCATACCCTGACCAACTACCAGGAGCAGTGCTGACCTGATTTGATCCATTCGCCGGTAGTAAAAGATAATAGCCGTGAGTGATCCATTGGTTGTAGATCTGTGTTAGGGCGCTGCCGTAATTGATCAAACTACTTTGGATACTAGACCAGTTGTTACTGTTAGCGAGATAGACCTTCTGGGCATTGGTGTTGGCAATTTCCAACATTTTGACGGTGGAGGCCGCCACCAGATTGGTATTTTGCAATTGCTCGATGACACAGTGCTCCAAGGCGCTGGAGAATAACGTGCTAAGATCAAATTGTTTGGTCAGTATTTGGTTTTGCCCTACATCCATTCCACCACTGGGTAATTCGCCATTATATTGTATGTATACGTCGACATAGTATCCGCGCCCGGTTTCCTGGGCCATACGACCGAGACGATGGAAGTGTTGTGGGAGAATTGCCAACGGCGGAGCCAACATCTGTTCAGCTTGCTCCGTCTGTAACATCCAGTTCAAACCCATGACATTCAGTGTTTCGCTCGTCACCTCGCGTGAACCATTGGTTAAACCCTGTTGCAAGTAAGCGTCCAACTTATTCTGTCGCTGTTGTAGCCAGCCCCAGTCCGGTTCAAATGCATAAAGAATGGCGTACGTCGAATTTGTTGTTCGGAAGGAAGCGGCAACGCTCTGGTTGGCAAAATTGTTGGGGTTGTTGACGAACACATTGTTAACCGTGTTCCAGGATCCAAAAGGGTGTGTCACCGCTATTGTGACATTGGTGGATGGACTGCCACCTGCCGCCTTTTGCAGAAGCAACGTGTCATCCTGCCAGAGTTGAGCGATTCCGGTATTCCCGAAAACAAGGGCTAAACGCTGGCCCTGGAGTTGAGGCATGAACCAGAAGTAATTCGTGCCTGCAAAGGAAATACTCAAGGTGGACATCAAATTCGTCGGCTCATAAGTCCAACTAAGAATTGGCATCGTTCCATTGATCGAATTGACTCGAAAGGCCAAAGTATTAGTGCAATCAACGGCGTTATTGGCAGGAACGATTTTCCAGCCACCCAAAATATCCTGAACTCCAGAGGTCGCGGCATTGTTCTGAATATAGTTGAGCAAGTTCGTGGTATAGGCCGTCAGCTTATTACCAATAGCCGATTCACTAAGGTTCTGTGTGTAGTTGGTATTGTCCGTCCCCGCCGCCGCCGACAGCAGATCATTGCTGATCGTGCTACTGCCCATAGCGTTGGTGAGGGAAAATCCGGCTTGCATGGAAATAGGCAGGCTGATCTTAAAGGCCGGATCAAGTTGGTAGGTGGTGGAGCCGACCGTTAAGGCTACCCAGGTGCGTTGCAAGAGAAAATTATTGGTATAACCGTTAATCGCATCATTGGAATATTGGTCATAATAAATATATGGGAAAGGATAACCACGATCAGCGGCAAGTGTGGTCACGTAACTAATAGTATTTGTCCAGACGGTGTTGGTTAAGGTCAGTTGCCACCAGTGGTGCAAATCATAATTGTGCCCGTACGGATCGTCGTAGGGAATCTCCTGCCAGCCAAATTGATAAGTGACATTGGTATAACCAGCGGCTTGCAACAAGGCTACCAGTAGGGCGGACTGATCAAAATCATTACCGCTCTTCTCCTGCAAGGTTAATTCAGCGCCTTTCTTTGAGCCAAAATATAGTACGAATTTGATGTGGTCATGGACGTAATCAAATATGCGGACTGGGTCATGCTGCAATCCATCCGCCAGCGCCTGAATATGAGGGGTGATAACTTCGGCCACAGGATTGGCCGGTACATTCAACTGTGACACTGACACTTCCTCTATTTGAAGTTCGTGTGATTGGCAGGAGACTGTCTGCCCCGTCACCATGGGAATCTGAACTTGATACCAGCCAGGGTCTGTAGCTTGCGCCTGAGTGATCGTCACGGTTGCCAACAAACCCAAAATCATGATCCGTAGTGTTTTCATGCTCATCATCTCAATCTCTGTCTTATTGCGAAACTGTTTGTACATTGCCTTCATTGTCTAAAGTAACCGAACCAGTCTTGACGCCGGAGACGCCACTTAACCAGTCCGCCGGAGTGTAGCTGTAATTTATCCGCGCGCTCGCCTGCGTCAGGTTGTTTGTCTGCGGATTCAAGCCGAGCAAAATATCCCAGCCATCGAGCAGCCCGTCCGGATTGGAGTAGGCATTTTGAGGATCGGTATGCGAAATCCATAATTCGTAAGCATCCGTCAGGCCGTCACCATCCGAATCCAACGGAGTGCCGAGCTTTATAAACACTGGCCCCGACGGGAGATTCGTTAGCGCATACATATTGCCATGCTGCCCTTGGCCCTGCCAGGACCAATAGCCGTTTCCCGTCAAAGATGTTCCGGCAAACACATCGTAAAAATATCCATCCTGTCCGCCCTGGATCGCAAAGGAGGCACTTACCATTCCCGCCCCAGTTACTGACGTGGTGAAATTGGTAATCCATACTTGGTAGGCATCGGCACCATTAACACAAATGGCCGCTGCCCCTAAACTTTGCAGATTGCCCTGCCCGGTAATGACATTGGGAGTAGTGCTGGAAGAAGAAATCTCAGGGCTGGAAGCAGCGGATATAAGTTTCCACATCGCCTGATTCCAAGGACTCATAATATAAAAGTCATACGCCTGAGAAAACATTTGCTGGATCGTAACGGCGTCCAACGGTACATCGTACGTGACAAGATTATTGAACAGCCCATTTGCCTGGTAGATACCGTTGCTATCGCTACCAACATAAAACCCGTTTGCTAATGCCTCCGGGCCGGGAAAAACCGTTATTGGCGGACCGTTGGTCGCCAGTACGCCATCCAGATACAACGCCGTGTTGCTAGGCGAATACGTTAACGTGACATTATGAAAATAATCCGGCGTCCAGGCAATGGGAGCGGAAACGTAAGTGGTGAGATTACTGGAAAAATCGTTGGTCTGGGTGGAGAAATAAATATTGGCGCCCGCATCATCAACATAGATGCTCCACAGTCCATAACTGGAATCCAGGGTATGACTGCCAATTTCCAGCAAACGCCCGTATTCACCGGGACCAGTTCCACCCTGATTCGTGCTGGCCCAATCGCTCGGAGCAAACCAGAACATTATCGTTCCACTGGTAAGCGAGAGGTTAGTGGTGCCATCCGGCTCAATCACATGGTAATTGAGCCAAGCTTGATTGGTGCTGTTCACCACGAGCGAAGCCCCGTCCCCCAAGATGGAAGAGGTAAGATTGGTGAAAGAAATGGGTGCGTGCCCATTATCGCTCATCCAGTTAATGTGGTCATAAAATGACCAGGAGTTAAGCGGTGTATAAGTGGGGCCGGAATTTGTTCCACCGTCACCGGGTGGACCCATGTCAGCCGCAAATGCTGTGCAATATGACAGGAATAACAACAATGCCACGGCCAGCAGGGTGTGTGGCAAAACACAACTTGTAGTTTTCATTTTCAGGCCTTCAACTCCAGTTTATGATGCTCTTCAAAATCTCAACACCGGGGGCGCAACGAGGGTAGACGGTCAGGCTCTCACATCGTTCGGAATTAACGCTTTGACTCTTGCCGACTCAACGCCAATTGTCAAAACCTAAATTTTCAGTTTGGCTTCAATTCTTTCTCAAAGAAAACACATCAAATTTCTCAATCTTCTGATTGAAGAACTTGACAGGAATCGTTAAACTCATTTGTATGAAAACCCTTAATAGTCATGAAAATATTGGTAAGTCAGTCGGCATCTGGATTCGCGTTTCCACCGAAGACCAAGCCAACGGCGACAGTCCCGAACATCACCGCATCCGCGCCGAACACTATGCCGCCGCCAAAGGCTGGCAGGTGAAGGAACTTTACGATCTGGCCGGGACGAGCGGCAAAACGGTGATGCAGCACCCGGAATGCCAGCGTATGATGGCCGACATCAAGCGCGGTCACATTACCGCCCTCATCTTCTCCAAGCTGGCCCGCTTCTCCCGCAATGCCCGCGAACTCATGGACTTCTCGGACTTCTTCAAGGCCAACAATGCTGACCTCGTTTCCTTGCAAGAGAATATTGATACCGGGACATCCTCCGGTCGGATGTTCTATAACCTAGTCGCCGTATTTGCCCAAAGTGAGCGGGAAGAAATTGCCGACCGGGTGAAAGCCTCCGTAGCGGTGAGAGCCAAACTCGGCAAACCCCTAAGCGGGCAAGCAGTCTTTGGCTACCACTGGGTAGACAAGAAACTAGTGCCGAATCCGGAAGAAGCCCCGGTACGCAAGCTTGTCTATGAATTGTATGCCCAATATGGACGCAAAAAGACGGTGGCCAAGATCCTCACTGACCGGGGATATCGCACCCGTGACGGTGCCAATTTCTCCGACTCCACTGTTGAACGGTTGATAAAAGACACTACGGCCAAGGGGGTTCATATTGGCAATTATACCCGCCAAGTTTCCAAAGGAACCAAAGGCCGGGGGGTGGCCCTCAAGCCCGAACATGAATGGGTCTATACCCAAGTCCCGGCCATCATCACCGAAGACTTGTGGCAAAAGTGCAATGATATGCTCCAAACCCGGAAGCAAAAATGGTTCAAACCGGGCAAGCGGCCCGTCCACCTTTTTGCCGGACTGGCCGTCTGTGCCTGCGGTCAAAAGATGTATGTTCCGAGCAACACGCCTAAATATGTCTGCATGGCTTGCCGGAACAAAATCCCGATTGTGGATCTTGAAGGCATCTTTATGGATGAACTCCAACATTACCTCCTTTCCCCGGAGAAGGTGGCGGCCTACCTCCAAGGCGCTCATGGGACAATCGCCGACAAGACCAGACAAATGGACACCCTCAAAAAAGAACTGGAGCGGGTCAAGGCGGAGTCGGATCGAACCTATGCCTTGTACCATGAAGGGGGCATGACCGTACCCCAATTTAAGGAAAGATATCAGCCTTTGGACGAACGGAAGGGACAAATACAGGTCGAGCTGCCAAAGCTCCAAGCGGAGCTTGATCTTCTGCGAATTGACGGCATGAATAGCGATTTCATCATGAATGAGGTTCGCGACTTGTCCGCCCGCTGGCCCAAGATGGCCTTGGAAGAAAAGCGGAAGATTGTCGAATTACTGGTCAGAGACATCAAAATCGGTGATGGCGAAATCACCCTTAACCTTTGCTATCTACCGACTTACGAAGAAATGGCAAATACGCAACGAACCGATACACCTATGTAGTTTATGGCAGTCGTGGCAGCCTCGCCGGAACCATGACGCATCTGGAGTGGAAATACTATAAAGATTCTGAGGCTCCGGTACAGAAATTGATCATTGATCCGCTGCCAAACTGCGGTTACTGTTCTGAACAATTAGTCTTGCACGAAGAGAAGTGGGACACCCCGGCAGATGCAGCCATCAGTCTTTTCGATTATATGGCGGTTCGCTTCTACGGGAACCTTTATGATGCCCTTGTCTCCGGTACCCCGCTGGTGGTTACCCTCGACCAGGTGCGTCAACAAGTCGCTGTCATCGAAGAGGCCCACCGGCAGAATGGCAGCTATAAGTCCTGATAAATGGAAATTCCATGACCTCCTGTTTTTATAAAAGTTGACAGGAGGGCTTCGTTTTCAGTTAAATGGACAGGTTGTTAATTATTCACGGAAGAGGTAATACACTTGGATTTAGAAATTTTGCGCCATAGTACGGCGCATGTCATGGCCGCCGCAATTTGCCGGCTGTATGAGAACGTCCAGTTGGACATTGGACCGGCTATTGAGAGCGGGTTCTACTATGATTTCGATCTGCCGAATCGTCTCACTCCTGAGGATTTTTCCAAAATAGAGGCCGAAATGGCTCGGATCGTTGCTGGAAATATCCCGTTTGAGCGGATCGAAATGGATCGTGCCCAAGCGGAGGCGGCCTTGAAAGCCAAGGGGCAACGCTACAAGTTGGAGCGTCTGAATGACATTCCCGCCGGGGAGACTGTCAGCTTCTATCGGTGTGGTGATTTTCTGGATTTGTGTCGCGGTCCGCATCTGGCCCGCACTGGTGAGATCAAAGCGTTCAAGCTCCTGTCCGTCGCAGGTTCCTATTTCCGCGGGATTGAAACCAATCCGATGTTGCAGCGCGTTTACGGGATGGTCGCTTTGTCGCAGGCGGATCTCGACGCCCAGATTCTTCAGCAGGAAGAGGCCTTGAAACGCGATCACCGCAAATTGGGAAAAGAGCTGGATTTGTTCAGTCTTCAGGAAGATGTCGGGCCTGGGTTGGTGCATTGGCATCCCAAAGGTGCCCGTGTGCGTTCAATTATTGAAGACTATTGGCGGCAGGAACATTTCAAAGGCGGGTACGATTTGCTCTATTCTCCCCACATCGGGCGTGCCGGTCTTTGGGAGACATCGGGGCATCTGGGTTTCTATGCGGAGAATATGTATGCGCCAATGAAGGTAGATGACGTGTCGTATTACGTCAAACCCATGAATTGCCCGTTCCATATTCAGATCTATAAAAGTCATAAGCGTTCCTATCGTGATCTGCCCTTGCGTTGGGCAGAGATGGGGACGGTCTATCGTTACGAGAAGACAGGTGTTTTGCATGGACTGTTACGAGTGCGGGGTTTTACGCAGGATGATGCGCATATTTTCTGTACGCCGGAACAGATCGTGGATGAGATTAAACGGACGGTGGAATTTGCCCTCCGGATCTGGCGTTCTTTCGGTTTCACGGAGATTACGGCGTATCTGGCCACCAAGCCCGCCAAAGCCGTCGGCGAACCGGCCCGTTGGGAGCAGGCCACAGAATCCCTCAAACAGGCGCTTGAAGGGGAAAATATTCCCTTTGTGGTCGATGAGGGAGGCGGTGCTTTTTACGGTCCCAAGATTGATTTGAAAGTCAAGGATGCCATCGGGCGCGAATGGCAGATGAGTACCATTCAGTTTGATTTCAATCTTCCTGAACGTTTTGAATTGGCCTACCATGGGGATGATGGGAAAGAACATCGCCCTTACATGGTGCATCGGGCGTTGTTGGGGAGCCTGGAACGGTTTTTCGGTGTGTTAATTGAACACTATGCCGGGGCGTTTCCGTTATGGCTGGCACCGGAGCAGATCCGTGTGCTTCCCATCAGTGATAAGATGCTTGCCGCTGCAGAAACGCTGGCGGGGGCACTGGGACAAGAACTTTTCAGGGTTAGTGTGGATCGAAGTTCCGATAAGCTGGGCGCCAAGATCCGTAATGCGCAGGTCGATAAGATCCCGTATATGTTGATCTTGGGTGCCCGCGAAGCGGAGGCTGGGTTGGTCTCGGTGCGAAGCCGTACCGCCGGGGATCTCGGCACGATGAAGGTTGAGGAGTTAGTTGGCATGCTGCGCGAGGAAGTGGTGAGCAAGGCCGTAGGTGGTAAACGAGGGGCCCTAGAAAGCCCCACAACAAGGAGGTAGGAAATTCGTCCGCAAGCTATCAGAGTAAATCACCGAATTCGGTGTCCGCAAGTCAGGGTTCTTGACTCGCAGGGGAATATGCTTGGTGTGGTTACTGTCAGTGAAGCCATGTCCATGGCCGTGCGTGCCGGTCTTGATTTGGTGGAGGTTTCGCCGAATGCTGAGCCGCCCGTTTGTCGCATTATGGACTTTGGGAAGTTCAAATATGAGCAGGCGCGCAAGGAACGCGACGCGCGCAAGCATCAGCATGCTGCCGAGATGAAGGAAGTGAAGTTCCATGCGAACGTTGCCGATCATGATTTCATGACGAAGGTAAGCCACATCACCGGATTTTTAGAGAAGGGGATGAAGGTGAAATGCTCCCTGTATTTCCGCGGCCGTGAGAATGCGCACCGGGAGCTTGGATTCGAGGTCATCAACCGTGTGATGAAGACTTGTGAAGAGGTGGCGCAACCGGATATGCCTCCCAAATTGATCGGGAGCAGTATCGTGATGGTGTTGGGACCGCGATCGGGTATACCGGTTCCGGTGGGGTCGGTGGCGCGCCCGCTGGGAACAGGAATAGGGAATGGCTTGCCGATTCCATCCTCGGTGACAGGTGTTTCAACACCGGCGACACCCGTGATGGCTCCAAAGTCAAGTCCGACGAGTTAAGGTTAATTTTTGAAAAAGCTTTACGGGGCGGGGTCTCTCAGGTAGATTCTCCCCCTTGTTTTTCCGGAGGGCGGACGATTCGTGCCAGTACGTGGAGCTGACCCCCGGAATGAGGAGCATCATGCCTAAGAAAAAAACGAAGAAGATGGTAAGTAAGCGGGTGAAGGTGACAGGGACAGGGAAGCTTATATTTCAGCGTCCCGGGAGCGGTCATCTGCTGAGCAGCAAATCAAGAAAACGGAAACGCAACATGCGTGGCGGAAAAGTTATTCATGCTACCGACCACAAACGTATTGCGGAAATGATCTGAACGAATTGAAAGGATGAGACTATGCCTAGAGCAACCAATGCGCCGGCTTCGCGTAAGCGCCGGAAGACAAGATTAAAGGCGGCCAGCGGCTTTCGCGGGTCACGCAGCAAATTATTCCGCCAGGCCACCGAGGCCGTTGATCGCGCGATGCGGTTGGCATATGTACACCGCAAAGACGTCAAGGGTGATTATCGACGTTTGTGGACGGTGCGTGTATCCGCCGCCTGCCGTGAGCAGGGTTTGGCTTACAGTCGACTCATCGAAGGCTTGAAAGCAGCCGGGATTGAGTTGAATCGCAAGATGATGTCTGAGATTGCCTTCAATGATCCTGATGGTTTCATCCAGATTGTTTTGTTGGCGAAAAAGGCACTTGCCCAAAAAGCTGTGGCCTGAGTTTCAGGTCCAGTGCAATAGATCTGTCAAAGGCCGCTCGAAAGGGCGGCTTTTTGTTTTATCCCAATACTTGACCCCGTCCCCTTGATGGGGCACTATTGTTCCGTTTTGAGCATTTTGCACAGAGAGTGTTTAACTTCGGAGAATGGCATTATGAAAATCAAATCATTGGCTATGGGATGGGTTGTGGTGGGCATGATGCTGGGCCTGACAGGATTCTCGCGGGCACAGATGGTGGGGTTGCCGGTGATGGATACCGCCTCACCGCGTGATCAGGGGAATTTGGAAGTTACGCCCGGGGTCATGTTCGGGCACGATATGGATTTTTATGGAGCCCGCGCTACCGTCTCTGTGCTGGATGACCTGCGCATGTTTCTGGACTTGGGGCAGGTGGACATCACGGATGGGGATTCCAATTTCGGCGTACAAGGTGGGGCACTCTATTTGTTGGAACCGAATGATTTTATCGATCTTGGTATCCGTGGAACCGTTTATTATGCCAATACCAACCCCTCGGAGTTGACGGGTGCCGATGGCATGTTGGTGTTCAGTGATGAGACGCTGCTTGATCATCTGTATTTCTATGGTGGAGCTGGTCTGGATGTCGTCCATAAATCCATTGAAACCAAATGGGGGGCGAGTTCGAGCCGGACGGAAGTGAATCCTGCCGCATCGTTGGGATTATCTTTTCAGTTCAGTGAAAACTTCTCCCTCTTCGCGGAGGCTGACTACGTAGATGGTCTGTATGCGGGGTGCGGTTTAAGTATCCGTTAACGGGACAGGGAAAAAATCGAAGAGGGATGATGGGCGTTACTGGATTGAACTAGTGACCTCTTGCCTGTGAGGTGGCGCAGGCTGTTTTCTGCAACTTGTTGGAATTGGTACAATTACATATTGGCAATGGGCTGTGCCGATTATCAAAATTCTCGTTTTTCTTGAAATGCTCCAGACGGCGTTTGTGCAATCAGGATATCCCTAACCGTGTGGACAAAAGAAGGATGCGGTTTACCTTAAAAGGGTGCGGATGCTGGAGCGTTCCACAAGTTCACCCTGAATCACGCGGTTCTGTGGCCGTTTTCCAGTCATGAACCAGTGGTGCAGGAGTTCAACGGCGGCGCGTCCGAGCACATCTACAGGCTCACGGACTGTGGTCAGAAAGTTTCTTCCCGCCGGCCATGAAACATCGTCATAGCTGATGACAGAAACATCACCTGGAATTTCAATGGCCAACGTTCTGCAAACACCGAACAGGATCTCCGCGCGGTTGTCTCGCATGGTGAAAACCGCGGTTGGCCGATCGTCTCGGGAAAACAATTCGCGAACGGGAGCGTCATTCTGAGTAACTTCTGCGGGATTGGCATACTGCAGGATGCAGGCGGCGGCAAGTGGGATGTTTTCTTCCGCGAGTGCCCCGCGAAACCCTTTGAGAATCTCCTGATAAATGAATTTATCGAGTGGCCCCGCGATCACCGCGATCTTTTTGTGATTGGCTTGAATCAGCCGCCGCGCCGCAATACGCCCGATCTCCCTGAAATCCATTCGGCTCATGACGGCGTCGCATGTGCCTTCATGATTGCAGAGTACCCACGGAACTCCCGCCGAGGTCAGGCGTCGGATTGTTTGCGGAGCGTCACACTCCTCATCATAGATGACACCCTGCAGTTCGCCGCGTCGGAAACGTTCCACGATTTCGTCGGCGGAATGTCGGACCGGAGCAAACGAGGTGATGGCTTCCGCGTAATTTTCGGCGGCGGCGGCGCAGATGCCTGAGAGAAGCCCTATACATTCGTCGGCGCTTGCGGGAAAACTGCGGTGGTACCAGACCAGCAACCGTTTGAAAGGGTGCGCGTTTTGGGCGATCTCGGACTTGGATAGGCATGCCCCACGCTTCGGCACCAGCTGGATGATGCCGTCTTTTTGCAATTGCCGCAACGCCGTTTGGATCACCCCACGTCCCACGCCGAATTCTCGTGCAAGCATGCGTTCAGACGGCAGAAATTGCGTCTGATCGTATTTACCGCCGATAATTTGCTGTTTGAACTTAAATATAATATCAGGATTTGGGCTACGGGACATGTATAATCTCCATTGGTTTAATAAAAACCATTATTTTACTGTAAATCAAGATAAAATGAAAAAACATCTGTTATATGGCTTCGTTTTGACGAACATAAAAAAAACTGTATACGACATATATTAACCATTGGTTTTAATTAGCCACTGGTGATATATTGTTTGGATTTATTGGAAGGCGATGTAGCAATGAATCGAACAAAAAATTGGAGCAGGTTCGTCAGCGTAATTGCGTTGACTGGAATATTTATAGCAGGCATGTCATATGCCTTGGAAGTGCCAAAATCGGTAAACACTTCGAAATGGGAAAAACGATATTGGGAAGGATTCGAGCTGGCAAAAACGAACTCGAACGACAAGGCGATCAAGTTGTGGGAGGAGGTGGTGAAGACCTGTTCGAACGATGTTCCGACAAAGTTCGAGGCGATGCTTGCCCTTACGAAACAAGGCTGGAAGTTCGCTCACCTCTATGCGCCGCAGGCGCTGGAAATGCAGGGAATCACGGATAAGGAAAAGTTGGATGTGATTAACGCGTACTGCAGCACCATGGGGTGTCATCCACTTTGTTGGGCTCAATACGAAGCGAGGTATGTAGATCTGTTACCGGACGAGGAACTCACGCAGATGAAGCGTGACTATCCGGTATATTTGCGGAAATCGTTGGTGATCGATCCTACGAATGCGTGGAACCATCTGCAACTTGGTTATGCGGAAATACAGAATGATAATCCGGACAAGGCGATTCCGGAATTCCGGGCGGCGTTGAAGAATAATTTTCCACCAGAGCATATTGAAAATGTGTATTTAGGGCTGGCGGACGCCTATTTTTTGAAAAACGACCGCCAAACGGCGATCCAGTATCTTGAAGAACTGCAGACGCTGGGCCTGACTAAGATTCGGAGCCGACACAGCACGGATACCGCTGGCCTTGCGCGCTGGGCGCTGACGCTTCTGAAGGGGACGGATTATGACGCCTTGAAACTTCCGGTTTACTCGGATGCGAAGGCATTTCCAACGCCGCAGGAAGCGAATTACACAGAGAAATTCGTGCCGTTGACATCGGTCAAACTTGAACTCGGCGGCGGTTTGAGGGATGAGGATGCCTGCATTAAGTTGCTGAAGACGAAATTCGGACGATTCGGAATCAAGTTTGAACAAAATGCGAAGTACACGGTCAGAATCAATACAGGCACTCTGAAAGCCCCTGACCGTAAGGAAGGCTACGCACTTGCCGTGACTCTGGATGGGGCGATCATTCAGGGACACGACAAGGGAGGAACCACGTGGGGCGTGGTAAGTCTCATCCAATTGATCGATCAGGCTAAACGCACACTACGTCTTTGTACGATTAATGACTGGCCGGATACTGCACGGCGTGGGCACACCGGAGTCTTTCTTCAAAGTACGGAATTTTTTCTTTTCAGCAAACTAAATACACTGCTGACGAATGGCGCTCCATTTGATGGACTAAAGTCTCCGTTGCGGCGTTTTGTCGAAGAGGAACTGGCTCGCCAATTCGCGTCATTTGGATTGGATTTTTTCCGGAGTGTGCGTGATGAAACCATGCAGCCGAAGCTTCCGCTATCGAGCGATCGTACGTTTCAGTTGCATTATGATCATTTCTGCAAGATTGCCGCGGCCGGTGGAAACATCACGTTTCATTATGACGACGCTCGTTATCCGCTGCATCCGCAGGATGTGAAGACGGCGGGCAACGCCTCAAACCTGGATGCGAAATACGTGACGAAGCTGTATCGTGCAATCAAACTGAAATATCCCAATTTCAAGCTCGATTTCGACTGCCCATTCTATTGGGGGCCGTTTCTGAGCACGTCCGGAAAATCCCCGTATCCGGACGATCGCGCCGCATATTACAAATCCATCCGCGAGGAACTGGATCCGGAAATCGATGTGCACTGGACCGGAGACCGAGTTGTGGGTTACGGAAAAACGAAGGAAATTGTGAAGTGGGCGCAGGAGACGCTGGGGCGTAAACCTTTCGTGTGGCAAAATCGGCCGGCGCCACACTATGCCCGAAGCTATATCACGGACGAAATTCCCGGATGGATCATGTGGCATTATGATGGTTTTTTCGGTGATATTGCGGCGTATGTTTGCAACGGCGGTCTGGGGACTGTCGCCATGACCGAGGGCGATGCGTTGTGGAACACACACTCCTATGATTCCGCAAATTCCATTCGCCGCGCCGTCGGCAATCTCTACGGGGAAAAAATGTTCGACATCCTTTCCCCGGGAGCGAAAGCACTCGGATATTTCGACAAGTATTTCAATTGCCCGATCACCCGCGAATTCATGGAAGAGCTCTCGGCGCTTGAAACCAAAATCAAGCTGGCGCATGACTGTTGGGAAAGGGCTCGTGCCTACAACCCGGAAGTCTTGGATCTTTATCCGAATGCCTATACCGAAATGCTTGGCAACTTCGAGCGCATGGTCGCAAACGCTAAAAAAGGCGTGGATTTTGAAAAAGTATTCAAAAAACAGAATGCCATGCTGCGTGAACTTGCAAAGCAGGAAGCCGGTTTCGCCCCCGAAAAAGGCGATTCCTGCATCACCGCTTTCGAGTTTTTCGGAGGTGTTCCGATAACCCCATGCGACGACAAGGGGCGTCCTTATCTTTTGCTGCGGGCAGCAAATACCGTGATTCACAAAACTTCCTTCACGTTCGAAGGAACAGAAGGAAAGGAGGCGGAACTGATCATCAGCGGCCGGCATGAGCAGGATAAAAAAATCCCGGTGACTTGCCAGATCACTCTCAACGGACGGGTGATCCATGACGGCCCCAGCGGCTTCATGGAAAGAGCCGACAAACTCGCCAGCTATCCCTTACCTGGTAAATGGATAAAAAAACAGAATACTATTACGTTCGAATCCACCTCGCCAGGTGACAGCCTGCACAACCCTACCTGGTTCAATATATATTACGCGGTTATCCGCTTCATCAAGTAGCGCTATCACCCTAAGCCACCTGCTTTTACCCCGCCATCGGGATCAGTGGGCCTTCCTCTTTTCAACCTCCTGAAAAACCGGGTAATGTCCTACCACGCTGTAACTTGACAATTTTCGATTGAGGCCCAGAATCCATATGAATACAAGAGTTGTCAGGCTAGGAATTCAAAGCAATATGTAAGGAAGTAAATATGAAACCAGACACAACAAAATCGAACTCTACCCATACCACCAACTCTCCAAACCATCATCTCCGTTTTCATCTTCCCCACCTTCATCTGGGGTCTGTTTTTGGAGATGACTGGTTCTCCCTGAAGGCTGAGGCTTTTGCCCGATTTTTTGGCACGCCGGTCTTTCTGATTTCACAGACCATTATTGTTGGCATTTGGATTGGGCTTAATGTTGCCGGTCTAACCAAGTTCGATGTCTACCCGTTTATCCTGCTCAATCTCGCATTCAGTCTTCAGGCTGCCTATGCTGCGCCCCTCATTTTGCTTGCCCAGACTCGACAGGCGGATCGTGATAAAGCACATGCCGATGCAGATGCACAACATCGGGAAGCCCTCGCTCTGGCGAGCGAACAACGTCAGGCTCTCGCTGCCCAGCAGACGGGCCAGTTGCTGGAGTTACTCCAGCAAAATACGCAGCTCACCCTGCTTGTAAAAGAGCTGAGCCAACGCATTGAGACGCTGTCCATTGCTATGCACGGGAAAGTCGTCACCGGTGACACAAAATGAGAGATTGATACTGCGACAACTATGGCTAAGGGAATGGGATTGATTAAAAAACAGGGTGGTACAGCCCAAAAGAATATCTCCAATCTTAGAGGCCACCGTAGAATTTTCCGAATGTATGGGCCAGCACCAAAGCCATAAGTAATGCGCCCAACCCGAAAACGATGACATGTCTTGTACGGCGCAATTCAAAGGTTCCGACACGACACACGAGCAGGTAACCGATTGCGAAATTAAAGGAACCCCATAACACATTGATCATGGCAGAAGACACCCCCTGTCCCGGTGGCGACGCGAAGGGACTTTGAAATGGATGTCCTGTGACTCCGCTTACAAAATGAGGGATGGCATTGACGAGAAAGGCTCCACCCCAAAAATAGGCGATATAATGGTTCCAGCGCATCTGTTGATCCTTCCTTTATCTGACGTTATTAAATTTCCCTGTTGGATAGTACGACCAAAGAACCAGTGAAAACCTATTGGAACTGGATGAGCAATGGCGTTTTACATATTCCCACTGGGCGGGTTCATTATTTTCAACAAGGTAAAGATTCAAACTTGCCCTTGTCGATTTGAGGTTGGGGAGATTGATTTGCCGTTCTTCGTTTATCAGAATTTCAACGGTAAAGGTATAGTCAACAGGAGGCGCAACTCTGGCAACGGGGATGTTCTTATCGCCACAGGTCAGTTCAATATGTTCCGAACTAGAGTTGACCACCCCTCTTCGCCATCGGTATTTCTGTTTTGGTGATTTTACAGGTTCCATCTTACTTACGCCTTTTCAAAATGTGTGATGAAGAATTCTTCCCCGTTATATTATACCGGCCTCTTCCATCAACTTTTTCCTGCACTCTGGACAGTAGCCGTGCGAGAACTGAGAATTTGAGTGTTCCATAATATATTTTTCAAGCCTGTCCCATGTTCCCGACTCATTGCGGATTTTTTTACACTGCATACAAATGGGGAGAAAGGAGCCGAGCATTTTTACTTCGGCAAGTGCACGGTTCAGCTTTTCAGCGGTTGATTTTGTGAGATCAAGCGTAGACCTAATTCTAAATATTGCCTGTGCTATTATTATAAATGACAAGAAATGAATCGCAGTATTCCATACGGCATAGAAATGAGTAGAGTAGAAGTGACCTTCATACAAAGTCGCACCATACCAGAGAATCGTAGCCAAAAAAGCCCAAGCCATAGCCATATTCTTTCCAATGAACCATGCAGCAATGGAAATTGGTAAAAAATAGAACACGAAAAAATTCAGTTCAAATTCCGTTATGGCATCCACGCATCCAATAATTAACATAATTACAAACGATATTATTCCCCATACCCATTTAGGCAATTGTTTTTTCATAAGTTTCCTCAATAATTACCGTTTTGCTTTCCGCCGCTTAATTTCGCCATGTGATAGGTAGTCTGGCACGCGTTTCGCCGTACGTAAACTATCTTGTGATAAGTCGGGATTAGGCGCCTGTGACAGACCTCGACGGAGACCGGCATGATAGATGTTTTCTATGGGGACAAAATTCAGAAACCCCCTTAAATAGGCGTGATCGGCTGGGTTGGTAGTGCAATTAATTGCACTTTTTCGAGGGATGTGGATGGGGTATTGTGCAGGTGGCGAAGGGGTGCGCCAGGAATAGGATTGATCCGGCAAGCCCCCCTGGTGTCGGGCGAACAGATGGAGGGTAACCGACGACAATATCCGACTCCCATAAGTGGCGTGGGGTTGAGTCAACCTTGCCAACAAAAGTTGATACCCTTGAGCCGTAATAGCCAATCCCCGATTCGGATTTTCGAGCCGTTCAAAAAACGTGTAACAGGCAGGATTTTTGCTGGGGCGTTTGTCACAAAAAGTAGCTGTCCTATCCCTGGGAGCATGGATTTGTGATGAATGCCGGGTGATACACGAAGGGCTGCCGGATGAAAATACCTACCCCTGAATGCCGTCAGTACTCTTCGGGCAAGAGCAAGCATGTAGAACTTCGGTTCCACTCCGTAATGATCCATATCCGAACATTGGTTTTGGTGCGATAGGCACTCAGGATACGGCTCCCTTCCTCAATGGCTTGGTCGTTCAATTCCCAGTCACCACCATCAACCTCGCCCCAATCTCCCTTGCTGTGTCGGTCAAGGAACTCTGCTGGGGATTGCCCTGATTTGGTGATGACTGCCAAAGCCTCAGGGGTCGCCACAACTTTGCCAAGGGGGAGGTTGATCTTCTTTGGAATTGCGATCATTGGTCAAATTCCACCAGTCCCAATTCCCGAAACGAGGTGTAGCCTCTTTCTGAATCTGACTTTTTTCCGATAATAATATGGTCGAGAACCTTGATTCCGATGACCTGACCGGCCTGTACAAGTTGCTTTGTCATTTTAACATCCTCTGCTGACGGAGTTGTGTCTCCGCTGGGGTGGTTATGACAGAGCACCAAGGCACTGGCTTGGCACTCAATGGCTTTCCTGAAAATTTCACGGGCATGAGTCAGAGTTGAATCAACCAATCCTATGGTGACGATCCCACCGGCAATCAACCGATTCCGGGTATTCAAACACAGCACTGTAAATGCTTCCTGTCCGTAACTTGCCTGCTCCTCACATACCCTGTGGCAATCTTCAGGTGTCCTGACATAGACATCTAAGACTTCAGGAGCCGGTGACATGCAGAATCCCAGATAGAAGTCGTTCTTTTTGGATTTGTCTTTGCTCATAACAATACATTGCGGAATCTCCGCTCGGATACGGAAATGATTAGAACCATCAAGATTGATGATATTTGAATGGAGAAACAACGATCACCATCATCCCCTATGGATGACGGCTCCCCCTATGCTGAATGGCTCTAAAGGCTCTTTCAAAAACTGAAGAAATTTTTGAGATTTTTACAAATGACCCCAGAATCATAGGGACTTCTGGGAATGGCACATGCTCCCAGAAGGCTGTCATCGTCAGACCTTCTTGCGGCGATCAACCCGACATTTCCTGAGCCGGACCAGTCCCTTCGGGGTATCCATATAGAAACGCTTCGCCCCGAGGTGAACCAGTGTGATCATCGCCCCAGATGGTAAAAGGGACATCAAGTCGTCTGGTTTGCGGCTGTAAAGCCGAACTGGGGGAAGCAAGGTGGCCGTCCCACTCTTGTCCAACTCCAACCTTCCCCGCCAGCGTGCGTCAAAGTCCAGCGATGAGATTTCGTGATGAAAATTGTGACCATTAAAAATACGCCAGTGGATGATTCCTCGGTCATCAACCCACCAGAGTAGATCCCCGATCGCATGACCGACCGATTGATACCGTGGGAACCGGACACCATGCTGAGGAACGACTTTGTATTCTGGCTTCTTCCTCTGTCGCCGCCCAGGATTGCTGTCACCCTTTGTTTTCATCCAATTTTTCGCAATCTTTCCTGCTGTTTAGACCCCAGACTCGCAATCCTTGGAACCCGACTCGCAAGGATTGTGACATTAGATTGCGAATTCATATGCTGCGACTGTCCAACAATCAGTTGTTTTTTAGACCCGTCCATAAAGGGGTTTATTTGACGGGATTAGGCTGTTTTGGCTGATGGGGTATTATGGACGCTCTTGAGATAATTGTGAATCGTCCCGTGACTGACCCCCAGTGCCTTGGCGATCCGCCTGACCCCGGCACCCTCTGCCTTCATCTGTAGAGCCTTCCCAATGTCGAACCCTGCCCTTGGTCTCCCCAGGATGACTCCCTCGTCCCTTGCCCGTGAGATACCGGCATTCACCCTCTCAATTATGGTTTCCCGCTCGAACTCCGCGATGGCTCCCAAAAAGGTCATAATCATCCGACCCATTGAATTTGTCGTGTCAATCGCTTGGGTAGTGGAACAGAAATCCACTCCGTGGTGTTTCAGGGTCATCAGGATATTCAGGAGATCCACGGTAGAACGGGCAAGTCGGTCGATTTTCCAAACCGCCAGAACCTGGAACTTCCCTTTGCTGGCATCCTTCAGCATTGCTTGAAGTGCGGGACGGTCAGTTGATTTACCCGAGATGCCGTCATCCTGATAGATTTTGATGACCTTCCACCCTTGACGGTCACAATACTTCTCCAACTCTATGAGCGGCGGCGCGAACTTGTAGCTGGAGCGACGGGATGGAGTTGTTGAGGCCGCCGGGCTCCCTGCGGAACCCGGCAACCGGTATGATTACTCGACCTTTCTTTCACGCATTCGATATGACGGTCCGTCAATAACGACGGACTCGGCATGGTGAAGTACGCGATCAAGAACGGCGGCGGTGATAGTGACATCCCCGTTAAAGATATCCGGCCAGTGCTTGAATGCTTTGTTGGTTGTGATCAAAGTGGATCCTCGCTCATAGCGCAGGCTGAAGACCTGGAAGAGAAGGTCGGCCCCGAGTTTATCGATAGGGAGATAA
>Ga0118677_10004988_pt1 | contig 23663 bp, 18 predicted proteins | sample AliMusrvi5mmetaG_FD_86154 | JGI IMG/M metagenome (GOLD analysis project Ga0118677, IMG submission 86154)
GCGTTGTCCCCCGTGTGGCGGCGGGGAAAGGTGTCGAGGGGGGCGAGGAGGTCACGAGACGATAGCATGGGTGGACGCTAGAACCGGGCGGGGGCCGCGCAATCGCGTTCTGGTCCGCCCCGGCCAATTAAGGGTTTGTTTCCCGGGCGAAAGGCGGCCTGCTTTCTTGCGCGCCGAAACCCGCGGTGCGCGCGTCCCATGCCCGACCTTCCGCCCGATTTCTCCTCCCGCCAGGCCCGCGCCGACTTCGTCGACCGGCGGCTGGCGCAGCTGTACCCGGAGACGCCCGTGCCGCTCGACCACCGCGACCCGTACACGCTGCTGGTCGCGGTGCTGCTGTCGGCGCAGTGCACGGACAAGCGCGTCAATTTGGTCACCCCGGAGCTGTGGGCGCGGGCGGACACGCCGGAGCGGATGGCGCAGGTCCCCGTGGCGGAGATCCAGCGGATCATCCGGCCCTGCGGGCTCTCGCCACAGAAGGCGAAGGCGATCGCGGGGTTGTCGCGCCTCCTGGTGGAGCGCCATGGCGGCGCGGTGCCGCGGACCTTCGAGGAGCTGGAGGCGCTGCCGGGGGTGGGGCACAAGACCGCCAGCGTGGTGATGGCGCAGGCGTTCGGCGTGCCGGCGTTTCCGGTGGACACGCACATCCACCGGCTCGCGCAGCGGTGGAAGCTGACGAGCGGGCGCAGCGTCGAGCAGACCGAGGCGGACCTGAAGCGCCTGTTCCCGGAGGAGCACTGGAACCAGCTGCACCTCCGGATCATTTTCTACGGCCGCGAGCACTGCACGGCGCACGGCTGCGACGGCACGGTCTGCGAGCTCTGCCGCACGCTTTTCCCCAAAAGGAAACGGGCTGTTCGGACGCGGAAATAAGGCCGATGAGGAACCACTAAATTACGCTAATTCCCGCTAATCCGGATTAGCGGCGATTAGCGAAAATTAGCGGTTTTCCCCACTCAGCTCGCGGTCGAGGCTTTGCGCGCGGCGATGTCCGCCTTCACCTTGGTCATGAATTCCTGGGTGATGGGATAGCGGAGGGCGATGGGGATGACCGACGCCGCGAAGAGCGATCCGAGGCCGAAGGTCAGCAGCACGAGCCAGCGGATCGCGGTCGGGTTCTGGTGGTCGCTGCCGTTGACGAAACCCACCCAGGCGAGGCAGGCGCTGGCGATGAAGACGGACACGGACAGCACCAGCTTGGTCGCGAAGGCGAAGATGGCGGCGTAGCCGCCGTCCTTGCGCACGCCCGAGTCGCGGTCGTTGACCTCCGCCACGTCGGCGATCATCGAGCTGGCCAGCGAGCAGAAGAGGCCGATGCCGAGCCAGTTCAGCATGTCGCAGCCGCCGAAGACGATCACGGCGATGGGAATGGTGTGGCCCCCGACGATCCAGACGGTGGTCGGCTTGAGGAGGCCGCTCAGGAAGATGATCGCGGCCGAGAGGTCGGCCACGGCGGCGATGCCGGCGCCGATGCAGACGGCGTTCCGCTTGTCGAAGCGGCGTTCCAACGCGACGCTGGTGAGGCCGCCGATGGCGAAGAGCACCATGCCGCCGCCGTGGATGATCGTCTTCTGCAGCGCGGTCAGGTGCATGAAGTAGACGTAGAGGTACATCTGCAGCGTCGCGACAAAGGTGCCGCCGGTCAGGCCGAGGCACATGAAGATCACGATCGGGCGCAGGTAGCGGTCGGTGATGATCTCGCAGAAGTCCCGGTAGAACGCGCCCAGGCTGTTGCCGGTGCCGGTGACCACCCCGCGGGTGTCGGAGATGTGGTGCCGCGTCACCACGACCACCACGGCGGTGAAGACGATCGTGGCGATCGCGAATGCCGAGCCCATGTGGAGGAAGTTCGAGACGACGCTCGTCGCCTCGGGACCGCCGGGAGTGTCGGGAAAGAAGATGGACCAGCCGAGCGCGGGCCCGAGCAGGTTGACGAGCATGTTGAGGGCGGAGCGGGCGCCCTGGATCTGCGAACGCTGGTGGTAGTCGGTGCAGATCTCGTAGCCGAGGGCGACGTACGGCACGACGAAGACGGCGTACGCGGTCCGGCAGAGCAGGTTCATCATGATCACGTACGGGAACAGCAGGCCGCCGTGCAGGATGAAGGACGGGACCGCCCACACAAAGTAGAACGTGACCGCGAGGGCGATGCCGCCGAAGAGAATGTAGGGCTGTCGCCGGCCCCAGCGCGTGTGGGTGTTGTCGCTTAGGTGCCCGATGGCCGGGTCGACCAGGGCGTCCCAGATGCTGGCGACGGCGAAGGCAAAGCCCGCCTGCGAGAACGGCAGGCCCAGCGCCTGCGTGTAGTAGAGCATCGCGAAGGCGGAGATGCCGTTCATGGTCAGGGACGTCGCGCCCTCGCCGAGGGCATACCCGTAAACTTCGCGTCCACTGATCTTCTTCGACAGGGGCACCGGGGGCATCTTGTTACACTGCAAGCCCCGGCGCGGGGTCAGCAACCTGAATAACCGGCCGTTTCTTGTGGTGCCTGCCGGAGCGAAGCCGAGAAATCGTGGTTGATTCGCCCGGCAGGCATGTTCACGTTTTCGCCCCCTGACCGGACGCTTAGCTCAGTTGGTTAGAGCACTAGTATCACACACTAGGGGTCACTGGTTCGAGTCCAGTAGCGTCCACCATCCTTCGCTCTGCGAGCTTCGGATGGCACGGCCATCCTTCTCAAACTGGGGACACTGCAGACTGCGCAGCGTCGCAGCGAAGGATGCCCTCCGAAGCCTTGGCGAAGAGGGCTGCCCGCGTTGGATCCCGCTGGACTATTAGCAGCGAAACCGACCAGCAGCCACGCTCACGCCACTTCCGACTGAAGGTGAGTCCAGCAGCGCCGATAACGCAGCGCTTGTTGTAGGTTCAATTGGCGATATGGGTAGCAACTCATGGTTCCGATAGGCCAAGACTTCCCGGTCCTGCTCAAGGGCAACGAAGTGACACTGCGCTCGCTCGAACCGAGTGATGCGCCGATGCTCGCACAGGCTGCGTCGGAGAACCGTGAAACTTATAAATTCAGTCCGGTTCCGCAGGGAGAGGAGAGAGCGCGTGAATACGTGCAGCGAGCCTTGAAACAAAAGACGGACGGCGAGCGATTTCCCTACGCGATCATCTGGCGCGATCGCGTCGTTGGGACGAGCAGCTATGCGGAGTTCAAATATTGGTCCAGGCTTGGGCAACCACCGCGGCCCGGTCCGGACGTGGTTGAGATCGGTTACACGTGGCTCGCGGCTTCGGCCCAGCGGACCGGGTGCAATACGGAGGCAAAATTCCTTCTATTAGAATTCGCCTTTGAAAAATGGAACGTGGAGCGAGTTTCACTCCGGACCGACGAGAGGAATGTCCGGTCAAGGAATGCGATTCTGCGCCTCGGGGCAAAATTCGAGGGCGTGCGAAGAGCAGACATGCTCAGTGTCGATGGGACCGTCCGGCACTCCGCCTATTATTCCATTGTGCAGTCAGAATGGCCGGAGATTAAAAAGGGCTTACGGGCGAAACTTTCTCTGGGTTCGCATGAGACTGGGAGATAAATGGACAAAATCTCCAGCCGCACGCGGCTTCAGACGATTTTCCTATCCGACTATGATATGGTTTTGGAACTCGAAGCCGGAATCTTGGATAATGTATCGGGACTGGTGGATTACCCGGCACCTTGGAATGTTTTCAGATAGAATGGCGCGAAGCGTATGCGCTAAGGAGAATCGACGTATTCCAGCAGGTCGCCGGGCTGGCATTTCAACTCCCGGCATAGTGCCTCTAGCGTGCTGAAGCGAATCGCGCGGGCCTTGTTGGTTTTCAGAATCGAGAGATTGGCGAGGGTGAGGTCGACCCGACCCGCAAGTTCGGTCAGGCTCACCTTCTTTTCGAACATTTGGCGGTCGAGATTTACTTGGATCGGCATGGAATGGTTCTCCCGTTAAATGGTGAGTGCGTTCTCCTCCTTCAGCTTGAGGCCGTGCCGGAATACCTCGGCCAGCGCCAGAATCACCAGGCCGGTCACCAGGCCCGATGAGTCTCCTCTGGCGGACGAATCGAGATAGAGGGCTCCTGGGGCCACTTGCTGCATCACGACGACGGCCATCGCATGTTTTAGCCAGGCCGCCGTGAAGCCCTTGAGCAGACTCGAGGCGATGAACAGGATGCCGATGACCTGTGCATACCGAACGGTTGTCTGGGTGAAGACTTCACCCGACTGAACTCGGTCGAACATGCGGCTAAGGAGCTCCAAGACGGCGATGGTGAACACACCGGTGCAGAGGATGCTGACAATGAAAGGCCACTTCACAGGGGCGAGGATCTCGGATGCGTTTGTCGTGCCGGCGAATGTGAACGACCCTTCGAGGGCGTCCATCACGGCGACGGATCCATCTTTTTTTGCCATCTCAATCTGCCGGGCGCCGTCGTTGTTCCGGAGGCTGAATCGCCCAAAGGTGATTCTACCCAGCGGCGAACCGGAGAGGAGCTCGGCGGGGTACCTAAGGCCAGGTTGCAGGGCAGGACCTTGATGATCCATCGTGCTCCACGAGAATCCTGACGAACCATGCGTGAAGCTGAAGGCGGGCGCTCCATCGACAACAAATAGCCCAAGGTTTACCGCGCGATGTTCGACCATGCGCGTCGCATATGGGAACATGACCAAAGTGCCAATGATGCCGATCCCAACAAGGAACGCGGTGGCACGGAAAGTAACAGAGAGGAATTTGAGAAGGGTGAACGTGGGCTTTTTCATGATGTGAGCAATATCGATAAACAATAAAACAGTATTGATAAACGCAAGACCTAAATTTATTGTTTTTCGATAATCATTCCCCCGGGCGTCGTCGTCGCTGGAAGAGTTAGCTGACGACCTGTCGAAGTCGTGACGAGGACCTCCCTGATGCCGGTCGCGGAGTGGTAGGCGCGTTACCTGGAGGCCACTCGCAGCAAATGTATTGGCTCAATCGTCCTCGTTCCCGACCACTGGCAACTTGCCGTGATCCGCGCGAAGGCCAGTCGAGCATGTTGGATTCCGCTCCCCGACTTTGACCTTTACCGAGGATCACCTTTCGAACTGATTTCACGCCGATGCGGTTCCGCAGTGTGATCTTCTGGTTCCATCTGTCCGCCGCAGTGCTGGCTGGCGTGCCCATCCTGATCTTCTGCTTCAGCGGCGCCGTACTGGCCTCTCACGATCAGGTGTTGGATTGGGCGGAACGGGACGTCCGTCGCCCGGGCGCGCCCGCAGCCTCGACCGCGCGGCTCACCTTTCACGAGGCCTTGGCGACGGCCTCCCGGAGCCAGCCGGCCCGCGCGGCTCACCTTTCACGAGGCCTTGGCGACGGCCTCCCGGAGCCAGCCGGCGGTCGCCATCACCGGCCTCACCGTCTCAAAGGATCCCGGCGACGCGATCACCCTGACCACCGCGGATCGCAAGAACTGGTGCGTGAACCCGTACACCGGTGAGATGCGCCAGGATACGGCGCCCCGGCTGGACGCATTCTATTTGGCGATCCGCCGACTCCATGCCAAGCCCCCGCTCGGCGAGGGCTTCTCGGCATCGGCGAATGTGGTCTTTCTGTTCCTCACCCTAAGCGGCCTCTATCTCTGGTGGCCGCGGACGTGGAGTTGGAGCGCGGTGCGGCCGACGATCTGGTTTGTCTCAGGCGCGCGAGGACGCGCCCGGGATTGGAACTGGCACAACGTGGTCGCGATCTGGCTGCTGCCCATCCTGTTCGTTTTGACGGCCACCGGCGTGGTCCTTTCCTCCGGACCGGTTAATCGCCTGATGTTCCGCTTGGCGGGGGAGCCGCTCCCGAACCCGCCGGCGGCCAACCAGGCGGCCAGGCCTGCGCCAAAACCGGTCGCACCTCCCGCCGACGCTCCGTCGCTGGAGGATTTCATGGCGCAGGTGGAGAAGAATTACCAGGATTGGAGGCAGATGTCCTTTTCCTTCCAACCCGCGATTGCCCCCGCGAAATCCGGCGAGCGGGGCCTGCTGAATCCGCAGGCACTCTACGCGGCCGTGGCCATGCCTCATCCCTGGCCGGTCTTTGCCGTCACGAACGTGACCCGGGATCATGCGACCGGTGAGCTTCGGGCGAAGGACTCCTATGCCGACCTGGGTCCCGGATGGCGGACTCGGCGGTGGGTGCGCCTGTCGCACAGTGGGGATGCCTTTGGCCTGGCCGGACAGATCATCGCCGGCTTCGCCAGTTTGGGTGGGTGCCTGCTCGTTTACACCGGGTACGCGATGGCGCTGCGTCGGCTCTTCAACCGGATTCGCGCGCGAGCAACTTAGTCCGTTTCACCACGAAGAACACGAAGCGCACGAAGGCCTCGCGGGCTTGGACTGAATCCAGCGATTAAAACCGCGTCAGCCCGCCTCCTCTTCGCGTGCTTCGTGCCCTTCGTGGTAAAAACAGCCAGCCCCTTCGCGCTCTTCGCGGCCTTTGCGGTGAAATGATGGCCGGGCGCGGCGAGGGCGCCGCGGCTCCATTTTCCAACGACCGGGCGCAAGCGATGGTTTGGAGGCTGACACCCCCGGTCCCTTTCAATTCGATGACACTCCGCAGCCGACTTGCGGTCTGATCCTCGCTCCCTCCAGTGAGATTCCTCCGAACCCTCCTGAAATGCCTCGGCGCGTTCGCCGCGCTCCTCCTCCTGCTCCTGTCCCTGGCCTACACGCCGGCCGTGCAGACCTGGTACGCCCAGTCATTGCTGGACCGCATCCCGGGCTTCCACGGCACCGTGGGGTCGCTGTCCGCGGGACTCGACTCGGTCGAACTTGAGGATCTCCGCGGTGAATCCGGCGGTGCCATCCTCACGTTGCCGACCCTGAAGGCCGGCCTGCCGGTCCCGGTCGCCTGGCGGGATCACAAATTCCAGGTGCGGAGCCTCGTGGCGAAGGGCTGGACCCTCGACCTGAGCCATCCGTGGGAACCCACCGCCGGCGCCAAGGTGGTCGTGGAAACCCCGCACGCGTCCGGCGCCACGCCGGCCGCCTGGGTGCAGGTCGCCGCCCAGGCCGCCCGGCTCCTGCACGGGCTCGTGCGCGGTCCCGAGCTGCCGGGCGACGTCACGCTGGATAACGTGGACCTCGAGGGCGACATCCTGGTCGCCGCGGCCGACAAGGCGCCGACCCGGATTCATGTCACGCTCAAGGGCGGCGGCCTGGCCGCGGGGCACGAGGGCAATTTCACCTGCGACGCGGTCGTCGTGGACCCGTGGTTTCCCGCCAACACGGTCGCCGCCCATGGCCGATTGGTCGCCGGCGCCGCCTCGCCGCGCGCGCTCGATCACCTTTCGCTGGTCGCGGACCTGAGCGGCCTGGGCGGGACGCTGCCGGTGGGCCTGGTCATGACGGTGAGCCTCGCCGCCGCGCGCGAGGCGGAGGGCGAGACTTACGCCCTTGAGGTGGACCGGACCGGCCGGCACGTCCTGAGCGTGCACGCGCGCCACGCCGCCGCGGCGGCAACGCTGGCCGGCGACTGGAAGCTCGACCTGCGTTCCGCCGACCTCGCGCTGCTGCAGCCGGACCACGAGCTGCCCGCCGTCGTCGCCGCCGGCGCGGGCAGCTTCGAGGCCGACCCGGCCTTCAATCGCACGCATGCCACCGGACGGCTCGAGGGGTCGGTTGACCAGCTTGGCACCATCGATCCCTCGCTCGCCCAATTGGGAGCGGTCACCTTTGTCACGCGCTTCGACGGGGTGCACAGCGGCCAATCCCTGCAGGTCGACACGCTGGATTTTACCTTGGCGTCCGGCCGGATCTCCGCCGCGGCCCATGCGCTGCAGCGCTTCACGTACGACGGTCCGACAGGTGAACTAAAGCCGGCCGATCCGGGCAAGGACTGGCTTGATGGCTCGATCCGCGGATTTCCGATGGCGTGGCTCCGGCTCCCGAACACGTCGCTCGCACTGTCGGGCGGCGAGGGTGGGGGCGATTTCACGATCCGCCTCGCGAACGGCGCCTATGAGGTGCGGCCCAAGGCGCCCTTCACCGCGACTGGCGTGGCCGTGCAGCGCGCGGGCCGGACCTGGGTGCAGAATCTCGACCTGACCTTCACGGGCCTCGCCGGCTACGGTCCGGACGGCTGGCAGGTGCAGATGCACCCGCTGCTGATCACCGCCGGCGGACGTCGGCTTGCGTCCGTGGATGGAAAATTGACGCGTCACGCCGGGTCCGACCAGCCGGTCGCGATCTCCGCGCAGTGGGCGTGCGACGTGGATGCCCTGGCGACCCGCGCGGCGCTGCCGGCCCTCGCCGGTTTCACCGCGCGCTCGGCCAAGGGTGAAATCACCGCGAGCGTGGGGTCACCGACGCAGTTCGAGCTGAAGCTGGCGCTGGCCGGGCACGATCCGCTGCACACCTGCACGGCCAGCGTGCATGGTGACATCGACGCCGGCGGGATGATGAATTTTGCGGCGCCCGTGAAACTGGCCACCGGCAAGGAGACGTCCGAGCTGACGATCGAGGGCACCTGGGTCGAGGACCCGGTGGATAACCGGATCAATGTCCGGGTGACAGGCGAGACGATCACGCTGGACCACCTGCGCCAGCTCGCGGCCCCGGGCGCGGCGGCGATGGGACTTTCCAGCCTGCTGCAGGCCGGCGCGGTGTCCGATGGAACGGCCCGGCCCACCGCGGATCGCCTGCCGTTCTGGGGCCACGCCGTTGGCGCCCTGATGGTGGCGTTCGACCAGGTGAAGGTGGGCGACAAGATATATAACGACGTGGGCGGCACGCTGGAGTTCGACCACGGCTCGCTCCACCTCGCGCACGGTCGCGGCGGACTGCCGCGTCATCATCCCCTGCAGGCGGAGGGGCAGGTCACCTTCGATGCGGCAGCCAAGGTGCCGTATCACCTCGAGGCGAAAGCCTCGTACGACGACATCGACCTGGCGCCGCTGCTGCCGTCGGCCGAGGCCGGCGCGGAGGCGACGCTGGAGGGCAAGGGGACCGCGACCGGCACGTTCACGGGCGAAGGCCTCACGCTGACGGACCTCGTGGCGCGCGCCCGCGTGTCGGTCCAGCTCACCAGCACCACGGGCATCCTTCGCCTGCTGCGCACCGAGGTGGCGGATGCGATCCCGGAGGAGAAGCCCTCGGCGATGAAGGATTCCCTCGGCACCGTCGGCTCCGCCGTGGGCCATCTGTTCGGCGTCAAGGGCCCGATCGGCGCCGAGAAGCATCTCGGCAAGGGCGTGGACGCGGTCCTGAATTTCACGAGCGTGATCGGCGAGATTGGCTACGACCAGCTGACGATCACCGCCGTCCGCGAAGGCGACGGCCGCATCCGCCTCGCCGACATCGCGCTGACCGCGCCGGACGAGCGGATCACCGGCACCGGCTTGATCGCGGCCAAGCCCGGTGTGGCCCTCAGCGCGCAGCCGCTGCAGCTCGAGCTCAAGCTCGCCGTGCGCGGCAAGCTCGTCGAGCAGCTGAAGCCCACCGGCCTGCTGTCCCCGCGCAAGGATGCGCTCGGCTACACGGAGTTCAGCCAGCCGATCCATTTTGGCGGCAGCCTGCGGCAGGTGGACGGGACCGCGTGGCACGACCAGCTCGTGCAGGCCATGCTGCATCCGCCCGCCGCCGCGAAATAGGGCGGCCGACGGCGCTTCAGCGCACGGCCGGGTGTGTCGATGAGGGGGAGCCAACCATGTCCCCGCAGGAAATCGCCACACTCCTCGACGTCGAAAAGCTGCCGAGCGGGCCGCGGGTCCTCGCGCGCCTGGTCACCGCGCTCCGGCGGCCGCAGGCCCAGATCGGCGAGCTCGCCGAGCTGTTCCACGCCGACGCGGCGCTCACCGCCCGGGTCGTCGCCGCGTGCAACAGCCCGTACTACGCCCGCGGCGAGCCCACGGCCGACATCCGCGACGCGGTGCTGCGGCTGGGCCTCCAGGAGGTCTCGCGCCTCGTGCAGATCGTGATGCTGACGGACCTCCGCAAGTACCCGGCCCATCTTTACGCGGACACGGCCGGACACTTCTGGGAGCGCTCGCTGCACACGGCGTATGTCTGCGAGGAGCTGGCCGACGGCGACCCGTTCGCCTACACGGCTGGCATCATGCACCTCGTCGGGATCTGGGTGCTCTGCAGCGCGTTTCCGGTCGGCACCCTGACGATCCACGAGCGCGAGCTCGCGATGCAGGCCCGTTTGGAGCGGCTCCGGCTGGGCGTGTCCTTCGCCGAGGCCGGCCAGGTGGCACTCGTCAAATGGGGTTTCGCCCCGGTCATCTGCGACGCCGTGCTGTGGCAGCTTGCCCCGTCGGCCTGCGCGGATCCCCTGCACCGCGAGCTCGCTCGCCTGCTCAGCCGCGCGATCGCGATGGCCGACTGGCACTACGGCGTGAAGAACGAAAAGACCCTCCTGCGCGCGGACCTCACCATCACGGACCTCGAGGAGGGCAACCGCCGCGCCGCCGACCGCGTGGCCCGGATCGGTTTCGGGTTTTAACTCCAGACTGGTTTACCACAAGCCCGTCTCACAGGAGCCAGCGACCCGCGGCGGCCGCGAGGAGGACGACCGCCCACGGGGGCACGCGGACGAATTCCAGCAGGAGAAACGCGGCGACCGCGGCTGCGATGTCCCGCGGGCCGGCGATGCCTTCAGTCCAGAGCGGACGATACAGCGCGGCCAGCAGCACGCCGACCACGGCGGCATTCGCTCCACGCAACGCGCACTGGATTCCAGTCTGGCGTCGCAGGAGTCCCCAGAAGGGCAGGGCGCCGCCAATCAGCAGCCACGCGGGCAGGAAGATCGCGAGCAGGCAGCCGAGCCCGCTGAGCCATGCGCCGGCGCCCGGCGACATCGCCGTGCCGAGGTAGGCCGCAAACGTGAACAGCGGCCCGGGCATGGCCTGGGCCAGCCCGTAACCGGCGAGGAAGCGGTCGTCACTGATCCAGCCTGCCGGCACGACCTCGGCGCGCAGCATCGGCAGCACCACATGACCGCCGCCGAAGACGAGCGACCCGGCGCGATAAAAGCTGTCGAAGTACTGGACCGGACGACTGCCGGTCGCCGTGGCCGCGAGGGGCAGGACCACGAGCAGCAGCGCCCACGTCGCCAGGGTCAGCGCCGCCCAGACATGCTGCCGGGCGAGCGAGGGACGATCTTCCGTGGTCCCGGACGAGGTCTCACGCCGGTACCACCACGCGCCGATCAGGGCGCCGGCGGCGATGGCGGCGACCTGAGTGACGGCCCCGGGCAGCCGCACGACGGCGACGGCCGCGGCGAGCAGGAGCAGCCGGCGCGGCCAGTCGGGACAGAGCTTGCGGGCCATGATCCACACGGCCTGCGCGACGACCGCCACGGCGGCGAGCTTGAGCCCGTGCAGCCAGCCCGCCGCGCCGAGTCCGGAGAGCGCAGCCACGCCGTAGCCGCCGGCGATCATGAGCACAGCCGAGGGCAGCGTGAAACAAAGCGAGGCCACCAGCGCGCCCGCGAGCCCCGCGCGGCGCTGGCCGAGTGCGATCACCACCTGGCTGCTCACCGGCCCGGGCAGGAACTGGCACAGCGCGACCAGGTCGGCGTACTCCGCTTCCTCCAGCCACTGCCGGCGCCGGACGATCTCCTCGTGCAGGTACCCGAGGTGCGCCACCGGCCCGCCGAAGGAGGTCAGCCCGAGGCGCAGGAAAATCCCGGCAATCTCCGCGAGCGGATGACGAGTCGTGGATGCGGTGGCCGGCACGCGGAGATGCATTCAGAAAATCGCGACGGAGGAAACCTTTCCTGAATTGGGAATGCACCAAATTGGTGCCTCTGGGATCACATCGGACAAATTCGAGCGAACCTGGGGCGCTCAACATCGGCCTGAAACCCACGCTCCTTCCTCACGCACGTCATCCTGAGCGAAGGCGAAGGATCGCTGTTCCCATTGCCCTAGAGCCAATGCTGCATTCCAGACACTCGAGCGGCGTCGCCTGAGTGTCTGATGCATCACGCGGACGGAGTGGGAACAATAACAGCGATCCTTCGCCTTCGCTCAGGATGACGACCTCTTGGGTGGTTGATTGAATGGAGCCGCGGCTTCAGGGCAAGGCGGACTCAGCCCTGGCCAGCAGACGCGAGCGAATGGGTTCGCCCGCCGGCCAGGCGGACGGGTTCGCGGCCGGGCCTGTGCAGCGTGGCCGTGACGCCCGTGGGCAGCGTGACCTCGCCGGCGTCGTCCCCGTCGAGCCGCACGCGGATGGGGCCGTGCGGCGTCGGGATTTCGCCGCGGGCCCAGGCAAGATCGCCGAGGTTGGGACGGATCGCGACCTCCGCGTAGCCGGGCAGGGTGGGCGTGACACCGAGGATCTGGGCCGGGAGATGATACGCCGGCCCGGCGGACCAGCCGTGGCAATGGCTGCGTCCGGCGACGACGAGGCGGTCGATCCCCGGCACGCGCCGGTCCACCAGCTCCCAGGTGGTCGTGGCGCCGCTGCGCAGCATCTGTCCGTAGTACGAGCGCATCTCGTCGAGTCCCTCGCGCACGAGGCCCGCGTCGAACCAGGCCTGGAGCAGGTAGAACTCCATGAACCCCGCCATCGGCCGGCGCACCGCCGGATCTCCCTGCAGCCGCGGAAACACCTCGCGGAGCTCCGCCGGCGTGAGCGCCCCGGCGAGGTACGCGGCGACATGGGCGTGCCAGCTGCGCGTCGCCCCGGGCGATTCGTCGTCGCGGCAGGCGGCGCCGGCTGGGTCCCCGAACCGGGTCTTGGCCAGGCCGATCCACGCGCGGTGCTGCCAGCGGCAGGCGTCCGCCGCCTCGGCGGCCCCGCGCAGGTCGGCCAGCCGCACGCCCGCGGCAAAGGCCGCCGCGATCTGGTAGGCGAGCGCCGCGCGGCTGCCCCACCAGTCCGCCAGGTCGGGCTGATTGTCGGTGATGAAATTCTTCGGGCTCGCAGCCTGCGCCAGGTCCACTTTCACGAGGAAACCGAGCACGCCGTTCACGGTCGACTCGAGCGCGTGGGCCAGCGCGGTGTCGCCGGTGTGGAGGATGTATTCCCAGACGCTGACCACGAAGTCGGCGCAGTAGTTGGCCAGCACCCAGACGTGCAGCCCGCCGGGCTTGGACAGGTCGCCGAGATACGGGATGCGCGGATAGAGATGTCCGCCGGCCAGCAGCGCGACGGCCGACAGGCTGCCATCGTCGTGCCGGCACTGCGCGAACAGCTCGAGGCTCCGGCGGGCGAGCCCGGCGTCCTCGAACAGATGGTGCGCGCAGAGGAACTCCACGCGGTAGTCGCCGATCCACAGCATGCCGTCGCGCTTGATGCCGTCCTCGTAGAATCCCTGCCGGCACAGCCGGATCGTCCGGCGGCTGATCTGCCAGGCGGCGTTGAGCAGCGGGTCGGAGCATTCGAACCGGCCCCGCTCGACCGCCGGCGCGTGCTCGAGCATGAGCTCGGCGCCGCGGAGCCGGACCGAGCCGGGGCCGTGGACCACGATGTTGACGAAGCGGAAGGCGCGGCGACCCGGGTGCCGCACCGTCTGCGCGCCGGCCGGCAGTTCCAGCCAGTCGCGCGGCTGGTGGTACCAATGCTCGGGCGGAAACGGGTCCTCCAGCAGCAGGGCCTCCGCGAGGTCCTCGCCGTAGATCAGCTCAATCTTCGTGGCCGCCTCGGCGGTCAGGGTCAGCGCCAGGACGCCGACCAGTTCCTCGCCGAAATCGAGCACGAGCCGGGCGGGGGTCGCGCCCGGCGACAGCAGCGTCTCGCCGCCGCGCAGGCAGGCGTCGCGGTTCAGGACGCCCTGCGCCTCGGTGACCGCCAGGGGCGGGCAGGGCGTGTAGACCAGGGACGGCGGCGGGGTGACGGATGCCATGGGCGCGGGCAAGTAGCCACCGGCGGGGCCGCGGGGCGAGGAGAATTTGATGGCGGCGGCGAACCGGCAATCTGGCGCGGATGTCGCACTGGGACACCCCTTTTGACTCTCCCGGCGTTCCGCGTACCTTTTCCTCGGGGCAAAGTTGCCGCCGCAACTGGTACGCCGCCTGCGAAGGGCCTTCTTATGGACAACGCCAAACTCACCGTCATGTCGCGCCAGGCGATCACCGACGCGCAGAACCACGCCCGCCGGCTGACCCACCACGAGGTGGAGACCTGGCACCTTCTGGCGGCGCTGCTGGGACAGGAAAACGGCATCGTGCCGGGGCTGCTGGAGAAGATGTCGATCACGTCCAGCGCCGTGCAGCTTGCCGTGGACCGCGAGCTGGAGCGCCTGCCCAAGGTCTCGGGCAGCGTGGACACCTCCAAGGTGTACGTGACGCAGGGCGTCAACGAGGTGCTGACCCGCGCGGAGGAGGAGGCCAAGTCGCTCCAGGACGAGTATGTCTCGGTCGAGCACCTGTTCCTCGGGCTGCTCGACGTGGCGAAGCCCGAGGGCCTGAAGAAGCTGTTCAAGAGCTTCGGCCTCGACCGCGCCAAGGTGCTGAAGGCCCTGAAGGAGGTCCGCGGCAGCCAGCGCGTGACGACCGACAACCCCGAGGCGACGTACCAGTCGCTCGAGAAGTACGGCACCGACCTCGTGGCGCAGGCCCGCAAGGGCAAGATGGATCCTGTCATCGGCCGCGACGAGGAGATCCGCCGCACCATCCGCATCCTCTCCCGCAAGACGAAGAACAACCCCGTCCTCATCGGCGAGCCCGGCGTCGGCAAGACCGCCATCGTCGAGGGCCTCGCCCAGCGCATCCTCCGCGGCGACGTGCCCGAGGGGCTGAAGGACAAGACCATCTTCTCCCTCGACATGGGCGCGCTGGTGGCCGGCGCGAAGTACCGCGGCGAGTTCGAGGAGCGCCTCAAGGCCGTGCTGGCCGAGATCAAGCAGAGCGAGGGCCGCATCCTCCTCTTCATCGACGAGCTCCACGTCATCGTGGGCGCGGGCAAGACCGAGGGCGCGATGGACGCCGGCAACCTGCTCAAGCCGATGCTCGCGCGCGGCGAGCTGCACTGCATCGGGGCGACGACCCTCGACGAGTACCGCAAGCACATCGAGAAGGACGCCGCGCTCGAGCGGCGCTTCCAGCCCGTGCTGGTGGACCAGCCGTCGGTGGAGGACGCCATCTCGATCCTGCGCGGCCTGAAGGAGCGCTTTGAGCTCCACCACGGCGTGCGCATCCAGGACAACGCGCTCGTCAGCGCGGTGATTCTTTCCAACCGCTACATCAGCGACCGTTTCCTGCCCGACAAGGCGATCGACCTCGTGGACGAGGCCTGCGCGATGATCCGCACGGAGATGGACTCGATGCCGCAGGAGCTCGACGAGCTCACCCGCCGCGTGCTCCGGCTGGAGATCGAGGAGACGGCGCTGGCGAAGGAGAAGGACGACGCCAGCAAGCGCCGGCTCGAGTCGCTCCGCGGCGAGCTCGCGGAGGCCCGCGAGAAGGCCAAGGGGATCAAGCTCCACTGGGAAAAGGAGAAGGCGTCGGTGGACAAGGTCCGCAAGCTCCGCGAGAACCTCGAGGCCGCGCGCCTCGAGATGGAGAAGGCCGAGCGCGGCTACGACCTGAACAAGGTCGCCGAGCTCCGCCACGGCAAGATCCCGCAGATGGAGGCCGAGCTGAAGAAGCTCGAGAAGGCCGGCAACACCACGACCCTGTTCAAGGAGGAGGTTTCCGAGGAGGAGATCGCCGAGGTCGTGTCCAAGTGGAGCGGCGTGCCCGTCACCCGCCTGGTCGAGGGCGAGAAGGAGAAGCTCCTGCGCCTCGAGTCCGTGCTGCACCAGCGCGTGATCGGCCAGGACGAGGCCGTGGCGCTCGTCACCGAGGCCATCCTGCGCGCGCGCAGCGGCATCAAGGACCCGCGCCGTCCGGTGGGCAGCTTCCTGTTCCTCGGCCCGACCGGCGTGGGCAAAACCGAGCTGGCGAAGACGCTGGCCGAGACCCTGTTCGACACCGAGGCCGCGCTGGTGCGCATCGACATGTCCGAGTACATGGAGAAGCACAGCGTGGCGCGGATGATCGGCGCGCCCCCGGGCTACGTCGGCTATGACGAGGGCGGGCAGCTCACCGAGGCGGTGCGGCGCAAGCCCTATGCCGTGATCCTCTTCGACGAGGTCGAGAAGGCGCACCCCGACGTGTTCAACGTCCTGCTCCAGGTGCTCGACGACGGCCGCATCACCGACGCGCAGGGCCGCACGGTGGATTTCAAGAACACGGTCATCATCATGACCTCGAACCTCGGCTCGCGCTACCTGCTGGAGGGCGTGACCGGCGACACCATCCCCGAGTCCGTGCGCGAGAGCGTGATGGCGGAGCTGCGCAAGGCGTTCCGCCCCGAGTTCCTCAACCGCATCGACGAGACGATCCTGTTCAAGCCGCTCACGCTGGAGGAGATCACGAGCATCGTGGACCTGCTGCTGGCCGACCTGAACAAGCGCCTGGCGGACCGCCGCGTGACGGTGGTGCTGGACAAGAAGGCGAAGGAGTGGGCGGCGGAGAAGGGCTACGACCCGGTCTTCGGCGCGCGGCCCCTGAAGCGCTTCCTGCAGCGGAACATCGAGACCAAGCTCGCCCGCGCGCTCATCGGCGGCGAGATCGCCGAGGGCGCCGAGGTGAAGTTCAGTGTGAAGGACGATGCGCTCGTGATGAAGCTCTAGGGGGTGAGGAAGTAGCAGGTGACAGGTGACAAGTGCCAAGTGGACTCATGCAGCTCACTGGGCGCTTGTTCCTTGTTACTTGTTACTTGGCACTTGGTACTTGGTAAATGGTACCTGTCACTTGCTACTTGCCACTTGAGCCTCCCCACTGCTTTGCACGAGGCTGCGAACAATGAGCGCCGACCCGATCCGCTACTACGACCGCTATGCTCAGGCCGTGAAGACCGAGCAGGTCTACGGCGAGCGCTGGCTGCGCCTGGCCTATGAGAATCCCATCGGGCGCGGCTTCGTGTGGCTCATGGCCCGGCGGATCTGGTTCTCGAAGCTCTACGGGCGGAAGATGAACAAGGCCGCCAGCGCGAACCTGGTCCTGCCGTTCATCACCGAGTACAACATCGACGTGGACGACTTCGCGAAGTCGGCCTTCGACTACAGGAACTTCAACGAGTTCTTCTACCGCGCACTGAAGCCCGCGGCGCGGCCGATCGCCGGCGACGAGCGCGTGGCGGTGCTGCCGGCCGACGGACGCCACCTGGTGTTCCCCGACGTGGACGCGGCGGAGGGGTTTTACGTGAAGGGCATGAAGTTCACGCTCGCCGAGCTGCTCGGCGACGCGGCGCTTGCCGCCTCGCTGGCCGGCGGCGCGATGCTAATCTCCCGGCTGTGTCCGGTGGACTACCACCGTTTCCATTTCCCCGTGGCCGGCGTGCCGGGCGAGTCGCGGCTGATCAACGGCTGGCTCTACTCCGTCAGCCCCATCGCGCTCCGACGCAACCTCCGCTACCTCGTCGAGAACAAGCGCGTGGTGACGGTGATCCAGTCGCCGGGGTTTGGTCCCGTGGTGATGGTGGAGGTCGGCGCGACGAACGTCGGCAGCATCCAGCAATCGCACGTCCCCGGCCGGGCGGTGGAGAAGGGTGCCGAGAAGGGCCTGTTCGCCTTCGGCGGCTCCTGCGTGATCACGATTTTCCCCCGCGGCCGCATCCGCTTCGAACCCGACCTCGTGGCGCAGAGCGCGCAGCAGGTCGAGACGTACGCGAGGATGGGGGATCGGCTCGGCGTGGCGGTGTGAGGACGCCGCGGCTCCATTTCTGAGTCAGGGTTGCCCACGGAATACACGGACCCGTCATCGCCAAGGCTCCGACGCGGCAAGAGACGCGGAAACAGGACGCAGACGAATCCTCGCGGACCAGCGTTCTGCTGGACAGCAGAACTCGGTCCTCTCGGCCGGGTGGAATCGGAAGCCCAAAGCCGTGCTGCACTACCCCAGGTTTCTCTGACTCGGCCCAACACGGATCGGAATATTCCGCGTAGCTTGCCGCGTCGGAGCCTTGGCGAAGACGGGTTCGTGTATTCCGTGGGCACCCAAACCAATTCACTTCCGCCGGATTTCAGCGGTCATCTCCTGGTGCCAGCCGATGTCGGCCCAGAGGCTGCGGAACTGCGGGTGGGTGAAGTTTGACGTGCAGATGAAACCGAAGCCGTGCTTCCGCGCCAGCGACACACCCAGTGCGCCGGCCTTCTCGAGCGCCACGCGGATTTCCTCAGGCAAACCAATTGCCAGTGTCCGCTCAATATGTGGTTTCATGGCCTCGCTTAGGAGGCTTTCAGCCGAAGCCTTCCTGTCTTTAGAGTCGTATGTAATCAGGCGGCGCTTCTGATCAGCCGTAGGGTTGTGCTTGATGATCAAATCCACAAGAGCCTCGGTTTTCGCTATGTCGCCTTGGGCGGCCCGAATGGATCGCTCAACGTCGATTGGCGAAATCTTGTGCGTTCTTAACGGAATCAGTGGTTCTGCAATGTGGGCAACACCTGCTTCTACCGGAATACCGGTAGATTTGGGCATTTAGTAAATTTGGTGATCCCAGATTCTCGCGATGCCTGCTTTTGGACTAGGCGGTGAATCCCTATTGGTTGCATGGTGCCCAGGACAGGACTCGAACCTGCAAGCCTTGCGGCAACGGCTTCTAAGACCGTCGTGTCTGCCAATTCCACCACCCGGGCGGCCGATGCCACCCAGTTTGCCGTCACCTTTTCCCGCGAGGCAAGCGGGGAATCGGCCCCGCGCTGACACTGGGCTAACGTCGTGGGAGTGTCGTGGACCAAACACGGGCTTGGCGGGGTGGAACAACTGCGATCCGACGCATTTGCTCAGGATGACGGATCTGGGTGGAAGGTGTTGGAATCCGAGGCTTAATACCGCTGCTCCTGCCGCGCCCGCACCGCCCGGACCCGGCGGCGGTGCCACCAGCCGTTGAGGGTCAGGAACAGGGGCACGAGCACGCTGTAGATGATGCCGGGCCACGCGGTCGACCACTCGAACACCGCGATCGTCACCGAGATCAAGCAGATGAGTACGTTGATCGCGAAATTCCAGAGTGGCGCCTCCGTGAGGATCACCTCGATCTCGCTGAGCCCAAGCTCGCGGCGCAGCCGCAGCGCATGGAAGTACAGCGCCATGTAGAGCGAATACAGCCCGCCCAGGCCGAGGCCGTAGATGACGTACAGGCGCTTGAGCTGGGCCCAGGTCTCGATGTGGGGCGCATTGACGCTGCCAAACGGCAGCAGCAGGCCGAAGAGGAACTTCAGGGGGTACACCGCAAAGAGCACCATGAGGAGGATCATCAGGGTCATCCACCGCGTGTAGGCGTCCTCCAGCCCGTAGCGGCGGAAGTAGTGATAGTGCGCGTTCCAGAACAGGACCAGCGTCAGGAAGCTCGCAATGAACGCCGGGAACCCGCGGATCACCTCCATGAAGCCGTCGAAGCCGCGCGGCACCTCGAGCGACACGACCAGCAGCGTGATCGCGAATGCGAACACGGCGTCGGCAAAGCCCTCCAGCCGGCTGACCTCGCGGCCCTGCCAGCGAAAACCCTCCTCCGGGGAACGTCCCGGCAACCGGGATCTCCAACCCTGACGGTCACGGGAGTGACTCATGGCCCGCGTTGATAACGCATATTAGGCCCGCGACCAGCGCAGATTTGCGGCCCGCCCGGGCTATTGCCCCTCAAGCGATCTCCTGACGTACCGATGTAGGAATGTGCCGCCAACCCGTCGGCGCCCACGTCGCCTGCGGGAGAAGCGCTCGTTGCCCCCCATGAACTTCACCCTTCGCACGCGGTTTCGGATCCTGATCGGCATGCTGTGCCTGATGGCCGGCGGCTTTGGCCTGACGGCCCTGATCTTGAACCGCTACACGCAGTCCAAGGTGAAGGATCTGGAAATCACCGCGCAGGCCATCCGGCAGCACATGGAGGGGGACATGAACCACGAGGCGCTGCGGGGCGACGTCTACGCCGGCATTGCCGCGGCCGCCGAGCCGGGCCGTCCGCGCGAGCAGTCCGTCATCCACGAAACCGAGCGCCATGCGCGCGAATTCCGGGAGCAGCTGGAGAAAAACCTCGCGCTGCCCCTCTCGCCCGAGCGGCTGACGGAGCTGAAGACCCTCGGCGCCCCGCTCGAGACCTACTGCAACCTCTGCGTGAGCGTCACGCGCCAGGCCTTCACCGATCCCGCCGCCGCGCGGGCCGCCGTGCCGCAGGTGGAGCAGGCGTACCAGGTGCTGGAGGACGCGCAGACGGCGGTCAGCGAGCACCTGCTGGCGGACAACGCAAAGGCGCGCGAGGAGACGGAGGGCTCGGGCCGGCTGTTCGTGCGCGTGCTGCTGAGCACCTTCGTTCCCGCCGGCGCCATCTACATTTTCTTCATCATGAAGCTCGAGTGGGTGACCGGCTGCCTGCAGTCGGTGCTGACCGAGCTGGACCGCGCCACGAAGGGCACGCTGGGCCGCGCGCGGGAGCTGGCGGACGTGAGCGAGACGCTCTCCGACGGCTCGTCCAAGCAGGCGGCCTCGCTGGAGACCAGCAGCGCGTCGCTCGAGGAGATGTCTGGCATGACCAAGCGCACGGCTGAGCACGCCGGCTCGGGCAAGCAGCTGGCCGACCGCACGCGCCGCGCGGCGGCGACCGGGCTCTCCGACATGCAGGCGATGCGGAAGGCGATGGAGGGCATCCACGAATCCAGCGCCCAAGTCACGAAGATCACCAAGACGATCGACGAGATCGCGTTCCAGACGAACATCCTCGCGCTCAACGCGGCCGTGGAGGCCGCGCGGGCGGGCGAGGCCGGGCTGGGCTTCGCGGTGGTGGCGGAGGAGGTGCGCAGCCTCGCGCAGCGCAGTGCCGCCGCGGCGAAGGAGACGGCGCAGCAGATCGAGGATGCGGCGGCCCGCAGCGACGAGGGCACGCGCCTCTGCGCGAAGGTCGCGGAGAGCCTCGAGGCCATGGCAAAGCTCACCAGCGAGCTCGACACGCTCATCGGCGAGATCGCGACCGCGGCGACGGAGCAGAGCGAGGGCATCGTGCAGGTGACGAGCGCCGTGACCGAGATCGACCATGTGACCCAGACCACGGCCGCGCACGCGACGGAGGTGACCGAGCTGGTGGGCCAGCTGCGGACGCAGGCGGCACAGCTCCAGGAACCCATTTCCCTGATCGTGTCCCTGCTGTATGCCCGTCCGCCGCGCGTGAGCCGGCTGGAAGAGCCGGAGCCTGAGGTGGCGGAAACGGCAAAGCCGGCGGCGAGCGCCTCGCCAATGCCGGACGACGCCCCGGTAAGCCACACCACCTTGCCCGTGAATTGAGCCATGCCGGCATCGTGCCGAGTGGGGTTTGCCGCGTCGAGTGCCGAGGTGAAGCGAGGCCTTCTCCCTGCGTTGCGGGTGAAAAGGTCGTTTATTTACCAGCAAAGGTGACAGCGGGCCATTGCCAGTTTTGGGGAAAGCTGCGAAAATGCGCCCAGATGAAGTCCCCCAAGTCACTTACCCCCCAGCAGGTCCAATTTTTCCACGAGGAAGGCTATCTCATCGCGCCGAAGGTTTTCGACCCGGCCGAGCTGGAGCCGCTGCGGCAGGCGCTCCACGCGGCGATCAACCTCAAGGCGCGCGAGCTGAAGGCCGCGGGCAAGCTCAAGAACCTGCACTCGCGGCTGGGCTTCGACCAGCAGCTGGCGGCGATTTTCCGCGATTCACCCGAGAACGGGAACGTGATCTCGCGCCATCTCGAGGGTCTGCGCGGCGGCGGTTTTCACGCGCCGGAGATGTTCGACGTCATTGCGCACAAGAAGCTCATCGCGTCCCTGACCGCATTGCTCGGCACGCCGGAAATCGTCGCGTCGTCGGTCTACCGCGTCCGCCCAAAGCTCCCGAACCTTGGCCGCGGCGTGGTGCCGTGGCACCAGGACAGCGGCTACTTTGCGGCGCACTGCGACCAGCACCTGATCGTCACGTGCTGGATCCCGTTGGTCGACGCGACGCCCGAGAACGGCTGCATGCAGATTCTCCCGCGCACGCATCGCGGCAAGGTCGTGACGCACCACACCGGTGGCAACGCGGGCTTCCTCGTGATCCGCGACGAAGACCTCCCGGGCGACCCACGCCAGGCCGTCTCCGCGCCGTGCCCGCGCGGTGGCGTGGTCTTCATGAGCAACCGCACGCCGCATTGCTCGACGCCCAATTACTCCGACCACATCCGCTGGAGCATCGACCTGCGCTTCCAGTCCGTGGATGCCCCCAGCAATGTCGGCCTCTGGCCCCGGACGCTTGATGACGACGGCAACGCCGACGCGGAATTCTACAAGAAGGGCACGGTCGCGTGCTATCCGCCCGAGGCCGACTTCCTGGTAAGCAGCGCCAAGACGCCGCACCTGGTGACGAATTACGGCGAATACGCCCGTCGCCGGGAGACCTACGACCGGACCAAGCCGAGCTTTCCCGCTGTGCGGCACTGGCCGGCGCTCGAGGCCGCGACCGCGGCCAAGGCGCCGAAGAGCAAGCGCAAGCTCGCGAAGGCCTGATCGAGGTGGGCGTCGGTTTCCATACCGACGCCTTCGCTCCGTCGACCCCATCCCGTCGCCGATGGGGAAATCGGCGACCACCTCAAGCGCGGGTCGCTTTTCCCGCCGCTGACCGCCACTCGCGCGGCGTCATGCCGTAAGCGCGGCGGAAGAGCGTGCTGAAATGCTGGGACGAGCTGAAGCCGTGCTGCTGCGCGGTCTTGGTTACATCGAAGCCCGGCTGGCGCAACGTGAGTCGCGCGGCGCCGAGGCGGAGCGACAAATGGTAGGCGGCGGGGCTGACGCCGACCTCGCGGCGAAACTGCGCGCAGAAATGCGGCACGCTGCGGGCCGTGGCCATCGCCGCCAGGTCGCGCAGCGGTAGGCGTCGGTCCAGCTGCTGTTCCATGAACGTCACGGCGCGCTGCACGGCGTAGGAATAGGGCAGGGCGGTGGGCGCGGGCGTCCGGCGCTCGCCGGCCTCGAGTCGTTGCGTTACGAGCGTGATGAACAGCTCGAGATAGGCCGTGACCGCCGCGCGGCGTTGCGGGTGGTGCGCCACGACTTGCGCCACGAGTCCGCGCAGCACCGGCTCGACCTCCGGGCAGCCGGTGAGGGCGCGCACGTGCTGGTGGCGCAAGTTGGCCGCCAACCGCCGCGCCGCTGGTCCGAGTCGATCCAGTTTCAAGCCCACCCAGAGGTGGTGGTTCTCGGGATTGGGCACCGGCCCGGTGCCATGTTTTTCGCCGGGGTAGGCGATGTAGAGGTCCCCCATGCCCATCGTCGTGATCTCCCCCGCCGCCTTCCACGTCGCCTGGCCGCGCGCGAGGTAGAGAAACTCAAATGCCGGGTGCGAATGCGGCTTGCGGTGATGTCCCCGGCAGCACAACGCCTCGCCGCAGTGCGTCAGTGCCGGCAGCTCGTCCACCGGGCTGTCGTAGAGGAAACCGCTGATGATCTGGGGATCGCGGAGGACCTTCATGGGCGTGACCTTGGGTGCACGTTCTTAAAGCAGGCATAATATCCTATACGTTTCCACCGAAAAATCTGAACGCCATTTGCTGGCGGACGGGCTACCATGTATCTTCCCTCGCTCGTCCGCCTCAAGCCACCGCCTGTCCGCGGGCCAGCCCAATTTTCTTCCATGAACGCCACCCAGACCGCTCCCTACCGCCTCACCCCCGCGCAGCGGATGACCCTCGTGTTCCAGATCGTCCTGGGCCGTCTCGGCACCCCGGCAGACATCGCGGTGCCGGTCCGCTTCCCGTC
>Ga0118677_10004989_pt1 | contig 23662 bp, 26 predicted proteins | sample AliMusrvi5mmetaG_FD_86154 | JGI IMG/M metagenome (GOLD analysis project Ga0118677, IMG submission 86154)
GCCTTACCAACGGTCCCCGTTACGACAACCACGAGATTATTGCGAAATCCAACGCCCCCGATTTCCCGTGATTAGCGCGGAGCGTTACACCATGCCGTCGAACTCACGCCATTTGCCACAGAATTCCGTTACCCGGGAGATGCGTTTGAACCATCTGTCGAGGAAGCTGACCATGCACTCGCGCTCGCCGAGGACATCACCTCCTGGATTATCGGCGAGTTCTCTAGCATGTGAAAGCCGAGCGCGAAGCCCCTCCGTTTCCTCTGTGTCCTCCTGTTCAAATCTGAATAAAAGAGGTTTGAACAGGAGCACACGGAGGTAGGTCAAAGCGAGGACTTGAAAGTCGTCCCTTTGTCTATACACATTTTTCAATCAGATAAATAGGTGCGTAAGATTGAAGCGCGAAGCCCCTCTTCCCATTCAAAATTCATAATCCAAGGTTTTAAAGTCGCTTGCCTGGAAGAAATCGGCTTCCGCAATGGCTGGATGGATGCCGGGCAGCTCCAATCCGCCATCGCCGCCCTGGCAAAAACGCCCTACGCTGAGTATCTCAGAACCTTGGCATAAGTTTCCTCGCCTGATCTTCATTTCAGCTTTCAGCGTTTCAGCTTTTCTTCCTTTCCCCTACGCGGATTACCTGCGGACGCTGGGGTGAATGAGTCGGGAGTCGGGAGTCGGAAACTTCGGACTTTCATAACTGACCTCTATCTTGTAAAAAAACCGTGCCATGTTACAATCCCTTCAGCCATGAATGCGACTTTGAATTTGGATTTGGATCCCGAGATACTGCGCGAGGCTGAGATGGAAGCCCATAGCAGGAATACCACGTTGGCCAGTATCATTGCCTGGCAACTTGGTATCATGGCGCTAAATTGGAAAGAGAGCCAATCCGGCAAAACTCCGCTGACGGACTTCCTGAGGGGGTCGGTGCGCCTTCCGGCAAATTTCGATCTGCAAGCCGCTTTGGAAAACGAACTTTCAAGCGAATATGCCTGACCCCGTCTTTTTAGACACCAACGTAGTTCTAGACCATCTGGCCGACAGGCAACCGTTTGCCGAAAACTCGCACCGTATTTTCTCCCTTGGCGAAATGCACCAACTGGAAATCCACGTATCCGCCCTCACTTTTTGTAATCTGCATTATATCCTAAGGAAACTGGAAGGCAACGAACGTACCTTACAGTTGCTGGTGGCCTTAAATCAGCTCGTCCATATTTCCCCTGTTGGACAGAAACAAATATCTACCGCTTTGGACTCTGGTTTCAAAGACTTCAAGGACGCAGTTCAGGTGTTTTCAGGCTTCCTACTTCTTCATCCCTTATTGTCCCATCATGAAATATCGTATTCGGCTTATTGAGACGGATGAAGGCTGGTCGGTTTCGTGTCTGGATCTGCTCGGATGCCACTCCCAGGGCTCCACCCGTGCCGATGCGATCGAGGCCATCCGCGCAGCTATCGCCGATTGGCTCGATGTCGAGGCGGAGGAGGCCGGTATCAAAAGTGCCGAAACCATGGAAATCGCCGTCTGATGCCAAAACTCCCGGGCGTGAGTCAAAAAGATGCCGTCCGGGTTCTCCAAAAACTCGGTTTCAAAATCGCCCGTGAATCCTCTCACGTCGTCATGACCAATGGCAATATTCGCCTGACGATCCCGCGTCACAACCCGATTAACTCCCTCACCATGGGAGCCATTGCCAAAGACGCAGGTCAGACACCAGAGCAATTCCGAAACTTGCTCTGAGAGCCATCGACGAAGGTCAGCGTTCCATGTTCAATGTTCGCATTTCATCTTTCTTCCCAATAACTTCTAACGCATAACCATCTGCATCTTGCGCCTTCGTTTAAGATTTCATGCTTACCATTTAGTGCGTTCTCTTCCTCTTCTCTTGTGTTTTGCCGACTTGCGTCTTCTCTACCGACCACTCTTCCGCCTCATCTCCCTCAAGCTCACCAAGCCCGTCGCCGGGAAATGTTGAAATGCGAGCAGCAACCGCCGGGTGGGCGGATAGAGTTGGAAATAAGTCGCCGCATGACTCATCTGAAAAATCGTGAAATTCTTCAAATTTTGGCATTGATAATCAACGGATTACAGCGACTTACTCAGGAGGTCTGACTCCAACTCATGATCACATTCCCGGAAATTCACAGGATTACGTTAGACTCTTCTGTCATGGGCGGAAAACCCTGCATTCGCGGCACTCGCGTCACCGTCGGAACCATCACCGGCCTGTTGGCTTCAGGTGCCGAGATCCCCGAGATCCTAGCACTCTACCCCTATCTAGCCATCGAGGACATCAGAGCCGCGCTTTCCTATGCCGCATGGCGTTCTGAGGAACGTGAGATTCCGTTGCAGGCCGTCTGATGCATGAGATTTGTGATCGACATGAACCTCAGCCCAGCTTGGGTCGCTACCTTCGCAAGTGCCGGAATCGAGGCTTCTCACTGGAGTACCATCGGCCCTGTCAACGCGGCAGATACTGAAATCATGGCCTGGGCCTGCCGCAACGATTGCACCGTTTTTACCCATGACCTAGACTTTGGAACCCTTCTTCGTCTCACTTCTGCACTCAAACCCAGTGTCGTGCAAATCCGCGCTGAAGATGTCCGACCGGCAACCATGGGAACATTAGTCTGTGCCGCCGTTCTTCAAACCAAGGACGACCTGCAACGCGGTGCCCTCCTTACCATCGATCCGAGGAAAAATCGCATCGCACTGCTTCCGCTTCAGCACGGCGGATCTCCTAGGTAATGTTGTTTTTTGATTTTGAATGAAAATCAAGAGTAGCCCCTGCTCAGCACAAAGCTCCTCTTCCAATCCAAAATCCAAAATCCAAAATCCAAAATCCAAAATCCAAAATCTCCCCTCGCCTTCGGCCATGCCAAGTTGGGCTGCGCCGGTTTTCCCCGAGTTCGCTATCGCTCACAGCGCGTTCGAAATTCAACATCTCTTCAACATCCGTCTTATCCGTCTTATCAGCGGTTCATATTGTTCGTTCTTCGGATCAGTAAATCTTAATAGAAGAGGTTTGAACAGGAGCACACGGAGGTAGGTCAAAGCGAGGACTTGAAAGTCGTTCCTTTGTCTTCACTGATCTGATTTTTGGGTTCCTAAGTCATTCCTATTCGGTGCATTCTGTGCATTCCGTGGTTAAAATTTCTTCTCACCACGGAGTTCACGGAGTTCACGGAGTTCACGGAGTTCACGGAGTTCACGGAGTTCACGGAGTTCACGGAGTTCACGGAGTTCACGGAGTTCACGGAGTGGGGTCAAAGTGAGGACTTGAAAGTTGTCCCTTTGACTTCACTGATTTGATTTCAGCTTAGATAACTTGGTGAAAGCTGAGCGCAAAACATCTCTTCCAATTCAAAATCCAAAATTCAAAATTTCTTCATCTCATCTATCTCGGCAACCACGAGTGTGGTTATTGGTAAGAATTGCCAAACACGTGGGAAGGAGTCATCAAGCATGAAACCGACGCATTCGAGGACAGCATTCTCAGTAATTCTGCTACTTGGACTGGTCAACGCATGCAGCTTAGCCAGTGACCTGAAGTTCTACGTCTCGCCGACCGGCGACGACGCTTGGAATGGGCAAGCTGCAGTGAAAGCCGACGTCGACGGTCCCTACCATACATTGGAGCACGCTCGTGATGAGATCCGCAAGCTCAAGGCAACGGGGATGCTGGCCGGGCAGGGCGTTACTATTGAGATTCAGCCTGGCGTCTACGAGTTCAGCAAAGTTCTTGAATTGACCGAAGTGGATTCAGGTACGGAGGCAGGTCCCATCGTGTGGTGTGCCAAGGCGGGGAGCGAGGTTCGCTTCGTAGGCGGCAAGGTGGTCACCGGTTGGGCACCAGTGACAGATCCGGCTGTCCTCGACCGCGTCGATCCCACCGCGCGCACCGAGGTGTGGGTTGCCGATCTCAAACCAATGGGCATCGCTGACTACGGCCAGCCGTCAGGCGGCTGGGTTTCACCCTCTGGTAGCAATACCGAGTTGTTCTTTGCAGACCAGCCGATGACGATCGCCCGCTGGCCAAACAAGGGCTTTGTGCATGTCGCCAACGTCACCGACGAGCAGCCTGTGGACGTCCGCGGCACCAAGGGCTCCAAGGTCGCCAAGATTTTCTATGACGAAAAGGAGACCGGTGATCGCCTAGGGCGTTGGGCGCAAGAGAAAGACCTGTGGCTGCATGGCTGGTGGTTCTGGGACTGGGCTGAAGAGCGCCAGCAAGTCCAGAGCATCGACACCACCAAGCACCTGATTACCCTGAGAGAGCCGCCGACGCACCCCTTCGGCTACCGCAAGGGGCAGTGGTTCTATGTCTTCAACGCGCTTAGCGAGATCGATGAACCCAGCGAGTACTACATCGACCGGCAGGCGGGTCTGCTGTACTTTTGGCCTCCTTCGCCCATCGGCGAGTCGCAGGCTTGCGTCTCCGTCACGCCGACGATCCTGACTATGAAGAACGTTCAAAACGTCACTTGGCATGGAATCACTTTCGAGACTACGCGCAGTGCCCCAGTCACCATCAGCGGTGGCAGCAACAACTGCCTCGCCGCTTGCGTGATTCGCAACTGCGGCGGCAACGCTGTCTCGGTGTCAGGAACAAATATCGGCATCGAGGGCTGCGACATCTATGGCTGCGGCGATGGCGGCGTTGTCATGGATGGGGGAGACCGCGCAACCCTTACTCCTGGCAACAACTACGTCGACAATTGCCACGTCCACCAGTTCGCGCGCTGGAACAGGATTCTGAAGCCGGGTGTGAAAGTGAGCGGCTGTGGCAATCGTGTCACCCACAACCTGATTGACAACGCTCCGCACATGGCGATTCAATTCGGCGGTAATGACCACGTCTTTGAGTACAACGAGATCCACAGCGTTGTTTATGAGTCAAATGACGCTGGTGTTATATATGCCGGCCGAGATTGGACGATGCGCGGTCACCAAATTCGCTACAACTACATCCACCACATCTACGGTCTCGGCGGCCGCGGTTGCGTCGGCGTCTATCTCGATGACATGTTCTCCTCGGCCAATATCTACGGTAATTTGTTCTACAAGGTTCCGCGAGCAACGTTCATCGGCGGCGGACGCGACACGACCATTGCCAACAACGTCTTCGTAGACTGCAACCCGGCAATTCATGTCGATGCTCGTGGGTTGGGCTGGGCCTCGGGCTCGTATGACACCCAAGTCGCCCAATTCAAGGCGATGCCCTACCAGAGTGAGCTTTGGAAGGGGCGCTACTTGGGTCTCATCGAGACTCTCGATCAGGATCCGATGGCCCCGTGCGGCAACGTCATCATGCGGAACATCTGCTTCGGTGGTAAATGGGACGAGATCGAGGCGAAGGCCCAGCCCGGCGTAAATCTTGCCGACAACCTCATCGGAGAAGACCCGCAGTTCGTGGATGCAGCCAATGGCAACTTCCAGCTCAAGGACAACTCACCAGCTTTCAAGTTTGGATTCGAGCGCATCCCGCTCGAAAAGATAGGCCTCTACCAAGACCCCAAGCGCGCCTCATGGCCGGTAACCAGCGAGATTAGGCCGCCAGACGTGCCAGAGCCCAAGCCCGCTGCATCCATCGTCGATCCGTCGAAAGAATAGGCCAGGGACCAAAGACCCTCGTCCTTGGTCCATAGTTGTTGGTGCTTTGTTCGAGTACTGAAAAACTTTCCAATCCCGGACCAAGGACAAGGACCATTCACAATTCACAAATCACAACTCTTCATGCACACCCCCGTACTAGTGATCGCGCCGCCGTCGCGTTTCGTATCCGTCAATTGGCGTGAACTCTGGCGCTATCGGGATTTATTTCTCGTCTTTGCCTGGCGCGACATCTCAGTGCGTTACAAGCAAACGATCTTGGGCGTGCTGTGGGCAATCATCCAGCCTGTTATCACGATGGTGATTTTTACATTCATCTTCAATCGCATGGCCAAGATTGAGAGTGGCGATGGCACGCCCTACGCCATCTTCCTCTATGTGGGGCTTCTCCTCTGGCAATATTTCTCGGGCACGCTGACTAATGCGAGCAACTCGATGGTCATAAATGCTAGTATCATTCAAAAAGTGTACTTTCCGAGGCTGATCATCCCCGCATCGGCGGCTGTGACGGGCCTGATCGACTTGGCGGTCGCCAGTGTCGTATTGGTCGGCATGATGGTCTATTACGGGTACTACCCGCACCTGACCGGTGTGCTGATTCTGCCGCTTCTGCTTACCATCGCGGTCCTCACGTCACTCGGCATGGGGATGTTCCTGGCATCGGTCAACATCAAATACCGGGACGTGCGCTACGCGCTGCCGTTCGCCATTCAGATCATGATGTACGTCACTCCTGTCATCTATCCGGTCTGCCTGCTCGACAGTCACCCGCTCGCCAAGAACCTGATGCTCTGGCTCAACCCGATCTCCGGCGTCATCTCCAACGCCCGCGCCGGCATGCTCGGCTCCGCCCCTGTCGATTGGACAGTGATGGCCATCTCCGCCCTTACCAGCATCCTCTACTTCATCTTCGGCCTCTACTACTTCCGCGCGACGGAACGGTACTTCGCGGATATCGTTTAAGAGGCGTATTTGATATGGCCTATTTATGAATCTTTAAAATGCGCGAGTCGTAAGAAAATATCTCTAAATAGTTAGTTGTAAATGGTAAGAAGCAAATACTCTCTACTCTATCCACAATTTGCAATTAACAATTCACTACTTACAATTAGCAATTCGCACCTCAGAAATGTTCGCAAACAGTGTAAGGGATCTGGATGTCTAAAAAGATGCTTTTGAGATGAAGCAAGTGATCTTCGTTCTGTCAAAGGTGGTTTCCTAAGCAAGAACGGTATGCTTTGACCGACCAGATTCGGCGATCCTCACGTTCTGTGGGAGTCAATACCTCTGAAGCATGAGCGAAAAGACAATACCCCTTGCATTTTGTCAGCAAGCTCACGGACGCTGATGGCGAAACCGCGGAAACAATCCACTGGATAGAAACCTCGTTCGCCTGTGAATACATAGAACTGAGTGCAAAGGTGGATCTGATTGCGCGATACCAACACGTCAGCGGCATGCTGCACAAGATGCTGTCCAGCCCAGACGCTTGGTGCAAGGGTTTTGTGAAGACTAGATGGTGGATTGTGAATCGCAAGTTGTAAATCGTATATCGTAAGACACAACTCACAACTCACAACTCACAACTCACAACTCACAACTCACAACTCACAACTCACAACTCACAACTCACAACTCACTCACTCATGGCGATCATCGAAATCGAAGGCATCGGCAAACGATACAAACTCGGCGCCCACAAGGAACCCTACCTGTCCCTCCGTGACAGTATCGCCCGTAAGGCCCACAGTATCTCATCCGCCGTCTCCAGATTGACAAAGGACCAAGGACAAAGGACCAAGGACAAAGGACATTCGCCCCCCGAAGACTTCTGGGCGCTTCGCGATGTATCCTTCTCAGTAAACGCAGGTGAGGCCGTTGGCATCATCGGACGCAACGGAGCCGGGAAAAGCACGCTCTTAAAAATCCTCTCCCAGATCACGCCACCCACCGAGGGCAAGATCACCTGCCGCGGACGCATCGCCAGCTTGCTCGAGGTCGGCACCGGATTTCACCCAGAGCTCACCGGCCGAGAAAACATCTTCATGAACGGTGCCATCCTCGGCATGAGCCGCGCTGAGATTACCCGCAAGTTCGATGAAATCGTCGCTTTTGCCGAGCTCGATAAGTTCCTCGATACACCAGTCAAGCGATACTCGTCCGGCATGTACGTGCGTCTCGCTTTCGCCGTCGCGGCTCATCTCGAACCGGAGATACTGGTTGTCGATGAAGTGCTGGCAGTGGGCGACGCCGAGTTCCAGAGGAAGTGCCTCGGGAAGATGAACGAGGTTGCAAAAGGAGGGAGAACAGTGTTGTTTGTCAGCCACAACATGCAGGCAATTCGATTGCTCTGCTCGCGTTGCGTTCTCTTGCAGGACGGGGGCCTATTGGCAAGTGGCGGAACTGAGAGCGTAGCTAGTTATTATCTTACTGCCACGACGATATGCACAAGTGAAAAAAGCTGGCCTTTGGAGGAGGCCCCCGGTGACGACATGCTAAAGCTTCTCAACTTAAGAGTCGTATCACACGAAGGATTTACATCCAATGAATTTGAATCAGATAAAGATATATTTGTCGAGATGATCATAGATGTTCGAAGTCTTCATTCGGCCCTTCGCGTTGGATTCGAGTTGCTGTGGCGCGACGGCACGGTCGTGTTCACATCTTTTCATAATGATGCAAAAGAGTTTAATTGGCCGGTGCTCACCATAGGAATCAATTGTATATCCTGTAGAATCCCGAACGGCTTGTTGAATAATGGTAGATATTCAGTAGCACCAAGAATTGGAATTCACTGCGTGAGATGGATTGCTCATATACCGCCATCAATAGAATTCAGCATGAATGTAACCCACGGCGAGAATGAGTTCTGGATGGCCACCAACAGTCAACCTGGTCTCATACGACCAGTATTGAGTTGGAACATAATAGCGAAAGAATCAATACAATGAGATTAATCCACGTATTAAAGCAAAACCGATTAATAAGAGCAATTGCGCTCCCATGCTTAAGAAGCTACGCAAGGATACATGTAACGATTCCTTGGCTTTCGCCGTGGCGATTGATGCGCTACAGTCGTTTGATGTTCGAGAAGTACAATAAAAAGGCATTTATTGGGAAGATTCCACAGACTGGATGCCTGATGGAGTTAGAACCAAACAATTGGATCACAAACAGCTGGTATGTCCGCGCAGATTACGAAAGCAACATAATCAGAGGATTGTGTCGATTCCTGCGCCCAGGCATGGTATGTTTGGATATTGGTGCCAACGAAGGACTTTTTACTTTGCTCATGGGGAAACGAGTTGGCGTCAGGGGAGGTGTGTACTCTTTTGAACCAACCGCATCGACGTTTCAACGTCTGCAAACAAATATCAAATTGAATACCATGCATAATATTACAGCCGAGAATGTGGCGGTTATGGCCAAGGCAGGATCGGTTGAATTCCACATCGGGCCTCTGGAACTATGTGTCTACAATTCGATCGCTAAGGTGACACATCCGGGTGCTACAGGTGGAGAGTTCGTCCGAGTTAACGTTCCAGCTATAAGCATAGACGAATATTGCGTCGATCATAATATTAACCGCGTGGACTGCGTGAAAATTGATGTGGAAGGTGCGGAGTTTAGTGTTCTTAAAGGGATGCGTAATGTATTGGAAGCAAATAGGGAAATTGTGGTTCTAATCGAGTTCTGCCAGACGACGGCCGAATCCTGCGAATCAAGTCTTGAAGAAATGACCGAGTGGATAGCAGCATTGGGTTTTAGGCTATTCAGTATAAATGTAGATGGATGTTTGCGCCACATCAACGGTAGTGTTCCAAAAGGCGGTGAGATGCTCTGGGCTGAACGCTCGTCGCCTAGTATACCAAACTCACCCGGATTCTCCTAGCATCCTAACGTGGCAGTAAAGAAGTGACCAGAACAATGTTATCTTCCCTGGAGAAGTGAGAGCACATAGGAGTGCCCGTGCCTCAAAAGCATTTTGTCAATGTGTATACCGATTAATAGTTAGTGAATTTTTGATTTCTAGAAAATGAGTTATATATTTACTATTATATTAAGCGTAATCGCTTGGCGTATGCCACTATTCGGACTTGGGTTGTTCATGCTTCTACAGACACCTTTGCAAAATGTTGTAGGACCATATGTAATCGACTGGCTCGACTCGCTTGTTCTGATACTATCAATCTCCAAATTGCTGGCTATTTGTTTTCGACGACCGGGGCGTATGCAATTGAGTACAGTTGAAATTTTCGCGCTTGTGCTATCGATCGTGGTTTTTTCTAGGCATGCCGAGATCGCTCCTGTTATTGCACCAAGCGTAATTGTTACATGGCTTTCAAAGGCATTTTTGTGGGGGCCACTCCTAGTCGCGCTTAACAGACTTACCGAACGCGAGATGGATAATCTGCGCCTATGGATATATTTCGCCGGTATTATTGTTGGGATATGGGGCTTTCTCATCTATGTAACCGGAAATCCCTATTTTTTGAGAACAGGTATTTGGGGAAGGGCTTATGTTGATGATGTCACAAAGGTTTATGTTAACAATGATGCCGAAACTCTAGTCAAACATCGATTTATTGTTATGGGTCTCTTCACGGTAGTCCCGTCAGCTTACTGGTATACAATGAGGAGACTATTCGACCAAACAAAGCAGCATTGGATATTGAAGCTGTTAAATGCCTTCGGCATTGTATCTATTATAGTAAGTGTTGGGGTTAGTGTTACTCGAAGTTTGATTATGCAACTATCACTGGGTACATTTCTCATGCTTATATATCTTGCTCTAAGTCGCCAGTTGAGTCGTGGACTCCTATTTAGCTTAATTGCTTTGACATGCATTATTGGAGTTTGTATCTTCATGTTGGATTTCTCCGCTTTGATTGAGTATTCCAACGACAGGTTCTCAAACCTAGGTACAGATGAAAGTGCAATTATTCGAATTTCGAATACCGTAGCCGAGTGGACATACCTCAAGAAAAATGTTTGCATATTTGGTGTGGCAGGTCCAAACCCATCAGTTACATGCGGAGGTTCCGTTGACTCTGCGGTGTTTCTATATATTTGGGTCTGGTACGGGTTGCCGGGGGCACTGATCTTTACCACCTTGTTTATATCGGCGTTGTCTGGCCTAGTTAAAAGTTGGATGATGCAGCGTGTGACGCAGTCGCAGGATCTGCTCCGAATCATGCTGACAGCTTGGGCAATTTACTATGTCTATATCTGGATTGTTGGATACTCCCTTCATGCGCCTGAGATATTCTTTACGATGTTGTTTCTCTCTGAAATTGATCGCGTGAATGGCAAGTCCAAGGAACTTCCTAGTCCGTACCAACAACGATCTGCTGCGTGAAACACTCTACAATAAGGCCAGTACTGATTGTCTTGTCGGAAACGGACGGTCATCGGCAAAATTATGCTGCTGTTCTAGGACGATGGTTTGCTGACAGGGGCCATAAGGTTGTCGTGGCATGCGGGCCGACTGAGAAAGAGGCACTCGGTTCGCAGTCACCGGTTCTCGCTCACTTCATTGCTACTACAGGTCTTGCTGTCATCGATTTAGCAAGAGAGATTGTGCAAGATCCCGCGAGATTTCGAGCGACGCTTACCCAATTGGAAGTCAATCTCAATCCAACATGGACATTGCTCGCAAACGGAGATGAATGTTTAAGAGCCCTACAAGGTGAATGGCAGGTCGGTGCTAATGCCTGCCGAAGAGCAGCTATCTTGATCTATTTTCCTAATGAGTATCCGTTGGACTTGCGAGCGCTCTCCTATTTCAAAAGATTCCGCCCTTGGGCGCGCCATCTACTCGATCGGTATCGTAAGCGGCGAATCATTAAGAACGATTCAATGGCCCGCCTAGGCCTGGATCTGGTGCTAACGACGGATGAGAATGTGGCTTCGGCGTTAGATCACCCGAACGTCCGATTTCTTCCTGAGATCTACAAGGCGTGGGGGGCTGACATCTCGACGGAGACAGGGGAAACGGAGGAGGCGAGACTTAATTATGCAAGATTCCGAGCTCGAAATTCAGGTAAGGAAGTACTGCTGTATTATGGGGGGCGGTACAAGCGGCGCGGATACGACACACTGATGGCTTTGGCCTTGGAGAATCAGGAAACTGTATTTGTCAGCGTCGGGCGTAATGATCCGATGGAATCTTTCGAGGCAAGCGTGGGTTCTTCTCGGCAGCAACTGTTCGCACAGGGGCGGTTGTTTGAGTTGGACATTCCCTTCCTTCCAGAGAATGCCTTGGTTGACGATCTCTTTCGATCGGCTAAATATGTCATTTTGCCATATAGAGACTGGTACGGACTGAGTGGTAGTCTTTACCAGGCGGCCTCCTACGGTTGCCCTGTGATTGTGCCAGATATCGGGAGCATGGGAAGCACGGTACGCCGCTACGGCATCGGGCTGACATATCGACACCTGGATATGAAGAGCCTTCAGCGTAGATTTCTTGAGATTCGAAACGATTTTCAAATTTACAGGGATAATGTTCAACAGTTCTCGAGACGATTTGACTATAGTTCGGTTTCTTCATCGATGATTGATATTTTTTCTTGAGAAGAAAGAGAGTGTCACTATATGCACATTGCATTTATATCCTCGGATCGAGCAAAAGACGGTGGTTTTGATCGCGACACCGCCCTTATTGAAGCGTTGGAAGCATTGGGAGTAGAGGTTACAATCATAGTGCCTTGCCATCCATTCGCTTATGGATTTGAGCGAAGTCGGGCGTGGGTGTTTCGCCGCTTAGGCTATAACGTGTCAACGGCGTGCGATGCCTCTCGATTGCGATTGTTGGCTAACTCGATAGAAGAGGCGCTCCGTGTATCGAGTGCTGACGTGATCTTCTCCCGAAGTACGCACTTTACTGCTTGGTTGGATACTCATTTGCCTAAGGTAAACTATGTTGATGCCGTATTTGATTGTATCGTTGATTTTTACCCTTCTCACACTCATCTTGACTTTCTGAGTCGGTGGGCAGGCCATCGGGCTGAGAAGCGTGCTCTAGCTCATTCGTCGCTAACTCTGCTTAAGTCATTTTGGGCGGCGGCAAAGGCGATCAACTGCTATCGCATAGCAGGCCCGCAACTTGGCGTTGTTCAAGCTCCGGCCATTCTTCCATTCGAACCCTCTAGATCAGAGGTTCTGTCAGCGCGATCTGGAGGCAGAGAGGACCTGAAGTGTCTCATCATCGGAAACGACTGGCTGCGAAAAGGGGCGGATATCGCATTAGAGGCCGTGCGGCAGACTCGTATAATGGGCTTGGATGTTAGCTTGACCACACTTGGGATGGAAGCTCCTTCACATTTGACACTGGTGCCCTGGCTGAAGATATTGCCCCCTTTGCAAAAAGGGAATCCCGCTGAATTTTTCAAATTTTGTCAGATTTTTCTTGATGCGGACGTGCTCCTTCTTCCAGCTAGGGCGGATTTCTCTCCGAATGTCATTTCCGAAGCCTATGCATTTGGACTGCCAACCATTGGTTCTCCGGTGGGGGCTATTCCTGAGATGATCGAACATGGTCAGACAGGCTTCGTCACTAGGCGGGTTGATGATGCCGAAGAATATGCCAAATTCATTTGCCGCATCGCAACTGAACCGGGACTTCGCTCGCACATGGCTATTGAAAGTCGTAACAAGTACGAGGCTGAATTCGCCCTACCAGTTGTGGCTCGTAAGATAGTTTCGCATTTGGAATCAGTTATCTATCAAACAGCGGCATTTCATAAGAACGATTCACAGCCATCCCACAGGAAGACAATGAGGTGCCAAATCCCTTGATTTAGCAAGGGCTCAAGCTGTTTTTGGGCAGAAGGCGATTGCGACTTTTTCCAGATTAGCTGATATAATGTTGATATGGCGGGCCGATGCTGTCCCATGAGGTTATGTCTTGGTAGGGGAAAATCCCTGCAACCAGGCGTTATTTAGCGCTCCGATCACTTTAAAGTGCCCCGATACTGTCCCATAGGATTTTCACAAAGCCATCAGGTCCAGCCGCTCCCACAGCGCCGAACGCGTCACCGCAAAGAGGCGTGTGAAACTATGACCCCATGAGGAGTCTTGTTCCCATTCTCGGCACCCGCGGCCTGTGAACAACCCTCTGCTAGAGTCGGAACCAGCGCCCCGCCCCCCGGCCGACCGAAATTGGGCAGCCTCCACTCCGGCGAAGCACGCCACTCCGCTACGCTCCGTGGCGTGCTTCGCCTACGTTTCGTCCACCCAATTTCGGAACCTTTTGTCGCCGTCCTTCCAAAAAGTCATTGACTCTGCCCCTGTGCACTACTACATCTTCCCCGCCCCTAACCACCATAGCTTAGTTTAGCTACTCTATGGCCGAAGCCCGGGGACCACCTCACTTTACCTGCTTGAAGATAACCTCGATGTCCCAGCGACGCCGATAGAGATCACACACCGAGCTAGGAATCCACACGAAATTGTTGGTTAGGAACACCATCACGCGCCATTCTTCATCGACTTCTACCCAAGCCTCAACCCGCCTGACCTGCATGCCTTTGTGCTTGCCCTTGAGCACAATAATCTGGTCCTTGATGACAGTGAGAGCAGCGGATTTGAGTCGCAGCCAGTCACAGACATCGTTGAGACCTATGGCGTGGGAAAGCTGGGCGAAGAGCATCGCGGAGAAGTGACTTAACACGCTGAATGTTCTGGCCTTGCCCTCCACACCCGTTTCAAGGGCGTGCCGACTGATCATTCCGCGAGGAATGAGGTTGAGAATCTGCTTTAGAACTAATACGTTGCTGAGGGCTGGTGTTTTGTTGTTCATAACGTCCTACCGAGTGGCAGGATTTTCAATCTAACACCAGCCTATTTTTAGTCCCTGGTCATGCCATCCAGGGCGGTCGCCTGGCAGAGCGTCAGATGCTTATTTCAAAAGGATTTTTCAACTTTTTCTAGACTTTGGCCCTAAAATGACCAAGTTAGGCGGGTGATCAACCCCATTCATATCTGCTCGCCTCTCGATTCCGTCAATCAAAGCCTCGAAATCAGGCAGGCCACTACAGAATTCGAGATCGGCCAACTGCGTGCCGCCCTCAACGACGAGCACTACCTCAAAGCCGGACGACCCGCTGGAAACACCATCTGGCAAGGGATTTACCAGACCGGTTCGGACGACGGCTACCCGGTGCTTTGCGCCGTGCTTTGTTGGTCGGGAGCGGCTCTGAGGCTCAAGGATCGCGATGAATGGATCGACTGGGATCCGCTCACCAGAGGAAGCCGCCTGCCACTCGTCACCCAGCTCAGAAGATTTCTCGTCCTGGAATCCCGGCGCGAACCCAACCTCGCCACCCGCTGCATGGGGCTCGGCCTGCGCAAACTCCCCGACCACTTCGAGGAAAAATACGGATACCGTCCCCTCCTCGCCGAGAGCTTCAGCGATCCGCAGCTTCACGAAGGCACCATCTACAAAGCCAGTAACTGGACGCCTTTGGGCTTCAGCAAAGGCTTCAAACGCCATAAAATCGAATTCTATGTCGATGAGGAAAGCCCGAAAAAATACTGGGTCTATCCGCTCCATAAAAACCCCCAACAACTTCTTTCCAGCCCGTCGCCCCTCCCGGAAATATATCAAAAAGGAACCTGCGAGGGAGTTGCCGGAGCGCGCTGCGCCCTGGCCGTCAAGCACCTCCGCAGCCTGTCGGACGCCTTCTATAACATCCCGGACCACCGCAGCCCCTATTCCAGACGCTATGCCAAAATCGGCATGTTCGGCCTCATCGCCCATGGCTTGTTAGTCGGCGCGCCGACCGTCAAAGCGATCTGGAAACGCTGCGGCGCCCTGAGCCAGGGCCAGCGCAAGGCCATCGGCCTCAACGTGCGCAACGAGGGCGGCCGGTTGGTCATGCCCAGCTACGAAGCGATCAACGATTTCATCAACGGCGTGGATCCCCAGGCCCTCGCCGACGCGCTCAACCAATGGCTGGCCGTCCATCAGGACAAGCTCCCCAAAAGCCTCGCCCTAGACGGCAAGGACCTCGGCCACGCCCTCGGTGCCATCGTCACCTTATGCAAACATGAGGACGGACGGCCCGTCGCCATGGCCAGTTACAGCGGAGAAAAGGACGACTGCGAACTGCCCGTGGCGCAGGAACTCCTCAGGCAAAGCGGTGCCATGCTCGAAAACGCAACCATCACCTCCGACGCCCTGCACACCCAAAAAAAACGAATTGCATAATCTTTGAATTCGGCGGTGATAACTTTTCCGCCATCAAGAAGAACCAGGGAAACTACTACAAATACGCCGAGCAACTGCTCGACGGCCGCCCCGTGGATCTGGCGGGGGAACTCGAACGCGGCCATGGCAGATTCGAGATCCGGGACATTACCATCGCCCCCGTGGACACCGAGGTCAGCCCGTTTCCCCACATCGCCCAGATCGTCAAATGCACGCGCATCTACCGCTCGACGAAAGAAGGAGCCGAGCCCGAAATGTCGGTCCGTCTGTTTGGCACCTCCCATGAATACGGCAGCAAAACAGCCGCCCAAATCAGCACAATGGCCCGTGATCACTGGAGTGTGGAAAACCTCAACCATTGGAAACGGGACGCCACCTACTGGCGGGAGGACCGGGGGCCGAAAAGAAACCCGAAGGGAGCCAAAAACCTGGCATTGTTGAGGAACGCCCTGCTCGCCGTGATCCCCTTCGAAGAGTTTGATTCCCTCAACGACGCCTTCGATTACTACCGCGATCATCGCGATAAATCGTTGAAACTCATCAAAACCGCCCCCCCTTGCCAAGACTAGCCCAGCCAAGCCAACGCCTTGCCCCTCCGTGCCATCCTGTGGGATGGCTGTGAGAACGCTTATGACAGATAATATGAAAGGCTGCAGTTCGATGACGCCAATAGTCCCGGTTCTTTTAATTTTCTTCCGACGACGCTGTGTGTTGGAAGTATTATGTCGTATCCGCGCTTACGCTCCAGATCAGTTGTTTCTCGTTGCGGATGGCGGGCGTAATCCAGTGGAACACGCTCAATGCCTAGAGGTCCGCCGCTTGGTAGAAGCGGCGATTGACTGGCCATGCCAGGTGGAGCGCCTCTACTCGGACACCAATCTTGGTTGTCGCGGGAACATCCCGCGTGGTATTAGTTGGGTATTTTCGCATGTAGATCGAGCGATTATCTTAGAAGATGATACCGTGCCCAATGCAGACTTCTTTGCTTTTTGCTCCGAGATGTTGCAATACTACGCAGACGATCACCGTGTGATGACAATAAGCGGCGCAAACTTCTGCACTGTTCATTCGGAATCTAGCGACTTTAGTTATGTATTCTCTGGCTATTCCGAGACAACGGGCTACGCAACTTGGGCGCGTGCATGGCATCTCTATGATCCTGAAATGCGCTTATGGCCGGTCGCGAAGGGAATTGGACTACTTGAGTCGAGTTTTCTAGCCCCTCTGGAGCGGATATATTGGCATAAGATTTTTGAGGAAGTTTGGGATCGGACCTGCACCTGCGACCCATATGACTACCAATGGTTGTTTGCCAGTTGGGTTAACAATGGATTAAGTATAGTTCCTCGGTCAAACCTGATAACTAACATTGGGTCCGGCGCGGAGGCAACCCATACACACGATGTAGCATGTAGACTATTGGACCGGCCAGTCCAGGGCCTCGACTGGCCTCTCAAACATCCACCGGTTGTCGTTCGGAGTGCTGTATTTGATGTGAACTATGGCCGATTCATGTTCTATGGTGAGCCTAAGACATTCTGGCATAGACTCCGTACCAGGATAGTCATTGCATTACCGAATCCAATACGCTCTTGCTTGCGGGCAGTGAGGTCAATGGTCAATGGTCAATGGTCAAGAATATCGAAAAACTGAGGCTACCTTAATTAGAGGCTCACTCCGAGTGAAAGCCTTGCTGGCCAAGGCTTGCCTATGGCCGCCGAGAGGCTGTATCCGCTGGGGGGGATTTCGCCGGACTGCTCCGATTAGTCGTGTATTCGGATTGGATCGTGGGCAAGCCATCGATCGCTATTACATCGAAAAGTTTTTGCGTGAGCGCAGGGCCCAAATATCTGGAATTGTATTGGAGATTGGGGACAACCACTACACAAAGTGTTACGGAGGATCACAAGTGATTCGAAGTGAGGTGCTGCACGCCATTGCCGGCAACCCCGCAGCAACCATGATTGGTGACCTGCAGACCGGACAAGGGGTTCCCACTGAGGCTTTCGATTGCATTATTCTGACACAGACCCTGCAATTCCTCTATGACATGCCAGCTGCAGTTCAAACCTGGTTTCGTTGTCTTCGGCCGGGGGGAGTAGTCTTGGCTACGGGCACGGGAATCAGCCAGATTAGCAGATATGATATGGATCGTTGGGGAGACTATTGGCGGTTTACCAGCCTATCCGCTTGCCGGATGTTTGAGACTGTATTCGGTCCAGGGACGGTACGAGTTAATATCTATGGGAATGTTCTATCTGCCACATGTCTACTGCAAGGAATCTCTGCTAACGAATTGACGCCTTCTGAACTCGACGTGGTAGATCCAGACTATCAACTAGTGATTACAATTGAGGCGGTCAAGCATCTGTGAGAATTCGGGGCATAGGGCGGCTAAAGACGGGATTTGCGCGAGTGCGGGGCTGCTTGATGCCGGGGCCTATGGTACTATTGTATCATCGTATTGCCCGCTTGCCAGAGGATCCTCATTTGTTATGCGTCACACCAGAGCATTTTGAGGAGCAACTTCTGGCCCTTATGCGGTTCTGCAAGGTGGTATCCCTTTCTCAAATGACGAAGGATCTAGCGAAAGGCAAGCGCCTTGGGCCAGTGGTCGCGCTAACCTTCGATGACGGATATGCCGACAATGCCGAGGTCGCCATGCCCTTGTTAAAGAAGTATGGCATACCTTCTACATTTTATCTTGCTAGCGGATTTGTCGGAACCACTAGGGAATATCTGCAGGATGATCTTGAGCGACTGCTATTGCTGGCAGCCTTCTGCCCTGATCCATTACGCATCACGGTTGGACGAGAGTCGTTTGCTTGGTCCATGCAACGATCAGATTATGAGACTCGTGCTGCCGCACCGATTGCCGGTTGGAATATGTTGTCCGCCTCAGACCCGACACCGCTCCATCGGGCGCACCGCGAAATCCATAATCTATTGCGGGCGGTTAATCCGGTTGAGCGCGAAGAGGTTTTGACGCAACTGCGCCAACTTTGTGGTGATCCCGGCCAGGCAAGGATCACACACAGCGCGATGACGTGGGAGCAGGCCCGGCAGATGGCGTCCTGTGACCTCATCGAAATAGGAGCACATACAGTGAATCACGCTTTTTTGTCTGCATTGACACAGCGTGAGCAACGCGAGGAGATCTTGGATTCCAAGCGAACTTTGGAGGAGAAGATTGGTCTGACTGTAAGTAGCTTTGCCTATCCCTATGGGACCCGGCAGTCTTACAATAATGAGACCATTCAAATTCTAAATAAACTAGGGTTCCTTAATGCCTGCTCAAATTTCAGAGCACGGATCGGTCCAAAGACGGACTCCTTTCAGATCCCGCGGTTCGTCGTGAGGGATTGGGATGCGCATGAGTTTATCCGGATGATTTGCAGCGCTCGAATGTAATTTCGCCGATGAATATTCTTCATGTCAATCAACAGATCGGACCAGGCGGAGCTTCCGGCATTTGCTCGACTTTGCATCGAACACTTCATGCAAATGGCCATGAATCACACATCCTGACGGGACGTAAACTAAGAGAGGAGCCTGGTGGGCAGTTGATCAATCATGATCGCTACCGATCGACCTGGGGGAGGTTCTGGATGCGCCTGGCTCGAGTCATCAATCGATATTCCGGTCGCATCCGAGGGGCTCAGCGAATATCCGAGAGATGGATTCCTTACTTGGCGGCACCGATGCGCTGGTGGGCATGGTGGGGCGGGCATGAGGATTTTTATTTCCCAGGAACCGGTCATCTTATAGATCAGGCCCCATTCCATCCTGACGTGCTGCACTTACACAACCTCCACGGCGACTACTTCGATCTGCGTGAATTGCCGGGACTTAGCCATGCCGTGCCCACCATCATCACGTTGCACGATGCATGGATGTTAGCTGGGCATTGTTCGCATTCATTCGCTTGTGAGCGATGGAAGACAGGCTGCGGTGTCTGTCCTGATTTGGACATTTCCCCTGCCATCCGTCGTGACGCTAGCGCATTCAATTGGCAACGCAAGAAGGCCATCTATCGGCACAGTCAGCTTTCGGTAGTTTGCCCATCTCAATGGCTGGCGGACAAAGTGAGGCAGTCGATCCTGATGGAGGGAGTGCAGCACTTGGAAGTCATCAACAATGGAGTGAACACGTCGGTGTTCAAGCCCGGTGACAAGGCAGCCGCACGCGAGATCCTCGGCTGGCCTCAGGATGCGTTCGTAGTCTTGTTTGCTGCTAGTGGCATTAAAAACAATATTTGGAAGGATTACGTTACTATGAGAAAGGCGATTCGCCTGGCAGGTGAGAGAGTCTGTGGCCGGTCAATGCGTTTTTTCGCGGTGGGGGAAGCCGCTTCGGACGAACAGGTTGGCTCTGTGAAGATTGAATTCCTCCCTTATCGCGATGCTCTAGCCGAGTGTTATCAGGCAGCTGATGTCTATCTCCATGCAGCCAAGGCAGAAGCTTGGGGATTGGTAATTACCGAGGCCCTAGCCTGCGGCACGCCAGCGGTAGCCACTGCAGTTGGCGGAATCCCGGAACAGATCGTTGAGGGGGAGACCGGCTTTCTTGTGCCCCCAGGAGATGCTCTGGCCATGGCGGAATGTTTAATCCGACTCGCGCAGTCTTCAGATCTGTTGCACCGGATGGGGGCTGCTGCCGCCAAGGATGCCGCAGAACGGTTCTCTTTGGAACGTATGGTTTCAGGATATGATAGACTCTATCAAAATATGATTGAATCAAGAAATTTGTACACATGAATACTGATGGCGATTACCCTCGGGTTTTGATTGTCAACGTCCATTTTTCTGAAAATTCAGGGAGTGGTACATTCCTAGGGCGGCTCTTTACGGGCTGGCCAGCGGCGAATCTGGCCACTATCGGAGGCGGTCCCGAGGCTCTGGACTTGCGTCGATGCGAACGGCACTATCAAATCGGTGAACTGCGGTTTCCTATACAGCAACTGTCCAATCTGTTGAAATCGGGGATACAATTGGGACCATATACACCGCCACGAGTGGCTACGATACCGCAACTGGCTGTCGCACCCGCGCCGAGACCTTCGATTGTCACCCGCATAGCTCGGATATTTTGGCGACGTTTACTTCGTCATACAGTATCTGGAGAGGTTCTTTACAAACAGGAGCCATCTCCACAGCTACTTACATGGGCTCGCGAGTTCAATGCGGACGTGATCTATGGCCATTGCTCTAGCCTGAGTGAGGTGATTCTCCTGAAGCGCCTGCAAAAATCCTTAGGTCTCCCGATGGTGCTGCATTTCATGGATGATTGGTCAGGAACGAAATATCGTAAGGGCTGGTTAGGTAAGCGCCTTCGCTCACGCTTTGAGGTAGGGTTTCGTGAGCTGCTGCAGGCTGCTGATTGCATCATTGCTATTTGCGGAGAGATGGCTGAGGCATATCAAAACCGCTACCAGCGATCAGTGCTATGGCTGCCTATGCCAGTAGAGCTTGATGTCTACAGAGATGCAAGCCGTAGTCAATGGTCTACAGGCCAAACATTTAGCATTCGGTATGGGGGTCGTGTGGGCTGGGCGGTTCGTGAGAGTCTGGCCGATCTAGCGACTGCAATTGAATCTCTACGGGTTGAGAGGGCTAATGTTGTCTTTAAGATTGCAACCTTCGATACAGAATCAGTGCCAGGTTCCTGTCTCATCGCGTCTGGAGTTTCACTAGAAGTTCCGGGCCCACTTGCCGAATTGCCTCGTTTGCAAGCCAACGCTGATGTTCTCGTCATCTGCTATGATTTTGATATAGAGTCTATCAATCAGGCGAAATACAGTATGCCAAGCAAACTTGCCGATTGTTTAGCGTCTGGAACACCCATATTGGTATATGCGCCGACAGGACTGCCCGCAGTTGAGTACGCACGACGAGAAGGCTGGGGCATCGTAGTTGATAAGCGGGACCCAGTTGCCCTCAAAGCCGCCTTGCAAGAGTTGATGGATTCTGAGATACTTCGTGAGAAATTAGGGAGGACTGCCAAACGATTAGCTGCTGAACTACACGACGGAAAGATTGCTTCTGAGAGACTCCGAATAATTTTTCAGGATGTAGTTATTAACCGTCGAATGCACTGATAGATCTTTGATATGTTTAGTAGCCCAAACTCAAATCTAGCATAATCAATAAGACACTATAAACAATGAAATTTCGGAATATAATAAATCAATTTGGCCATCAAATTGCCCGTGCTGTGGGTATTGATTATTTAAGATATAGTGCGTGCAATTTCTCCTGTCTCAGACGTGCTCAGTTTATGGATGATCTCAAAATTGAGAAAGTTTATGATGTCGGAGCCCATGACGGCGGCTACGGACGTCAACTGCGGATGCATGGATACAGGGGGGCTATAGTGTCATTTGAGCCGCTTGCAACTGCATTTGAGAAGTTGAGGAAATGTGCGAATTTGGATGGTAATTGGGAGATCAAGCGCACTGCACTGGGGCGAGAAAGTGGGGAAGCTGCTATAAACGTTTCAGAACATCTCACCAGCAGTTCGTTTCTCGGCATGTCAGAGGTCCACAAGCGAGCCAGTCCGGGGTCTTCTTATCAGGGCGTTGAGATTGTTAGTGTCGCTCGACTCGATTCATTAGCAACCCCTAGCGAGATTATTGACTCTCCTTCATGGTTTAAAGTTGATGTCCAAGGATTTGAAAAGCAGGTTCTCGATGGGTCCGGTTTACTATTGCGCGAGTTTGCTGCCATAGAATTGGAACTCTCAATGGTAGAAGTGTATGAAGATGGGCCACTGATTGAAGACGTAATTGCGTATTTGCGCAGTTTTGGATTTTCTCCCTGTTCATTCGAAAATGTGCTGGTTGAATCGACTACTGCTAGAGTCTTACAAGTGGACTGTATCTTTCTGCGTAATAGATAGTACACCTCTGTTCTCCCCAGGGGTCTCACTTCAATCTAACTCAGATGGCCGCATTATTCTGGCGCACATCCGCAAAATCTGTAGGTGGTTGGGGTTCGGGTAGGTTGCGTAGCTGGCCTCTGTCCGAAAAATCATCTTATCATTATGAATCACGCCTTGAGACTCTGAATTTCGAATATATATCTATTATTGCTTGATAACTATTTGTATTCAAGCTTGCCTGCAGGTGGGTCATGATTCATTTGCTAGCAAAATCATATCACCTGCTTCGGATGAGTGTTCATTCAGAAATCCATACCTTCAACTCCCTGATCCAGATACAGACTTTCGAGAATATCTCGATGAAATCAAATCCCTAGCAATTTCCTTCCCTGAGATTAACACCTCCATAGACTCAGATTTGGAGAATCATGCCAAGTAAAAGAAGGCACTCCGACTTGCTGACCAGAAATTTATCGAAAATCAGACACCCAATCATCCGGGGCTTGCATTTTCCGAAAGCGAGATTATTCCTGCGGATCTATCCTTGCAAGCCGGGCGGCCGAGAATGCAACCTCTTCTTCTCCTGAAACATATAAGTGCTTGCCTAAAGACACGGAAGAGCCACGAACACGCGGATGGAATTTCAGATGCTAGATGGATCTTGCGAATGACTTTTGAGCAAATCGCCAGATATTCCCACAAAGTGCTTGTTTAACCAGAGCAAGCTGCCGAAAGATGTGTGATCCAACCCTCAAGAAGGGGGCGTTCAGAATTCCGTTAATCTGCTAGAAGCCCGCAGGGCTGGCTAACGGGGAGACACTTAGTTCTTTGCGTGCTTGTTGGCATGGATTTTTCTTCAGGCGGCGGCGAAGAAAGCCGCCGCCCGCCCTGGCAGCCCGTCTCCGGCGCTGAGGAGCGGAGCGACGAGGCGCCGGAGACGGGCTGCGCGACACGGG
>Ga0118677_10004990_pt1 | contig 23660 bp, 28 predicted proteins | sample AliMusrvi5mmetaG_FD_86154 | JGI IMG/M metagenome (GOLD analysis project Ga0118677, IMG submission 86154)
TCCGGGTCCAGCGCAGCGTGCAGAGCAGGCTCGCAACATACGCGGCCAGCACGAGGCAGCCGAGCGCGTGGCTGCCCGCCCACATTCCCAGATACTCGGAAAATCCGCCGAGCGTCGCACCGATCAGGTTCGCGCCGAACAAGGCGGACGGATTGTCCGAAGCGCGCAAGGTCGTGGAAAAGATCAGTCCCGCAAAAAAGACGGGCAGCGGGACGGCCACCAGGGTCCACGCCACGCGCAGACCCAGCGGCAGGGCGAGGATCAGCTCGCGCGGCACCACGAACAGCGCCAGCAGTGCCACGAACAGCGGAACCACCAACAGTGTAATTAGTAAACTCTGTCCATCCAGCATGGGAAGACATTGTGTCAAGGGGTGAAAATGTGGGGGTTGCATTAATCAATCCCAAGAATGGACCTACTAAAGTAGTAGTAGTTTCCAAAAGTGCTGTAAGCATTAAAATCTTACCGATTTGATTCACTTGGTTTTCAAACTCTTCAGCCCATTTGAAATTACCATCTTTATCATGACACACCATACTGTAACGACCAGTCATACCGATGTTTTGATTTGAAGTAACATTGGACTGCATAGTGGCTAACGCATGGTCGCCATTTCCTGTAAATTCTTTCATTTTTATTCCTCTAAGTCAAAAGTGATGATGGGTTTGCAAATACAGCGACAATTAGGTAAATCTGCGGGTAATCCCCGTACTTCGTTTCCATACATCATACCAATATACGGAGGATCGTCAAATGAATATTCATTACCAGACATCTTAACATGGAGAGGTCGTGGTTCTTTTCCCCCTCCTGAATGAATCCAAATAAATTTCTTAACCCCCAAAGCTTTAAGTTTGGCAGTATTAATTGATTGGTAAGCCTTACGAGTTTGATCGAGGGCTACATTCTTGGCATGACGGACATTCCCATGATATTTCTTTGTGAGAAAAGGCACAAGGTCTTGTAAGCCATTTCCAGTAGTAATACTTCTCATGACTGCCCCTTGTACCTCTGCCAAATATTTTTGAGGGATCAATTTAATCAGATTGGCAGCTTCTTGGGTGCTGGCTTTGATCACATCTTGAATAGCTGCATCACTAAAGGAAGTATTGATGGTGAAATCTTTACTTGCCTCTTTCAAAGACATTCCTAACGTAACTGATGAGTTACGCATGGTTCTCTCAATCATGCGATCTACAGCCCGTTTTGCTAGTTTGTTAAACCGAATTGACCATTTGTCTAATAAATAGGCAAGGATAATCCTAGATTGACTGGAGATAGAAGCGTCCATTGCAGAACCAAAATTAGTTTCTTTAAAGGTACGCTCTAGCTCTCGCTTTACGTCACGATACATTAAACCCACCAAATCAACGATAGGTTTGGCAAAATCCGCCGAAATACCCGCATTGGGTCTAAGAGCCCCAGCAGTTAATTTATTTTTTGAATCGGTCATAATCCAATTGCTCAGATTGGCTTAGTGATTTTCCCTCTTTGATTTTGCTTTGAATGTAAGCAAATCGTTTGGTTTCCTTGTGATCAAGGTGATCCATGACATCAGTTACTTTATTTGATGGAGATTCAGTTGATGCACTTTCAGACGGTTCTGGTTTTTTTTCATCAGGTTCATCTTCAGGTTCATCACCTTCATCAGGATCTTCAAAGTTATCGGGGTCTTCATCAAGAATACCCAATTCATTGTAGCCACTTTGTTTATCAGTAGCAATCCGTTGCCGTTCATCTTCACTGGACAATGCACCAACCCCAATGAGAGCCACAGCTGTTTGAGCTTTAGTAAGATTGGTTTGAGCCAATTCTTCAGCAGTTGGTGTGTCAAGAGGCAACCAATTCAATGTAGTTTGCACATCCAGTTTTTGTTTAAGTTGGGGTTCAACATATGATTTCATTACCAAAGCATGATGACGTTCAGCTAATGGAGTGAGATCATGGGTTTGGATAGACTCTAATAATTCATGGTAACTTGCTTCCTCATAATCCCCTGAAGCATTGAAACCTTTAGGGGAAGTTCCAATCAATTTAGTGGCAGGCACACCAGCAATAGCGGCAACAAGCTGGTACTGAGTCATGATAAGTGCATCAAAATCTGCGAGTGAAGTATCGAACTGTTGAAACTCATCCCCCTCTTTATCACCTAGCTTGACACCAAAGTTATCTCGATATTGCGCCCATTGTTGCAAGCGTTCAATAGCGGCATTGGTATTAGCCATGACTGCTTCCATATCTGTAAGCCAAACAGTAGTCCGTTTAGACATAGCTAATTGTGGTGCTTCATTGGAAGTACGTTCAGCAGCGTATACACGCTCCATGATTTGTTGTGTTAGTGGCACTCCACCATATAGGTAAGTAGGCTTGAGCACGTCTACTGGTTCAGCATGACGGAAAATGATTAAATGGCTTCTATGAATCTTCTTGCCATTAATGATCCACCATGTCGGTTCGTAAAAATGCAGAGTATCCGGTTGGCTTGCAGAGGCACCATCCAGCATTGGGGCTGTCCAATACGGGTCAACTTGCACAATGCCTTTATAGCTTCCTGCCGTAATGCCATCAATGTTAAATGGCTTTTCATAATATTCAGGGTCAGTTGACATAACCTTGAACATGGCAATCCGAATACCAAAAATTCTGCCTTTGCGAATGAACTCTCGCATATTTTTTTCAAGGCTCATGGATCGGTCATACCGCTTCATAATCTTAACTACTTCAGGCTCTAACTCATCGCCATCTACGCTGACAACGTTATATCCCTTACGAATAGCATCATCGGCTGGCATTGCACAGGCTTTGTTTACTAACCAGTTTTGAGCAATAATTCCGCAAAGCTGTGATCCAATAAATCCTTGTGAGGCATACCAGCCTACTACCGCTTCACTAACTGTATTGGTTAAAGTGTTGTAAGCCTTAAATTGTGGAAAGCCATCGCTGGAATCGTCTTGAGCATACTCGCCTGTAAAAATGGGCTGTTGTCGCTTGAGGTCAAATATTCGCTCTACTAGATCAAACCGTTTTTCAGGTCTATCAAATTCAGTGTGAGTACTAAATAAGCTTGTTCGAGCTAATGGGGTTTTGGGTTCTTCTTTGATGGTGGGTTTTTTGAACCAATTAAACATTTTTGCCTTATCCAAAGAAACTTCTTCGTGGAATCATCACTTCAGAAAATGCCCGTGATAAAGAGTCTACTTGATCATCATTTGCACCGTTGGGAAACATCCTCATTTCATTGATCAATGGTACATTCCAATCACCCCGAAGCATTAATACGTTACCAATATTTACTTGTGATGCAAATGGCTCAGCCCTAGTAATCTTATCACCAGATTCAGGGGAGCTTTTCACATTATATCCAGCTAATGCACGAGTTAGGTAAAGAACTTGTGTTTTACCCGCTTGACCTGGGTCTTGTGGGATGCTTATCTTTACATTTTTATTATCAAGGGTAGCAGTGTTGATCATTGCGGTGTCTCGTTCATCAGGCCCTGCTCTCAATCGAACCATGTCACCAATCACAAAGCGACCATCAGAGAGCCGTCCCACTTTACCCCCTGCAGTCCAATCCCCATCAACCGTACTAGCCAAATCCCATCCCCGACACCATTTGATATCACCCGCGGGGAGTGCATCAATGATTTTGATTTGATCAGGTTTAATGATTCCCCCTTCAGCTGGGGACGGGCTTTGCATATATTGACCGGAGAAAATGTAAGGGGCTGATTGCTCCATTTGTCTGAGTGTTTCAAGATCATGTTTAGCGGGCCATAAAGCTGTGCCATCTGCTTGTATTGCTGGCAAACAAATATGTTCCCATTCCTCCCCGTTGTTCCCTGCCAACAACCATCCAGCCAAATCAAGCTCATGTAAGCGTTGCATAATCAAGATAACGGGGGTCTCTGGGCTATTTTTCCGTGATTCCAATGTATTTTGAAACCAATCAATGACATTTTCCCTCATGATGTCTGATCTTGCTTCATCCGCTTTGTGAGGATCATCAATGATGATAGCCCCACCAAACTCTTCTCTATGTTTACCTGCACCAAATCCAGTGATTGTTCCCCCCGCGCCTACTGAGTAAACCAAACCCCCCTCAGTGGTGTGCCACATATCCCTTGCTTTGGAGTTTTCCATCAAATGCACATTGGGGAATATGTTGCGATACTCATTGGAAGCTATCATTTCTCTTGTTTGCCATGAGTAATTGGAAGCTAATCTAGCAGAGTATGAGGTATAGATGAACTCTGAATCGGGGTTTTTACCCAGACACCATGCCATGAAATTGATCACAGCAAGTTCAGTTTTTGAATATCTGGGGGGAATATTGATGATGAGTCTTTTGGTTTTCCCTTCATAAATTCTCATCAAGGCATCACAAATCAATCGGTGATGATCAGCCCTGAGCCATTTGAACCCTTTGCGTTGAGCAAACATCCATCGACTGAAAAAATATAAATCAACCCGTGAATTAATAGCGGCTGATTCTAATTCTTTGGGGTCATACTGTCTCATATCTCATTCATTAAGCGTCTGCTGAGTGCTTCATGTTCAGCAAGACTAATTGATGTGTTGACTTGAGTGTTCACTTGCACTGCCACTTCAGCGTCTTTTCCTACCAAAACTTCTTTAGTTTTTCCAAGGGTACTAGCTCTCATTAGGAAGTCTTTTTGCTCCACACAAGCCGTTTCCATAGCCTCACGAGCATTTCTAAGAGCTGATGCGTTTAACCATTCCAGTCTTTGCACTTGAGTTTCTACCGTTTTTTCGATCACGGTCACCATTTTTATATCGTCTTGCCTTTTAAGTGCTTGATTATATTGAACTCCGGCGGTCACAATTGCCTTTCCATCTTGGGGAATCCCTTTACACAATCGATTGACTAGCCCTTTACTCACCTTGTATTTATGGGTAAGTTCTTTTTGGGTGAATTGACCAACTCTCCAATCAATCACAATGGCTTCAGTAATTTTAGGATCAATCATAGTTTAGATGCTGGTTACGTTTATCCAGCGTCAGATAAAGGAATTAACTGACCGGTTTCCCAATTTGGTTTCATTGATCGAATTCTATCACCACAATTTAATATTCTCAATTACACGGTCACTTTTCCATTGTGATTTTTTATCATACTACACACCTTACACAGTGAAAACTCTAGACTATATATATATGCTTTTTTATACCCTAAATATGTAAGTATATAGATATTAATATTATTAGTGTGTAGAGTGTGTAGTATGATATAAATTATTGATTTTATTGGAAAAAGTTCTGCACACTCTCAAAATTAAAATTGTGTAGTGAGTGTGTAGTCCATGTAAGATTTTTCAAAAACAAAATTTTCTACACACTCTTCTACACAATCTTCTACACAACTTTTTTCACAAGACTGTGTCTGATTTTATGTAGCCTTGACCCCGAATTTTATTAATTTTTAAAGCATTAGGAGCTTTTTTCCAACCCTTGATAAATCCCATTGAGTGATTGAATGTGTAAGAAGCCCTTTGATCATAAGCATACCCTGTCAATTCCAAATACAAAACACTGGAGATGAAACAGTTGATCTCTGGGTTATGTTCAAAATAATCCCTAAGTACAAACACCAATGGGTTGAGGTTGGTATACTCTTCCCGTATGTCTTCCGCTGCTTTTTGTGCCTCTTCCCATAAGAGCCCATGAGTTTGAAACAAAACAATAGCTTCAGCCCATATTTGATCTCGGTCTTGTTTTAAATCTTTCAAATTGGCATTGCCCACTGAAATCGGTAACCACCGACGATTCCCCGTGCTATCACTCATAAACTCTTTGTCATTGGTTGTGCCAATGAAAAAGCAACGGCGTGGGAATTGATGCGGGAGTTTCTCAAATTTATCGGTGAACTCTTCATGTGTCCTACTTATAAAAGCTTTGATGTCCTCTGAGGAAGATGATTTCAGACCACGGAGCTCGGGGAGTTCAATAATCAGCTTTCCTTTGATCAATCGGGATTTGTCATCATCTTTCATATGAAAATTGATCTCCCCAAAAGTATCATCAGGGGCTAAGTTTTGAACACTGGTGGTTTTACCAGTCCCTTGAGCGCCATAGAGCACCACTGCTGCATCGACTTTATAACCTGGATTCATTAACCGAGCCGCCATACCCGTCACCATATAAAGACTCACTGTGTTGGTGTAATGATTGTCTTCAGACCCAAAATAATTGCTGAGAAGCTTTTCACAACGCTTGACCCCATCCCAATTAAGGGAGTTCCCCCAATCAATTGCGCTATCAAAACTGTTCTTGTGGGCAATCAAAACAATATTGTCAAACACCACCGTCTTATTAAAAGTTCTTTTGAACCCCAATTGCTCACTCTTATAAATCATTTGGGTGATGTCAAAATCCACTAACGGGCGAATCTTCCCTTCAAACACTCCAATTATCTTCCCCTTGAAACGATCAAAGCGAATGTCATATGTTCTAATTAGCTTCATGAGATTGTCAATGGAAGGGTAAACATTCCCTTTAGAGTCACGGGTAAATTGCAGTTGATCAGGGGAACTTAAAATGGAAGGTTTAAGCTGTGTGGTTTGATCAAAGCGGGGGTCTATGTCTTTCGCTCGTTTGAACAAAGACCCAATCCCAATGGTGCTCCCTTTGTCATTGCGTAATGAATCCCAAGTCTTTCGACAATCCGTCTCACTGATGTATTTCTCACCACCAGACATTGACCATTCATGGAATAAACCAAAACCTACATCATCCCCATCAAAATCGCTGTGTAAGGCACAAGCCACTGAGAACCATTGATCCCTTGGGCAATCAGATGGAATGATCGCCAGCGCTCGTTTGATGGTGCTGATGGGGGTGATGGATGACTCCCGTAGGGATATTCCTTTAGTCTTGGGGGTAAGTTGATGGGGAGTGAATTGTTTGAGGAAACTTTCAATCTCTAATTGGCAATTGATGGGGTCAATGGCAGACCCCTCAATAGATTTACCACTGAAAGTGAAATATCGCCCCTCTTCGTAGTACTCAATGGGTTTTTCATTAAAACTCACTCCCACATGGGAATAAAAAAGAAAATGAAGACCCGTGCCACTTACACTAACTTCAATGTACGCTTTGTCGGTGAATAATTCAATGGCTTTGAGAGCCACATCACTGTATTTGCCATTGACAATGCAATCATCCAAATCCAATCCCACCAGATTGTCAATGGTGGGATCAAACACAATCCCTTTCTTACCATTGATGTCATGGAATGGCTTTCTGTTTTTAAAATCTTGCCATTTAACCGTGGGAACTTTTTGAGGTTTTTTATTAGGTTGATCTGATGGTACTAAATTCCAAGGAATCCATCTTGATTGTTCCAAAATCTTGTTTCCTAAATGTATTTCCATGTTACAATTTCCTTTGAAGAATAGTGCTATTTTGATTCCCCCATATGTTCAACTCATTGGGGGATTTTTTTTCGTTCTTAAAGTGTATTCATCCATATTTGGTGAGAGTCCCTCAACCTGCAAGAGGAAGTTAGACGAACCATGTTCGTGAAACACAGCCAGGGACTCTCACTAAATATATAAAACTCGTCTAAGAGCAATTCAAATATATCACACATAAAACATCATACCAAAATATTTTAATAAGTGATACACCTAAACTTTAATTTGTGATATATTGATTGTTCTATGTATAAAAAGGAACTTCAAATGTCACAAGAACTATTTGATGAATTAGCGAAAGACAAACCTGACCACAATATATTTAGCCCATCAGGGTCTAAGCGTTGGTTGTCTTGTCATGGTTGGTATCAAGCCACTAAGGATTTACCCTATATTCCATCAGGGGCTGCAGCTCAAAGAGGCGCTGAGATTCATGCCATCATGGAGCGTTGCATTATTGAAAATGAATACCCTGAAAACATCACTGATGACCCAATGGCAATTGATCATGTGGGCTATGTCTTAGATCACATCAATGCTTATAAAAGTTTATATCCAACTGTAGGGATATATAGTGAAGTATACATTCCATATAAAAACATTGAGGGTCAGCAATTAGGGGGAACAATTGATGTGATTGGCATAGTGGATCAACAAGAGTTGATGCTGGCTGATCTCAAAACAGGTGTGGGGATTGTGGAGGTCAATGACAATTCACAATTACTTAATTATGCAGTGGCTGGCAGATTGCATTTGGGACGCTTTGAACGCTATCGCATGGTCATCATTCAACCAGCTGTGCATCATAAAAATGGACCTATCAGAGAAATTGTATTCACCAATGAGGATCTGGATGCATTTGAAAAGCAAGTAGAGCAAGCCATCATTGCCAATTTGAATGGGGGTGAACGAACCCCAGGGGAACATTGTCGGTATTGCAAAGCGGAAGCGATCTGCAAACCACGCTCCATTTATGCATTGAACAAAGCAGGATTGTCATTGGCAGACTTTATTAAGGAACTCTCATGAACAACAAATCACAAAATTTTTCAATGGCAGAGATTGCTTTATTGCTCGATGGGTTCGCTGAGCTCAAACAATGGATGGAATCAGTAGAGCAATTTGCCCTTGAACAAGTCCAAGCGGGCGTGACCATTCCAGGATATGTATTGGGTACAACACGATCCCAACGCATCTGGGCAGACCCTAAAAAGGTTATGAGTACCCTCAAAAAGAACAAACACCCATTAGATGAGTATTGCCCGCGGGAACTGCTCAGTGTGGCTCAATTAGAGAAAAAATTGGGCAAAACGGCGTTTTCAATGCTTATGAGTGGGTTTATTGCTCAAAAAGAGGGTAATCCCAAAATAATTAAAGAAAAGTCTTCGACACCCGATATTTAGTGATATACTAATCATGTAGCACAACTTAACACAAAAAGGAAAAATCATGAAAGTTATCAATTTTGAAACCGTAATCAAACCTGATTACAAGGAAGAGTTTTTGACCATGAATACGGGTCATGTAGCCATTTTGGTTCAATTCAACAATGGAACTAAGGAAACTGAGGAAATGCACCTCTATTCTAAAACTGGCAAAAGAGTTGTAAAAGGCAACACCAGTTGGATCGCTGCAGAGAAAGCCATTTGGCGTACCAATCCAACCCGTTCACATTATTAATTTTTGAAAGCTGCCAATTCAGATATCGATGAAGAGTTTGATGATTTGGAATGTGAAGAAGATTTAGAAGATTAACCAATGGGGGTCATTTGACACTATTCAGCTCAAGTACTCTAAGACGAACGACTAAAAAGACTCTTGACCCCCACCCATTTTTTTTTAACCACAAAAAGGAAGCAAAATGAAAGTAATAAAATCTTATGACCATGATGAATCATATGGTGTCAAAACCATTTATGAATTGAACAATGGCTACACTGTAATCAGTACACTTTACACAGCAAACCCAGAACACAAAGGTATATTTCAACATGAAATTTCAGTGCAATCACCTAAGTCCAAAGAGGTCAGTGAAGATTCAGCCATTTATAAACGGGTGATGCAATCCGTGAATTTCTTTTGTAAAAACAAATCAGCATAAATGCATTTTGTGATACAATTTTTTTGTAGTATGTTTTATTTTAATTTGTTTAATTTAATTTAAGGAATCAATCATGACTCAAAAAACATTCAAAGTTCAAATGATCACCAATGAGGGTGAGTTCCAATGGGCATTTGTGGATAAGCCAAAAGCTAATGCCGCTGATCCAAGCAAACCACCAAAATATTCAATTACCTTTTTGATGGATAAAAAAGATCCATCAACCAAAAAGAAATTGATTGAAGTGGATGCTTGTATCAGTGATGCATTAGAAAAGTTTTTTGGTGACAAAAAACCAGCTAAATTCCACAATCCCATTAAAGATGGTGATGTAGAAACAGATGCAAATGGTGTTCCAAAATACCCAAACAATTGGTATTTTGAAGCCAAATCATCTACCAAACCTGGACTGGTAGATGCTGACCGCAATGAGATTTTGGAAGCAAATGCAGTATGGTCTGGATGTCGAGGTAGATTGTCCATTGGATTTGGAGCCTATGATGTAAGCTCTACCAAAGGGGTAACAATTTACCTTAACAATATTCAGTTACTTAATAATTCAGCCCCACGACCAGGCGGACGGAAACCTGCAGAGGAAGATTTTGATGACTGATTCAAAAAAGGTTCAAATTTTAAAAACCAAAAGCGAAGTGATGGGGGATTTCATCATCAAACAATTAAAAAAGGCACCTGAGAGTACTATTCAACGGTTAAGGCTTTGGAGATTGTATACGGTGAGCCCCCTTTTTAAATCAACTGATACATCCGCCATTATGTCTACTGTCATTAAAACTTTAATGAACAATGGCAAAGTGGAGATTGTTTTTATTGAGAATAAAAAGTGCATCAAGCTTCGTTGAAAGTTCATTTAGATTTTGAAACTTATTGTGATTTGGATCTCAAAGAGGTGGGTGCTTACAAGTATGCTGAGCACCCATCTTCAGAAATACTTTTAGTGGGATTCGCCATTGGTGATAACCCAGTGAAAGTGATTGAGCCTCATGATCCCCAAATCAATGAACTATTACAAGCCATTCGTGATGGTGCATTGATTTGTGCTCACAACGCACCATTTGAAAAAACCATATGGGAAAACATTGGGGTAGCCAAATTGGGATGGACACCCATTGACATTAAGCAATGGCGTTGTACCGCTGCCCGTGCACGATCTCTAGCATTACCTAATGCATTAGCTGATGTAGCCATAGCGCTTGATTTAGAGATGCTTAAAGACAAAGCTGGAGCTGCCTTAATTACCAAGTATTGCAAGCTGGGGAAAAAAGGAAGATCATATTTATCTGACAATGTGGAAGATACAGTTGCGTTTAAGAATTATTGTCAGCGTGATGTAGAGGTGGAGATGGAATTGGACAAACTATTGCCTGACCTTTCCCCATATGAGCTGGGTGTATTTCAACATGATTTGTTGGTCAATGATCGTGGGATTCCCATTGATACAGATGTGTTGGGTAAATCCCAAATTATTATTGCCGAATTAGAGCAACACTTTGAAGATCAATCAATGGCAATCGCGGGGTTCAAAGCTACCCAACGCAGTAAGGTTTTGGAATGGTTGAAAGATCATGGTGTGGATCTTCCAAATTTATTGGTTGAAACAGTGGAACTCACATTAAAGCGTGATGACATTGATGAGCAAGTCAAACAATTTTTAGAGCTCCGTTATGAGTCATCCCGTGTGGGGACTAAGAAAGCCAAAAAAATGTTTGAAATGGTATGTGAAGACGGAACAATCAAAGGGTCTTTTTTATATCATGCAGCTACCACTGGTCGTTGGGGTTCACGGGGTGTTCAATTACAAAACTTGGGCAAACCTGAAACTCAATCCATGCAAGATACGGTGATTGAGACTCTCAAAACCGGCACATCAAAAGATATGCTTCGTGCATTTTCGCGACCTTTGAGTGCCATCTCCAAATCCATGAGGGGATTTATTAAAGCTCCCGAGGGTTCACGATTTTTGATTGCTGACTATGCATCCATTGAAGCCCGTGTGTTAGCTTGGCTGGCGGATGAACAAACCTTATTGGATGTGTATAAAGCCAAAGGGGATGTGTATAAAACAATGGCTTCCAAAATTTATGATGTGCCAGTGGAAGAGGTTACCCCACCCCAAAGACGGATTGGTAAGGTCACCATATTGGGTTCAGGGTATGGCATGGGGTTCAAAAAATTCCATGCTGATTGCGTCACGAACCAATTGGGGATTTCATTATTTGAAGCTCAAAACATTGTGGAACTGTATCGTGCTAATGTCCCCAACATTGTTTCTTATTGGGAACAATCCAACAAGGCGGTGATCAATGCCATTGCCACCCATAAGACTGTTTCATTTGGCAAATGTCAATTTGTGGTTGAAGACAAATTCTTATTCATCACTCTACCCAGTGGACGGCGTTTGGGATTTTATGAACCACGCATTGAAACAAATGATTGGAATAAACCTCAAGCCGTGTTCTCAGAGTTTTTTAATGGCAAACGATTCCCCAAAACTTTATGGGGTGGAATCATCACTCAAAACATTTCACAAGCCACTGCTAGAGATATGTTGGTCAATGGAATGTTGAACGCTGAGAGTAATGGATATGAAATCAGAATGCACGTCCATGATGAATGTATTGCCATGCTTCCAAACAATATTGGGTCATTAGGTGATTTTGTGGATCAACTCACTACCACTCCCTCATGGGCTCCTGATTTTCCATTAGCCGCTGAAGGTTTTGAAAGTGAACGGTATCGTAAATGAGAGAGCTCACCATTGAAAAGTATTTGATCAAAGAGGTCAAAGCAGTTGGTGGTATGTGTATTAAGCTGGGGGGTTATGTGGGAATCCCTGATCGGATGGTCATTTTGCCAAATAATATTATTTTGTTTGTTGAATTGAAAACACCCATTGGAAGATTAACCCCCTTGCAACAACGATGGAAAAGCTGGTTAGAAAAAATGGGGTGTATTCATTTAGTGATTCGTGATCAGTTGGCGGTCAATAAATTAATTGTTGAATATTTTGAAAAGGAAAAGCAATGAGTGTAATTTATAGTAATTTGTCATCAGCGATTAAACAATCACGCAAAGATCTTTATGACTTTGGGGATTCAATAAACACAAACAATTGGCAAGGGATTGAAAAGCCCCCTGAATTCTTGGAACTTTTAAATGTTGGATTTATTGCACGAATGCCAGCTACCGTTGATGAAATGAATGATCAATGTAAGCCAATGCAACCTTGGGCTGATGAACATTTTGAAGAGAGAGTCAGTGGCTTACCATTGAACCCCCCACCATCCCATGTACGTTGGCTCAAAGGTAATGAGAAATCATTAAAAGGGGGTAAATTTTCCCATTCATACCCTGAACGTATGCATCAAGTATTGTTTCAAGCGGTTGAACTGCTCAAAAATGATCCCAGCACCCGTCAATGTTTTGTACCCATTTGGAATCCCCTTGACAATGAATTGTCATTGAAAAATGAACGAGTGCCTTGCACATTGGGTTGGCACTTTATATTGCGTGATGGGTTATTGCATTGTTTTTATCCCATGCGATCATGTGATGCCCTCCGTCATTTTATGAATGATGTTTATTTTGCAGCTCGTTTGACACGATGGATGATTATTCATTCAGGGATTGATGCAGTACCAGGTTTATTAACTTTCCAAGCCGTGTCATTCCATTGTTTTAAAAATGATACTTACGCATTAGGAAAGACAATCAAATGTTAATCGTTCTTGAAGGCCCTGACGGAAACGGAAAATCAACCTTAATTCAACAACTTTATGAGGATTTTGGGATTCCTAAATATAATTCAGGTGGTCCTAAATCCAAAGAGCGTATGATTGAAGTATTAAAAGAGTTGACGGATATGGCTTATTCATCCACAAGATACTTAGTGGATCGTGTGCCATACATCAGTGAACCCATTTACTCAAAAGCTTTTGGACGTAAACCTGTAATGCTCAAAAAGATTTTGGAAAGTTATTATCGTCTTCCTCAAAAAATAATTTTTTGTCACATTGGCGATCAAAAGCAAGCATTAGCAAATATGTCACGGGAACACAAAGCACACAAACCCTTGGAGCACCTATTGGGTGTTGAAAAAAACCATTCCAAAATCACGGATTTATATAAAAACTTGATAAATGACTTAGAGCACAAAGGGGCAAATATATTTGAATATGATTGGACAAACCCCACACATTACCCACAATTAAAAGGATGGATTCGTGCATGACTGATACCAAATGGTTGATTGATTTTTATGGATCAATTGCTAAAGCTGCAAATCAAGATAATTCTTGCGTAGTAAAAAACTTTGAGTATACATTTCAATTTGTTGATATTCAAAATACTTTTCCCACCATTGAAGACACAGGGTACTCAAAAAATAAAACAAAACAATTGACACGGAATTATTGGAATGAAACTTTAGATGGTTACATCACACAGCAATTGGAAGATCAAGTGTCTGATTTCATTTTTGTACCCCACGGAATAAGCAAAGCCACATCTGATAGTACGCATGGTGATTTTTGTCTATCCAAAGTAGATGTGTCCATTAATAATGGAATTGTAGATGTCATCATGACCACAAGAGCCTCTGAAGTATTCCAAGTCATATTGGCTGATTTATATTTTTTCAATTCCAAATTACAGCAATTAACTAAACCTTTTAATTTGAAAATGGGAACGATTAAATTTAAAATTGGTGAATCTACTTTGGGGGTGTTTGCATTACGCACTTACACACAATTAAAAATTGTAGCTAATCGCACCCCTGATGAACGGGAAAAATATTTCAATGAATTTTTTGATGTCATTTATGCAAATAACCCAGATCTTGCATTACGGATGACCACCAGATTTTTATCATATTACTTGGTAGATGTGAACCCAACACCTACTTATGCCAAATTGAAAATGGGTCATAAAACAGCTCATTCACTTTTGGAAAAAGCTCACCGTGTTCGCATTGGTGACAAAATGAGAACCACTTTTCCAGTTGAATTACTTGCATTACAAAACAAACGCAAAGCTCGCAATCAAACCAAATTTTATGACTTAGTCTAAGGGGAATCAAATGATCAATGAAATCCATGAGTTCAATACAAAACTATTGGGTGTCAATGTACCTCAACCAACTTTATTGCCATTAGCTGAACGCAATTGGCTATTGACGGCATTACATGAGGAGATTGATGAATTCTTACAAGCCACGGAACAAGAGTCCATTGTTGATTGTGTGGATAGTTTACTGGACTTGGTTTATTTTGCCATTGGTGGGTGTGTCAGATTAGGTTTAAAACCCCAACAAATTGAGCAATGTTTCAATGCAATTCACTCAGCTAATATGGCAAAGAAAATGGGAATCAAAGAATCACGCCCTCAAGATGGATCTGTTGCTGATGCTATTAAACCTGCTGGATGGGTTGCCCCTGAAAAGGTTATGAAAACCATTTTGTTCCCATCACAAGGCGAACTTGATTTATGACCCGCCCAACTCGTGACAAAATTTATATGGAGATGGCTAAGTTATTTGCATCACGAACGACTTGTGCAAGACGCGCTGTGGGTGCAATTGCCATTGATGTTGATGGGTATCTATTAGGAGGTGGTTACAATGGTCAATACGCTGGGTCTATTCATTGTATTGAAGGATTCCCTTGCGCTGGTGCAAGTTCCCCTTCAGGGACAAACATAGATGCTTGCTCAGCTATTCATGCAGAGCAAAATTTATTACTCCATTGTGGTGATCCCCGTAAAATTCATACGGTGTATGTAACTACCAGTCCATGCGCTTCATGTATCAAATTATTATTGGGGACTAAGACCCAACGCATTGTGTTTGATGAAGAGTACACCAACTCTGATGTTTCCAAAACCTTATGGACTAGCGCAAACAGGGTTTGGGAAAAATATTGTGATTAGGCCTTACCAACAAAAGGCAATTAATTTGATGGTTGCTAATGCTCAATATGGATTGTTCTTAGATCCAGGATTAGGGAAAACGCTGATCACCATAAAAGCCTTGGAGAAAATGGGGGGAAAAACATTGGTGATTGCCCCTATCCGTGTATGTGAAACGGTGTGGCAACAAGAAGCTCAAAAATGGGGTTCACCGTTGACATTTTCTTTGGTACGAGGTTCAATAAAAGAGAGGGTCAAAGCGCTCAAAAAAGAAGTTGATGTCCATTTGGTAAACCCTGAGCTGTTGGGGTGGTTGTTTGAATTTCAGACCCAATGGGATAACTTAGTGGTTGATGAATCATCCATGTTTAAATCTTCTTCATCCAAACGATTCAAAACTTTAAAAAAGAAACTCAAATCATTTAGTCGAAGATACATTTTGACGGGGACACCCAGCCCCAATTCATTGCTTGAGTTGTGGACTCAAATTGGGATCTTAGACATGGGACAACGATTGGGAACTGCTTTCTCTCGGTTTCGTGAAACTTATTTTTTCTCAGATTACATGGGGTTTACTTGGACATTGCGTAAGGGATCAAAAGAAAAAATTGAAGATCTTATTAAAGACATTGTGATCCGTCTAGATTCCAATGACTATTTGGATTTGCCCGAGTTTATTGAAACGGATGTAATGATTGAATTACCGCCCAAAGATCTCTTGATTTATAAAAAGTTTGCCAAAGATATGATCATGGAAACGCTGGCTGGTGGTGAAATCACAGCAATTAGCGCAGTTGCCTTACACGGCAAATTAGCCCAATTATCCAATGGCATTGTGTATAACGATGAACGAAACCCCATTCCTATTCATAAACATAAGTTTGATGCTCTTCAAGAGCTCATAGAGGCCATTGGAAGCCCAACGATTGTAGTTTATAAGTACAACCATGAGAAAGAGCGTATAAGGGAGCTATACCCCCATGTGGTGCTTTTCAATGAAGGCAACACGGAAGACCATGTAGAGAACTGGAATAATGGAAAAATTGATATTTTGATGCTTCATCCATTGTCAGGGGGTCATGGAATCAATTTACAACGGGGGGGGAACAACATTATTTGGTTTGGACCTACCCCATCATTGGAGCAATATATTCAAACCAATAAGCGTTTGCACCGTTCAGGGCAAACCAAACCCGTTGTGGTTCATCGAATTTTGACCAAAAACACCATTGATGAGCATATTTTGGGCATATTGGAAAATAAAAATACTGCCCAAACTAGCTTTTTAAACGCCATGAAGCAATATTTATCTGTTTTTTAAGAAAATGTCTTCGACACCTGATATTTTGTGATATACTAATCATGTAGCACAACTTAACACAAAAAGGAAATTAACATGAACTTTATTTTTAACGACGGCGGAAGAAAAGAAGCAGGATTCAAAGGCAATGCTGGGGATTGTTCTGTTAGGGCAATAGCTATTGCTATAGGCATGGATTACAAAACTGCCTACAAACTTATAGCCACTGCTAATCAAAACAACGGTAAAGGCAGATCAGCACGTAGAGGTATAGATAAAGATCTTTATTCCGATGTACTTAAAACACTTGGCTGGGTTTGGAACCCAGCTCCCAAATTTATTGGACGTAAAGCTAAATGTAAAGATATGCATTTAGGCACAGTAATAGCTAGGCAAGCTGGTCACTATGTAGCCGTTATCAATGGAATTCCCCAAGATACTTGGGATTGCTCGCACAAAATGGTATATGGCTTTTGGGCCAAAAAATAAATTTTAAATAGGAGTATAACGCCATGAAAATCCAGAAAGTAAAATTTAATTCTGATCGGTTTTTTAACCGCATCATAACTGCCATATTTTTACTAGGCGCGGCAGCGTGCGTCATAGTGGCAATTCTTATAATCAGGGGGTTTTAATAATGAACATCTTTTACTTAGACCACGATCAAGCAACATGTGCTAAATTTCATTGCGATAAGCACGTTGTGAAAATGATTCTTGAAACAGCACAGATTCTTTGTGCTACTCATGATCGCTATGGCGAACATCAAGATTGGATGTACAAACCAACTCATGTTAGCCATCCATGTACATTGTGGGCTGGTGATTCAGTAGCTCACTATGATTGGTTATATAAGCTTGGTATGGAATTGTGCTACGAGTACACACGCCGTTACGGCAAAGTTCATAAAACACAATCTATCTTGAAGCAACTTAAAACTCCTCCGATCGAATTGATTTACCTTTATGAACCAACTTGGTTTGATCCTCCACGTTGTATGCCCGATGAATATAAAACCCCATCAACTTTGGAATCTTATAAGATCTATTACAAATACAAACAAAGCACCATCGATATGAAATGGGAACGTAGTTCAACTAATGTTCCATACTGGTTCAACAACTAAAAGGAAATATCATGCAACGTAATCCAGCAATTCACGGTCCCACTCCAGTTCTTTTTGCTGAAAAGCCAGAAGATTTTCCAATCGACTACCCATCTAAATACACCCATGATGATGTTTGGATGGGTACTTTATATGCAGCGGATAAAGCTAAACTTTCTTGGACTTTCAGAAATAAATACTACCCAAAAATAGGTAAGTCCCACATAGCCAGAACTCCGTTTTATGCTATTCGTTGGGCGATTGAACAATACACCCAACCCGGAGATACCGTTTTGGATCCATTTATGGGTAGTGGTACTACCGGTGTAGAAGCTATGCTTTTAGGGCGTAAAACAATCGGCATTGAATTGGAATTTCCTCACATCACTCGCGAAACATTTCAGCATTTTGATTCTATAGGAATCCAATGGGCTTTATATCAAGGCGATGCCGAAGAGCAATTAGATAAAGTGGATGATGGATCTTGCCAGCTTCTTAACTTGTCTAATCCTTACTTTGGTGATAGCGATACTTCCCCTCGCAAAGGTGGCGGGGAAGTTAAATACCAGCATGAAAAATCTACCAAGAAAATGAGCAAGGCAGAATACTGGCGGAAGATGAAAGCCATCCAAGATAAAGCATGCGATAAACTAGCTATAGGTGGACATTTAATTTTTGTTATCAAAGACCTACTAAAGCAAAAAAAGGTAGATCCATTGCATGAGCAATTGGCAGATTTGCTACCTGATACCATGGAACTTGTAGGCACTGTAGCTTTACCCCATCATCCAGCCACATTGTTTATGCGAAGCTATGGCAAGATGTACGGCACTCGACCTCCTATGGAGCAGCTTTGCCCTGTATTTAAAAAGGTGAAATGATATGTTGGATAAAGCAATCAGAAATCTAAGGCAAGAACTTAATCAATTTGGCGAACCTATATCCACGCCAAATTGGCAAGGTATGGAAAATCCTCCGGAGTTTTTGGAAGTGCTTAATGTTTCGTTTGAGGCAAAAATACCGGATGAAATTGACGAAATCCGTCGCCAATGTAATCCATTTTTGCCTTGGGCTGATGAACACTTTGAAGAACGTGTAAGTGGTTTACCTTTAAACCCTCCCCCGAGCCATGCTCGTTGGCTTAAAGATACAGAAAAATCTTTAAAAGATGGAAAGTTTAGCCACACCTATCCAGAGCGTATGCATGAAAATCTTTTCCTTTTGGTAGAGCTTTTCAAAAAAGATCCTTTTACCCGCCAAGGCTATTTACCCATTTGGAGTTTAGAAGATGGCAGAATGGCTTTGCTTAATGAACGAGTTCCATGCACTTTTGGATGGCATTGGATATTTCGTGAAGGTTTGCTCCATTGTTTTTATCCGATGAGAAGTTGTGATGCTATTCGGCATTTCCACAATGATGTTTATTTTGCCAGCCGTCTTACTCTTTGGCTGATAGAAAAAACCGGCATGAAAGCAAAGCCGGGTAACTTAACTTTTCATGCAGTTAGTTTCCATTGCTTTTCTAACGATCGTTATGGTTTAGGGAAATTGATCAAATGAGTTTAATCATTGTTGAAGGACCAGATGGTGCAGGTAAAAGCACTCTTATCACTAAGTTGGTGTCTGACTTCGGCTTTACAGTTTACCGTTCTGATGGGCCTAAAGATGCAGAAAACATGAAGCGAGTAGTTAAAGAAATGACTTTGCTAGCTTTAGATCCAATCACCGTATATCTTTGCGACCGAACTCCATGGATTTCAGAACTGATCTATAGCAAAGCTTTAGGTCGTGATCCCGTTATGCCTTTTGACTTTTTCGTTCCCTGCTTTAATCTTCCACAACGGATCATTTACTGCAACTTAAACGATTCCGTCTCTATGCTTAACAACATGAGTAGGGAATTTAAAGCTCATAAACCTGCAGAACACACAGCTCAAGTAGTTAAAAACTACGAGCAAGTTTGTAACCTTTACGATGAACTCATAGGTGAAATCGAATCTGAAGGTATCGATGTTTTTGACTACGACTGGATGAACGGTAGCTATTCAGAACTAACACAATGGATTGGGGAATAACATGTGCGGCTTTACAGCAATTGTAGGAACTGAGCAACAATGTTTAGTTTCTTTAGAGCGCATAGCTTATAGGGGCTTGCCAGGGCGTTCAAAAATTTATTCCCAAGGTAGCATACACATTGGACATGTACGTTTGCCTATAGTGGATTTAACAAGTGCTGGCGATCAACCAGCTATCTTTGAAGATCGTATTGGTTTTCTAGTAGGGGAAGTTTTTAACTTCAAAGAATTCTCTGATGCCAATACCGATACTAAAGCCGTTCTGGAAGTCTTTGCTAAAGAAGGTTTAGGAGGTTTCCATAAGTTTGATGGCTTTTGGTCTTTTGTAACTATCCATGAGGATAAGCTATTTGCTTGTACAGATTACCTTAGCCAAAAACCTATTTACTACCGAACCGATAAGAAAGCTATTGCTTCAGAACCGGAAGCTTTGTTAGCTTACGGACAAGCAGATTGGGATCCAGTTTTCTTTAGCAACATAAAAAAATGGGGCTATGATCCAACTGGCCGTACTCCTTGGATGCAAATCAAACAACTTCCTGCCGGTCATGCTTGGTTCGATGGAATGATTTTCCAATATTGGGGATGGAACTATATACTCCAAGCAGACATTAAAGACTCGATTATTGAAGCTGTTAAGAATCGCTTACTAGGTGAACAGCCAATCGCTTGTTTGCTTTCTGGGGGGTTAGATAGCTCTATAGTGTTTAGCTTATGCCGACAACTAGGGGCTAAGATTTCATCGTACCATATTGAGAATGAAGAGGCTGAATTTGCCAAAATGGTTGATCCAGATACCAAGTGCTTAACCATGGAAGGCTTAGCTTACAACTTAGCTTTGAAATACCATCAATCACCCGTAGATCTTGGAAGTGTTCATCCTCAAGCAATTTTGAGCCAAGCAGTGTCTAAAGAAGGTTTTCATGTATGCCTTACCGGAGATGGAGCTGATGAACTATTTGGTGGATATAGCAGGAATGATAAGTACGACAGTCAAGGCTCAGATCTATTCGTAGAGCTTCCTTACTACCATCTTCCCAGATTAGATCGCTTGATGATGCGCCATACGATTGAACTTCGAACTCCATTTTTAGCCCCTAAAGTAATTAAAGCAGCTTTAAGCTTATCGCATTACCAGCGTAGAAATAAAGCTCCATTGAAACAAGCTTTTGCAGATATTCTTCCACCGGCTATAGTAAGTAGAGAAAAGAAAGCTCTTAAAACCCCCCGGATAAAAACGGGCGGAATTAAGCTCATCGAAGACAACATCAAAACTTTTAAGGAAATCTACAAATGATCAAAAGCATATATGAATTTAACACACAACTGCTTGGAGTTAAAACTGGTACTCCAAAGCTTTTAGAAAAATCTGAATTAGATTGGCTATTAGTTGCTTTGAACGAGGAAATTCAAGAGCTTGTAGAAGCCGATGAAAAAAGTTCTTTGGTTGATTGTGTTGACAGTGTTTTGGATTTGGCTTATTTTGCTGTTGGAGCTTGCACCCGAATGGGTTTAACTCAGCAGCAAATTGAAGATTGCTTTAAAGCTATCCACCATGCTAACATGACAAAAAAAATGGGCGTAAAAGAATCACGCCCACAAGATGGATCCATTGCCGATGCAATTAAACCCATCGGATGGCAACCGCCGGAGAAGGCGATCAAGGATATTCTATACCAAAAAAACACTCAAATGAAACTAGGATTATGAGACCCACCAGAGATGATACCAATATGGCAATTGCTTTGGCTGTTGCCAAACGTACTACTTGTGCTAGACGAGCGGTGGGTGCGGTAGCAATAGATGCAGATGGCTATGTTTTGGGTACCGGCTACAATGGCCAGTATTCAGGAAGTAAGCATTGCAATGATGGTAACCCTTGTTCGGGAGCTAAAAGTCCATCAGGTATGAATATTGATGGATGTGCAGCAATTCATGCCGAACAAAACCTTTTACTTCATTGTGGCGATCCCCGCAAAATTGAGACTGTGTACGTAACCACCAGTCCTTGTCTTTCCTGTCTTAAATTGCTTCTTGGTACAAACACAAAGCGCATAGTTTTCAAAGAAAAGTATCCGGGTTCAGAAATATCCGCATTGCTTTGGACAGATTCTGGACGTGTTTGGGAACATTATAAAAATGCTTAGACCCTACCAAAAACGAATGATGGATGAAATGGTAAGAAGACCCAGATTGGGTTTGTTTGCTGACATGGGGACAGGTAAAACTTTAACCACTCTCAAAGCTTTGGAGAAGATTAAAGGCAAAACACTGCTAATTGCCCCTATCCGCGTTTGTGAAACGGTTTGGGGGCAAGAAGCAGCGAAATGGGGAGTAAAACTCACATTATCGCTTGTGCGCGGGCACGTAGATGCACGCCTACAGGCTTTAAAAAAGAAGTCTGATGTATACCTTATCAACCCGGACTTAATTGCGTGGCTGTTCACTGCAGACGTCCTGCCACACTTCGACAATCTTGTTATTGATGAAAGCTCACTTTTCAAGAATCCATCAACAAAACGCTTCAAAATCTTGAAGAAAAACCTGAACCGATTTGATAGACGTTATATTTTGACAGGAACTCCAAGCCCAAACAGCTTAATGGATCTTTGGAGTCAAATTGGCATTCTTGACAATGGTCAAAGACTTGGAACAGCATTTAGCCGGTTCAAGGATACTTACTTTGAGTCTGACTATATGGGATTCAAATGGACCATTCGAAAAGGATCTAAAGAAAAAATTGAGCAATTGCTAGCCGATATAGTTATTCGATTAGATGCTAAAGATTATCTTGATCTTCCGGAAATGACCGAGAACGATATTATGGTGCAACTAAGTTCCGAGGAGCTTAAACAATACCGACAATTTGCTAAAGATATGGTAACCAACTTTGGCGACACAGAACTGACTGCATTGTCTGCTGTTACTTTACATGGCAAACTTAGCCAATTGGCCAACGGTATGGTTTATGACGAAGAAGGAATTATTCACTTCTTTCACCGTAAAAAGTTAGAAACTTTGCAGGAGCTTGTGGAAGAAATTGATAACCCGGTCATCATCGTGTATAAGTACAACCACGAGAAAGATGAAATCCTTAAGCTCTTCCCAGAAGCCGTACTCTTCAACCAAGGCGATACCAATCAGCACGTTAAGGATTGGAATCAAGGAAAGATCAAACAATTGCTACTGCATCCAGCTAGTGGCGGACATGGTATTAACCTTCAAGAAGGGGGCAATCACATTATTTGGTTTAGCCCTATTCCTAGCTTGGAGCAATATCTACAGACCAATAAAAGGGTACATAGACCCGGGCAAACTAAGCCAGTATTCATCCATAGGCTTATAGCTCAGGATACAGTAGATGAAGTAACTTCTGATACCCTAAAAGCTAAAGAAGCTAATGAAGCTATCACCACAACGTATGTCCACAGTCATTTCAGTGGTCAATCAAAAAGGCGGGGTGGGTAAATCCACGTCCTCGGTGAGTGTAGGAGATGGTCTTGCACGAGCCGGGAAAAAAGTTTTAGTAGTTGATCTGGATAGCCAGGGAAATTCAACAATTCTACTGGACTTGGAACCAGAGCCTGGTTCTTATTATTTATTAACGACAGGAAAATCCGAGAATGAAAGAACTTTTCTTAAACAATGGATCCGGCACACCAGACATACAAACCTGGACTTAATTCCCGGAAGTAGGGAGACAGCCGCGGCTCAGATTTTAATC
>Ga0118677_10004991_pt1 | contig 23659 bp, 17 predicted proteins | sample AliMusrvi5mmetaG_FD_86154 | JGI IMG/M metagenome (GOLD analysis project Ga0118677, IMG submission 86154)
GCAGCATAAACAACGCTATGGCTCCGAAAATATAAACGTATCGGACGTCGCCCGAACGGCTAAGGTCATTGGCAAATTCTGTGCTCAGATGAATATCTGTCAACCGTTGCAGGTGGAAGCTCAGGTTATTCCCTTTTTTACGGAATTCCGGTAAGGTGACATGCATTGCCTGAACCATCTGAGGACCAATATACTTGTCAACCAATCCAGGGAGTTTTGCTTCCAACCGTTTATAATCATAACCATCCTGAAGCACCAGGTAGGTGTAAAAATTGGAACTCATCCATGTTGGCTCTTTTGATTCAGGTAAACTTACCATTGAAGCGAACAGTTCAAAATGGAAATGCGAATTTACAGGTACCCGGGAAATTACCCCCGTCACTTTAAAAGCTGATTTATCCCCCTCTTTGAAACTGATTACCTTTCCAATTGGGTTTTCATTGCCAAAATACTTCCGGGCCAATGATTTGGTGATCACCACTGTGTTTGGTGAGGCGAGAGCAGTTTTAATATCACCATCGATTATCGGGAGGGTAAACACCTCGAAGAAATTGGCATCTACAAAGGCAAACGCATCTTCCTTGAACGATTTATCACCATAAACAAGTTTAGGCCTTCCATAATCCCTGATTCGCGTGGCAGCCTCCACCTCCGGAAAGTCAGCTTTCATCGTTTGTGCAACCGGAGGCATGATGGAGGCTTCATTAAATTTTTCTCCTGCTGCTGAACCCTGGAAAGTAACACGTACAATCCTGGATGATTTCGCGTTAAATCGGTCGTAACTCAGTTCATTATAGACAAACAGCATGATGATCAGGCAGGTTGTAATGCCTATCGCAAGTCCGAGAATATTAATTGCCGAGAAACCTTTGTTTTTCCAAAGATTCCGGAATGCTATTTTGAAATAATTTTTTATCATACATCCTCAAGTTTTTAAACTGTTTAAATATTATTCTATTCAAATTTTTAAAAGCCAGTCCAAGTCCCCCTTGAGGGGATTTAGGGGGCCTTATTTATTCGGTTCTCAGACTCTTCACCGGATTGGCGACTGCTGCCCTGATCGCCTGGTAACTTACTGTCGCCAATGAGATAACGATGGCTAAAGTGCCTGCCAGAATAAATACCCACCATTCGATATGAATGCGGTACTGAAAATCATGTAACCATATATTCATAAAAAACCAGGCAATTGGCGTCGCCAGAAGTATTGAAATGCCGACCAATGCCAGGAACTCCCTGGATAACAGAGAGGTAATTGTAAGTACGGATGCCCCCAATACTTTTCTTACCCCGATTTCCTTAATGCGGTTCTCTGCCATGTAAGCAGCCAGGCCAAACAAACCAAGACAGGAAATAAAGATTGTCAAGGCTGCAAATATGCCGATTAGGGTTGCAGTCCGTTGAGTATCATCAAATTTCCGGGCATATTGTTCATTCACAAAATGATACTCGAAAGGGTACTGGGGGTTAAAGGTTTTGAATATTTTTTCTACCAGCTCCACGTTATGGGAAGTGGAATTTGTACTATTCAGTTTTATGTTGAGGACATTAAACCCCGATTTTGATCCTAAAATAACCATGGGTCTTGTAGGCTCATAGGGGGAACGCAAAAGAAAGTCTTTGATTACCCCCACAACATGCCATTTTTGCCCGTCATCCTTAATAAGCTGCCCGATCGGATCTTTAAAATTCATCGCTATGGCGGCCGACTCATTTAAAACAATGGCCAATGAATCTGTTGGATAGCTCGCTAAATCCATGTCGCGACCCTTCACGATGGTTAATCCGGCAGTCTTCACCAGCCCCTCGTCCTCACTAAATATGTCGAAATCAGTTTTATCGTCCGATGCTTTACCTTCCCACTCAAATCCCCAGGTATCGCTCCACCCTTCCGTGAGCGGAGAACTGGTTTTTGTCACCGAGACGGCTGCCCCTGAGGTTAACAATTCATTTTTGACCAGCGTGAATTTCTTTTCCAGATCACCGGTTAGAAAATGGTAGAGCAGTTGTCCGCGCTCATAACCGGTATCACGGTCCTGGGCATATTTCATCTGTTGAGTGACAATGATTGTGGAGACAATAAGCACGATTGCAAACGTGAATTGCAATACAACTAACACCTTACGTGGATTAATCACTGCATTTGACCTTTTAAAACTCCCTTTTAAAACCACGACAGGCTTAAAGGATGACAAAAACAAGGCCGGGTAACTTCCTGCAAGAGCACCTGTACCAACAATAAACAATACTGAGACCAACCAGAAACTGAGGTTGCTGTAAGGGATATCTAACTCTTTAGCTGCCAAAGTATCGAACCAGGGTAAACACAATTGAACCAACAGTAAGGAGAGAATTCCCGAAATGAGTGCTATTAAAACTGATTCACCTAAAAATTGTGCGATCAAAGACCTTTTCCCGGCGCCTACAACTTTCCGGATGCCAACCTCTTTTGCCCGTTTTTCACTTCGTGCGGTACTTAGGTTCATAAAATTGATACAGGCTATCAGGAGTATGAACAGTGCTATAATTGAAAAGGTCACGACGATAGCAATACGACCTCCCACCACTTTCCCATTCTCGAAATTTGAGTACAAATGCCATTTGGTAATCGGGTGGAGAAACACCTCCTGCTGCTCATTTCCATTAGAGTGCGTTTTGGTGACATTCTTAATTTTACTGTCGACCAATATCGCTGTTGCATTTGGTTTTAATTCCACATAGGTATTCACGGAGTTGTTACCCCAGTAATTGTCGTCCCATCCCAATTTTGTCATATATGCCCAGGGCATTATGAATTCAAAAGTAAACCGGGTATTGGTGGGCAGATCTTTTAAGATCCCTGAAACCGTAAAATTGGTTTTATCGATTTTTAAGATCTTACCTATGGCATCCTCTGTTCCAAACATTTTTATGGCCATCTTTTGGGTGATCACTACATTGGAAACGCTGTTAAGTGCAGTTTCGGCATTGCCCTGTAAAACCGGGAAACTGAACATCTTTAAAAATGAAGGATCTGCAAAAAGTCCACTGCATGAAATTTGTTTAAGACCCACAGTTGTGACAAACCATTGATTGTTTGTTCTTGCAACATCCGCAATTTCAGGATATTCCTGTTTTAGCGTAGGGCCAAGTATTTTTGGTGTACTGTGCCAGCACTGCAATTTATTATTGAAGGTACCCCGGTTCCACGCCTCATATAAATAATCCTTGTTTTTATGAAATTTATCATAGCTCACTTCGTTCTGAATCCATAGCAGGATGAGCAATGCACTTGCCATTCCCACGGTCAGGCCGGCAATATTGATCGCCGAAAAACCCTTGTTTCGAAGCAGGTTTCGGTAAGCTATTTTGAGAAAATTCTTAAACATACCTGACATTTAAGTAATTAGAATAATTTATTTTCGTATAGATTGCTTCCTCCCAGATCCGTTTGTACTATCGGGGCAGGCTGTTCCTCTTCGCAAGGAAGGAATTATCCCGAGTGGCGAAGAAGGGGAAGATTTGGCGGGATTAAAACTTACACCAGAATATTCTCGGTAACTGTTTGTCCATCCAACATCCGGATGATACGATGGCTGAATCTGGCATCGTGTTCACTATGTGTGACCATAATGATGGTTGTGCCCTGCTCATTCAGGTCGGTTAGCAACTCCATCACTTCACTTCCATTCGCTGAATCGAGATTACCGGTTGGTTCATCGGCGAGAATTAATTTGGGATTGTTTACTACCGCCCTTGCCACCGCCACACGCTGCTGCTGTCCTCCCGAAAGCTGCTGAGGGAAATGGTTGCGGCGATGCATAATCTTCATCTTATCCAGAACCTTCTCCACTTTTTCTTTCCGCTCTGCTGCTTTAATTCCAGTATAAATCAGAGGAAGTTCAACGTTTTCATATACAGTTAATTCGTCAATCAGGTTAAAGCTCTGAAAGACAAATCCAATATTATGCTTCCGCATCTCGGCCCGTTTTCGCTCATTAAAATGAGATACTTCCACACCATTGAATATAAAACTGCCGCCATCGGCATCATCCAGTAATCCCAGAATATTTAATAAAGTGGATTTGCCACAACCGGAAGGTCCCATTACGGCGACGAACTCCCCTTCTTTCACTTCTATCGATAATTTATTCAGGGCAATCGTTTCTACCTCTTCGGTACGGTAGATCTTTTCAAGGTCTTTAATTTTAATCATTTTATTTCCTTATATGTTTAACTGATTATTTGATTCTATGACGACTTATGTGGGTAATTTAACCTAACCGCATTAAATTGATTTATGCAATATGCAACTGGCTGCTGGCATGAAAGTGCTAACTATCTGACCTTAATCCTTTAAAGGTTAAATTAAACCCTTTAGTAAGCGAGTCTGCCAGTCGCCAGCCACTAATAGCCAGCTGCAATATTTATAAAGTCCAATTTCCCATACCAAACGACATATAGCTAATTATTTCTTGAGAATCAGCTCCTGCATCTCTCCGTAATTTTCATAACTGCTCGTGATCACTTTATCGCCGGGCTTCAATCCCTGGAGCACTTCATAATAATCAGGGTTTTGGCTTCCAAGCTGAATATCGGTTTTGTAAGCCGATTTACCATCGGAGCTCACCTTGAAAATCCAGTTACCACCGGTTTGTTGATAGAAACCTCCACGCGGCAAACGAAGGACTTGTTTTTCATCACTTAAGGCAAGACGGATCTGCAGGTTTTGTCCCCGGCGAATACCTTTTGGGATTGTTCCTTCAAACCGCATGTCTACTTGGAATTTCCCATTTGTAACCTGGGTAAACACTTTGATTATTATTAACTTGTACAAATTGTCCGCAAAAGTAAAATCGCCTTTTAGCCCGTTATAAATCCGTGAGATATAATGTTCATCAATATCAACCCGGACTTTAAAACCGCTTAATACATCAATCTGTCCAAGTCTGTCGCCCTGCCTTTTGTTTTGTCCTATTTCTGCATCAAGCGAGGTAAGCTGACCATCAATCGGTGAGCGGACAGTCAACTCATTTACTTTTTGTCGCATCATATTTAAAGCCTCCTGTGACCCTTTGTACGATCGTTTATCCTGCTCTTCCTGCTCAAAGCGGGACACCGAATCCTGTTTTAAAATTTGTTGCGTTAACTCTTTCTTTTTCGAATAATAATTGAAGTCGTTTTCAGCCTTTTTAAACTCCTGCGAGCCAATTACATTTTCAGCAAACAGGTGTTTATCCAGTTGATAAACACGTTCAGCTTCTTTATACAGACTTTCAACATCAGCCATCTGGTTTAATTTGCTCACCGTGTTCTGCTGTGCGGCATTGCTGTTTATCTGCATTTGAGTAAGGGTATTGTAGACCGTATTTTGCTGACTTAACATGGTCATTAAAAGATCGGTGTTGGACAACCGCAAAATAGGTTGCCCCTTTTTCATGATTGCACCATCTTCTGTGTATTTTTCTTCAACCCGGCCACCTTCGCTTGCGTCCAGGTAAATAGTTGTCAGGGGCATTACGATTCCATTTACAGGAATAAACTCCTGAAAAGTCCCGTTTGAAACTTCACTAATGGTTATTCTTTCCAGATTGACATTCAGCCTGGATTTGCCGGAAGTAAAATAGTAGCTTGCGATTATCAATAAAACAATAGAAAGTACAATTACTAGTGTACTTATCCTTTTAAGGTTCCATTTTTTCTTTTCAACAGGTCTGTCCACGGTATGACTTTTAATGATTATTAAATTCAGAAATTTCAATTCCAAAATATCAGAAAATGTGATCATTTGTTTTTCTACGAATACAATGCCAGAATTTCAATATGCTATAGAACAGGTGGTTAAATAGCTTAATTAATTAAGATTGTTCGGTGGCGATACAACAAGTGTATCAAAAGCATACACTCTTTTCTTCTGATCCAGCTTTATAAACTGCCTATTGATCTTTAAATGTTTAATAAATGGCGAATATTTGATATTTCATCGCAATTCCGTGTGAGCAAACTATTATTACATCAATATTTTACACTGAAATGAAGTCACAAATGAATTTTTATTAACTTTATATTCTGAAATTTGATTTATTAAATTTTTTATAAACAGCCGTATTAAACTAATTCATTGATTATGAAATTTCAAAACAGAATCTCCAGAAGGAACTTTGTATGTACAACAGCTACCGGTGCCGCGGCATTATCAGTAATCCCCGGAATATCCCTTGCTGCAAATGAAGCTGTTGCAAAAATCCGATTGGGATTTATCGGCGTGGGGATTCAGAGTCATGGATTGTTAAATAACCTGATGAAATGTCCTGAAACTGTAGTAATTGCCTGTTGTGATGTGGTAACTACAAAGGTTGAAAAGTTTAAGAGAGAAGCGCAGACCCTGAATGATCAAAAATGGATTGGAGAAAAGCATGAAGTTATCGGGTACAAAAATTATCGCGAACTTTTAAACAGACAAGATATTGATGCAGTGGTTATTGCCACGCCTGACCATTGGCATGCCCAAGTTGCCGTTGACGCAGCAAAAGCTGGTAAAGATATTTATTGCGAAAAACCTATGGCATTAACTGTCGCTGAAGGACGTGCAATGGTAAATGCAACCCGGAAGTATAACAGAGTTTTTCAAACGGGAAATATGCAGCGTTCCTGGCGTGATTTCCGCCATGCGTGCGAATTGGTTGCCAATGGATATCTTGGAGATGTTAAGGAGGTGAATGTCTCAGTTGGTCCTCCGGTCAAGGCATTGGACCTTCCTGAAGTTCCGGCTCCTGATAACATTGACTGGGATATGTGGGTGGGACCTTCACTTTATCGCGAATATAGCCCGGTCCTTGCACCTCCCGTCGAAGATTTAAATTTTCCGAATTGGCGCAGCTACCGGGAGTTTGGAGGAGGTATGATCACTGACTGGGGAGCTCATATGTTTGATATCGCTCAGTGGGCGCTGGGAATGGATGAATCGGGCCCGGTTGAATTTATTCCTCCATCAAAACATGCTGTCATTGGTTTACAAATGAAGTATAAAAATGGTGTTATATTGAATCATGCTCATTGGTTTGAAGGAGCTGGAGTTCAATTTATTGGAACAAAAGGGAAGATCGAGGTCAGTCGCGATTTTTTACGCTCTGATCCACCTGCTATAGTTACAACAGAAATTCAACCCACAGATAAACATTTGTATAAAAGCGATAACCACTATCAGGACTGGATTGATGCTATAAAAAAGAGAACAAAGCCAATATCTGACGTTGAAACCGGTCACCGAACCTCTTCTCTTTGTAACCTTGCAAATATTGCGTATGAACTGCAACGGCATTTGAAATGGGATCCGAAGAAAGAACAATTCATCGGCGATACCGCCGCTAACATGATGCTTTCCCGTGCCTACCGAGGAAAATGGAATTATCTTGATTTCTAGTCAGTTTGCAATTTAAAAGCTCCTTTCCTGAAACCTTTAATATACCCTTTTTGTTTTAAGAGTAAATTAAACACCCCATCATGGAAAAAATTAACCGCCGAAGCTTTATCTATTCAAGCGCAGTAAGTCTAACCGGTTATACTGCGCTCTCGGCCGCAGGGATCTTAAGCCAGGGATTTTCCCCGGCGAATGCCTTGGTTGATAAGGTTAAACTTGGACAAACCGGGCTTACTGTTTCGCGGATTGCTCTGGGGACCGGTACTATTGGTGGAAATCACCAGTCAAATCAGACGCGGTTAGGGCTTGCCAATTTTGTTAAAATGGCTCATCATGCCTATGATCGTGGAATCCATTTTTTTGACACAGCTGATAGTTATGGTTCATATCCGTTTATAAAAGAGGTTCTTAAAGATCTTCCACGCGAGAAAGTGACTCTTCTGGGGAAAATGTGGACCTCCAACGATCCTTCAACCAGTGAACCTGTGGATAAGGCGCTTGACCGCTTCCGTTCTGAAACGGGAAGTGATTATTTCGATATCATGCTGTTACACTGCATGACTACCGGGAAATGGCAGGAGGAGAAGAAACGGTATATCGATTATTTTTCACTGGCTAAGCAACGAGGAATTATTAAGGCTGTAGGCCTGTCATGTCATAATTATGAGGCCCTTAAGATTGCCGCTGATGATCCTTGGGTGGATGTAATACTTGCCCGGATAAACCCGTTTCAATCCCACATGGATGGCACTCCGTTGCAGATTAATGCGCTTTTGGACAGGGCCAGGAGTAACGGGAAAGGAATCGTAGGGATGAAAATCTTTGGCAATGGAGATAAAATCAAAGAGGATGAGCGTGAGGAGTCGATCACTTTTGCACTCAGGAAAACCAGCATTCACTGTATGACTTTGGGGCTCGAAAGCATTGCCCAGGTTGATGATGCAGTTGATCGGGTTATGCGGATCGCGAAAGGGTAGGTTATGGATACATTTAAAAGGGTAAATTATGGTAAAGACGCGTTTAAACGCGTCTCTACCATAATCATATATTGTATATAATTGATAATTAAACATATATGACTATTTCAAAATTTGACCGGCGTACGTTTATTGTAAAAAGTGCAGCCGGCATCGCTGTTGCCTCAGCCATTCCATATGTATTTTCGCAACCTGTATTTGCCGCCTCCAAGGCTGAGACAGTGGATGTCGTCGCATTGGGAAATACGGAGCTAAAGGTTTCAAGAATCGCCTATGGAACGGGCACAAGAGGATGGAAACATGAGTCGGACCAGACCCGTCTGGGAGTTAAAAAATTTGTCGAACTGTCACAATATTGTTTCGAAAGAGGGATCCGGTTTTTTGATGCAGCTGATATGTATGGCTCTCACAGTTATGTTAGTGAGGCGCTTAAAGTGCTTCCACGTGAGAAGGTTACGGTGTTATCAAAAATAATGACCTATACCCGCGAGGGGTGGTATGAGGCAGAACCCTTTGACAAATGCTTTGACCGGTTCCGCAAGGAGTTAAAAACCGATTATGTCGATATTTTACTCATGCATTGTATGGAGAACGGACAATGGCCAGCTGCAAACAAGTCGTTCATGGATGCAATGTCGAAGGCAAAACAGGATGGGTTGATTAAAGCAGTAGGAGTATCATGCCATAACTATGAAGCCATGGTTGAAGCAGCTTCAAACCCATGGGTAGATGTTATGTTAGCCAGGATTAATCCCTATAGTGTACGAATGGATGGTACTCCGGATAAGATTATGTCGGTTCTTGAGACAGCCCGGAAAAATGGCAAAGGGATTATTGGGATGAAAATTTTTGGTTGCGGGGATCTTGTGAAGGAAAATGAGCGGGAGCAATCGCTGAATTTTGCAATAAAAAGCGGCAATGTTCATTGCATGACCCTTGGGGTGGACAATAAAGAACAGGTGGATGACAACGTTAGCCGGGTTATGCGGATTGCCAGGGGTTAATTTTATTTGTCTTTAAGTGGGGCAAATCTGTTACTCTGATTAAAGATAAAGGTGCGTAGCACAGAAATTTTGGTAAAAAAAAGCATTGCAGATTTTCTGCAATGCCTATGAAGTAAATTAAGTTTTAGAACGTATCTTTAAGTTTGGATTATCTAAGTGAAAACGACACGAAAATACTTCAAACGACAACTGCAAGAACATCAGGCAGTTAATCTGCGTTCGCCCGGCTTAATAACTTGCCCTACGGCTTCCGCCTCTGTCACCACCGCCAGCGCTACTACCGCCACGATTGAAACCGCCACGGTCACCACCACGGTCACCACCACGATCACCTCCGCCTGCGCCGCCACCACGATTGTAGCCACCGCCACCGCCGCCTGCACCACGATTAAATCCGCCGCCGCCGCCGCTGCCGCCACGGTTAAAACCGCCACCGCCGCCGCCTGGACGTCTTGTACCATCTTTAGGTTTTTCGATTGATTCGTTCACAACGATTGTGCGACCATCAACTTCTGCACCATTAAGTTCTTCAATAGCCTTTTTGGCCTCTTCGTCATTCGGCATTTCAATAAAACCGAATCCTTTGCTCCTTCCGGAAAATTTGTCTGTGATGATTCTTGCTGAAGCTACTTCGCCGTACTCTTCAAAAAACCCTTTTAATTCTGCCTCTTCTAAGCTAAATGGCAGACTTCCTACGAAAATGTTCATAATTACAGTAACTAAAATTAATGGTAAATAATCCGTTGTAAAAATAATGAATATTAGTTGCAAAAAACAATTATCAACTATATTTTAAAATAATTTTAAACCTCAGATAATATGATGGTTACAAATTGTCAATAAAGTCTTATCCGGTCAATTCTAAGATCCCTGCTCACTCATTGATCCTATATTCAGTAAATTGAAAGTCAGATTAATGCAGACGTTGGAACTTTTCTGAAAGGAATAGTGCTTTCTTACAGCAAAATGGAGATTATAAGTCATATTGAAGATATTCAAGCTTATCGTCAGAAGCTGATTGCCAATCGCCTGAATTAAGCCTGTTAAATACAGAGGAATTTAGTTGCCCTTTAATTTCGATGCATGGTTAAAATTTTCGTTTTGGAGCAAAAGTTTTTTTCATGTAAGTTTGTGGTCTTAAAATTTGAATAAGAAATGTTTGAAAATCTTACGGATAAGCTTGAGAAATCGTTCAAGCTGCTAAAGGGGCAAGGAAAGATTACCGAAATTAATGTTGCCGAAACGTTAAAAGAGGTTCGCAGGGCGTTGCTTGATGCGGATGTCAATTATAAAATTGCCAAGGATTTCACTGCAAAAGTGAAAGAAAAGGCTTTAGGACAAGAGGTTCTGAAGGCTCTTAATCCGGGACAGGTTATGGTGAAGATCGTTCACGATGAGCTCATTGAGCTAATGGGTGGTCAAACGGTCGATATCAACCTTAAGGGAAGTCCTGCCGTTATATTGATGGCAGGTCTTCAGGGATCAGGTAAGACGACTTTTTCGGGAAAATTGGCTAACAGGTTAAAAACCAAATCCGGGAAACGGCCTCTGCTGGTCGCCTGCGATGTCTATCGGCCAGCAGCTATTGAACAGCTTAAGATTGTCGGAGCTGCAATTGATGTTTCGGTTTATACTGAAGAGGGAAGTAAAGATCCGGTACGCATCGCCAAAGAGGCGATAAAATTTGCAAAACTGCACGGACATGATGTTGTAATCATCGATACTGCCGGACGGTTGGCAATCGATGAGCAGATGATGAAAGAGATTGAGTCAATTAAATCGGCTGTTAATCCAGGTGAGATTTTGTTTGTGGTTGATGCAATGACTGGTCAGGATGCTGTAAATACCGCCAAAGAATTTAATGATCGTCTTGATTTTCATGGCGTTATTCTTACTAAGCTCGATGGAGATACTCGTGGCGGAGCCGCTTTATCCATACGTTCAGTAGTCACTAAACCAATTAAATTTGTTGGGACCGGTGAAAAGATGGATGCCATTGATGCATTTTATCCAAGCAGGATGGCCGACCGTATTCTTGGAATGGGTGATATTGTTTCATTGGTTGAAAGGGCTCATGAACAATTTGATGAGGAGGAAGCCCGTAAACTGCAGAAACGGTTGGCCAAGGATCAGTTCAACTTCGATGATTTTCTGAAACAGATTCAGCAAATTAAGAAAATGGGTAACCTCAAGGATCTTGCCAGCATGATTCCGGGAATGGGAAAAGCGATGAAGGATATTGAAATTGAGGATGATGCTTTTAAACACATTGAAGCCATTATCCATTCAATGACTAAAAAGGAGCGTGCCGATGCAAGTATTATTGATGGATCACGCCGTAAAAGAATCTCAACAGGTTCAGGTACAACCATTCAGGAAGTGAACCGTCTGCTTAAGCAATTTGCCGATACCCGAAAGATGATGAAGATGGTTTCACAGGGTGGAAATATGCGAAATGCACTGGCACCGTCTAAAGGACGTCATCGTTAGTGAATTATGGAATTCCTGAGTAGTTTTTAGTTCCACTTGCTCGGAAATTGGTTGGATTTATTTTAGATTGATATAATACAGATTACTATGGTACTTATTGACGGGAAAAAGACTTCTGAAATTTTACAGTCAGAAATTGCCGAAGAGGTGGTTAAAATCAAATTTCTTGGTGGAAAGATCCCCCATCTTGCTGCAGTATTGGTTGGCCATGATGGCGGAAGTGAAACTTATGTCGCAGCCAAGGTTAAAGCCTGCGAGCGGGTTGGCTTTAAATCAACTTTAATCCGGTTCGAAGATAATGTGACTGAAGAAGAACTTTTAAAATGTGTCGCCAAACTAAATAATGATACAGACCTGGATGGTTTTATCGTTCAACTTCCATTGCCAAAACACATCTCGGAAGAGAAGATCGTTGAATCAATTAATCCCCGTAAGGATGTGGATGGTTTTCATCCTGTTAATGTCGGCAGGATGGTAGCAGGTGTTCCAGCATTTATTTCTGCAACTCCATTTGGAATCATGGAGCTGATCAAAAGGTATAAAATTGAAACATCGGGAAAAAATTGCGTGGTAATTGGACGAAGCAATATTGTTGGAAGACCAATGAGTATTCTTCTTTCTCAAAAGGGAATTGATTGTACTGTTACCTTATGCCATAGCAGGACTAAAAATCTTAAAGCAATCTGTGCCGAAGCAGATATTATTGTTGCAGCCTTGGGCATGGCAGAGTTTCTTACCGGTGATATGGTTAAGGAGGGTGCGGTAGTTATAGATGTAGGAATCACACGGATTAAATCGGACAAAACAAAATCGGGATGGAAATTATTAGGCGATGTAAAATTTGAAGAGGTAGCTCCGAAATGTTCGTATATTACCCCGGTTCCGGGAGGCGTAGGGCCAATGACCATAGCTTCGTTGCTTTATAATACACTTCTCTCCTCAAAAAAGGAGATTTACAAATAATTGGTTTCGAACTGACAAAAAAATGAGCTTTACAAACCACAGCTCATTTTTTTGTCAGCTATTTGAAATTGCTTTCATTTCATCAGCCAATATTCTGTAGGTGGTCTCAGTTACTGGAACAAGAGGCAGCCGAAGTACATTTTCGATAATTCCTGCAGAATGTAAAGCTGCTTTTGCCCCGGCAGGGTTACCATCGATAAAAAGCGCATCGCAAATAGTTTGCAGCCTGAGGTGTAGTTGTGCTGCTTTCTTAAAATCCCCCTCAAGAGCGAGATGAGTCAGATCAGCAATTGCTTTTGGAATTGCATTTGCTGCCACTGAAATCACACCCTGGCCGCCAATGGCGATAATTGGTAACAGGAGGCTGTCATCACCTGAAATTAAACTGAAATGTTCGGGTTTGTCACGAAGAATTTTAGTGATTTCATTGAAATTTCCTGATGCTTCTTTAGTTGCAATAACTTTCTCTGAATAATTTGCAAGGCGTAATGTGGTCTCCGCACTCATACTTACTGCGGTTCTGCCAGGTACATTATATAGAATTACAGGAAGGGGACTGACTTCTATAATGGCTTTATAATGTTGATATATACCTTCTTGTGTTGGTTTACTGTAATATGGGACGACTGAAAGAATAGCATCAACCTTTGAAAGGTTCATACTAAGCAGGTTGTCAATCACGTTTTGAGTATTATTGCTGCCAATACCAACTACAATTGGAACCCTACCATTAACGTGCTGGCACACAAAGTCTATGATCTGCTTTTTTTCGTCAGTGTTTAAAGCAGCAGTCTCAGCTGTTGTTCCTAAAATAATCAGATAATCCATTCCATTATTGATCTGATTATCAACAATTTTCCCTAAACCTTCAAAATCAATTGACAGATTTGCCTTAAACGGGGTTATTAGTGCCACCCCAGCTCCAAGAAAACTTTTTCTCATACGATAATTTAACCCTTTTCGTTAATATTCTCCAAATAATAGATAATCTGTTCCAATAAGTAATGGCAATGGGGTCTCTCTGATACGTCAATATTTAAATCATAATAGTTTACTTCAGTCCCTTGCCACCCCACCTTAAATTGGGCAGAGGAATGAACAAGAATATATTGTAAGGCGATCGTCTTGGTAATCGAAAGATCAATCAGAATATCAAACTGCTCCTGCGCAAACTGCATGATAGAGTTCGATTTGGGACGACCAAACAACGAAACATTTCGCTTATGAAGAAACCCTGAATTAGTGATGGTTGTCAACATCTCCAATTCGCGGCTCGAACGCACATGTGCAACTCCTTTAGGTTTTATCCCCTTTGACTTTAAGATCTTGCGTAGCGATTCGTATGCTTCAATACTCCCTTCATCTGACGGATTCCACAGAATTCCAATATTTTTCGAATTTTTCAGCGTATTCAGCCTGATAATTCGTCTTTGATTCTGAAAAAAGGTCAGAAGTCGCCTACCTGCGTAATACTTTATTATTTTTCTAAACATATTAGGCCAAAATTACAAATTCGGATGAAACCTCCATGATTTTTCAAAAATACTTAAAGAATGATAACTTTCAATTTGTAAGTTCAAGTATATCCTCTTCAGAAATAATGGGAATTTTCAGCTTTTGTGCTTTTTCCAGTTTTGAAGGTCCAATGTTTTCACCCGCAACAAGATAATTTGTCTTTGCCGAGATCGATGTGACATTTTTACCACCGTGTAATTCGATAAATTCTTTTAATTCTTCCCTTGAAAATTTTCTGAAAGTTCCTGAGATTATTATGGACAATCCCTTGAGTTTTTCAGTTTGGCCCTCCTTTTGATCAGAAACGATCTCAAAATTAAGATGCTGATTTTTCAGGCGCTCAATCAACTTTTTATTTTGATCCTCATTGAACCAATCTATGATACTCTCAGCTATCTTGTCTCCTATTTCTTCAACTCTCGTCAAATCATCTCGTGAGGCACTGGCTATTTGATTGATTGACTTCAGTTCCCGGGCAAGTTTCTTTGCTACAGTCTCCCCAACATACCTGATTCCTAAAGCAAACAAAACACGTCCAAAAGGGACGCTTTTTGAAGATTCCAGGCTTTCGAGAATTCGGGTTGCCGATTTTTCTCCCAAACGATCCAGATTTACTAAATCTCCACGGTGTAAATCGTATAGGTCGGCAACATTTCTGATCAGATTGTTTTGGAAGAGTAAATCAATAGTTTCAGAGCCCAACCCGTCAATATTCATAGATTTTCGTCCGATAAAATGTTCCAGTTTCCCTTTTAATTGCGTTGGACATCCCGTTTCATTCGGACAATAAAAGGCCGATTCTCCTTCTTGTCTGATTAATAATGAGTTACATTCAGGACATCGCTCAATAAAATTCACCGGTTCACTCATCGGATGACGGGCAGTGAGATCAACACTGATGATTTTGGGAATAATCTCACCCCCCTTCTCTACAAAGACAACATCACCCAAGTGTAAATCCAGGTTTTTGATCACATCTGCGTTGTGAAGAGTTGCCCGCTTGACAACAGTGCCTGCAAGCAAGACCGGCTCAAGATTGGCCACCGGCGTTATTGCCCCGGTACGACCCACTTGATAGCTAACAGAGTTTAATGTAGTGGTGACTCGCTCTGCTTTAAATTTATAGGCTATTGCCCAACGCGGTGATTTCGCAGTAAATCCAAGTTCCTGTTGCAACCGCATAGAGTTAATTTTGATAACAACGCCGTCCGTAGCAACAGGCAGTTCTGTTCTTTTAATATTCCACTCGTGCAAATAACCATAGATATCCTTAAGATCCTTACATTTTTGCGTATGCTCTGAAATTTTAAACCCCCATAATGCGGCATGGCGGAGCAATTCAAAATGTCCATCGTCCGGTAGATTGTTCCCCAGGATATGATAAAAATAGGCATCAAGTTTACGTGAGGCCACAACAGATGAATTTTGAAGTTTCAGAGTCCCTGATGCTGCATTCCTTGGATTGGCAAAAGGCTGTTCTCCAATTTCTTCCCTTTCGCGATTCAGCATCTCAAAGACACTAAATGGAAGAAGGATTTCCCCCCGGATCTCAAATTCAGGAGGATAATCCCCTTTTAACCGAAGCGGTATACTTTTAATGGTTTTTACATTGGCCGTCACATCGTCCCCCTTTTCGCCATCTCCTCTGGTTATTGCCCTGATTAATAATCCATTTACATAGCTTAAACTAATAGAAGTACCGTCAAATTTAAGTTCACATACGTATTCATAAGGATCATCGGTAAGCTTTCGAACCCGTTGGTCGAATTCCTGCACTTCTTCTTCTGTGTAGGTGTTTGATAATGAGAGCATCTGATATTTATGGGCAACCTGTTTAAATTCCTGGTTGATATCGCTTCCAACACGCTGTGATGGAGAATTGGCATCATAAAATTCGGGAAATGCATTTTCAAGACTGGTTAATTCAGCCATGAGCTGATCAAAAGTATAGTCTTCGATCTCCGGATTATTCTTCACATAGTAGTTATAATTATGCCTGTCAAGCTCTTCTCGAAGATACGCTATTCTGTTGACTGCCTCTTTTTGATCCATAAGATGAATAATTATTTCTGGAATAAAAATAGTAAAAAAGTGCTTATGATTTATCAGATTCCCTATCTTTGACCTGTTTTTCGGTATTGCTCAATCCTTACCGGGAGTGGGTGATGAAAAGGGAATCCGGTGAAATACCGGAGCTGTACCCGCAGCTGTATGCCTTAAAAAACTTTTTGAACCACACGCCACTGTCTGTCAATGGATGGGAAGGCAACAAAAAAGAAGGCGAGCCAGAATACCTGTCGAAATTCACTAAATTATTTTTTGCTCTCGGGGAGAATAGCAAAAGTGAACTGCAATTCATTGTTCTTCATTTTCACTATTAAACAGAAAACCGGTAAATAAACTTGACGATTCCGCTATGGAAAAAGTTTGTCCGTGCTGTAACAGGTCGTTTGTTTGTCAAAACGATCAGATCGGGGAGTGTTGGTGCCTTTATGAACCAACAAACTCCGGTTTCAGGAAATTTCTTGCCGATAATTTCTCAGGCTGTCTGTGTCGTCGATGCATTAATGATTTATACCAAAACTTTAGCATTGATGAACAACATTTAAAATTAAAAAATGAAAAAAATTAAAAAACAGATCCTCGCATTACTTATGATTCTAGTGGTTTTTAACGCATGTAAAAAATCGAAAGGCGATTTTGCAGAAATTAAAACTATCGATTTTGAAAACCTTACCCTCAGCGGTTTATCCTACTGGGATGGATCTGACGGTTCCGGTAAATTTAAGTCCGGGAATATGACCTTTGACAATAACTTTAATTCCATCTACGGATCATGGGACTCATTTGTTTATTCCCAGCTTGCCGACACGATAACTTCCGGTTATACCAATCAATACAGCGTTTTTGATCATACAAACGGACTCAATAAGTTTGCCATTTATTATCCTCCTTTTACCGGTGATTCATTTGCTTCGTTTCCAAAAGATTCAGTTTATCTTGTGAAAAGTATCAATGTCTGTAATTCAACCTACGCTGCCTTATCAATGAAATTCGGCGATGCTTCGTTTGCTAAGAAATTCGGCGGAACATCAGGGAATGACCCCGACTGGTTTAAAATGACTTTTATCGGATATAACGCTGCAGGTGATTCTGTAAAATCGGTTGACTTTTACCTTGCAGATTATCGTTTCAGTGATAATTCAAAGGATTATATCATCCATAAATGGACAACTGTTGATTTAACCCAACTTGGGAAAATTAATAAATTGACATTTCGGCTTTCATCTTCAGATAATGGCATGTGGGGAATGAATACCCCTTCCTATGTGTGCGTGGATAATCTGAAATACGAGGCTGTCACCCCTGGTGGTCTTTAAACGATTTGGCAATCTTATTCGGGTTATGGCTGCTGGTGTAATTTTCCTATATTAATTATTGGTAAATTCCGAACATTTTTCGTCATTTTTCGTTAATTAGAATTGTATATTACAGAATAACGTGTTTTCTTTGTGATCTTAAATTTAGATTAATTACAGATTATGACAATTGCTAAAGATAAAATGGTTTCCGTCACTTATGAATTGAAGTTAGACGGTAAAGATGGTGAGATTTTTGAAAAAGCAGGGAAAGATAGTCCACTAATTTTTTTATATGGATCAGGAATGATGTTACCTGCTTTTGAAAGTGGATTAGCTGATAAAAAAATCAATGATACTTTTGAAATCTCAATAACTGCTGCGGATGCTTATGGTGAAGTTAATGAAGAAGCTATCGTCGATCTTCCAAAGAATATTTTTATGGTCGATGGAAAGATAGATGAAGAGTTAATTGCACCAGGGAATAGTGTTCCGATGATGTCTACAAGTGGACAAAGAATGGAAGGTCTTGTTATTTCTGTAGATAATAATACTGTTCAGATGGATTTTAACCATCCGCTGGCCGGAGAAAATCTTTATTTTACTGGAGAAGTGCTTGAAGTCCGTGATGCAACACCGGAAGAATTAAGTTCTGCCTATAGCTCCGGATGTGGCTGTGGAAGTGGTGGTTGTGGCAGTTGCGGCGACGGTGAAATGGATGGTTGCGAAAGCGGAAGTTGCAGCGACGAAAAAGGTGGAAGCTGCGGTTGTTGTTAAAATATTTATCTGATTTTTCAGATTTTGAATAAATAACTTACTTTTATGAACCCGAAGTGAAAACTTCGGGTTTATTAATTTTTGAATATGAATACGATAGGAAGAATTTTCAGGCTTACCTCCTTTGGCGAATCACATGGTGGAGCTATTGGAGGAGTTATCGACGGTTGTCCTTCCGGATTAAAATTAGATACGGATCTTATTCAAGGTGAATTAGATAGACGTAAGCCAGGACAATCACACATCACTACTCAGCGAATCGAAGTAGATAAAGTCGAATTTTTATCCGGCATTTTTCAGGGACACACGATGGGAACCCCGATAGGTTTTATAATCAGAAATCAGGATCAGCATTCGTCCGATTATAATGACCTGAAAGATGTTTATCGTCCTTCGCATGCTGACTATACCTACGATCAGAAATATGGGATGCGCGATCATCGTGGTGGAGGACGTTCATCGGCCCGTGAAACTATTGCCAGGGTTGTCGCGGGGGCAATCGCAAAACAGTTATTGTCTGGTTTAGGTATAAAAATAAATGCTTATGTATCCCAGGTTGGACAGATATCACTTGATAAATCTTATTTCGATCTGGATTTGTCGCTCACAGAATCAAATATTGTCAGGTGCCCTGATCCAGAGACCGCGATGAAAATGATTGCCCGAATTGAAGAGGCAGGTAGAGATCATGATACAGTTGGTGGAGTGGTGAGCGGAGTAATTACAGGTATTCCCTCAGGATGGGGTGAACCGGTGTTCAATAAACTTCATGCGGACCTTGGCCATGCAATGCTTGGAATTAATGCAGTAAAAGGATTCGAATATGGCTCCGGGTTTAAAGGGACTGAGCTTTCCGGTTCGTTGCATAATGACATTTTCATTAAAACAGATGACAAAATCAGCACAATTACAAATCACTCCGGCGGAATTCAGGGGGGAATATCTAATGGACAAGATATTTACTGGCGTGTTGCTTTTAAGCCGATTGCAACATTGTTGAAAGAACAGAAAACAATTGACAGGAATGAAAACGAGACAACAATAAATCCTAAAGGGAGGCATGACCCTTGTGTATTGCCCAGAGCAGTTCCAATCGTGGAAGCTATGGCAGCTATTGTTCTTGCTGATCATTTTTTACTGAGCCGATTATCAAAATTGTAAAGAATAAATTGAATTTTTTTAATATAGGACTTAATAATTTCGTTATGGAAACTAAGGATGTTGTGTACAATGCTATTGAAAATGCCGGGAAACCATTAAAAGGTGGTGAAATTGCCGAAATCACAGGTGTCGATAAAAAAGAGGTCGACAAGGTGATTAAAAAACTGGTTACTGAGGGCAAAATCATTTCTCCTGTGCGGTGTTTTTATGCTCCTGCGAAATAGCCGGAATTAATGCTCTAATAGTTACTTATTGAGGTTTTCTAATCTATTCCGTAAAAAATCTGTACCTCATATCCTTCGGGAGGCTGATCTTCTGTCAGAGAGCGGCGATCGGATGAGGCGTAGTCTCAGTGTTCTGGATCTCACAGCATTGGGAGTGGCTGCTATTGTTGGTGCCGGTATCTTTAGCACCATTGGCAATGCAGCTGCCAGCGGGGGACCCGCGGTTTCGCTGCTTTTTGTTTTCACTGCATTTGCATGTGGTCTTTCCGCAATGTGTTATGCTGAATTTGCCTCATCAATTCCAATAAGTGGGAGTGCTTATACTTATGCCTACGCCAGTTTTGGGGAATTGGTGGCATGGATTATAGGATGGGATCTGATTATGGAATATGCGATAGGTAATATTGCAGTGGCCATTTCATGGTCCGGATATTTTACCGGGTTACTCGACGGAATGGGGATTCATATCCCATCATATCTTACAACTGATTATCTTACTGCGCTCAGAGGATATGATCAGGCTATTCAGTCATTAGCAAATGGAATGCAATTCAATAACCTGAGTCATGCTCTTCAGGATGCCTATAATGCATGGATATCGGCCCCAATGATTGGTCAATTCCGGATTGTTGCTGATATTCCAGCCCTGGGAATTGTTGTTTTGATCACTTGGATATGCTATGTGGGTATTCGTGAATCAAAAGTTGCCAACAATATTATGGTATTACTTAAAATTGGAATTCTGCTCCTCGTAATAGCAGTTGGCGCCTTTTATGTGAATCCGGAAAATTGGCAACCATTTGCCCCAAATGGAATTAAAGGGGTCTTGAAAGGTGTCTCAGGTGTCTTTTTTGCCTATATTGGCTTCGATGCAATCTCAACTACTGCTGAAGAGTGTAAAAATCCGAGACGTGATATTCCAATATCAATGTTTCTTGCTTTGATGATTACTACAATTCTTTATGTAGCTGTAAGTCTTGTTCTTACAGGAATGGTGTCGTCCAATGAACTTGGAGTGGCTGATCCCCTGGCATTTGTTTTTGAAAGACTAAATCTTCATCAGCTATCAGGAATCATTGCCTTAAGTGCCGTTATTGCAATGGCAAGTGTAATGCTGGTTTTTCAGCTGGGACAACCACGAATATGGATGAGTATGAGCCGGGATGGACTACTTCCAAAGATTTTTGGCCAAATCCATCCCAAATACCGCACACCTGCATTTTCAACCATTATTACAGGAATACTAGTTGCCGTTCCTGCACTATTTATGAACCTGACGGAGGTAACCGACCTTACCAGTATTGGAACATTATTTGCTTTTATCCTGGTTTCAGGTGGTATTCTGGTCCTTAATCCATTAGGAACAAGTAGTAAAAATGACAAAGGTTTTAAAGTTCCCTACTTTAACAGCCGATATTTTTTGCTGCCAATCTGGTTGGTGATACTAATTGTCTTTTTGGGTAAGGATATTTTTGGCTATTTTGACCGTTTGATCTATGCCCATCTATTCAACGAATTTGTAAATTCAGAGCATCTTCTTCCATATTTAGTATTCATTCTGGTTTCAATAATTATAACAATTTATGCAATTAGACTTAAATGGTCATTAATACCTGTGCTTGGACTCTTAACAAATTTATATCTTATGACCGAGTTGGGGATTACTAACTGGATGAGATTTGGAATCTGGCTTGCCATAGGGCTTATCATCTACTTTAGCTATGGAGTATCAAAAAGCCGACTTAACCGGTTAGATATAAGCGAATAAATTATTTGTTCAAAAATTGTATCTTTGTTATTGGTAAATTTGTTATCATAAAAGTTTTAAGTCTCTCAAAAAATTACCTATCTATGATTAATCGTAATCTCCCTCTTTTGCTTGTTTTTTCCTTGATTATAATAACAGTTGGTGCTATAGGTCAATCAAGAAGGGTGCCTGCCGGTTTGTCCAAATATAAAAATTTTCAGATTCCGGGCAAACTAAGACTGGATGACGGGGGTGATCCTTCCGGGGCTTTAGTTAATCTCATCGACCTGGATTCAAAACAAACAGAAAAGAGTTTGACTGTACCTAATACTGGTAAATTCGACCTTGACCTTAACTACTTCAAAGAGTACAAAATCATGATAACCAAAGATGGTTATTATGATAAAGAGTTACGCGTTTCTACTGTAATCCCCCGTAATGTTTGGGAGAAGGATAGTGTCTTTCCACCATTTACTATTATTGTTTCCCTTTATAAAAAGATTGACGGGGTCGGTAAGTTAAGTTTTGAGGGAAAAACAATTGGGAAAATTTACTATTCACCAAATGGTAAACTTGATAATTTTGATTCAGAAGTGTTTATTGATGAGCAAGTTATTCAGGATGAATTAAATAATGCCCTGAAAAGTATAATAGATAAAAAATTTAATCAAAAAATTTCTGAGGCTTTAGAATACGAAAAGAAAAATGATTTACCTAATGCTTACCGCGTTTACGGAGAAGCGTTGAAGATAAAACCAAACGATAAATTTGTGATTGAAAAGCTTAAAGAGTTGGCGGCTGATATGAAGAATCTTGCAGAGGAAGCGAGAAAAAAAGCAGAATTTGACCGACTAATTGCTCTTGGAGATGTGGATGTTACAAATCTTAAATACAATGAAGCAATCCTTAATTATAAGGGGGCTTTAAAAATTATTCCTAATGATCTAATTGGTGAAAAAAAGCTTGCAGCTGCCGAGAAACTACTGGCACAAGCAATAGAGAAGGCGAAGCAGGATGCCGAATTTAACCGTCTGATGGCTGAGGGTGATGCGAACGTGAAAGCTGCAAAATATGCCGAGGGGATTACGAGCTTTAAATCTGCGCTGACGATACGTCCAAAAGACCCGGTTGCGCTTTCCAAACTTGCTGATGCCGAGAAACTACTGGCCCAGGCGATAGAGAAGGCGAAGCAGGATGCAGAGTTTAGCCGTTTGATTGCTGAGGGTGATGCGAATGTGAAAGCGACAAAATATGCCGAGGGGATTACCAACTTCAAGGCAGCGCTGACTATCCGGCCTAAAGATCCTGTTGCGACTGAAAAGCTAGCCGAGGCTGAAAAACTTTTAGCCCAGGCGATAGAGAAGGCGAAACAGGATGCAGAGTTTAGTCGTCTGATTGCTGAAGGCGATGCGAATGTAAAAGCGACGAAATATGCTGAGGGGATTACCAGCTTTAAATCAGCGCTGGTGATCCGACCTGGTGACTCCATGACTTTAGAAAAGATTGCCAATGCCGAGAAACTACTGGCACAGGCGATAGAGAAGGCGAAGCAGGATGCAGAATTTAGCCGTTTGATTGCTGAGGGTGATGCGAATGTGAAAGCGACCAAATATGCCGAAGGGATTACCAACTTCAAATCGGCTTTAAACATTAAACCAAAAGACCCGGTTGCGCTTGCCAAACTTGCTGATGCCGAGAAATTACTGGCCCAGGCGATAGAGAAGGCGAAACAGGATGCAGAGTTTAGCCGTTTGATTGCTGAGGGTGATGCGAACGTAAAAGCGACCAAATATGCCGAAGGGATTACCAACTTCAAATCGGCTTTAAACATTAAACCAAAAGATCCGGTTGCGCTTTCCAAACTTGCTGATGCCGAGAAATTACTGGCCCAGGCGATAGAGAAGGCGAAACAGGATGCAGAATTTAGCCGTTTGATTGCTGAGGGTGATGCGAATGTGAAAGCGACAAAATATGCCGAGGGGATTACCAACTTCAAGGCAGCGCTGACTATCCGGCCTAAAGATCCTGTTGCGACTGAAAAGC
>Ga0118677_10004452_pt2 | contig 23648 bp, 19 predicted proteins | sample AliMusrvi5mmetaG_FD_86154 | JGI IMG/M metagenome (GOLD analysis project Ga0118677, IMG submission 86154)
AAATTCATGGCAACCTTATCGGTTGCCATGTTATTTTGTTTTAGTTAAAAATGATTTTGTAAAATACTTATTGCCCTTAGGATTTGTGTTACCAACTCATCATCAGTTTTTGATTTGTCGCCTATCTGTTTTAGAGCATCTAACAAGTCGGGATTGTTAGGATAATTATAAAGTGATGGTGAAGCCATCACTTTATTCCAAAGTTCTTCCGAAGCAAATCCTGTTGCTCCAACTGGTATAGGAATTACTTTCTGCTTTACTGCTACTTCAAACTCCTCAATCATTCCATTTGAGAGTTTCAATTTTCCTTTTCCATCATCTTTATTTCCGTAAATGAAAAGTGCTATGCCTGCATGTTTCATCATTTCAGTTCTATACTCCAAATTTCTATCGGCTTTACTTTGTTTACCTGTAACAGCTAATGGAAACGGTCTTAAAACAAGTGCATCGTCAAGGTGTCTATATTTGGTAGAAAAAACAAACTCTAATGCACCGCTAATTACAATTCTACCAATACCAAGCCCAACACCTGATACTATTTTGTATTTATTTTCTGCAATTGCGTAACTAAGCTTGTGAACAAAAGAAAACGCTTCAATTTCTGTTTTCGGGTCGTAAACTATTGCTGCACCTGAAATGAAAATGTTTGAACGCAAAACCTTTTTCTGAATTGCTGAAAGCACATTTGTAATATCAGGATAGTCGTCAATCAATAGAGCATTGATTGAATACCGTCTAAGGTCTTTCACTTTTAGTTCCTGCTTTATTTCAGCGTAATGAAAATCTGCATCTGTTGCAAAGTCGTTGCGATTTATTTTTTTGAAAAAACAATAGTGGTCTCTTTGATTTTGTCCAAGTAAAATTCTTATTCGGCTAAGTATGTATTCAAGATTTGGGTCGTCAAAACTGAAACCAACAAACAAAAATGTTTTAGCAACTAAGTCGCCTTGTAATGCTGTTGTATAAAGCGGTCTTTTCTCATTGTATCCTTCATAATCATCTTTAGTCAAAATTGCTTGGTCGGGTAGTGAAACATCACCGTGCATTTTGTAAACAATAGCATCTCTTCTTGGAATGTTGGTTGATAAATTCTCTTGTGTGATTTTTGTGTCGGGTGTTTTGCCTTCTTCCTCAATCGCTTTCTCAATGAGTTTGTCGTAGTTCGTTGTCCAATAAGTTTGTATTGGAAGTGCTGCAAGAATTTTATGATTTGTTGTTACAGATGTTCCTTGTGTAAACTCGTCAATCAAAAGTTGGTTTAGTCGGTGCCTGTTGTTTCCCTTTTCGTTGTAATGGTATTGAGCAATAGCGATTAGGTCATTCTCTTTATCAATGTCAAGGTTAAGGTCTTTTGCTATGTCCCTTAAAAGATTTTTCCAATTCACAAAACCTGCTGGAATGGAAAGTCCTGCACCCGCGAAAATCGCTGCGTTATTATCTTTTAATGCCTTTGTATATGTGTCAACAAAGCGGCTTAAATGTGCTTCCATTTTTTATTCCTTTTTTTTGTTGTCATCAATCATTGGTAAATTATCTGTCTCCGCAATTCTAACTGCTCTGCGAATATTTTCTACTTCAATGAAATATGTTTCAAGTTGCTTTTCTTCTGTTGCCCCAAAGCTAAGAGGTCTGTCTAAAAGTCGTCTGTATAAATCATAAAATTCTGATTCACCATGCCTAAATGCTTTGAAGTTGTTTTCAATTTTTAAAGCCCGATGAAAAGCTATCAGCAAAGCTGTGTGTGTTGAAATGATTGTCAAGAAAAGTTTTGCCTCAAAAGTTGTATCAACTGTTTGAGTGATGATTGGGATTAAAATTGAAACAGGAATTGTCCAAAAGAGAGTGTAGTAATGAAAGCGTTTGTGCCACTCTGCTTTGTTCTTCCAAAAAACTAATGTTCCGTGAAGTCGTGTGAAGTGTTGCTGCAAAAGTTTTTTGTTAGCGTCAGTGAAGTATGGTGATTCGGAAAATGTCTCACCGCCTGGATGCAACTTTACTTTCTTTAACATTGCAATTACAACAGGAACGAAACTCACCAAAGCAAGTCCGATGTAACAGATTATTGATGTCGTCCAAGGTGTCATATTTTTTATTATTTGTTCCACTGTTTCAATTTAGCAAGGTCTTCATAGCATTGGGCATAACGTTCTGGCGGCTGCCGCTTTGCGGGTTTTAGATCATTTACTTGTGTGTTTTGTTTCACGGTCATTCGTTTAACTTCATTTCCTGACCGACCTTCCCCGCATTGCGGTTGACGCCTTGTTAACAGTGGGCACGAAAGTCAAGTAGATGGTGAACATATCGAATGTTTGTATTGCAATTTGATCCTTATTCAATTAAATGGGCACCGCAGCCGGAAACACTTCGAAGTTATGAAAAACGTTGTTTTGCAAAGGCTGACTCAAACATCTTTTTAACTTTCCAAATTGCAAGACAAACATTCAACCGAACCATTGGTAGCAGTAATTCTAACCTTGAGCGAAAATAAACTCCCGGTATTCTGGGCCAGGATTAGACATGGTACCAATAACTCAAACTTTCAAAGGACAAATGGCTTAAAGTGCTAACTGTTAACTAGTTAATAGGACTTATGCTTGTTTGCTTACAGATTATCTACTGAGTGAAAATAGGCGCTAAGACCTAGCGTATTATTTTCACCTACTTTTTTGCATGGAAATATAGAATTCAAATAACATCATTCAGATTCCTTGTCTATTACAAATTGTAAATATTTACTACTTATCAGATCCTCCATCAGTAAAATTAAACCAAAATTCTAATATAAAAGGCAATTGAACTCATAATATTCCTATAGTTCTTGCTTTGAAAAACCATTTCACTTACTTCTTGAGGGTACGAGCATAAAAAATGCCCCGGTTTCCCGCATACGCGTCAAGCTAATACTGCAGTAGTTAACAATTAGATGTTAAAAACAAAGCACATGAGATAGGTTTTTTAAAATATAAAAGGGGCAATTTGTTATTCAAAACGCGACTAATGAAAGCAAACTGCCCCAGTAGGAACGAGTCCCGAGACAGAATAAGTAAAATTTATCGAAGGTTTGAAGGTAAAAGGATAATAAAAATAAGCCGTTTAAGCGGATTTAAACAACGGGAAAGGGGTAAAATAAGCGCCAAAAGGTTAATCCTTGGTTTTATGACTATGGTTTCAAGAAAGATGAATACCTACGAAGCGTGGGCACAAGAAATATCTCTTAGCGCGCATTTATCGGTCAGCAAACAAGCTATCGAAGAACGGATGAACCCTAAAACGACGAATATGTTAAAAATGGTTCTTGCGGATGAACTTGAGAAATCTCTATCATCCAAGCATAGACAACTCTCGCAAGCTTCACAAGCTTTTCGTTCCATACATATTGAAGACAGTACAATATTTAATTTGCCTTCAGAACTATCATTCGCATTCCCGGGGAATGTTTCCTCCGGGAAAAAGAAATCACAGGCCAAAGTACATGCACTTTATAATTATACAAACAACACCTTTGGTTTTTTAGATTTGTATAGCTTCACACGTAATGATCAATCTTTGTCCTCGCGAATAATAAGTTTTATCCAACCGGGTGATTTAATCCTTCGGGACATGGGGTTCCTTGTTTTGGATGTCCTGGATCAAATAAATGCCCAAGGTGGTTTTTTTATTAGTCGAAAGTCCTACCAAATACAAGTATTTGATCTAAAAACACATCAGGAAATAAACCTTATAGAGACACTAAGGAAAAAGAATTTCTTTGATAAGGAAGTCCTGGTGGGTAAAACCAAGAAAATCAAGATGAGATTGGTTGTTATTCCAGTACCCCCGGATCAAGCCTCCTCTAGAAGAAGGAAAGCAAAGAAAGATAGAGATAAAAGAACAAAACATGATCAAGGATACTATGAACTCTTAGGGTATAACATTTTTATCACCAACCTTGCTCAAACCCATTTTCTGCCGGAACAAATTCAAGAATTTTATGGATTACGCTGGCAAATAGAAATCATTTTTAAGACTTGGAAAAGTTGCTTTTCCATGGAGAAATTAATGCCTGCTAAATGTATTAATCCATATAGAATATATTGCCAGATCTACCTGTGGTTGGTCTTCATCCTCTTATTTCAAACGGCTTGGTACAATCATTACCTGGATAAGCCTAACATAAACTATAATCTTAGTATTTTGAAAATGGGCAGGTTCTTTTCTCTCCATTTTGATCGAATTATTGCAGAAAACAATGAGGATTTTATCCGAACACTTATCATTTCTAAATGCAGTTACGATAGACGAAAGGACAGATTAAACATGGGTCAGAAATATGAAAAAATCGCAGCTTAGCTTGACGCGTATGCGGTTTCCCGGGGTCTTAAAGCTATAGACTGCCTTCATCTGCAAAAGAATAATACTGGTCATCATGCAACATGATGTTATTTACCTTGAAATGTTGTGACTGAGCCCTTCATGAGTCCTTCATGAGCCGTTTGATCCCTTTTAAATATCCGCCATTTATCCGCCATATCTCCATTTTATCGGCCATCAACTATTTTTTCCAACTGGCTTTACTTGCTCAATTGAGACAATTACGGAGCAATCTCAACGCAATTGACGCAATTATGACGCAATTATGACGCAATTAGCAGTTCAATGGTGTGAACTACTCACCAGTTTTTTCTACAGCAGCATCGGGTAAACCAATAGTCGCCGACGTTTCAGTAAATATATTGCGCCTGGTTTGGTCAGTTAGCTTAAGACATTCCTTTAATATAGCAGGATTCATTCCTTGTTATCGTTTAACACCTGTTGCATGATTTGCCTGATCCATTCCGGAGCAAGTCTTATATCATGCAGGAGATGAGTAGGTTTTTCTTTTTTCAGCAATGACTGAATTATTTCTATTTCATTGGGTGTCGCTTTGTCCTTGCCAATGGTTTTTAAAGCTTGTATACCTAGGCTGCTAATGGCACCAATAGCAATCACATTTTTAGGAGTGGTTTTTTTGAAGGTGATGGTTCTCTTACCAACTTTAATTTTTCGGGCTGCTCCATCGGTAAGATACACCAGGTTCATGGGTACCTGTGTAGACAGACCCAGCCTGTTCAGGGCATATACTCCTGTGGGTATAATCCGGGCTTTGTCTCTCCTTGCGATGGCTTTGGCAATAGTTTCAATGCTGGGGGTGACCGGGCCGATAACAGGGTCTATCTCCGGCCTTACATAAATGCCTGTTGCAACTCTTACTAATTCGCCATATTTCACAAGACGTTGCAGCGCTTTACGGACAGCTTCTGAATTGCCTTTTGAAATGAAATCATCACCAAAAAACAGCGTACCCCTTCTGGCTTTTTTAATTTTTGTAAGTATCTGAATTACAATATTAATATTCATTTTAAGTGAAATTAATGTCCCAAATTTAGTAAATATTTGGGACACTGATATTAAATTTGCTGTAATCCTTTATCTTTTTTGTGATTTTATTGTTGGCTTCCAACAAACGCCAGTAAACGAAAATACTGGCAAATGTTTGAAATTGAGATTTTATTCATTCTTCTTTATCTATCTTTAAATTCAGTGTCGAATTGCATGGCTGGTCAAGTCGCACCCGGACGGGTTGTAAGATGGTTCCAACCGCTTACAGAGTAAAATTAAAACATTATTCCGGAATCAGGTGCAATTGCACCGGCCCCATCTTTAAACGCCACTTATTGAGATAATTACAAAGCCCATTTATCAGCGAAGGAATAAAACCGGTGATCCCTTACAGTAATTTTCAAAAATATTAAAGTTTGAAACCTGGCGTTCCTTAAACAAAAGAACCCTGCTGTCAAGTCGGTCGGGTCATTTCAGTACTTAACCTTCAAAACTATTATCTATGGAAAGGCAAAACACAATTGAATCCCTGCTTAAAGAACTTATGACACCAATCATCGAACAGGCAGTAGAAAATGTTCTTATCCGTAACCGATCCTTATTCCAGCCACCTATTCAAGAACAACCTGATCCTGGAATGTGGAATATTAAGCAAGCTTCCGAGTATATTCGCCTAACAGTGCCGACAATCTATGGACATGTTCAAAGATGTACCATACCAAATTATAAAAAAGGGAAGCGACTTTACTTTAAAAAGGAAGATCTTGATAAGTGGATTGGAGAAGGACGCAGGTTAACAATAAAGGAGATAGAAGATTCTGTACAAGATTATCTTCTACCCAAGAGGAGTCGAAAATATTAAAAGCCCCGGTACCGATAGCTATCGATGCCCGGGGCTTGGATTCTACATGGCACCTTCGTCAGCGAAGGAATAAAACCGGTCATCACCGACAATGATGTGATCCAGGATATATAAGGCTTCTGAACGGGCTTGTTTTACTGGTGTTATAGAGGGTAGTGCCTAATAACTGTCAACTTTACTGGCACCTATTCAAATCGAGCACGCCTAATTTGTAAACAAATGGCACGTTCATTCTATCGTTGTTTCGCCTTGTAATATTATGCAATTTCTTGCTCAAAAATTCTGAAGCTACCTGAAATAGTTTTATAAAAAAAATTAGCCGTCGCTAATTTTGAATTATTATTTCTTATCGAAAATCACCTTTTCAGATAGCAAAACAACAATCCATTTCCGGGTAAAAAGATAATATCGGGGACCCCTGAGGATACCTCAAAATTTATTATTTGTAAATCCTTGTATTTTTTTGTACTATTCTGTATTAATTAGTATTAAATAGTTAATATTCAAACCCCCTTTTAATACAAAGTCTTCAAGAAGCCGAGCCGAGCAAAAAACAATTATAATGATTGGAAAATTACAATTAAGATTAATCTCTTTTCTAATTTCATCTTTCCAACTCTAATCCGGCTCCAACTCTAATCCGGCAACTTAAATTTTCCGTAGATCTCAAATCCTTAACTGATCAAAATTTAGAACCTGGAACTATTAACTTGCAATATTACCTAATAAAAACATATTATTTATACATTTTTGCCCCGATGTTCATAAAGGCCGGTTCAATGATCAAACTGCCGTTCTTGCTGATCAAGAGAGATACGTCAAGTGGATTTAAGCACATTTAAATCCCGGCTATTTTGCCTGAAAAATATTCGTCTTTTTTTAGTTTTTTCTTACCAAATGCCAGCAAAGGATCATTAATCTGTCCATCTGATTTGAATCTACGTTAAAAAGTTTTTCAGCTCCAGGTGTAATCATTTACCACATTTTTTTTATCTTTAAACTTCGAATGAGATCATGCCAATGTCAGATGATAAAATTCAGAAATGAATCTCCTGACTCTGCACATCCATTCTCCATCTATTCAGAAGATCTTCAGGAAAGCGATGAACCCACATTCGTCTTATATGGAATGGTTCCGGATAGGGATTGCCTGGGGATCCCTTGGGATTTGCTCTTCAATGATTAATCTATGATTGATTTATAAAAGTACTAAGATCCTGATTTTAGTACTTATGCAGATCAGTCATAGTATATATATAGAAAAGGAATACCCTCCCCATACCCCCTCAATACCCTCTCAATCCCAGTCCGACTTACGGCGTCACCCCTCCCGTTAGTCACCTTTACAGATGGCATTTTCGCAAACATGCATTTTATATTTTCAGGAATTCTCCTTATTTTCAGGAAGAAAATTGAATTAATTGCTTAGGGTTTGAATAATAGCAAATTATTTATAATTTTGCGCCACCTATTTTTAGGTTTAACGCATTCATGTTTAATTAATTTAGAAGTTTTATGAAAAACCAGTATGAAACCGTTTTCATCATTACTCCCGTTTTATCTGATGTTCAGGTAAAGGAAACGGTAAAAAAATTCAGGGACATCATCATCGAGCACGGTGGAGAGATGGTCTCAGAAGAGGACTGGGGATTACGCAAATTAGCTTATCCCATTCAAAAGAAATCGACAGGGTTCTATCAGCTCTTCGAATTTGCCGCCGAACCAACGTTTGCAAAGACGTGGGAAACCCAATTCAGACGCGACGAGCGTATTATCCGCTTCCTGACTTTCAGCAAGGATAAATATGCCGACGCTTACAGCGAAAGAAGAAGAAATAAAAACAAAGCTAAAACTGAAAAGGAGAACTAGACTATGGCAGCAAATTCAAGTGAGATCAGATATTTAACCCCACCATCGGTTGAAATCAAAAAGAAAAAGTATTGCCGCTTTAAAAAGAACAAAATCAAGTTCATTGACTACAAAGACGCTGAATTCTTAAAAAAATTCCTGAACGAGCAGGGTAAGATTTTACCACGCCGTATTACCGGAACTTCTTTGAAGTACCAACGCAAAGTGGCCAAAGCAGTTAAAAGAGCCCGTCATATCGCGTTACTGCCTTATGTTACTGATATGATGAAATAATTTTAAAGCTGAATAAAAATGGAAGTTATATTATTGCAGGATGTTGCACGATTAGGATCGAAGGACGACAAGCTAACTGTTAAAAACGGTTATGGCCGTAACTTTTTGATTCCTCAGAAGATGGCTATTGTAGCCACCGAATCAGCGAAAAAAATATTGGCTGAGAACACCAAACAACGGGCTCACAAGGAAGCAAAATTAAAAGACCTTTCTTTAAGTGTGGCTGAAAGACTCAAAACACTTCAATTGGTAATTGGTGCAAAAACAAGCTCAACCGGGAAAATCTTCGGTTCGGTGAACACCATTATGCTGGCTGAAGCTATCAATAGCAAGGGTTTCGAAATCGATCGCAAACAGATCACCATTTCGGAAGACAGTATTAAAGAAGTTGGACATTTCACAGCCAAAATCAAATTACACAAAGAGGTAATTGTTGAATTAGGTTTCGAAGTAGTTTCAGAATAAATTTCATAATCGTTTATAAACACAGATTCAAACATTTTCAAACAGATAGAGCCACCCGTCTTCACATGCGGGTGGCTTTTTTAATTAGAAGTCAATCGGAAAGAGAAAAAAGGGAACATCTGGCACTATGGGGTATACCCTCAACCCATTTATATAACCCGTATCAAAGACCGATATGGAAATGTAATCTCATTCCTGACTATCGGGTGGCTAACACGCGGGGATCCCGCGTCTACTTGTGTGCTTCTTGTGTGCTTATGCTGTGCATATTCTGTGCCTGTGAAGTTTCAAAGCACAGAATATGCACAGCATAAGCACACAAGAAGCACACAAGTAGACGTTGGATCTACCCCTGATTACTGCCCAAAGCCTTCGGCAAATTAGCTTGGGTTTAGGGTGCCTGGCGAGCTGATACGATTTATAAAGCTGAATATGTGGTTTTTAATAACAACTACTGACTTGTTTCCACGGTTACTTTTCAAATACTGATTTTAACAATATTTGGAGCCTTTGTGCTTTGGTAGCAAGAAAACTTTTTACTGTAATCTATCAGAATGAACAATCAGCGTATCCAGTGGTTATTGTGTATTATTGACGACTATACTTGACTTAAACATTCACCCGATGAAGAAAATTCTTTCAGGATTTGTTGTTTTGATCATTCTACTGATTTGCCTTCCGAATTTAATTCAGGCACAGGCCAAACAGGATACGATCAAGAGCCGAATTGAAACGATTGACGGGAATGAGTACATCGGAGTAATCCTTGAACGTTCGGTTGATAAGATCCGTATCAAAACAGAAAAGCTGGGCGAGATTTCTATCTTAAACAAGGATGTTAAACGGGTTTCTGAAGTATCTTCATCCCGGAATAAAAACGGAACCTACTGGCTGGATAATCCACAATCGACGCGTTATTTCTGGTCTCCCAATGGCTACAATCTAAAGAAAGGAGACGGCTATTACCAGAATGTATGGATTCTTTTTAACCAGGCAGTATATGGGATTACCGACCATTTTTCTGCAGGTCTGGGCGTCATGCCTCTTTTTCTGTTCGCCGGTGCTCCAACTCCGGTATGGCTCACCTTAAAATATTCTGTCCCGGTAGTAAAGGACAAAGTTAACATAGGTGCCGGAGCATTAATGGGTACCGTAATAGGCGGAGGTGGCGGAACTGCAGGAATTCTTTATGGAATCAGCACTTTCGGATCAAAAGATAACAATCTTAGTGTTGGGATGGGCTGGGGATTTGCCGACGGACAAATCGCCAGCAATCCAACTATCAATATCAATGGCATGATCAGGACAGGTCCAAAGGGATACTTCATTACAGAAAATTATTTCATCGGAACAACGAACAACTTTGTGGTATTAATGTCTTTGGGCGGAAGGAGAATTATTAAAAACTTCGGTCTTGACTATGGATTATTCCTCCCATTCGGAAAAGATATCGGTACTTTTGTAGCTGTACCGTGGCTTGGATTTACAGTCCCCTTCGGATCAAAATAAAGGCACTTCAATGGTCATTCAATAACTATTGAATGACGGTAGCATTAAAAAGGATCACATGATATTGTTGTAAGGAAAGCAAAGTCAATGGTGAGTCCTGAATAAATTTCAGGATCTTACTTTTCTATAAAATCCTGGTAACCAGGCAATGCCCCCCAGATCCCAATCTTATGTATCTCATATCATAAGATACATAAGATTAAAGTTGCGAGGGCTGATCTAAGTTACTAAGATTTTTTCAGAAAAGTAAGATTTTTTCAGAAAGAACATCCATCAATATTGGTTTTGAAAACACTACCCCAAAACAATATCATTTGATCTCATAAATATTCAGGTTTTTTGGGGTGTATGATCTGTAAAAAACTATCTTTGCGATAACGACTATACCTGACATTATGATTCTCAAATTCAAAAAACTAATCAGCTCGCTAGGCGCTACCAAATTAGCTTTTTTTATCATAGGCATCGGATCAACCCTATGGTTTTTAATACGGGTAATTCCAAAGCCCAGCCGTGCCTCCTACCCCTGCATGAAAGCCTCGGCCCCATTCATGTCAGCCTTTATTATCTACCTGATCGGCCTGACATCAACCGTATATATTTTCAAAGAAAAGAAAGGCCGGCTATTTCTGTTAAAGGGAGTGCTTGCTATCGTATTTGTTGTTTCCCTGTTCTTTTCATTTCAACTTTCAACACCAGGTTCGCAAGTATCATTGGTTGACGCCTCTTATCTGACGGCAAACGCACCCATAGGTATCGCAAAAGGCATTTATCCCGGCAGAGTTGTTTGGGTAATGGATAAAGACGTAACAAATGAAAAATGCACCAATAAAGCAGGTGATTACTGGTATCTGAGTCAAAATACAAATCAGGCGGCAACAGAAAAAATGCTTGCTGATGGAATAAAAAACATCTCCGGTGAAAATAGTTCTCCGAAGGCCTGGGATGCAATATTCAAATACTTTAACAGCAATCACAACAAAGGTTCTGTTGGATATACAAGTGGCGAGAAAATAGTTGTAAAAATTAATTGTACAACTTTGAGCAGTGGAGGCCGAACGCTTACCGGAGCTCTAAATGCAACTCCTCAGCTTGCATTGGCTTTATTGGAACAGCTTATCGACACCATAAAGGTAGCCCAGTCAGATATTACTTTCGGCGACCCATACAGGGGAATGCCCGATGTAATTTACAATCCTTGCCATACTAAATACCCAAATGTTCATTATATTGAAGGTCTGGGAACCAATGGCCGGGAACAGACCAAACTTTCTACAGATAATGTGTTTTTTACCAGTGATGGTAAATTTCAATCCAGACTTCCACAAGCTTATCTTGATGCTGCCTATTTAATTAACATGCCAAGTTTGAAGACTCACAATTCAGCTGGAGTTACTATTGCAGCAAAAAACCATCAGGGTTCTGTTATTGGTGGGGATCAATCTCCACCCAACCAATCGATGATTAATTATCTTCATTATGATTATCCTGTTGATGGTGGTGCACCAAACCAGGTCATGGGAATTTACAGACATATTGTAGACTATATTGCCCATAAATATCTTGGTGGCAACACATTAATATATATTGTAGATGGATTGTGGAGTGGACGAAACTGGGATGGTGTTATTGAAAAATGGCAAATGCCTCCATTTAATAACGACTGGACTTCATCCTTATTTATTTCTCAGGATCCGGTAGCTATGGAATCAGTTGGTTTTGATTTTCTTTATAATGAATATAAGAATTATCCATCGGCACATGGAAATGTAAACTATCCTTTGGTATCGGGTGTCCAGGATTATATCTACCAGGCTGCAGATCCTACACAACGCCCTGCAGGAATTAAATATGACCCAAGTTCTGCAGACCATAGTTCACCTGTTGGCTCTTTGGGAGTTGAGGAACATTGGAACAACATGACGGACAAGCAATATAGCCGGAATCTGGGCACTGGAAATGGTATTGAATTGATTTCATACAATTCAGCTACCACAGGTATTCAATCAGTGGCACAGGTATCAGGATGTAAAGCGTACCCAAATCCGTTTACTGAAACCATCCGTATTGATGTAAGCAATAATCAGGCCCTGAATCTGAATATTTATAATTTACAGGGACAGCTGGTATTCACTAACCCAATGAACAAAACATATATCTGGAATGGAACTTCACAGAGCGGATCGAAGTTACCAAAAGGAGTTTACCTGATCAGACTGACCGAAAAAACCTCAGGCAATCTGATATGGACAGATAAAGTGGTCTGCAACAAACTTTAAAACCTAACTAATGATTGAACGATACAAAACATTCTTTAAATCGCTTAGCCAAACTAAGCTGGTCTTTATAATTCTTGGAATTGGATCTACCATCTGGTTCCTGGTACGTGTAATTCCCAAGCCATCAAGGGCAGGCTATCCCTGTATGAGAGCAGCTGCACCGATTATGTCGGGCTTTGTTATTTACCTTTTGGCTTTGGGTGGTTCTACAATTTTATTCAGGAGTGCTATTTCGAAATTAAAACAAGCCAGGTATCTTGCAGCTTTAATTGCAATTGCAGGATGTCTTGTGCTGGTTATCGCCTTCAATTTTAACGATGCCAGAGAATCCTTTGCTAATTCGAAACTGGTAAATACCGCTTTGCCAGATCTTCCGAACCATCCAATGGGTGTAGGACATGGAATCTATCCCGGGCGGGTCATTTGGGAATGGAATAAAGGAGCTACCAATGAAAACTGTCCGAATACAAGCCTCAGTAATTGTTTCTTTCAGTCAAAAAACAACAACCAGGATACCATTAGCAAGATGGCCAACAATTCCATTAAAAAACTGTCAGGTAAAAGGACTGTGAAAGATGGCTGGGATGCGATTTTCAGAAGCTTTAATGGTAGAAAAACCGGCATGACAACAGGATATACTTCTGACCAGACCATATTTATTAAAGTAAATAACGGTCAGGCAGGCTGGGCAATCAATACTACAACACTCGCAGCAGCAAATACAACTATTCCGATTGCTGAAACAACTCCGGCAACAGTATTGGCAATATTAACCCAGCTAATTGATACCTGTGGAGTACCTCAAAACAAGATCTTTATTGGCGAACCAATGACTCACCTTTTCGATCATTTATACGATTTGTGTCATGCCAAATACCCGAATGTGAAATACCTCGATAAAGAGAACCATACTAACTTAGGCCGGACAACAATTTTGGGATGGCAAACCGATGCCATTGTTTATTCAGATAAAGGTACCGTGATGCCTGATGCCCTAACGGATGATTTATGTTATGAGATGTACGATGCCGATTACATGATTAACATTGCTGCGTTGAAGGCACATGCCAGAAATGGAATGTCTCTTTGTGCCAAACTCCATTTTGGTTCTCATGGTATACACGGCAGCAATTGGGATTCTTTTCATTTACATGACGGATTAATTGCAACGGTTGATAATGACGTGTTAACTTCAGGCGTGCATGGAGATTATGGCATGTACAGGGTTTTGACCGATTTGATGGGACATGAAAAATTAGGGCGCAATACCGTTCTTTTTATTGTTGACGGACTTTGGGGTGGTGTTGAAGCAACAGATAGAGCTTATAAATGGAAAATGGCTCCATTCAACAACGATTGGCCCAATTCTCTTTTTGTTTCACAGGATGAAGTTGCGCTTGAATCGGTTTGTCTGGATTTCCTACGTGCCGAAGCATTGGTCAATACCGCCTTTATGAACAGGCCTTTCTTTCCTGCAATTGATGATTATTTGCACCAGGCCGCCGATAAAGCCAACTGGCCAAAGGGAATAACCTACGACCCGGAAGGTGACGGCACCGAAATGCCAGCCAGTTTAGGTGTTCACGAACACTGGAACAACAGTACCGACAAACAATACACCCGGAACCTGGGAACTGGAAATGGGATTGAACTGATCTCCTACAAATCAGCTCTGACAGGTATTCAACCTGTTGCACAGGTTTCAGGATTTAAAACATACCCAAATCCATTTAACCAAAGCATTCGGATAGAGGCAAGTAATGATCAATTATTGAACCTGAATATTTACAATATGACTGGTCAGCTTATTTATAAGACCACTATGACCGGCTTGTTTGTCTGGAACGGAACATCCCAAAGCGGATCAATTTTACCTAAAGGAACTTACCTGTTAAAACTCACCGAGAAATCCTCAGGCAAGACGGTTTTGAATCAAAAAGTTATATATAACCAATAATCTGATTTTCTATAATTAAGTTAAATTTTTATTTCCTGCCATGAATCAATTTAAGCTTAGCTGTCTCATATTGACAACAATAGTAATGTCGCTGTTTTACAGTTGTAAAAAGGATACTCCTGCACCCCTTCCTGAAGTGTTTACATTTCCTTCAAAGGTAATCCATAAAATTGTGGTGGATAATACCGGTGTAAAATGGTTTGCCACGGAGAAAGGTGTCGTAAGTTATGATAATATTAAATGGACAAAGTATTCGGATGACAAAAATGTAACGACAGGTTCAGTCTCTGATTTGGTCTTTGATATTGCACCGGGAATCAAAAATCTATGGCTTGGAACCATTTTAGGTTTGTCTTCTTTTGAATTTGGAACTACTGCCGTTTCAGTTGTAAACTATAACACCAAGAGTGCCGGAATATTGTCTGACTCTGTTACTGCCCTGGGAATTGACGGAAGTAATGTCAAATATATAGGAACGTCAAAAGGATTATCTATTTATAATGGAACAAAATGGGATAAATTTATGGGGCGCACAAACGAAGAAATTCTATCGAGATATAAAATAAGTTCAGTCTCTGCAGCCACAAATGGGTATATTTATGCTGCCACTCAAGGCGGTGGTGTTTCCAGATTTAAATATACCGATGCAGTTTCAGGTGCAACAACCTATAATAAGCCATGGGCCTGGGGTTTGCCTTCGGATACAATTATGACTGTGATTACCGATGGCGTTGCTCAGTGGTTTGGAACTGATAAAGGAATTGCTTATCATTCCACCGAGTTAACCAAATCTGACTGGATAACCTATACCAGGATAAATGACGGATTGGTCTGTGATACCGTGTATGCCATAGCCAAAGACCTTTCAGGAAACATGTGGTTTGGAACACATAAAGGAGTCAGTAAATTTTCTAACAAAGTCTGGACGAGCTTCACCATGAAGGACGGATTGGTTGCCAATAAAGTAAATACAATAGCGGTAGATGCTGATGGTTCATTATGGTTTGGTACTGACCTTGGAATCTCACATTTGATCAATAACATATGGACAAATTATTAAAAGTCATATTTGAATAACTTGTAGGATCGAAAACCTACAATCTACCGGTATTGGATTCCAACATAACGAACATGAAAAAGTCATTGCCAGTCTAGCGCAGGTAATGATTTTTTTATATTATTCTGCTAGCTTTAAATTTTAGTTCAATTCTTAATAAATCTAAACCAATCGACATCAAACAGGTCATCCCCCACTCCATTGAATTTCAACCATAAGGCATGTACACCTGTTGTTTTATTCATTTTACAAGTCAGCGTGATCCATTTCTTATCTCCTGATCCTGCAGGTATATTGACCGTACCTATGGACGAATGCCACGGCTGATCGAGTGCTAACTGGATGGTGCCACCTTTTTTGCCTAAGGCTACCCGAACCTGGAAGCTATCGACCCCTGCTTCAAAGTTAATGTATTTATAGGCCACATGATCTTCATTTCTGATCCCTCCCAATTCTTCCTGGTCGTTTTGAAAAGCCTGTATCCGTGTATTTCCAAATAGCAGACAAGCCTGTTCTGCTTCTATTTTGCTGGTGGCTTTCAAGGGTTTGCCTGCACCCTGGGTAGTCATCTCCACCTCGTTAATGCTGCCATCAGGATTAAAGGTGATAGGTTCAATACATGCTTTGCGCATCATTTGGCTATTATGGGTAGCCCGGTGATAAAACACATACCACTGTCCTTTGAATTCGACAATTGATCCGTGGTTATTCCAGTTTGCCGGATCGCAATGACTGTTGTCAATAATCACTCCACCGTATTTAAAAGGTCCCATGGGAGATTTGCTCGTCGAATATCCGATACAGGTAGGCATATTGGCACGGCCCATGTGGGCATATATGAAATAATAGATTCCGTTGCGTTTGACCATGTAACCTCCTTCATGGAAAAAATGCTCTTTTTCTGTAACCACGCTGTCTTTAATGGTAGAAAGGTCAATCTCCGTCATATTGGGTTTCAACCTGGCCATCTTTGCGGTAAACTGTCCCCAGATGTAATAGGCCTGTCCATCGTCATCCATAAACACGCAGGGATCAATTTCACTGATTCCCCTTGTATTTATTTTGGTGCCATTCACAAAGGGACCCAGGGGAGATTTGCTGGTTGCCACTCCTTCAGCTTCTGTGTTTGAAGGCTGGCAATAATACATGTAATAAGTTCCGTCCTTATATTGACAATCTGGTGCAAATAGTAAATTGTCGTTATAGGGTACCTGATCGTTTTTACCTTTCGATGAAAAGACATCTTTGGTCAGGTCCCATTTCAGCAAATCGGATGAAGATAAAACGTGATGGGTATAAGAGCACCAGTAGTTTGTACTTTCGTCGTTTGAACCATAAACATACATTTTCCCGTCTTTCCATACATGCGCTGAAGGATCAGCAATATATACCCCAGCCGGGACTATTGGATTCTGTGCATGAAGATTTAGTGAACCGAAAAGTAGAATAAATAAGGATGTCAGATGAAATTTCATAACTAAAAGGTTTAGATTGTATAAAAGTACAAAGATCCGGATAATCCTATACTTCCATATTCAAAAAAGCAGGAAATTCTAATGAATTACTAATCTAAAATCCTTTTAACCTTGGTGATATAAAATATATTTAATATTTTTATATACATAAGAGTTAATTAATTTATGATATCCTAATTCAATTACCAAAATTATAGAACGCGGATAAAATATGATTTAGCGGATTAAAGCGGATTTTTATTCCGACAGGTCGGAATCGATTTATACCAAAAAATAAATTATTATTTGTAACTCAGAATCTACATCCATGAACTTAATTCATAAAGAAATCACTGAAATGATTATTAAATCATACTATAAGGTTTATAATACTCTTGGGTACGGCTTCCTTGAAAAAGTATATGAGAATGCAATGGCAATTGAGTTACGCAAAATTGGGTTCGAAGTTAAGTGTCAATGCCCAATTACCGTATTTTATGATAGCGAGATAGTTGGAGCGTATTACGCTGACATTATTGTGAACGATCTGGTGGTTATTGAATTAAAGGCATCAAATGCTCTGTTGGAGGAGCATGAGTGCCAATTAATAAATTATCTGAAAGCGACTGAAATAGAACTTGGATTACTTATGAATTTTGGGAAAGATGCAGATTATAAACGGAAAGTATTTATGAATAAATACAAAAAACTAAAAGCAACCACTTATTGACTTAAAGTCTTGTATCAATATCAAAATACAAAGTATTCTAATATCCGTTTTTATCCGCTAAATCATATTTAATCCGCGTTCAAACCTATATATATTATAACCCAAGCAATACTTCCTCCGGATTACGTCCTGCGGTAAGCAGACGCTCAGGGTTTTCGATCAGCTCTTTTACCCTGACCAGGAAGCCAACAGAATCTTTACCGTCGATGATCCGGTGATCGTATGATAAAGCCACATACATCATCGGGCGGATAACAACCTGTCCGTTGACTGCAACTGGTCGGTCAACGATATTGTGCATCCCCAGGATAGCCGATTGCGGAGGATTGATAATCGGTGTGGAAAGCAGCGAGCCAAACGTACCGCCATTGGTGATCGTAAAGGTGCCACCAGTTAGTTCCTCAACCGTTATCTTTTTTGTTCGTGCTTTTTCTGCCAGCACTTTTAGCTCCTGTTCTATTTCAGGAATAGTCTTGCTTTCTGCGTTTCGGATGATTGGAACCATCAGCCCCTTTGGAGTTTGCACTGCAATACCAATATCTACAAATTCAGGAGTATTGATTTCCTCGCCGTTAATCTGTGCATTAATAGTTGGGTGAAACTGCATTGCCTCGGCTACTGCCTTACTGAAAATGGACATAAAGCCCAGCTTCAACCCGTATTTCTCTACAAACTTATTCTGAAGTTTTGTACGCATTTCCATCACCCGGCTCATATCAATCTCATTGAAGGTGGTCAGCATGGCTGTTTCATTCTTCACAGCCACCAGACGTTCACTCAACTTTCGGCGCAAAGAGGTCATTTTCTCACGTTTCTCCTGCCTTGAGAAGGTTTTCCTGACAGTAGTTGCTACCTGCACATTCTGCTTCGGAAGAGCCAGAACCGCTTCAATATCGGTCTTTGAAATCCGGTGCAATCCATTCAACACCTCTTCCATCGAAAGGTGATATTCCTCCATCATTTCCCTAGCTACCGGAGTCACCTTGATGTTTGTTTCTTCCTGTTTTACCGGTGCTTCAGCTACAACTTCCGTTACAGGTGCAGCAATCTTTTCCGATGTCTTTTCCTGGATTACTTCCTTCTTCTCATCCAACGGCGCTACCTTTTTCCCGGAGGCAATGCTAGTATCAATTGTACAGGCCACGATGCCTATAGCAACCCTTTCTCCTTCAGGGATAAGAATTTTGATCTGTCCGCTTTCGGTTGCCGATAGGGTTAAAGTTGCCTTATCTGATTCGATTTCGGCAACCTCCTGATCTTTTTCAACAAAGTCACCATCCTCAACCAGCCACTTTCCAAGTTCAACTTCCGTAATGGATTCGCCGGGTGTAGGTACTTTTAATTCGATTAACATGTTTGGGTTCTTTATTGGTTTTTATTTTATTTTAATATTCGGCATTCAACATTGGATATTGGATATTGGATATTCTATTTTAATCTGTGGTTCCCCGGATTAAAATCCAGGGCTATAATATTATACCGTCCCTATGGGACTGCATGACGCACCCTTTTCCTCTTTCCAATTTCTTTTTAACTTTTCCAATGACTAATGACTCTTTTCTATTTCCTTTTCCTCTTTTTTTCAGACCAGCACTTTTTCTTCAAATGTTTTATCCAAAATCTTTTTAAGGCCCATATTATGCTGAAACATCAGTCCTACTGCAGGGCTCGCGCTTGCCGGACGTGATATCAATTCGAAAGGTATATCAGGTAAAAACCTTTGAATGTGTTGCCAGGCACCCATATTTGAGGGTTCGTCCTGTGCCCAGATGATTTTCTCCAGATTGGGATACTTCGATATAATTGTTCTGATCCTGGCTGTATTCAAAGGGAACAACTGTTCAATCCGAACGATAGCAACAGTAGTGATGCCTTCCTCAGCCTGCCGTTTATGCAAATCGTAATAAAGTTTTCCAAAGGTAAACACCACTTTGCTGATCTTTTCAGGTTTGTGAACATCGTCTTCAATGATCTCCTGAAACGAATCCCCCGCAAGTTCTTCAAGCGATGAAGTGACCATCGGATGCCTTAACAAACTTTTAGGAGTAAACACAATAAGCGGAATACGCACCTTCCAGTGAAGCTGACGGCGAATCAGGTGAAACATATTGGCAGGGGTTGTCGGAACTACCACCTGCATATTATTGTCGGCGGCAGAATTCAGGAAACGCTCCATACGCGCGCTGGAATGCTCTGGTCCCTGACCCTCATAGCCATGCGGAAGATATAACACCAGGCCATTCATCAACCCCCATTTCTCCTGAGCTGAAGTGATGTACTGGTCAATGACCGCCTGGGCTACATTGGCAAAGTCTCCAAACTGGGCTTCCCAAATCGTCAGACCTTTCGGATTGGTAAGTGCATAGCCATATTCAAAACCCAGAACCCCGTATTCAGACAACAGCGAATTGTAGATGTGAAAGGCAGCCTGCTTATCGCTGATGTGCTTCAGCGGGAAATACTTCTCATCAGTATCTTCCACTACGAAAGATGCATGACGGTGGGCAAAGGTTCCGCGCTCGGAATCCTGACCGCTTAATCGTACAGTATGTCCTTCCTCCAGCAAAGTGCCGTAAGCCAGCAATTCGGCCATGGCCCAGTCCAGGCGATCATCAAGCATCATCATCCGGCGGTCTTCCACAATACGGTCAATCTTCTTAAAGAACTTCTTGTCCTTTGGAAGAGTATTTATTTTCCCGGCGATTCTAATTAGCTCGCTCTTTTTAACCCCCGTTTCAACAATCTTATGCAGATCGGTCTTTAACGGATTGACATATTCAGTGTATTCCCCCTTCAGGAAACGCTTTACCTTTACCTTTTCAATCTTCTCTGACACCTTGTATTTCTCTTCCAGAAACAAATCAAATTCGTGATTAAGCTTTAAGGCTTCCGCAGCAGTCATGGCCCCTTCTGCAGCTAGTTTTTCGGCATAGATATCGCGTGGATTGCGGTGTTTCTCGATTTCCTTATAGAGTAAAGGCTGGGTAAATCGGGGTTCATCGCCTTCGTTGTGTCCATATTTACGGTAGCACAAAATATCGATAAACACGTCTGCATGAAACTTCTGCCTGAATTCCATGGCCAGTTTAACGGTAAAGATAATGGCATCCACATCGTCACCATTGACATGGAAAACGGGCGAACGGGTTACCTTGGCCACATCAGTGCAATAGGTACTCGAGCGGGCGTCCAGGTAATTCGTTGTAAAACCTACCTGGTTATTGATCACAAGGTGAATGGTTCCACCGGTTTTATAGCCGGGCAACTGCGACATCTGGATGACTTCGTAAACAATGCCCTGGGTGGCAATAGCGGCATCGCCATGGATGACGATGGGCGCAACCTTGTCATAATCTCCGTTATATCGCGAATCAATCCGTGAGCGGGCCATGCCCTGAACCAATGCTGCAACGGTTTCAAGATGCGATGGATTGGGCATCAGGCTCAGATGAACCTTCTTGCCCTTGTCGGTCTGGACGTCATTCTCATACCCCAAATGATATTTAACATCGCCCAGCGAAATTTCCTGTTCGTATTCAGTTCCTACAAATTCCTTGAAGATATATTCATAGGGCTTCTCCAGGATATTGGTCAGCACGTTAAGCCGTCCGCGGTGCGACATCCCGATTACAAATTCATCGATGCCCAGTTCCGAACCATGTTCGATAACGGCATCCAGGGCAGGAATCAGCGACTCCCCTCCTTCGAGTGAAAACCGTTTCTGACCAACAAACTTTTTATGGATAAAGCTCTCGAAACCTACTGCCAGTTTCAGATGGTAGTATATATGATTTTGTTCATCTAGGGTGAGTGCTTTCGAATTCCTGGTAGATTCCATCTTCACCTTAAGCCATTCGATCAGCCCCGGATCGCGCATATAGACATATTCAACGCCGATCGACTGACAATAGGTTGCTTCCAGATGTTCAATGATCGCCCTAAGTGTTGCCGGACCAATTCCAATGTTGTTCCCCGCCTGAAAGACAGTATCCAGATCAGCCTGCTGCAAGCCGAAGTTTTCGATATCCAGGGTTGGAGTATATTTCCGGCGTGAACGTACCGGATTGGTCTTGGTGAACAAATGTCCCCGTTGCCGGTAACCATGAATCATGTTAAGAATCGCAAATTCTTTATTAATCTTCACATCAGGCATAGCGCTTGTGTTCTCAGAATAGCTTTTGCGGGCCAATTCAAAACCTGCAAAGAAATTCTTCCAACTTACATCCAATGACTCCGGATCAGTTAAATATGAAGCGTATAGCTCTTCTACCACAGCGATCTCCTGGTTCCCTACCTGCGAATATTTATCCATAGTTAAACAATGTTTTTTCAACGTTTTAAAGTAATCATTTAAAGTAACAAATTGCTAATTCTAATGTTTAAGTTATGTGTATCAAAGAAGGATACATTTATTGGATGGCGTTCACTCCGGGAAGCATAATTAAAAAAAATTGCCACATGGACACTGAGACATTATATCTCACCAAATGAACGTCTGGATATTTAGACTTGGTGTGACTTAGTGTCTTGGCGTCCTGGTGGCAAGAATTAGCAGACTCAAAATTAGCTCCTTCAATATCTTATAACAATTTTTAACTATTTATCATTTGAACCAATGATATATTCTGTTGTTTTAACTTCAACTTTTAAAACACCGCCTGGCAAAAATTTTACCGCTTTTTGAACCCTTACGAATTATATTGATTATTCATTCTAAAAAAACTAAAAATGGACAGAAAAGATTTCTTTAAAAAAGCCTTTATTGGCGGTAGTGTATTACTTTTTGCCCCAACCGTTTTCACAGCATGCACAAAGGCCTCTGATGCACTGCCAACAAACGGCGGAAGTGGCACCATCGATTTGACCTCAAGTTCTTATGCCGCCTTAAAAAATGTCGGTGGATATGCCTACAACGGCAATGTGATTATCATCCGCACAAGTACAACCAACTACATAGTCCTATCGAGTATCTGCACCCATCAGGGTTGCACTGTAGGCTATGACAGTTCAGTAAAAAAGCTTGTCTGCCCTTGCCATGGTGCCATGTACAACACCAACGGAACCGTTCTTCAGGGACCAGCCCAGAGTGCATTAACCCTATACACCGCAACCGTTAGTGGAACCACGCTCACAATTAAATAAATCAAATCAAATATTCAAGCTCATCTTCCTTTGTAATTTATTGATTGGATTGGTTTAAATAATTCACCCGGAGGAATAAAAACCTCCGGGTTTTCCTTGTTATGATCTTTCTCAACAATCAAAGCAGACCATTAAAATCTGTAAACGTATCGGGTTCCACTATCTAACGGGCAACCAACGAGTATTACCTTGAGTATACCTTGTGTATACCTTGAGTATACCTTGTGTATAGCCTGTGTGTTCAGAAATACATAAGTTATACTTAGGATAATCTCAGGCTATACAAAATGTATACTCAAAATGGCACTCTGTTAGTAGGCATTACCAGCCCGAATAGTGATCAATGATTTTTGGAAAAGCAACAGGAAAGTCTATTAATACATTAAACAGTCAGATATCCAGATGGGTTGCACTCTGGCAGGGAAAAAGAACAGCGGCTTGATCTCCCATGGCCGCAAGAAAGAGGATTAGATTGCACTACAATTTCTTACCAATTAATTTTAATCGATAAAAGACATAAAAAAACGACAAATAGCTTTGAATTATAAACATAACTTCTTATTTTTAACAGAAATTATAATCAAATACTTAGAGAAAACAACTGGAAGAATAAAAACAAACGAAATATCTGATAAGAACTACCGACAATCCGCTATTTAATAGTTATAGCACATTTAGGGCAGCACAACAAAT
>Ga0118677_10004723_pt2 | contig 23635 bp, 20 predicted proteins | sample AliMusrvi5mmetaG_FD_86154 | JGI IMG/M metagenome (GOLD analysis project Ga0118677, IMG submission 86154)
ATCACCCGTGGCTTCGGCATCGACCGCCAAACCGTTCAGATCGCGCAGGACGCTGCCATCGACGGTGACCAGCACGCGCGAACTGGCCGGGAGCGTCGGGCTGTAGAACAGCGTCACGCGCTGATGGTCGGGCGACAGGTTGAGCCTTGCTGACAACGTGATGCCCCCGAATTGGGCAAAGATGCTCGCAGACGTGACCGTCGTCGCGCTGAGAGGGCCACTGAAGTATATGATGGTTGGGCGGGTGACGTTGACATCCACATCCGCCTTCACCGGGCTGGTGCGCGAAATCGTCACAGTGCCGGTGGAGATCGTCTGCGCTCGCACGATGAGCAGCAACATTTGCGTCTGTGTGACGCCCGATGCCGCGCCCGACACCAACAGCGAGTAGGTGCCCGGTGTGATCGCGTATCCTGCCGCCAGGACGACGGATCCAGGGTGTGTTTGCGTCGCAGTTGGCGCTGTAAAAGAGGCCAGCATCCCCGCCGGCACGCCTTGCATGAACAGTGCCACCGGCGTGCTCAGTGCAGCCGCCCCACTCACACTCACCTGCACGGGGCCGAGCCCGCCCTGCCCGATGACCAGACAGTTTGTGTCCAGATTGATCTGAAACGCGGATGCAGCCACACTTTTCGCCAGTGCGGGACCGGAAGAACTCACAATGGGAAGGAAGGATCGATGGCACTCGCTCGTGACAGCACTCGTACTGGCTGGCGTATTAGCCTGAACCGCAACGCTAGGTGCGAAGTTGATCACGGCGGGCGCCGGTGAATACAGGATTGGCTCGACAGGTTCGACAGGTTCGACAGGGGCTGGCTGCTGTTTACTGTTGGCGGTTTGCAGAGGGGGCCTGCCTGGCTGAACATCGGCGCCCGGCTGACCCACCACTGATGTCGCGGCAACCGGTGTAGCGGCCATGGAACTCATTGTGACCGCCCCGACCAGCACATAGGACACCAGACGCGTCATGATACTTGATCCTCGTGCCCGATTGAAATGCGTTCCTTGCGAAAATAGTGTTGAAATCCTCATAAACACTCGCTTGTTGTGCGGCAATAGGGCGGAGATGCTAAAAGGACAATTGGATTGCGCCTCAAGGATACTGATGAATCAATTGTTGTCAACATTGTGAAATATTACACAATGTAACTGACTGTGGCGACATCGGGTGTCTACATCAGTGGCGACATCGGATGGAATCCGATGTCTGGTCACACGGAGAAACCCGCTGCGCGGGTTAGGAGGGGAAAGTTATAGAATGAGAGGTATGTTGAGCAAGTCCCAGGAGGCGAATCGCATGCAGTATCAAAGTGAAACCCCGTTACCGGCAATGATGCAGGCCATCGTATGTCGCGGGCCGCATGACTATCGGCTGGAAGAATGGGCGGCGCCACAGCCCGGCCCCGGCGAAGTGGTCGTGCGCGTCAAATCGGTCGGCATCTGCGCCAGCGATTTGAAGTGCTATCTCGGCGCTGCCCTGTTCTGGGGCGACGACCATCGCGTCGGCTATTGCCAGCCGCCGGTCATCCCCGGACATGAATTCGTCGGGCAGGTGGTTGCGCTTGGCGCGGGCGCCGGCGACAAGTACGGGCTGGCGCTGGGCGATATGGCCATTTCTGAACAGATCGTGCCGTGCTGGAACTGCCGCTTCTGCAAGCGCGGACAGTACTGGATGTGTCAGAATGGCTCGGTCTACGGCTTCCGTCAGAACGCCTTTGGCGCGATGGCCGAGTACATGCTATTCCCCGCCGCCGCGCTGAACTACAAGGTGCCGGCGTCGATCCCGTTGCACCACGCCGCCTACATCGAGCCGCTGGCCTGCGGGATTCACGCGGTCGACCGCGGCAATATTCAATTTGAGGATACGGTGGTGATTGCCGGCGCTGGCCCGCTGGGGCTGGGAATGATCGCCGCCGCGCATCTCAAACACCCGCATACCCTTGTGGTACTCGACATGGACGACAAGCGGCTTGACGTGGCGAAGGCGTGCGGGGCGGATGTGCTGCTCAACCCGCGCAAGGTCGACGTGGTTGACGAAGTGCTCAAAATGACCGACGGCTACGGCTGCGATGTCTACATCGAGGCGACCGGCCACCCGGCGGCGGTGGAACAGGGGCTGCGCATGATCCGCAAACTTGGCACGTTCGTCGAGTTCAGCGTGATGCGCGAACCCGTGACCACCGACTGGACGGTGATCGGCGACACCAAGGAACTCAACATCCATGGCGCACACCTGGGGCCGTACTGTTACCCAATCGCCATCGACATGATCGCGAAGGGGTTGTTGCCGATGGATCGCATCGTCACGCACCAATTGCCGCTGGCGCAGTTCCAGAAGGGCATCGACCTGGTCGAGGCCGGCAACCAGTCGATCAAGGTCACGCTGACGCCGTAGGCCGCACGCACACTCCCGGAATTACGCAAATTCCGGGAGTGTGCTCGTGTTTCTACGAATGCTCAACCGCTACGCGCGTAGTGTCCCTCGGGTCGTATCGCACAGCGATGACTGCGCCCGGCTGATATTTCTGCACCGACTGCGCCGCGATGACCGCCTGCGTCTGCGCGATGAAGGGCGCGCGGCTGGCGGGTATGACCTGCAGGTTCAGCGACACATACGGGTTGTTCCCATTCACCGTAATGCCCGTCGGCGTTATGCCAAGCACAGTAGCCTTGGCCGCTTCACCTGTTGAGATGATCTGCTGATTCAGCGCATCCTGCTGCTGCAAGGTGGCCTGCAACTGCGCTGTTGCCGCAGGTGATGGCGCCTGCGGCACACCGCCAAAGCCGCCTATTGCGCCGCCGGCCAGTATAGCCGTTATCACAACCTTCTGCGGGTTGGCCGGGGCATACTTCACTTCCAGCATTTGGCCTGGCTGATACTGCGACGTCTCCAGAAATGAAATCACCTGCTTGACTTCGGCCTGGAACGGCGCGCCATTTGGCGGGCGCACTTCCAGTTTGATCCCAATGCGTGGGTTGTTGTTAATGGTCACACCCGTATCCCATATGCTGAGAATCACGGCCTGTGCGGTCTGTCCGTTCTGCTTAATAGCCTTATCCGCAGCCGAGTTCCCGCTCAAGTTCCGGACGAGCACTGTGATTACCACCGCGACAACGACGGTGACAATAACAATGGGAACGAGTGTTCTGATAAGCGCCTGACCAATCAATCCGTTTACATCTGGCATTTAATTTACCTCCGGGAAATTGCAATCGAAAAATGAATAGGATGTGCTGATTTAACAATATCGCGGACGATCTGACAGTATCCAAAAGGGAGAGAAAAATAGGGAGAAAAATGGGCGCCTGCTGAGTTGTGCCTATGGCGATTCGGCTGTACAACATCTCCCTATGGCAATCAACATCAACTTTACCGACGCAGACTGGCAACGCATCACGCGCGACTGGAACGACTGGTGGGCTGGCGAACTCGACCGCCCGATCGTGGTGCTGGAAGTAAGCGACCCCGTGCCTGGCGCGGACACCTCACAACTCAGCAAATGGGGGCTGGACACGCCAGCCGATGCGGTGATCGATAACTGGGAGCGCCTCCTCGAAGCCACCCACTGGCTGGGTGACGCTTACCCGAAGTGGTGGGTGAACTACGGCCCCGGCACGAGTGCTGCATTTCTCGGATCGCGCCTGTCGTGGACGCCCGACACCACGTGGTTCTGGCCGCTGGAAGGCGTGAACTCACTCTCCGACATCCACCTGTCGTATGATGCGCAGAATCCGTGGTGGTTGCGTGTGCAACAGATGACGGCGCGCGCCGTAGAACGGTGGGGCGATCAGGTGCTGGTGGGCATCGCCGATATCGGCGGCAACCTTGATATCCTGGCCAGCCTGCGCACCTCCGAAAAGCTGCTTCTCGACCTGACCGACGATCCTGACGAGATCGACCGACTGGTCAACGAGATTACGGCGCTATGGATACGCTATTACGATGAACTATACGCGCTCACCAGCAAGGGCGGGCGCGGCAACGCCTGCTGGGGGCCGTGCTGGTCGCCGGGCAAGGGATACATGCTGCAGTGCGACTTCTCGTACATGATTTCGCCGCGCATGTTCAAGCGCTACATCGTGCCAGACCTGACAAAGTGTTGCAACCACCTTGATTACGGGTTCTACCACCTTGACGGCAAGGGCGAGATTCCACACCTTGACCACCTGCTGGCCATCGAGCGGTTGCGCGGCATCCAATGGCAGCCGGGCGATGGTCAGCCCCTCGCCGACGGCTGGCTAGCGTTGCTTAAACGCATCCGCGACGGCGGCAAGCTATGCCAGATCTATGTTGACTGCAAGGCGGCCCTTGCTGTGCAACGCGCCACTGGCGGCAAGGGATTCATCTATCACATAATCAACGAAACGTTGACGGTCGAGGAAGGACAGGCGTTCCTCGATGAACTGCGCGCGACGCATGTCGCGACGTAAGGCGCGTCACATGTCTGACTTCTCGGAGAAGTCAGACATGTGACGTTGGATGGGATGCGTGGAAACAACGCTTGCAACCGTGTCGGTGGTGTTCAACACGCCCAACCCCTCGAATAGTCGCGTGAAATAACTCTCGAACTCGCGGCGGATCTCGGCTTTCTCGAAGTCGGTGATATTCCACATCAACTTCTTGAACGGCCCGGTCGCCAGGCGGCGCGTCTTGTAGATGAACTGTCTGTCCGTGTCGGTCGGCTTGCGTTCGGCAGCGGCATGCTTAAACAGCCAATCGTACATCTCAGCCACCAACGCCCCGGGCAATTGCTCGAACAGCATATTCTGGAACGCCGTGGCCAGGTGCACCTCAATCGCGCCAGCGCTCACAAACCGGTGCAGCACCTCCAGCGGCAGCGTGCTTGCGCCATGCTGTGTCACGCCGCCCATCGCGTACTCGCGGCGTGCCGCGGTGGACAACTCATACAGCGTTTCGAAGTCAACCGTCATGAGCGCCACGCTGCCATCAGGCATGACCACGCCGCCGGGCGACGTGCCGGCGCGCACCGACAACTTGCTCAACCCCGGATGGTGGTGGATGCGGTGTTTGAAATAGTCCATGAAGGCATGCAAGTCATGCACGTCGCTGTTGTGACTGTTCATCTCGCCAATTTCCCCGCCGATTGAGATGACCACGTTCGGGGGCTGGTGCGTGCGCACATAGTCGCTCAACAGAGCGCACATCTCAACATTCGGGTGCTGCTGCTCCTCTGGCATTGACTTGCTCATGTTGGTCAGCGTCGAGGTGTCCAACTCGATGTTATAGAAACCAGCATGAATGCACTCGTCGATCAGGCGGCGCAGACCGTTCAGTTCTGCATCGGTGTTGGCGACGTAATTCTTCGCATTGACCTGAAGATGATCGCCTTGCAGGAACACCGGGCCGCGATAGCCCTCTTTGATCGCGGCGGCGAGGATGGCTGTCGCGTACTCGGCAGGACGCTGATCAGTATATGTTATCTCGCTGCGCGACAACTCAAAGATGAACGCGCCGACCTTGCCCTTGATCGCGGCGCTGAACGCGGCGCGCGCAATCTCATAGCTCATCGCGCGCAGGTTCATTGCGGGCGTGGTGAACGTGTGCGGCAGGCGATCGTGTCCGCGCCCGTCGTACAACTCGTGAATCGAGGCCGGACGGATAGACAGCGACTGAGCTGTCTCCCAGATCAGCCAGCGCGCCACAGCCTGGCGTTGCGGAAGACCAAACACGGCGAGGTAGATCAGTGCATCGATACCGTGCGAACGCAGAAGCGCTTCGTCACGCACGCGCACACGTCCGGTATCGGCATCGATCTCAATCGAGTTGCCGCTTGCGGCGAGTGCAGTTCGAATTAGCTCATTCATTTGTAATCTCCTTCGTCAACTGCGATGACCTGATAATGAGTATAGTCCCAAACCACTACCCCGCATGCGGTATGATCTATGCCGCATGCGCTGTGATTATCACGTCCACACTGAGTTCTCGAACGACTGCAACGTCCCGATGCATGAGCAGTGCAAAGCGGCCATCGCCGCCGGCATTCATCAGATCGCCTTCACCGAACACGAGGAAAACAACCCCCGCGAGCAGCTGCCCTACTCATTTGACCACCCTGCCTACTTCGAAGAACTGACGCTGTGCCGGGCGCGTTTCAGCGCCGATCTGACCCTCCGCGCGGGTATCGAGATCAGCGAACCGCATCGCTATGCGGTAGAAACCGCCCGCGTGCTCGCTGGCTACCCGTGGGACTTCGTGCTCGGATCGCTGCACTGGCTCGACGCCGAAACAAACACCAACTCGCGCGAGTTCTTCACGCGCTATGGCGACTGGCGCGGCGGGTTCCATGCGTACTTTACCGAAATGCTCGCCCTGGCGCGCGACGGCGATTTCGACATTCTGGCGCACATGGACTACCCGGCGCGCTATGGCAGACCCTACTTCGGCGATGCCTATGACATTCGCGACTACGAGACGGATATCCGCGCGGTTCTCGCCATGCTGATCACGCGCGGCAAGGGCATCGAGATCAACACCGCCTCGCTGCGCAAACGCCTGCCGACCACGTGCCCGCCCCAGGCGGTGCTCCAGTGGTATCACGAGATGGGCGGCACACTCCTCACACTTGGCTCCGACGCTCACCTCGCCCGCGACATAGGCTCCGACATCACTGTCGCCCGCCACATGGCCCAGGCAGCCGGCTTCACCCGCATTACGATCTACGAATGCCGCATCCCGGAGCAGATTGAGATTGGAGACTAGAGATTGGAGATTGCGCCTCTACGTCCAATCGCTATTTTCCAATCTCTAATCTCTAATCTCTCTGTCATAGAACCATGTATAATGGAAGTGCTTCGGGGAATAGCGCAGTACGGTAGCGCGCACGGTTTGGGACCGTGAGGTCCCGGGTTCAAATCCCGGTTCCCCGACTGTGCACTTGACTCACACGCGTAACGCATTTATACTATGTGTGCCGCGTTATCTACGATAAGCTCCAGCAGCATCACAGGGATATAGATATTAACGTGTTGCTGTATCAAGGTCAAGAAACTTGATTGTCTCCTCTAATAACTGACACAATCGAAAAAGCCACTGAGTGGTAGAAACCACTAGGTGGGAAAAACCACTTGGCGGCAGTTGTGACATACCGCGGTTGCTGAAACACAGCAGACATACGTATGGGGAAAGAGCGCGCGTTCATTAATTTCAGATATAAAGACTATGAGCCCAAGACGAATAACCGAAGAGCCTGCCGACATGACCAGTCTTATTGGCGACCGACCTGCCCTCACGCCCGATAACAGCCAAATCACTTCAGTTGCCGAAGAAAGCGCCGCTCAGGCCCCGGCGCCGCAACAGGCGCCGCCGCTAGCGCCCCAGAACCAGCGCCAGTCGCGTCGCAACAATATCGACATGGCGCAGTTGGATGCCGAGTTATTGAGTGATCTGCGCGAGCGCGCCAAAGAAATGGCAGTATCGGGTTACAGCCGCCTGAAGAAGGATGACCTGATCATCCGTCTGTTGCAGGCTCAGGCCGAGAAGCAGGGGTTGGAACTCCGCGGCGGCGTGCTTGATGTGGTCGACGACAACATCGGTTTCCTGCGCGCGGAGCACTATCTGCCCGGCCCGGACGACATCTATGTCTCGCCCTCGCAGATCAAGCGCTTCGGCCTGCGCACCGGTGACATGGTCATCGGCCAGGTGCGCCCACCCAAGGACGGCGAGAAGTATTTCAGCCTGTTGCGCGTCGAGGCTGTCAATGGTCAGGACCCCGAAGCAGCCAAGAACCGCCCGCATTTCGAGAAACTCACCCCCATTTTCCCCGAAACGCTCTATAACCTCGAAAGCGGCAACAACAAACTCAGCACGCGCCTGCTTAACCTTGTGGCGCCAATCGGCAAAGGCCAGCGCGGTCTGATCGTGGCGCCTCCCAAGGTGGGTAAAACCACCATCATTAAGGACATCGCCAACGGCATCAGCGCCCGCTATCGCGAGGCGCACCTTATGGTCGCGCTCATCGCCGAGCGCCCCGAAGAAGCCACCGACATGGATCGCTCGGTGGACGCCGAAGTAGTATCAAGCACCTTCGACGAGCCCGTGCAAAACCACGTGCGCGTGGCCGAAATGGTGCTGGCGCGCGCCAAGCGCCTGGTCGAATGCGGACGCGATGTGGTCATCCTGCTTGACTCACTCACCCGCCTCAGCCGCGCCTACAACCTGACCGTGACCTCCAGCGGGCGCACCCTCTCCGGCGGTATTGACCCGGCCGCCCTGTACCCGCCCAAGGCTTTCTTCGGCGCAGCCCGCAACATCGAAGAAGGCGGCAGCCTGACGATCATCGCCACAGTGCTGGTCGATACCGGCAGCCGCATGGACGACATCATCTACGAAGAGTTCAAAGGCACCGGCAACATGGAACTGCACCTGTTGCGCAAGCTGGCCGACCGTCGCATCTTCCCTGCCATCGACATCGAACGCAGCGGCACGCGTCGCGACGAGTTGCTGCTGGGCGAAAAGGCAGTACAACGCACTTATCTCATGCGCCGTATGTTGAGCCAGTTGACCACCCCGCAACCGCAAGGCGCCGGCTACGAAATCACGAATGCGATGGAAGCTTTCCTGTCACGCTTTTCCAAGACCAAGAACAACGACGACTTCCTGCAATCGCTCGGCAAGGACGACTAAAACCCAAACAGTTAACCCCTATGAAGCGGCCACTGGTAGGTCAATCCGCCGGAGATTTCGACTACACGACGGACCAGTCAGCACGCATTGCGCGGCGGATGGCGCATGGCGTTTACCGCATCACTCATGCGGGGCAGGAGGTAGGCGAAGAAGCCTGGACCCTGCTGGCACTTCTCAACGGTGGGTACAGGGTCATGACCGAAATCGACCTGCAATGGCCCACGCGTAACGAGCAACGCGTCCAGCTCGATGTGGACGACCGCTGGAATATACTCGGCCTGTGGGCGCAGATCGATATCAGCGGCGTCCGGCGTGTGGCGGCCTATATTCCCAGCGGCAACCGCCTCAATGTTGAACTCACTGATCTGGCAATCAGCGATGAAGATCAGCGCAGCGGCAAGTGGCGTCTGCGCAGCGATGTCAACGCGCTGAACCCGATCCCGCCCCGCCTGAGCGCCTCGCCGATCATGGCGCCGCGCAGGAAAGTAGTGCAGCATCAGCTTATATTCGAGCCCGGCACTCACATCGACTTCGCCTCTGCGATGTTTAATTACGTGGTGCTGAAACGACTTGGGCTCACCCCCGGCACGGCGGCGCCATTCAGTTCTGTGGTGGTCACGTTGCCGTCGCTCGAACCGCTCAACATCCGCCAGACTTACCGCTACGATGCCGACGAGCCGCCCGGCCCTGACATCACGCAAGCGCCCCTGCGACGGCACATCATCACCGAAACAGGATCACCGGACATGCTGACCACCTTCTGGTGCGACCAGCGCGACATCGTACAGAAACAGGAACTCATGCTCAACGGGGCACTCCACGGTTGCGAGATCGTCAGCTACCGCTGGCAGCAGTGAAAAGGAGCAGAGGTGAAAAGGAGAGGAGGAGAACGCTATCACCTCTTCCCCCCTTCACCTCCTCACCTCTTCTCCTCTGCTCCTCCTCACCTCGGCGACCACACAGCCACAGTGCCTTGCGCGATAAAGCGGGGCTGAATACTGCCGGTGGCTTCGGTCTCCACGATCAAGTTGGGGTTATTCGTCAAGTCGCTGTTATAAATGGAAAACACGAGGCTGCGGCTGTCCGGCGACCAAATGTTCAGCGAGCGATTGAAGCGGTCAAACTGATTCAGCAGGCGGCGAAATTCAGTGGTCGGCTCCAGGTAGAACAACTGGCGAAATGTTCGCGTGTTCACGTCGATTGTCTGCAACGTCATGACGCCGCTCGGTTGATTCGATGTCAAATCCACTCCGGCGAAATCCTTTGACATGTCCGATAACCGAACCGGACTGAAGGTCGCCAAACGTTCGCCGTCGGGCGACCAGAAGAATGCCAGCACGGGCATCTGCGACAAGACCCTGTCTTCGCCGCTGTTCACATCCAGCAAGTGCAGCGCGCCGCCGGAGGATGCGGGTGCTCCAGCAACCGGCGCAGAGCCGGAATCCTGTTTCACAATATAGGCCACCTTGGCAGCCGCTGGTGACCAACTGAAGCTCACCTGTCCATTGATCGCGACCAGGTTGCGCAAAATATTGCCCTGTCGATCCGCCAGCGCCAGGTATTCCTGCCCGTCTTTCCTGGTGGTCACCAGCATCGCATTGCCATCAGATGAAAAGGCGGGCGAACCAATAGGAATATCCGTTTTCTTGATAATCGTGGAAACGGTAGCGTCGGACTGCGCGTCCAGCAGCGACAGGTCGGCGGTATTGTCAGTCATCGACCCCTCAACCTTCGCTACTAGCGTCTTGCCGTCAGGATGCCAGTTCCACGTCGCATTCACGCCGGTTGCCACCTTGCGCGGTTTGCCCGGGTCATTGCCGGCGCGCGCCAGGTGCAGGGACACTTCGGTGTCGCCCGTCTGCGCAAGGAACGCGATTTGTGAGTTGTCCGGCGACCAGTCCAGATACCCCACTGCATACTGTTCCGACGCGTACACTTCCTGCAACGGGCTCTTGCCGTCGATGTGTGCAATGTAGATGGCGTTGGAAAGGATGTTGCCCGTGGGATCACTCTCGATGATCACGCGGCTGGGCTGATGCAGCACGCTTGTCGTGTTGGGCGATCGCTGCGACGCCGTTCCATCCTCGCTCTGCTGGATCGTCGTGCTGTTCGGCCCACGCTGCACTGTCACGGCATCGACGCCCGTTTCGATGATGCGCGTGGCGCTTACGCGCTCGGCCACCAGCTCGACGAACGCGATCTGTGATGCATCCGGCGACCACACCGGCCAGTGATAGCCGGTGGCGACCTTGCTACGCGTCGCGCTGGTTGTCTGACCGCTTGTCGGCGCCGAAGTTGCTTTCTCTGTCGCATCCCTGGTAATCTTCACTACGCCGCCGCCAGTTTGATCCATGACTACAAGGTTGCCACTGTCATCGATCAACGCGATGCGTCCTGAGCGGCGTTCGAAAGTCGTGACAAGGCTGGCTTGCGGCATACGGTATTGCTGCGGAAGCTCAATACGCACGTTGCTGGGCGCAGGGGCACAGGCGCCCACCGCTAACGGCAGTACGATCGTTGCAAACAACAGGCCATAGCGCATTCTATTCATCACACAGCTCCATTACAACCATACAACCATCGCAAATCGAGGTTCAAGTTCGCGCATTGTAAATGGCGATTATGAAGGTAAGCTGAGCCCTGCCTGACGCGGGTTTATACTCGCTTGCATGTCCTTTGAATTTCGTCTCATTTACGATGGCTATCACGACGGCGCGACCAACATGGCGCGCGATGAGGCCATTTCGCGCGCGGTCAGTTCGGGTGGGCAGCCGCCCACCCTTCGGTTTTACGGCTGGATGCCGGCGTCGATCAGCCTTGGTCAGTCGCAGCGCATCCGCACGGTCGATGAAACCGCGTGCCGCGCCGACGGTGTGGACGTGGTGCGACGCGCCACCGGCGGGCTGGCTATCCTGCACACGGATGAGTTCACCTACAGCATTTCGCTGCCCATCAATCACCCGCTTGCCGAAGGCGACGTGATGACTTCATACCGCCGCATCGCCAACGCGATCATCGAGACGCTCAAACGGCTGGGGGTCAGCGATGCCAGCGCCAATACCGTTGCGAAGGAAGATAAGGCCAAGGGGCCGGTGTGCTTCGAAGCCCCCAGCGACTACGAAGTTGTTGGCGGCGGGAAGAAACTCGTCGGCAGCGCGCAATGGCGCCGCGTGGACGGCGTGTTGCAGCATGGCAGCCTGCCGTTGTATGGCGACATCGGGCGTGTGTGCAAGTATCTGGTGGGCGCCCCGGAACCGGAACGCGTTCGTATGCATGCCGGGACATTGTCGGAGATTGTTGGGCGAGCCGTAAGCTACGAGGAAACCGCGGAAGCGTGGCGCGCGGCGTTCACAGATATCCTCGACATCGCGTTTACTGTGGGCAGCATGTCCGACGACGAGGTTAATTGCGCCAACGACTTGCGCGCTACGCGCTACGGGAACGACGTCTGGAATCGCAGGCGCTAGAGTTCCTTATCTTTCAACGTGAAAACCGCACTGGCAGCGGCGCCTGCTCGCGATCCATCCTGAGGTGCGAGAGTTTGGTGCGCATCTTGGCGGGCGCAAAGCCAAACATGCGGTGCACACTCCCGATTTCGGTTGTGCGGTTATACGATAGCGCGTCGATTTCCAACTCGGTCAATGCTCCGCGACAATGCGCCAGAAATCGCGCTAACTGATGGGTCATGCTGGTGGGGATGCGCACAAAGCGGCGGTTGGACTTAGCGGCGCCAAGCGTGATCTGCGCGATCTCGGCTAGCGTGAGGGACTGCGGGCCGCCAATCGGCACGACCTGTCGGAAGGTAGAGCGGGTATTCAGGCAGCGTTCGATGCATGCAGCAAGGTCGCCGACCCAGATCGGTTGCAGGCGGGTCTCGCCCCGATGCGGCAGCGGCATGATCAAGGGCATGCCAGTCGCAATGCCGGCGAGCCACGCGGTCAACCAATCGCCCTCGCCATACACAACCGCCGATTTAAGCACCGTGAAGTTGAGCCCGCTGGAGCGCACCATTTCCTCGGCTTTGCCCATGCTGCGCAAATAGGGATAGGCCGAGCGCGCCTCTGCGCCGAGGCAGCCGACTGTGATCAGACGGGATACTTTGGCGCGCCTAGCGGCATCGATAATGTTGCGTGTGCCACCGCCATTGACTTCCTCGACTCGTTCGGCGCCCACATCGCGCCGCAATGAGGCCAGATGGAGCACTGTATCCACATCCTCCATCGCGTCCACCAGCGATTGCACGTTGTGCACGTCGCCGCCGACAATGGACACGCGCCGCGGGGCGAGATGCTCGTGACCCCAGTGCCATAGCAACTTTACCGAATGACCGGACGAGGTCAATCGTTCAACGACTGCCTTGCCAATACATCCGGTAGGTCCAGTAATAAGGATCATATTTCTTACGCTATAAGTTAATTCTAAGCCCGTTGGCAGAATGGCGCGAAATATGCCACCTAACGGCAAACGGTGTGTGGATTGACCGTGTCATTGTCTCACTATGTCAGGATAGGGGCGTCCGCGTGTTCAGACATTGAACGCCACAGTAATCATAGCGATGAGGAAGAACAACTGAACCATGGCGCTGCCGCCCCATGCGAGATAGGCCGCCAGCTTCTCCCCGCGCGAATACACACCCAGTGCGATCAGGAAGTTAATCACGAAGAGTTGGAACGCGATGATAGCAGGGCCAAACACCTGGCTGGGCGGGCCGAAACGATCGGGAGAACCAGCGGCATCGAAGTGCAACACCAGTTGCGCAGGCAGCGCTGGATAGCGGGCGAAGCCAACGGCGAACAGGAGTGCGTTCAGCCCGATGGCGAACAACACCAGCAGATGCGCCAGATGATCGCCCCAGAACGCCCAGTGCATGATGGCGGGCATCAATCGCGCCGGCGGCACAACCTGAGTCGGCCCCATCTCGAAGCGCACACGGAAGGCTTCGACAAACCCCTCCACATCAGCAGGGGAGATAGCGTAGTTCATCCCCGGCGTGACGATGATAAGCTGTTTTCTGAGCGGCGCATTGGAACAAAAGCGCACCTGACCAAGCGCCGGGTGAAAACCATCTCCTATCCACCAGTTGGGCAAGGGCAGACCGCTGAACTTCAGATCGGTTATCACGTCCGACGCAGCAATGACGCGTTGCACATCGCCCATCGGGACAATTTCACGAATGGCGCCCCAGTGGATCACAAACGCATTGCGGTCGAGTAGATAACTGATCCTGGACAACGCGACCGTGTTATAAGCCAGCCACACGATGATCCCCAGCATCACGAGTGAGAGTGTAATCAACACATGGGTGATCAACGAGACCGGAAGCTTCATCGCCAAACCGAAGGCGATCCCGATGCCGATCAGCAAGGCAAGCATGGTGGCGATGCCAACGGTAACCGCCGGGCGCCAATTTGTATTAAACACAACCATAAGGCATCAGGCTAATGTTACCATCGCACCGTCATGAGGACGCGCGCGCAGCGCTTATGGTTGCTGCGGGTCTACATCTATCGGCCTGGCGTTGTTGATCATTTCGGGCTCAACGCGCGGCCGCTCATTATCGGTTTCCAGCCGCGGCTCATAGCTACCTACGCCATCGCTGACAACATCAGGTTGCGGAGCGCTCGCGCCATTGCGTCCGCCGCTCCCATTGCTATTGCTATTGCCATTGATGATGATGACCTCATCTGCGGCAACACTGTCATCATTCACATTGGCGCCTTCGCGATTTTTCGCGTCGTTCGCTTTAATCTGCGCGGGTTCAGCCAGAACCTGTCGGACGCTACTCGAATAGCCATTGCGAACCTCGGCCAGCGCATGGGCGCGGATTGCCGCCAACGTGCGCGGGATGACATTGCTTGTCAACGCTTCGGGCGTCTGGTTGGCTTCTATGATCTCCACCACTTCCTTGCCACTCAGCGTGTTCTTCACCAGCATTTCTTCTGCCACGCCCGTGACTTCCTTCCAGTGCTGCCGCAGGAGTTTTTCGGTTGCGTCCTCCATCGTCAGCCAGTACTTCTCAAGCGCCTTCTCGCGATACTGGTCATAGCTGGCGCCTTGCAGCGACAACGGCGGGCCAAAGAACCCTGATTCGACCAGGCGCCACATCAGCATGCGCACCATCGGATAGTCGCCGCCGACACTGTCGAACATCTCGCCGGTAAGCACCTTCTCGGAGCCGCGCCCTGCCATCGCCACGATAATTTCATAGGCGTAGTTCATAATCGGGCGCACATGCTGCTCCACAGTATCGACGGGGGCCATATGGCCCTGACTGCCCGTGGAGAGCTTGACAATCGTCACGCGCACGATTTTCTGATCGGGCATCATGTAGTACTGCGCAATCGCGTGTCCTGCCTCATGATAGGCCAGCACCCTTTGCTGCGACTCATCCATTTCCTCGACTGGCGTCTCCATGCCGGACTGTTGTTCGAGGAAGGCTTTGTCTATGTCCTTCTGCGAGACGAGCTTGCGCCCGCCGAAGAAGGCGATGCGCACAGCATCCTTGGTGATGGCGGCCGATATGTCCGCAGGGGTCAGCCCGTTCGTGTCGGCCACGATCGATTCGACATCAACCGTGTCGTCGTGCTTGATCTTGGTCAAGTAGCCATTGACGACCAGACGGCGGCTGGCGCGATCGGGTGGTTCGACCGCAATCTTGGTATCCAAACGGCCTGAGCGCGTGAGCGCCGGGTCGAGCACGTCGGGGCGGTTGGTGCTGCCCATCCACATCACATGCCAGTTGCGGGTCGGGTTGTATGTCTTGCCAAAGAGCTTATAGAATCTGCGGGTGATCTTCTCTCCGGATGTCGGGTTGTTCATGCCGTCCATCTGGCTGAGCAGCGTGCTGAGCGCGAACATGCCCAACCCTCCCATGCCTGTGCCGCTGGTCATGCCTCCGCCCCCGCCCATGCCTCCGCCGCGCACACCGCCACGGTTCATGCCGATGGCGTCGATTTCATCGATGTATGCCACGCATGCGCCATATTTACGAGCAAGATCGCGGCTCATCTTGGCGAAACGCAATACCTTCAGAATGTCCATGCCCCAGAACATGCCCTGGAAGCTGGTGCCGGCGGCGGAGAGAAACGCCATGCCGGATTCGCCGGCGATGGCCTTGGCAAGCATCGTCTTGCCAGTTCCGGGTGGGCCATACAACAACAGTCCGCTGATGTACTTGCCGCCCATTTTCTCGAAATCCTTGCGGTCGCGCAACAGCGACATCCATTGCTTCACCAGCTTGACCAGCTGGGGCTGGCCCCAGTAGTCTTCAAACGTTACGGTGGTGTCATCGCCGGGACGGATAACTTCCACCGAGGGACGCGAAAGAAACCAGAACAACAGACCGAACTGCATCACGATGCCGAACATCGCGGTAATCACGGTCAGCAGAACCTGACCCACCGACTGGATGGCGTTGAACGTCATGTTCAGCGAAACATCATCGATGGTCGCGAACGCGACGATCGTCCAGATGATGCTGACGACGATGAAGATGGTAATGAAGGACTTGATCGCGCGGCGAATGCGGTTCGGCCAGCGGTTATAGGGGATATCGATTTTCTTTTTCTTTGATTTCGCCTTCGGATCGGGTAAACGAAGTGGACCAGAGACACTCGCCATAATCAACAATCACTCCTTCAAAGATCGACGCCTGTACACCCAGCTATCATGCCAAATAAATGCAAAAAGAGGCGCATGCCGTATCCATGCTATAACGACAATGATCGCCTCAATGGTTTCAGTGCTTTTAAGCCGTCCACCATTGCGAAATTGTAGCAGCGTTGCTTAACCCTCAAGGGGATAATCGATGAGAAGCAGGTGAGAGAGGATTACCAGCGGCCGTCCATGTGGATGATGCGCCCCGATATCAGCTTGGCGGCGCGGGTCGGAGACTCAATCTCGTCCTCGTTCATCTCCTGATCGTGATACAACGGGTTGCGCTTGTGCACGTACTCATCGATGTCGGCCTTGGTCTTTGCCAGTACAGCCTGCTGCACCTTGATGATGCGCTCATGCCGGCCTGGCATGCCCAGCCCCATGTAGTAATGCGGGAGACACAACGCGTTCGAAGCCTCAAATGCCTCGCGTATGTCCGGCTCCTCGATAAACTGAATCAGCGTGCCGAGCATGACGCGCTCCTGGCTGCGCTCGTAGTCGCACAACGTGCAGTTGCGGGCAGGCCGGATCGCGTCTCGGATGGCCCGCGCCGCGTTTTGAAACAGCGCGCCGATCTTGCCAGGCCGGGACAGCGGGTGCTTGATGACGCGGTTGGTCGAGCGCAGCACGTCATTCAGCACATCCTGCTCCAGCGTCGCCAGGCTGAGCAACCGCCCATACCCGCTCAGGAATTTGGTGGTGTGCAGCGAACAGAACAGTCGCGCCTCGCGAATCTCCTGGCGCCGCGCCACATTCGTGATGTTCTCGTAGATAAAAATGTCGATGTATTGGCACACGGCGGCGTCTGTCAACCGGCATACGGCGCAATCTGGCTGCTTGAACGCTTCGATCAAGTCGAAATAAGTGCGGCTGTACTTCTGAATCGCGATATCCATACGGCGCTGGAAAATATCAAACACCCTACAGCCAGCCGATCAGGCGCAGCAGGCCGCAGGCAACCACGGACACCAGGATGATCGCGCCAAGCAACACCATCGGGTTGGTATTGCGATACCGCAGCAGCCACCACAACCCGATCGTGATAGCGAGCGGGACCATGCGCGGCATGACGCTATCGAGCAAGGCCGCCTGCAGCGGAATGCGCGCCAAGTCGATCTGGATCACAGCGCCCGCAGGCAGATGCACCGGGACGAAGCTGATGACCAGCGCGCCCAGCGCAAACGCGCCCAGCCGCACTGCGCCGAAAAGCATGGCGCGCAGCCAGTCATTCGCGCGCGCCCATGCCTCCAGATTCAGGAAGGTGCGGTAACCGATGGTAAAGCTGGCCCAGGCGATACCGAGCACCGTCGCAGCCTCGAACACGATGAATAGAAATGGGCCGAGCAACGTCTGCTGGAGCGCCAGCCCAACGCCGACGGCGATACCGAGCGCGGTAATTGCGCCAACAACCAGCGCATCTCCCGTCACGCCCAGTCCGGCCATCAACCCGGTCTTGGCGCCCACAAACTCCGCGTCGCTGATGACATCGCCGGCGGCGCGGCGCTCCTCCATCGCGGCGGTCGCCCCGACCAGCAACGCGCCGACTGAAAACTCGGTCGCAAACATTGTCAGGTGCCGGCGCAGACAGGCCGCGCGTTCAGTCACGTCAGCATATAGTCGCTTTGCGATCGGCGCCATAGCAGTCGCGAATCCCATGTTCTGGGCGCGCTCGTAGTTCAGCCCGGCGTCATGGAAAAACACCCATAACAACAGCGACAGGCGCAGATCATTGCTCGTCAGGCGAGGCGCGTCCGGGTTCATGCCGCTGGACTGATCGGATGGCAAAAGATCGGTAATCAACGTCTCGTGCAGCGACTCCATGCGTTTACGCGCCAGGAAAGCATGGATCATCGCCACACTCGCGCCGAGCAGCGTCACTGGCGCCAGGCCGAAGAGTTGTGCGCCCAGCCAGCCCAGAATGAAGTAAGCGATGCTGCTGCCATGCATGATCAGCCGCAGGCTGAGAGCGATGCCCATGGCAGCCAGCAGGTACTGGCTCAGGTTCAACGCACTCTGCACCCAGTGAGGAATGGCGGCCGTGATATCGAGCAGCGTCTTGACATCGATGCGCAGAATAAGAAACGCCGGAAAGAAAGTGATCAAAAACAGCCACGCCTGTGTCGGGACGATGTTGACAAACGCGACAGTGTTGGCGTTGCCCCGCTCGGCAAAGTAGTCAGCCCAGTGCGCCAGGACGCTATTGACCACGCCGCGCATGAAGTTGATGACAATCCCAAGCGCGGCCAGCGCAGCGAAGATCGTCGCCACATTCGGGCTGTCGGCTTTCACGCCTGCCAGCAACAACACGCTCACGCCAACATAGCCGATCAGTGCGATATCCGGGCCAACGCGCAGTCGCAGGTTGCTCAATGCCAGCGTGCCCAGATTGATGAAGCCGCCAAGCGCTGCGCCTGCTATGGGGTCGCCGAGTAACAGACCGGCAATCGTGCCCGCCACCAGGGGTTGGGAAAGGATGTAGCCGCCTAGTCCGGCGTTAAACGCGGAGCGCGCAAACGTGTAGAACAGCGCGATAAAGGCGGCCTGGAATACGCTCATGCCTAACGCCTTTTCGTCACCCTCGCTTTTTCGGCGGTTTTCGTCTGCCCGTTTTTCTTTGCAGCCGCGGGCTTCTTACGCGCAGCCGTTTTCTTGGCCGCGGCGCGTCTCCGCTTGGGCGCTTCCTTCTCAACAACCTCTGCTTCGACAGGGGATTCCGGCGCCTTGAGAATCAGAGGTGGCAACCTGGAGGAACCGCGCTCCGCCATGAAGCGGTTGTACAACGCCGTCACATTCGCCGTGTGCAAGGGGGTCACCATGCCGTTCAGCAGCACCCGCTGCAACCCGCACGACTCCAGCGTGATCTTGCGAGCCTCTTCAAGCGTGCCGTTGGTATCGACCAGTTTGCGTATCCTGGTGTTCAGGTGATCCAGATACGTAAGGCTACGCTTGATATTGTCCTTAATCTCGCCGCGCAGGATGATCTCGCCATGGCCCTGGACGATGCTTTCCAGCGGTATAGCGGCAATCGCCTCGGTCGAGGCGCGCAACTGATCCAGATCGCCGTCGCCAATCGTTGGAATCGCCATAATCGTGTCGCCAGCAAAGAGGATCTTCTCCTCTTGAAGGATGACAGATACAGCATCCGGGGTGTGGCCGGGCGTCGGAAAGATATCGAGCGTCTTGCCGGGCAATCGCAGTGTGAACGTTCCACTTTCGAACGTCAGATTTGGAATGCGCAGCCGGACTAACTCCAGTTCACGATTGAGTTTTTTGGCCAGTTCGAGCGCCTTAAAGCCTCTCTCAATGAGAATGTCGCGACAGAGCCTGTGCGAGATAATTTCTGCCCTGGGGAACAGGAATGCCCCATAGGTATGATCGGCCTGGTGCTGCGTATAAATAACATAACGCACGCCATCCGGGCAACGGCGGCGCGCAAACAATGCAATCTGGCTTGTCTCCTGCGGAAACGGGAGTGTGTCGATCACAACTCCAATCGTGCCGGAGACGACCAAGCTTGCAGTTACCTGCGCATAACGGTCGCTAGTAAATATATAAACGTCTTCGGAAAGTCTTTCCCAATGCATACATTTCGCGCACTTTGGTGTGAATTATTCTGCATACTACCTTATATTCAGTCGCAAGGCAAATGTTTCGACATAATATAATAGAAGCAGAATGATTCAAGTAATCGTCGGTCTCATTTGTGCCATGCTGATCATGATCAACGGTTTCGCCGCATTGCGCCGGCCATTGCAGGCGCTTGTCGAGCGCGACCCGATCGGTAAACGCATCCTGGAACGCCGCGGCGAGGTGGTGACCCTGCGCGTGTATCGCATTTATGGCGTCGCGATGGTGGTGTTAGGGATGGTGATTGCTTACCTTGTGCTAAACCTCTCGCGCAACTGATTAACTTATGGACACCTCACAGTACAAAACCCAATTTACAGCTTTGTATGGGCGCGCGCCCAGCTTTATCGCGCGCGCGCCCGGACGCGTCAACCTGATCGGCGAGCATACGGACTACAACAACGGCTTCGTGCTGCCCATCGCCATCGACCGCGAGGTGACACTGGTTGGCGCGCCGCGCGCCGACCGCATCGCGCGCGTGTATTCAATTAACTTTGATCAGATCGCCGAGTTTTCGCTGGATCACATCGACCATGACACAGCCCACGATTGGAACAACTACATCCGAGGCGTTGCCGACGTGTTGCAAAAAGCCGGCTATACGCTTGGCGGATTCGACGCCGTGATGCAGGGCGATGTGCCCATCGCCAGTGGGTTGTCATCCTCCGCCGCCACTGAAATGGCCACCGTCATGGCTTTTACAGCCGCCGCCGCCGGATCCCCCTCGCCACTGCAAATCGATGGCGTTAGCGCCGCACAGGTCTCACAAAAAGCCGAAAACCAGTTCGTCGGTGTGAACTGCGGCATCATGGATCAGTTCATTTCGTCGCTTGGCCGGCGCAATCACGCGCTAATGATCGACTGCCGCAGCCTCGATTACAAACTCGTGCCAGTGCCCACGGGCGCGACAGTGCTCGTCGTCGACACGACTGCGCCGCGCACTCTGGCAGGCAGCGCCTACAACCAGCGCCGCGCCGAGTGCGAAGAAGGGGCGCGCCTGCTCGGCGTCGCCAGCCTGCGCGATATCACCGCTGCGGAGTTTGATCACCACGCGGGTGAACTACCGCCGGTCATCGCAAAACGGTGCGCCCACGTGGTGCACGAGAGCCAGCGGGTTCTCGACGCCGTCGCCGCGTTGCAGTCCAACGACATCGCCGCGTTCGGCGCACTGATGAACCAGTCGCATGATAGTCTGCGCGACCTTTACGAGGTGAGCAGCAAGGAACTTGACGCGGTCGTGGACATCGCGCGCGGCGAACCCGGTGTATTTGGCGCGCGCATGACCGGCGCCGGCTTCGGCGGATGCGCCATCGCGCTCGTCGCCGATGAGCATGCCACGGCGCTGGCATTGAAAGTGCAGGACGAGTATCCCCGCCGCACCGGCCGGACGCCCAAGGTGTATGCGTGCGTTGCTTCCGACGGCGCGAGTTGGCAAGAGATTTAGATTGTCAGCATCAACAGGATGCTGCCACAATGTCATAGCTCATGGCAAAGTCATGAGTAATGCCATTTGACAACTTACCGCTGCGGGAGTAAATCTTATATAGGGGTTTCGCGCATGCACATCCCCTAAGACTATTTACTCGAAATGCCAAGGAGGCATTACATGGAAAATACGACCAAGAACCTATGGGCAGCATTTGCCGGTGAATCCCAGGCCAACCGCAAGTACACGGCGTTTGCCCGCCGCGCCGACCAGGATGGCTACAAGCAGGTCGCCAAGCTGTTTCGCGGCGCCGCCGCCGCCGAGACCGTCCACGCACTCAGCCACTTCCGCGCGCTGGGCGAGGTCAAGTCAACCGAAGAGAACCTGAAGGCAGCCATCGCTGGCGAGCACTACGAAGTTGTGACTATGTACCCGGACTTCATTAAGGAAGCTGAAGCCGAAGGCGCCAGCGCCAAGAAGGGACTGGCCTCCTTCCAGGATGCATGGGAAGTCGAGAAGGTGCACGAGGCGCTCTACACCAAGGCGCTGGCCACGCTGAAGGAGCCGCAGGCCGAAGGGTTGTACGACTACTACATCTGCCCAGTGTGCGGTTACACCCATGAGCGCAACGCGCCGGACAAGTGCCCCGTGTGCGGAGCGCTGGGCAGCCGCTTCGAGCGCATCAGTTGACCCTTTCGCGCTGAGTGCTAGAATCCACAACTGAAGATCGGAAAGCAACACCTTACGCCGAGGTCTCATCTGCGTAAGGTGTTCTTGCGTCTTCACACACACCCATGCGCACAATCATCATCGCCAACGGCGACCCACCGACACCCGCTGACATTGCCCGCCACCTGCGCGAGGGCGACCGTCTACTCTGCGCCGATGGCGGCGCGCGCGCCGCATTACGTTTTGGCCTTCATCCTGCCCGCGTCATCGGCGATTTTGACTCGCTGACCACCGAGGAGTTGCAAGCGCTCGAACAAGACGGGGTTCATCTGGAACGTCACCCGGCGCATAAAGACGAGACCGACCTTGAACTAGCGCTGTTGTATGCCGCAAGAACCGATCCATCCGGCGAGATCACCATCCTCGGCGGGCTGGGCGGGCGGCTGGATCAGACCATCGCGAACGTCATGCTGCTGGCGATGCCCGCCCTGCGCGACTGCCGCGTGATGATCGCCTCAGGCGACGAGCAATCCTTCCTGATCCGCCCAGGCGCGCCTTTCGAGTTGCGCGGCGGTGCGGGCGACGTCGTCTCGCTGATCCCGTTTGGCGGCGACGCGCACGGCATCGTCACCGACGGACTGGAATACCCGCTGCGCAATGAATCGCTCTTCATCGGGCCGGCGCGCGGCGTCAGCAACGTCATGCTAGGCGACCGAGCGACGATCTCTTTCCGTCAGGGACTGTTGCTGTGCGTGCAAGCGACACAATCACCAGCAACTCACGACACCTTTGCTTGAGTTCCGGCGAGATTAAACAGTAGAAGCTTAGCCGCTGCGACGGCGCCCGTCACCGGATCCTCGACTGGCGCGAGTGCGATATCGCCAATCATCCGGCGGCAGGCGTCGGTAAACAACTGGCGGTAGAACAGTCCCTTGATCAGCAGGCTGCCTGAGTACGCCAGCGTGAGCGGCAGATGCAAGTCGATCCTGTTCATGACTGTCTTCGCTGCCAGCGCCAGTTCATCCGCGCCCGCGCGCGCGATCTGCAACGCCAGTTCATCACCCTCGGCAGCGCAGTCGATCACGACCTTGGCCAGCGACGCAACATCGGCCGGCGTCACATCGGCATGATACAAGCGCGTGATTAAACCATAAGGCGACGTCAGATTCCAATGCGCCAGCACCCGCGGCGTCAGCAGCGTCGCCGGCCCGCGGCCATCGTCGGCGCGCGCCACATGCCGCAACGCCTCATGACCCAGTTGCCAGCCGCCGCCCTCATCACCGAGTAGATACCCCCATCCGCTCGCGCGCGCAATGCGACCATCCAGCGACTGCGCCCACATGATCGCCCCGGTGCCGGCGATGACGCTCACGCCCTGCCCATCGGGGCACGCGGCATACAACGGCAGCATGCCATCGTTCACCGCCAGGCAGCGCATAGCCCAATGGTTATCGTCCACCCACTTGCGCGCCTTCGCAATGTCCTCGGGAGTATCCGCGCCGCCGATGCCAAAGCAGGCTGCATCGACTCTGCGCCGCATGATCCCGGCCTGCGCAAACGCTGCCTCAATGCCAGCCTCAATCTCGACGACTGCGGCTGCCTCGCCCACATAC
>Ga0118677_10004995_pt1 | contig 23634 bp, 23 predicted proteins | sample AliMusrvi5mmetaG_FD_86154 | JGI IMG/M metagenome (GOLD analysis project Ga0118677, IMG submission 86154)
TTCGCTTCAAGGGGTTCCATCGATATCGGGCTTTGTTTATTGATCTTAACTACCAATAATATAAGCAATTGTGATATCTTTTGCGCCCCTTTTTTATTGCTTTGATGAATAATTCAGGTTAAGGTACGAATTAGAAAAATTTTAAAATACATTTACTTATACCAAAATATCTCTTAACCCCTGAACCTGCTCAGTAAAGCACCTCGGCCTGCCAAGTGCCGTGCATCCCGAGAGTGATACTCTTAACCACCTTACCCCCCAAACTTGTCAACGGAACTGCTCCGCCACCCACAACAAATTCCTCACTCATACCCCAACTCCATCAAATACCCTGCCAGCTCAACACTCGCCGCATCCCGTTCTTTCAAAATACTGTGCAATGGCTGATGATATTTCTCCCAGAGGTTTTCGAGGCTTGAGCGGAGCGCCCGGCTGTATTGGGCAAGGTACTCTTCAACCGTTGCGTAGAGCGTTCGTTCCCACCGCGCAAGAATGAGTTTTGCCTCGCTTCAGCACTGTCAATCTTGTTGCGGGCCTCTTCAACCAGCTTCTCTTTACGCTCTTTAATCTCTTTGATAATCTTCTTGCAGGCTTTCAGCTCCGCCTCCTGTTCTGCATGACGGGCAATGCGCTTTTCCTGTTCGGCAATACGATCACTCAATGCCGCTGCTTGTGTTGCCAACGTGGCAATCTCGTTTTCAATCGACTGAAAAGATTCACTTGCATGTTTCAGCGCTTTGACCTGCTGCCGTTTGTTTTTTATGGCCCGCTCAATCTCTTTCAGCTCCCCGCCCAAACTCTTGATCTGCGCCTTGACTTCAGCAAGCTCGGCCTTGGGGTAAACATCGTAATCCTCATCGCTCCACGCGCCCTCCTCCAGTTCGTTCACCTCCTTGAACAACGCATCCAGCTCATCACGCCGCGCTTCGTTATCGTTCATCTCCTTGAGCACCTCGGGAAACTGGCTTTGCAGAATCTCTTCATCGGGAATAAGGTCGGCATTCCATCCGCTGGCCGAGACGCTGCGAAGGTCGGTAAAGAGAGCGTTCCAGTAACTGGCAAAGGCACCGCGACTTTTGAACTCATCCAGAATACCAAGCTTGCTGATACGGTCGGCTATGGTTGCGGAAAAGGCGTGATAGAGGTCATAGACGTTCTGCTTTGCTGGTAAATCTTCCAGAGCTGGCAGGTTTTCTTTCCACCAGTCGGTCAGGCTTTGTGCAAACTCCAGGTGTTTGCTTTTCAGTTCGCTGCTTGCATCCAGAAATGCCTTTAAACTCTCTTTGCTTGCAATAGACGTTACAAATTCACAGTAGCCGTTCTTGACCGGCACAAAAAGTTGTTCACGAATACCGGCGTAGCTCTTCCAGTACTCGGCAAGGGCATCAACTTCGGCACCCGGGATACCGCCATGCAGATGCGCATGGACATCGTGCGGTTCTGCGGGAGGGCTGTTATCGACATAGCGCCGGATATTGCAGTTGAACTCCTCTTTTTCCAGCTCTGCAACCGTGACCAGTTTGCTGTATTTGTTGAGCGACCGTCTGTTCCGGTAGACATAAGCTATCTTCTCGATATCTTCGGAGCGCAGGGTGTTCTGCACCTTGCCCTCCTTGTATTCGTGGTCGGCATTGATAAAAAGCACCTCCTTGCGGGTAGCGGCTCCGGCTCGGTTGATAATGAGAATGGATGCGGGAATGCCGGTACCGTAAAACAGGGCTGGTGGCAGACCGATAACCGCTTCAAGGTAGCCGCGCCTGATCATCCACTCCCGCATTTTACGCTCTTCACCGCCACGGAAAAGAACACCGTGCGGCATAATCACCGCCATGCGCCCGGTGGATTTGAGCGTACTGATGATATGCTGGACAAACATGAAATCCGCTTTGCCTTTGGTCGGCATCCAGAATTGGTAGCGGTCTTTGAATTTCATGCTATCGGTGGAATAGTTCTGCGAAAAGGGCGGATTGGCAATGACAATGTCGAACCGTTTCAGCTCCGCCCCTTCCCTGTGTTTTGGCTCATTGAGCGTATCGCCGTTTTCAATCTGTGCATCCAGAATGTCATGAAAGAGCATGTTCAGTTTGCACAAACCCCAGGTGGTTCCGTTCTTTTCCTGACCGTAGAGAGTCAGTTGTCTGGCGCTGCCATACTTGCTTTCGACGTAGTTGAACGATTCAATCAGCATACCGCCCGAGCCAACAGTGGGATCGCAGATCTCGGCATCCTGCGCCGGGTCGAGAATGGTTACCAGCAACTTGACAACAGTGCGAGGGGTATAGAATTCGCCCCCTTTTTTCCCTGCGCTGTCGGCAAAGTATTTGATCAGGTATTCATAGGCAGAACCAAGCAGATCGGGAAATTCGAGGTTGTCGTCGGTGAGCACCACCTTGTCGAAATGGGCGATGAGTTCAACCATGTCGGCATCGGTAATCCGCTTGTTGTTTTTGCCGAAGGTTTTATTGAAGTCGATCGGTTTCAGAACGCCTTCAAGGCTGCCGAGATTCTTCTCTTCCAGCTCGGCAAAGGCTTTCATCAGCTCAGAGCCAACCTCCTGCTTTTGATGCTTGATTTTTTCCCAGCGGGCACGCTGCGGCACAAAGAACTTGTAGGCATCTTCACGCTCAAGACCCTTTTCGAGCTCTTTGCCTGCTACACCTCGTTTTTCAAGCTGCCCTTTCCGCATCAGGCGTTCAAGAGCAAACTGGTCGTTGACTCGTTTCAGAAAGAGCATGGCAATGACATACTCCTTGAACTCCGAAGCATCCATGTTCCCGCGCAGCGATTCGCAGGCCTCTTCAAGGAAGTTTTCTAACCACGACAGTGAAAGTTTATGAGCCATTGGGGGTTTGGTTGTTTTATGCATACTGTGGAGGGAGGGGGCTTGGAGTGCGTTCGAGTATTACGTAGATTTAATTTCGCTATGGCACAAACTTCTTTACCTGAAGATCCTTCATTACCTTATAGTGTTTGTCGTTTCCCGTGACCACAGGAAGTCCATAAGCAATTGCCGTAGATCCAATTAAGGCATCTGCCAGTTGTATGGAATGACTGAGAAAATGTTGTTCCACATAAAACATGGCTTTTGCAGATACCTCTTCGGAGACATACAGAATTTGTGCATTCCATCCATGGAGTGCTTTACGGAGTTTGGTTAACTCTTGTTTATTTCTCAATCCCTGGACGAGTTCTATATAGGTAATGACAGAGATAAAAAAATTGTTTGAGTTTTCAATGAGCTGATATGCTTTTTCATTACCTCGCATATACCAAATAAGAACGTCAGTATCAATAACCATCAGAATCGTTCTTTTCTTAAACCTCTAACATACTCATCGACATTTGTTACCATCTCATTATCTTCCCACATTCCGAACAATTCATTTGTTTCGGTTTGCCTTTTAAGTTCCTGGTAGGGAACAAGTTTGGCGCAGGGCTTTCCCCGGAAGGTAATAACAACTTCCTCGCCCCTTTTTAAGGAGTCTATGAGCTCTTTTGATTTAAATCTCAGCTCTTTTGCGGTTGCTCTCATGATCTCCCCTCCAGATTGAAAGTTTCTACTTCATAGTATACATTTGAAAAAATGTATAGTCATTTTTTTTTGAGGCAAGGCAATTATTCTAATATTATGCCCATCAGCTAACAACGGTGTTTTGCATTATAACAAACAAGTTTAGTCTCTCAAAACACAACTACATTAAAAAGACGTCACTCCTGAACCTGCACAGCCATCCCGCCTTTCAGCTCATTGGAGGGATGAACCACAACCCGCTGCCCCTCACTGACCCCGCCAAGCACCTCGGCCTGCCAGGTGCCGCGCATTCCGAGAGTGACGCTCCTGTCAACCGCCTTGCCATTCTCTATAGAAAAGAGATGCCATCCATTTTGGCCTCTGAAGAGGCTACTGACCGGCACCTGAAGCACACTCCTGGCTTCACGGAGCACAATACTTGCCTGAACACGGAAGTTATCGCCGAGCAGCGGTTCATTCGTGCAAGGAACCGCGACAATGTTTACCCGTTTTTCTTCAATGCCAAGCGCTGAGACCTTGTTGAAGGCCGCAGGGTCAACGGTTTTCACCACACCCTGCAACTCCTTATCACCACCCCAGTTGGTGATGAGCACCCGGTTTCCCGGCTTTACCGCAATGGCATCAGAAGAGAGCACGTCAATTACAATTTCAATCGCGGAAGGGTCGCCAATATCGAGCAGGGGTGAACCGGCGGAAATGATTCTTTCACTTTTTTCATGGATCCTGAGCACTCTCCCGTTAACCGGAGAGAAGACACAAACAGGCTTACCTGCCGTCTGCCGATCAACTACTGCCTGAAGAGCTGCAAGATTGAAATGGGCAGCTTTAACAGCGGATCTGGCCTGATCGGACTCTTTTTTTGATATGTTCGTCTCATTCTCTGCAAGTTCATAGCTCTCTTTTGAAACAGCGCCTTCGCGAAAGAGGTTCTGTTGCCGAAGAAAACTGCGTGCGGCCTGCTCAGTTGAGAGCCTGACCTGCCGCTCCCTGGCCATGGCCTCATCAAGGGCTGCGCGAGCTGAACCGACGCGAGACGAGGCTTCGCTGTAGGCCCGAAGATCAAGCTCCGGGGGTAACAGCTCCGCCACAAGAATCCCCTTGTGGACACGATCACCCTCTTCCAGCCGCACTCGCACCAGCTTTCCGGTCACAGGAGCGGCCAGAACAAAGCGATCATTCACACGGGTTACTCCCTCGCCATCAAGTGTCACCTGAAACGCGCCCCGCTTCACTATACCGGACTCCACCGGAAGCGGAGAGGGCCTGAAAACGAAAAAGAGGATCACAGCAGCAATCACTGCTGAGAGGCCTACAAGGCGCTGTGTTTTTGAGAGGAGCATCATCTATTCCCTTGTTTTCAAAACTTCAACCAGATCAAGCGTTACCAGCCTCCGTCTGACCAAAATGCCGGAGAGCGCTGAAACAATAATGATAACCGTAAAAGCAAACAGAAAGTTATAGGCGCTGAAGACAAGTGGCAGCCGGTAGAGTTCAGAGCTGAGCCCTTTGGCCAGCAACCAGGAGAGCCCGATCCCGATCAGAAAGCCAACCGGAATGGCAAGAATGGTGAGCAGCGCCTGTTCGCCAAGCAGAATAACCGAGACCTCAGCTTCTGTCATACCAAGAACCCTGAGGCTTGAGAGTTCACGCGCCCGTTCCGAAAGCGTGATACGCGCTCCGTTGTAGACCACAGCGAAGGCCAGCACACAGGCAAAGGTGGTGAGAATGAGCGTCGACGTGGTCATGCTTTGGGCAATCAGCTCATCGAAACTCTCCTTCATCGCTTTCAGCATCATGATACCGGCAACACCCGGCATCTTTTTGAAGGTAGTGTAAAGGGGAGCGGCCTTTGCCTGATCAATACGCAGATAGGCCGCATTCAACGCCCCGCCATCCCCCGCAAGCCGGTTGAGCGCTCCAAGATTCATATAGGCCGACAGACCCAGAATCTCATCAATGGTGCCACTGACCACCACTTCCCGATGAAGCTGTTTTCCCTGCAAAAAATCCACCTGCATCCTGTCACCCACCCTGACACCAAGAATATCCGCCAGCGTTTTGGTGAGCACAATGCCATCCGGAGGAAGAGTCAACCGACGGTTGTTCTTGTCAACCAGCCGCTGCAGCCCCTCTGAAGATTGGAGCCCCCTGATCGACTGACGACGGACCCTGTGGCCAAAGCCCATCTTTACCGACTCTTCCCGATAATATTCATGCTCCAGCACCCCGTCAAGTGAAGCAATCGCATAAGCCACCGACGGAGGCATGGGGGTGTTGAAGAGCACCGTCACATCCTCACGATGCTTCCCATTAAACTCCACCTGCACCATTCGTTCTGTAGAATCGTAGGTGAAGCGTCCGGCAACAAGAATAGCTACCGCCAGCGAAATCATCAACACCGACAGGGCCGCCTTCCAGCGACGACGGTCCAGGTTGCGGACAATAATCCTCAAAGAGATCGGTATTTTTTTCCGCAACGACTCGCGATCAAAAAAGCCCGGTTTATAGATTACCGGTGATTCAGGCCGCATCGCCTCCGCTGGAGGGAGCTGCACCGCCTTGCGGACAGCGCCAAGTGCGCCGAAAACCGCTGCACCGAAGCTCAACAGCACCGACAGGGCGACATCCTCAAAACGGAAATAGTAGACCAGCTCCGCAAAATTGTAAAAATCGCCGTAGATATTCATCAGCCCCCTGCCGAGCCAGGCGCCAAGCAGCGTCCCAGCAACCGACCCCACAGCGGTGGGAATCAAGGCAAAACCGAGGTAGTGCAGTCCAACATCTTCGTTCGAGTAACCCATCGCCTTGAGCACCGCAATCTGGTCGCGCTGGGTCGCCACAAGACGGCGAAGCACCACGTTGAGCAGAAAGACGGCAACTGCAAGAAAAACAAGAGGAAGAAAGGTGATCTGAATGCCAACCTGCTTGATTTCATCTACAATAAAGCGGTCAGAGAGCTGCTCACTCCTCCCGTACGCCCCAAGCGACCCGTAGCGCCTGAAGAGGTTGTCGAGCTGCATGATCACATCCTTTTCCGATGCGCCGTGCGCCAAAGTCAGTGACATATTATTGAAAGCGCCACTCATGTTCATGGCCGACTCGAGAGCCCTGCGGCTCATCCAGAAGACTCCGAACCGGCGCTTGTCGGGAAAAAAGGAGCCCGGCTGCACCTCATAGATGTACTCGGGAGAGAGACCCATCCCGACAATCAGCAGCTCCTTCTTTCGTCCGTTGATCACCGCACTGATATGGTCGCCCGGCGCCAGATGGTTGGCCTCAAGGAAAGGTTTGCTGACAATCACCTCATCCCGCTTGCCCGGTTCGATGTAGCGTCCCTTTTTCAGAAAGATATCGTTCAGCACCGGCATTCGGTATTCGGGAATCGACACCAGCCTTGCGGTGGCAGGCTCATCAAGACCCGGCACATCAAGCGTCACGTCGGCAATAATGCGCGTACTGACCGATGCCACCCCCGGAATACGACTCACCATCTCACGGTAAAACTCCGGTGCACGCTTGACCTCAACAAAGACATCCGCAAACCGGAACCGGCTGTAATAGCGCTGCCGCGACGCCTCCAGCGAATACTTCACGCTACTCATGGAGACAAAGACTGAAATACCACAGGCAACAACCGCAGCCACAGCAAGCATCTGCCCTTTGAGGTGGAGCAGTTCACGCCACAACTTTCTCTGCAGGGGTTTCATCGCACTCCCCTACCAGACAAGTTCAGAAGGCGAGAGACGCTCAAAATTCTTCCGATCTTCAACAATTTCTCCGCTGCGCAGGCGAACCACCCGGTCAGCCATACCGGCAATCGAAGCGTTATGCGTGATCACCAGCGTTGTTGTCCCCAGTTCACGATTCACCTTCTCAAGCACATCAAGCACCAGTTTGCCGGTCTGAAAATCAAGCGCCCCGGTAGGCTCATCACAGAGCAGCAGCTCAGGCCGCTTGGCAATCGCCCGTGCAATCGCCACCCGCTGCTGCTCACCACCCGAAAGCTGCGCCAGAAAATGGTCGAGACGATGGCCAAGCCCTACCAGCAGAAGCGCCTCCTTCGCCGACATCGGATTTTCAGCAATCTCCGTTACAAGCTGCACATTTTCAAGCGCCGTCAGGCTCGATATCAGGTTGTAAAACTGAAACACAAAGCCGATTGAGCGCCGCCGGTAAGCCGTCAACTCCGCCTCAGTTGCCGCCGTAATCTCACGCCCATGAAAAAAGAGCTTGCCTGATGAGGGCACATCCAGCCCTCCGATAATGTTAATTAACGTCGATTTCCCGCTTCCTGAAGCACCCAGCAGCACCACCAGCTCACCCGCATAAAACTTCACCGACACACCCTTCAGCGCGTCAACCTGCACCTCACCCATGACGTAGGATTTTGACAGCTCGCTGATATTGAGGACTGGCTCGTTGGACACTCCCCCAACTTCATCAGGGCCTCCAACAGGAGGGCTTTGATGGCTATGAGTAGTTACTTTTGGCGATGAAGAAAACATGTGAAGAGTCACCAGTTACAAATAAGATTATCTTCCAATCATTGATTATCATGATGAGATGGATTAATACTGGCTCCATCAGGAAAGTCATCACCTTCACATTCGGGAACAGAACTCTCTACCTGACAAAACTGGTAAAAATCTTGCTGACCGCTTCTGGCCCCGGAAGTGACACCTTCGTCTGCTCCCGTATCTTGAGCAGCCACGCCATGTTTCGTCCAAGAACATCCATAATCTGCACCCCTTCGGCATCCTGCAACGCTTCGCCAAGCGCCCGTCCATGGGTAATGTTCCAGTAATTGGAGGTTGCAAGAATCATCTCCGAATAGGTCAGATAGTGGTTCAGGCTGTCGAATGTCGAAGAGCCTCCGGTACGGCGAACCGCCACAACCGCTGCAGCAACCTTCTGACGGAAGAGACCGCCGTTGCAGCCTGCTACCATAAAGGCTCGGTCCAGAAAACATTTCAAGGTGCCAGCAATACCCGCAAAATAGACCGGGGAGGCAAGAATGAGACCATCAGCCTCTTTCATCGACTGAATCGATTCATTCACCGAATCAGTGGTGATGCTGCATTTTTCATCACGATTTTTGGCGCACGCTCCGCAAGCCATGCAACCCCTGATCGGCTGGTTACCTATTTGTAAAATTTCAAAGTTGATACCAGCCTCCTGCAATTGCCTGCCGACTCCCGTCAGCGCATAAAAAGTGTTCCCCTCTTTCCGTGGGCTTCCGTTAATTGCTATAACGTTCATTTATCAGATATTTTGTCCTTTAAAAAAAATCAATAAGTGCTTTCATATCTATAAAATACAAACTTTGAAGCATCTCTCAATGAGTTAGGGTAGGTGCAAATATTCCATTATCGATTCTCCGGGCTTCAAAGAAAGAAAAGAGGGGTAAGGCCTCGACTCCCCCGTTAATTTATTCTTCTTTCAACACGTTTCTTCAGTAATTCATCCATCATCCGATATCTTTTTCTGAAGCGTGATTCCAGCAAAAAGAACACCACTCCACTGAGAAGACCGCTGAACTCTTCGGTATTGATAAACCGACTCTTCCCTGAAACCAACTCCTCTATCTCAAAGGAATGGTAAGCCTCAAAAATACCTTTCAGAAATATGGCATACCATCCAAGCTTGACTGGCGGAACAAGCGTTCTAATGGTAGCCCGGAAGACAATTTCTGGCAAGCCATCAAGCTTGGCTTTAAATCTTAACCGCTCCCCTGCTGATAAGTTACCTATAACTTCACGAATAAAAGGATTCCACTCCTGGTAAAGATGAAAAGCTGCCATAACTGCCCAGACATCTTGAACCGGGGCGTTTATTATGATCTCACTCCGTATTGTTTTCATTATCCCCTTTACCGAACCATTAACAGATGGTCGGCAAGGTAATGCCTTCGATAATGCTGTCAAAATCCACCGGGAATGAGGGTTCAATATTGTTGTGGCGATCACGTCCCGAAGGCATGGTATGAATACCTATGGGGAAGGTGTTCTTTGCAAGGAGATAATCAAGCAGATAGTTGGAGAGACGGTAATAGCCGCTCGGCTTGCCAGTCGCTTCAAGAGGTGGCTTGCCGATAGCCCATCCTGCAACAATTTGCTCGACTACTGGCTGATAAAGTGCTTTTTTTTGTTCAAGTGTCATCCAGTTCACGCTTTATTGTTCAAAATTATTCCAATGAATGCAGTCCAATCATGTTTCCTTCGGTGTCAACAACCAGGGCCATAAAACCGTATTCACCGAGAGACATCTTTTGACGATACACTTGCCCACCATATTGAATGGCGAAAGCTGCCTCGACAGCACAATCTTTGCAACTGAAATAGACCCTTGTGCTGTTTTGCCCTGAAGCAGCTCCATCCATTTTAACTAATGTGCCACCCACCCCTGCCCGATCCATTGCCATCGGGAACGCCCACATTTCAATATCAGGATTGTTCCCCAACGATTCAAGCTTGACCTGAAACACAGATTCGTAAAATAATTTGGCGCGAGGCATATCCTGCACAAAAATTTCAAACCAGATTACCGGATTGTTGACCATTATCTTATGCTTTAGAAACAGTGTGTTAATGAGTAACCTGCTATGGAAAATATACTGCTTCTTTTTTCCTTATACACCATAAGAGATAAATATCGAGACGGTCTTGACTTTTTCTTACGTTACGCGTGTCATGGACAAAGATTTTCTTTGTGCCCACAAAAGGGGCGTTTGAGAAGCTTGGGATAATCGTCCTTGCAAACCCTGAAAAATTCATATTTTCCATGAAAAATTAATTACTTCCCAGCCATGTCTGAACCCCTGCTGATTGTTAAGAACATTACTCACGAAGGCCCCGGACTTCTTGAAGAATTACTTTGTGAATACGGAATTGCATCACACGTTGAGGATCTTTCAAGGGGAGGGACATTCCCTGATCCATGCGACTACCGTGCAGTCCTCGTCCTTGGCGGACCTCAAAGCGCCAATGATACAACGCCCGTCATGCAGCTTCAGCTTCGGCAAATTGAGCGGGCGTTGTATGAAAGTATACCCTATCTCGGCATCTGTCTTGGAATGCAGTCGCTTGTCAAAGCTGGTGGTGGATCAGTCATAAAATGCCAGGTGAAAGAGACCGGATTTCTTGACTCCCAAGGCAATCCATACAGAATCGAACTAACCTCTGCCGGAAAACAAGAGCCTTTGTTTGCTGGACTTGGAAGCTGCTTTCCGGTCTTTCAGCTTCACGGAGAAACTGTGGAACTTGCAGCAATTGGAATGGAACTGCTTGCAACAGGAATAAACTGCCCAATACAGGCCGTAAAGGTGGGAAAGAACGCCTATGGTCTGCAATGTCATTTTGAAATGACCCCTGCGATGTTTTCAGAATGGTGCAATATTGATGCTGATCTGAAAGGTATGGATCGTCAGAACCTCATGGAACAATTTGATGCTCTCCTGAAAGAATACACAGCAACCGGCAGAATGCTCATGGATAATTTTCTGAGAATTGCTGGTCTTGTCTGAGCGGCATTGCTCTCTTGTCAAACAAAAAAAACTATGGAAGTCAACCTTTTCATCATCATTCCGATCGTTTTCGCTGCTGGCATAGCCGCTGGTATTACAACGGTTATCTTCCTTGCATTTAAAGCTTCGGCAGGCAAGAAAGAGTTTGTCGCGATCGGCGCTTCAACGGTGAGCGGACGGGGAGTTTTTGCTTTGAAAAAAATCAGGGAGGGAGATATTATCGAACGCTGCCCTGCGCTTGAAGTTACTGACAAAGACATTGGCGGCGAGCTTCTGAACTACGTTTTTTACGGCAACAATGAATCCGCCCGGCTGGTCGTCATGGGTAACGGTATGCTCTTTAACCACTCTTCAACACCCAATGTCGCCTACTATCGCGAAGAGACCGGGCTCGGGCCGGAACTTGTCCTTTATGCATTGCGGAATATCAGCAAGGGCGAAGAGCTCTTCTACAGTTACGGGGATGAGTGGTGGTTCACCCGGCAATGACAGAAGAGCTTTGCCAGTTACAAGGAAAATTCGCTGAAAAATCTTTTGTCTGCATGCACTCGATACTACATCCAGATGGAAATTTCCTTTTACTCAATTTGATATAATAATTTAACTACTAAACTAAGATATTATTTTTGTATAATTGCTCTGTTTATGTTTTATGAATCGCACAGGACGAAAATAGCCCCATCGCCTGTGTCTTGTTTGACTAATCAAATACAGGATGTAATTATGGCGGGTATTCTTACACCAACGACTTCACTGACGTTGACGGCAACCACAACTCCTCAACCCTATACGATGCCAATTGGAAAGTACTCAGCTCGACATTGACGACAAGCAAAGGTTCCACCATCACCAGCAGCACCTGGGAAACGTTTACTACACTGGGCGTTGTCACTCACAAGGAGACGGGATATTTAAACGACGGGACGGTTACGCGCAACTGGGAGTACAATTTCGATGCTGGCTGGCACCTTGTGGACGATACCTGGACGAACAGCAAAGACGGATCCATTGTCAGCCAGAAAACTCTTATTGATAGCCAGGGGATTGTCACTTACTTGCAGAACGGCCATAACAGCGCAAACACGAGTTCCTGGGAGTACCATTTTGACGCATCATGGCATTTAATTGATGGGACGGCGGTCGACGGAATATTGACAACAACATTCGGCACGAATTTTACAATCTTCAGCCAGACTGGAGACATCTCCAAGATGACGGATATCTTGATCAATGGAGTTTCCTGCTTCGAAACAATTGCGATTGATGCTGCTAGTGGCAAAAAGATCGAGACACTTTATTCTTCTAAAGGAGATTTGATCGGTTACCGCATGAATGATGATAAAATCATAGGTTCAAAGTTTTTACCTGGCACCATCACATTTGATACCACATGGAAAAATATACTGAACAAAACATGGACGAACAGTGACGGCACCACTGTCAGCGAAGACAATATCACTGATACTAAAGGGATTGTCACTCATGTGCAGAAAGGCCATGACAGCACAGGCACCAACACATGGGAGTACCATTTCGACGCCAAATGGATTTTAATCGACGGTTGGTCGAGCGACGGTTTAATAAAAACAACATACGGTGCGGATTTTATAAAAATTAACACTATTGCAGACACGAGCAAATTGACGCCTGTCACGGACAATCTTGGGGTGGTAACTGCCTATGAGATGGTGGATAATGCCTCAACAATGTCTTCCTTTGATAAAGCTGGAGTGCCAACCGGACATCGCACCTTATCGACAACCGTTGACTCCAAAGGCATTCTTTCAACAACCATGACGAATTTCGATGCGGACTGGAAAATGCTTGGATCGTCATGGACAAGGAGCGACGGAACCTCTGGCATTACTGACGTTACCCATAATCCAGATGGCAAGGTCCTCGTCACCACCGAAACTGGCCATAAGGCTGACAGCACTGGCACAATGAACTGGGTGTACCATTTTGACGCAGACTGGCACTTTCTTGGCGGGACTATTTACAATGGTGTAACAAAGACAATGAAGGCGTTTGCCCCGGACTGGACCGAGATGACGCCACTCAAGAACGATCCCGCTCATCCTGATCTTGTTACAGGCTACAAGTGGACAAATGCCGCAGATACACAGCACACAACTACATACTATGATCTGGATGCTTTCCATGCGACTGGCTATAGCCAACCCTATGCTGCAACGGAACTTGTGGGTGAAATTACGGCAGGTACGAGAACATATAATGCCGACTGGACGCATGTGCTTGATAATATACAATTGAAAAAAGCCGACGGATCCATTGTCAGTCAAGACACCCATTATGGCAGCGATGGCAAGACAATCACAGGCTACGAACAGATTGGCCATAGCACTTTTGACTACCATTTTGACGCCAATTGGGTACTATTGAGTGGCACAATAATCGACGGTATAATTACAACAAAAATCGATAGTACAGGTACACACTGGACAACAGACACCAGCAAAATGACTGCGATCAAGGACATTTATGATCATGTGATAGAATACCAGAAGACTGACCCTCTGACGCACACGACAATACATAGTGATTCAAATGGGCTGCTGACTGGTTACAGCGAAATATCCGGGACCGTGACCAAAGATGGCAACACGACAAGCTACATAACTAATTATGCCAATGATCACACGAACCCCACTGGCTTCGAACAGTTTAGCCACAACAGCGACAGCTCAAGTTATTGGGATGTCATTCTTGACGCCAAAGGTGGCTATGAAGGCAAGTGGTTGGACGACGGCCTGAAGACGACGGCGTACGACCAACATGATGTGCTACTTCAAACAGTTCTTGACGCTGGTCACCCCGAGGCAGTTCACCTCGCAGCAGTTTCGATCATTGGATTAGCAGCCGTGACGCATGACCAAGTCATTTGACTTGAAACCCCTTGGCGGGATGCAACGGAAAATCCCGCCAGGGGTAGATTTTAATACTTTTTTCTTTGACGACCTTTTATGACAGAATCAGATCAATTATACAGAGAATCCGTTCTTAAACGTCATGCAGCTCAATTGGATGCAATGTATATGCAGCACAAATTGCAGCTAAGCAATATCATGAAGCAGCAAGATGCACAATTGGGAAGCATGAAACGCCAGCATGAGATAGAGTTGCAGGCTATTGAAGTACGAAATTCTTTACAGTCACCACCGGCTTGAGAGAATCCTCTTCATGGCAGCATGATCCAGTGGAACAGCATTGCTCTTGCTTCGGGTAGCGGCAACAATGCCATCAAAATCTTCCGGTAGAATCCCATAACTGCTTAACCGGGGAAAAGTAAGCCTTTCCTGCCAGTTATTGAGCGTTTCAAGCAACTGTTCACATCCTGAAGAAATATTGTCCGCTGCAACCCCAGAAAGTATCGCTCCTGCTTTTGCATATTTCTGCAATCGAGGATGCTTATCGTCAATAAGACGCAACTGAGCAATATTCTCCCTTGTCGCTTCAGCAAGCAGGGTTGCACAAAGCGCGCCATGTGGAATATCAATGAGTCCGCCGACCGATGAGGCGAAACCATGCACAATTCCGAGACCGGCGTTGGAAAGCGCAATACCCGACATCAGTGCGGCATAGGCAATATCGCCCCGAACACCGCTGTCATCAGCCCTGTCGGTACAGGCCGCAAGAAAAGAACGGCTGAAACATACAAGCCCGCTACAGCTCAAGGCATCCGTATAGGGTGTGGCAAAAGGCGACGTATATGCCTCGATAAGCTGGGTGCAGGCATCCATCCCTGATGCCGCAGTCAGTTCCGGTGAAACGGTCACCATAAGTTCTGGATCAATCAAGGCAATATCTGGAGCAAAGGCGACATGCCTTAAAGAACGCTTGAAACCATTCCGGCCTACGCTGCTGATTACCGCATTATTGGTTACTTCGCTTCCGGTGCCAGAGGTTGTCGGCACGGCAATAAAGGGCACCTTTCGTCCATCATGCTGCATGGCATCTTTCTGTCCTTCAATAAAACGCTCAACAGGCAATTCATAACGCAGCATTGCTGAAACAGCCTTACCGGAATCAAGCACACTACCGCCTCCAACAGCGAGCACGACATCAATCGAAACCTCCCGAAATGTTGCGACCGCGCTGTCAACCATATCGGGAGAAGGCTCCCGATCAACGGCAAGATGAAACGCACGCATTCCAACACTATCCAGTGAATCCATCAAAGCAGACAAGCGTCCGGAGTGTTGCAGTGCATGGTGACCTGTAACGACAAGAACTGTTCTGCCAAAAGCACCAGCAAGATCAGCCAGCAAAGAAAACCGGCCAGCTCCGAAATGAATGATGGGCAGCGGAAGAAGAGAAAACGTTTCCATAGGTAGCTACTTTAACTTCAGTGGCAAGCCGCTGCAGAGCAACCAGGCTTCCGTGGCTACTGAAGCAACCTTCTGATTGATGATACCTGCCCTGTCACGGAACCTTCTTGCCATAGCATTTTCAGGCACAATTCCCATCCCCACCTCATTGGAAACAAGGATAATATCACATGGCGGGTGACGCAGCACGTCAAGAAATAGATCAATCTGCCTGTCGATCTCCCCCTCGCCCTTCTCCTCAAAATAATGCATAAGATTTCCAGCCCAGACCGTCAGACAGTCGAGCAGCACCACCTCACTCCCAGCCGGGAGTTTGCAGAGTGCCTGATCAAGATAAAGCGGCTCCTCGACCGTTGTAAACTGTTTACCCCGCTCATCCTGATGCTTGCCGATACGCCACTGCATTTCGTCATCAAAAGGCTCTGCCGTCGCTAAAAAAACCCGGTTTGCATATCGAGCCGCAAGCTGCAAGGCAAAGGAGCTTTTACCACTCCGTGCACCGCCGGTCACATAGATAACGTTACTCATGAAGACATAATTTTTTCGTCCAGCTTACCCTTGGTTGATTTCAGGTTAACTATCTAAAAATGAAAAAAGTTACCATCACCTTCACTGGACTGCTTTGATGGTCAATATAGAGTTTCTATGCTCTTTCGACAACCTCTTTACTGCTGAGGAGCGCTCACCCCAGTGAGAGCATCGTTTTATCATAGAGCTGGGTAATATGGACAGGAAAAGGTATTTTCATCTGACGTATAGTATCCATTCTGAACGACAAGTTTATGGCCATTCTTGCCATTGATCAGGGCACAACAGGTACTACCTGCATCATCTATAATGAAACCTGCGTTGCTCTTGCACGGTCATACCGCGAGCTGACGCAGATCTATCCACAGGCAGGCTGGGTCGAACATAACCCTGAGGAGATTTGGCAAACGGTCGTGGAGTGCATCGGAGAACTCCTGCAACTCACCACATGCAGTATCAATGCCATCAGCATCACGAACCAGCGGGAGACAACCATCGTCTGGGATAAAAGAAGCGGCAAAGCGGTACACAACGCCATTGTCTGGCAGTGCCGACGAACAAGCGAGCTCTGCAAAAACTATGACACTGAAAAAGAGCCGATTGCCATAAAAACCGGCCTGCCGGTCGACGCCTATTTCAGCGCCACCAAAATCCGCTGGATTCTTGACCATCACCCCGAATTTAATTCTGATGAACTGCTTTTCGGCACGGTTGACAGTTGGCTCCTCTGGAAACTGACCGACGGGAACGTGCACGCCACTGACTTTACCAATGCCTCGAGAACGTTGCTCTATAACATCGTCGAACAGCGGTGGGATGATGATCTGTGCCGGTTATTCGGGATTCCGACTTCCATGCTGCCGGAGGTACGGCCATCCATGAGCGATTTCGGAAGTGTGAGCGCTCTCCGGGAAATGGAGGGTGTCCCTGTTATGGCCATCGCAGGCGACCAGCAGGCGGCCCTGTTCGGACAGTGCTGTTTTGAACCGGGCAGCATCAAGAACACATACGGTACCGGCTGCTTCATGATGATGAATACCGGCAACAGATTCGTTCGCTCCCGGCATGGACTGCTTACGACGCTTGCCATCAGTGCGAACGGCACTCCCTGCTACGCCATTGAGGGTTCTGTGTTTGTTGGTGGAGCGGTGATACAGTGGCTTCGGGATGGACTGCAACTGATCAACAATGCCACAGAGTCGGAACAGATGGCAATGAGTGCCGGAACAAATGGTGGAGTTTACCTTGTGCCTGCCTTTGTTGGCCTTGGCACACCACACTGGAAGATGGATGCCCGTGGCACAATTGTGGGGTTGACACGAGGGACAGAACGGAAGCACATCGTCCGGGCGGCACTGGAGTCTATCGCTTATCAGTCTTATGACGTCTTCAAGGCGATCACTGCCGATACTGGCATAGAACCTGCTGCCCTGACCGTTGACGGCGGAGCTGTCGCCAACAACTTTCTCATACAGTTTCAGGCTGACCTGCTCGGCATTCCGATTCTGCGACCACACAACATCGAATCCACCTCACTCGGTGCGGCATACCTTGCCGGGCTTTATGCTGGCGTGTGGTCTTCGGCTGAGGCACTCAAGAAGCTGAACCCAGTTGAAACCTCATTTGTCCCGTCAATGGAGAGAAACGAAAAGGAGCATTTGCTGAAAGGCTGGCAAAAAGCAGTGCGACAGACCCTGACGGAATAACCCAACCATCAAACAAACCTCTCCATCACTTCGCACGACGATTTAAAATCCGGCTCAGAAAAGATCTCCATGGTAAAGACACGACTGGCCAATGGCTGAAGCACAAGTTCACCCATAAGCAGCTCAAGCGCTTCTGGTTTCAGATGGCTCAGGGAGTTGTGATCCTTCCCGTCAACCGTGCCATGTACATGCAGCACTTTCGCTTTGGGCAGATAGCGTTTGAGATAGTCGGCAGTCGGAAATCCGTAGAATTCGAGATGGCCAACATCGAGCGTCACGGAGAGGCCGAACTCCTCAACGACCGGCCAGACAAGCTCAAAGGGGTAGTTGAGATTTTCGGCACAGAAGGATGATGCGGGTTCATAGGTACCCTTCAGCAGCAATGCCAAAGAATCGCGCAGAGCGGCGGTAAAGCATTGTTGCTCATCCTCAGAAAATCCGTTGATATCCACACCCAGCCCGGCCTCAAAGTGCATCACATAGGCGGATTTCGGCAGGTCATGGGTCAAATCAATAATCCGCAGGCATTTACCGACAGAGCGCTCCCGGTCTGCGCGGTCGGGATGGCCAAGATAAACGTCAAGCGGCAGGTGAACGGAATAGGTTAGCGACCACTCATTGGCCAACTCCTTGAGCCTCTGAATGTCCGCTTGTGAGGGCAAGTTGCTGAATTCGTCGGACTCAAAGAGCACCAGCTCAATATCATCAACCTTATCCTTGAGATACTCCACGTTGGGAATGATATCGGCAGGGATGATGTAGGAACTTGTCCCGAAGCGAAAAGGAAAGCGCTGCTTGAGGGTCATAGTGGTTATCGCTCTTGGTTTTGTTGAAGGTGAGTCATCAGCTCGGGGATAGAGTGCCAAGTGTTGGCTCCACTCTGCATCAGGCGGGTAATCAATGCAAGGGCGGCTTTGCCTTCGGTGTAGTCTCGAGTGGCAATACCATCGGCCAGAAAAACCGGTTTAGCACTGTTGAGGGCCGCTTCAGCAAGCGTCAGGTTGACAAGGTTGCCTGAACCAAAAGGCACTTGGCTGAGAATGACAGCATCTGCCTCCATTACCATCTTCATGGCCTCTGCAATAACGTCAGAACCGACCGGCGAAAAGGGCTGTTCAAGCACCGCCGGAATATTGAGCGCCCGCGCCGCTTCAGCGTCAGAGTCGAGACGATTGAGAACTCCTGTGGTCACCTCGTACCCCTCAATCAGTAGTCTGCGATAGAGCTCAATCCCGCTTCCCCCGCCAGCAATGACATGCACACTCCGGTTCAGCTTCTGGCGACGCCGCAGGCTGTCAATCGCCCCTGTCACCTGCAGATAGCCGGTGTAGGGATCCTGCTGCACGTGGAGATCGCAGTTGTAGACGCGGCTCAGCACCTCCGGCTCCAGCACCTCAACCGGAGTTCCGGCCTTTACCAGCGTACCAGCCTCCATGAGAAGAAAACGGTCGGAGATGCCTGCTGAAAGCGTGAGGTCGTGGCTCACCAGCAGAATGGTCATCTGTTTTTCGCGGTTGAGGTTCATCAGAATCTGAAGCACCTCCTGGCGGTGGTTGATATCAAGATGGGAGATTGACTCGTCGAGCATGATGATTTTTGGATCCTGCGCAAGCACCATCGCGAGGGCAACCCGCTGCTGCTCTCCACCGCTCAACTCCGTAAAAAATCGCTCCCGCAAATCCAGAACATCGGTATAGATCATGGAGCGTTCGACAAGATCGTGGTCAAACGAAGAGGGAGTTCCCCACCGCCCCATGGAGCTGATTCGACCGTTCATCACAATCTGATCGACGGTAAAAGCCATCGGCGACTCTATTTTCTGTGGGACAACCCCGAGCAGGGATGCACGCAGAGCCGGTTTGATATGCTGCACATCCTGACCAAAAAGCTCCACACTGCCCGAGAGTGGCTTCAGAAGAGCTGCGGCAGTTTTCAGCAGAGTGCTTTTTCCGCAGCCATTCGGACCGATAAGGGAGACGAACTCCCCCTCCCTGACGGTAAAGCTGACGTTGTCGAGCACTTTTCGCTGCTTGTACCCGGCAGAGACATTCCTGAATGTCATTGCATCTTGCTGCATTATGCTATCCATGCCTGTTTCATTCTCCGCTGAAGAATAATGAGAAAAAATGGCCCGCCAGCAAGGGCAGTCACCACACCGACCGGTATCTCAACCGGAGCAAGCAGAGTTCGAGCCACGGCATCACAGACAACAAGAAAAACGCCGCCGCCAAGCGCGGCAAGAGGGACAAGCTTTCGGTGGTCAGGCCCGAAGATGGCACGCATGACGTGAGGCACAATGAGCCCGACAAAGCCAATCATCCCGGAAAGGGAGACCGCGATGGCAGCCAGAAGCGTCGCAAACAGCAGACCGATAACAATAACCAGATCGGCATGAAGCCCCTGATAATGAGCCATCTCACGCCCAAGCGCAAGGGCATTGAGGCGTGGAGAAAGGAACCAGATTCCTGCAAGCGCCCCGAAAAGCAGCGCCGCTGAGAGGAGCTGCTGGCCTGCCGAGACTGGCTGAAGACTGCCAAGCATCCACCATATCACATTGTGCATCCCCTCAACGCTAGCGGTGGATACCAGAAACATGATAATGCTTGAGCAGATTGAGCTTACAATAACACCGCTGAGAATAAGACTATAGACGGATGGCTGACCACTTGACCCCTGGCTGGCGATGCCGTACACCACCATCAACGTCACCACCGCCGAAAGAAAGGCCACAATCGGCAGGCTGAACGAGGCAAGCACTCCCGTCCCGGCAAGTATTGTCAGGGTTGCGCCAAGACCAGCCCCGCCACTCACTCCGAGCACATAAGGTTCGGCTAAAGGGTTGCGCAGCAGCGCCTGAAAGACTACTCCGGACGCCGAAAGTGCCGCGCCGGTCATCATCCCCATCAGGAGACGACTGAACCGAAGCGAGAGAATAGCACTGCCCGAAGGTGATTCCATATCAGGAATACCGATTCCCGAAGGTCCAAGAAGCATGGAAAGAGCAAGCAACGCCATGAGCGCCGCAAAAAAGAGCAACATCCTCCACGCTCCCCTGCTGCGGCTTTGCGTGGTAAAACTGTTATCGGCACAAACCGCTGAACGCTTGATACGCTTCATAATCATCAATCCTCAACACCCTTCTGCGCAGGAATCCCCTGCTGATACCCATGTTTAATCATCGTCATCTCCGTCACCGTATCAGCAACAGCCACCAGCGCTTCTGGTGCATTGCGACCCGTCATCACCACAATCTTGCCATCTTCTGACGACCGTAGCGCCTCAAGCAACGGCTCGATTGCGATAAGGTTATGGCCAACCGCAAAACAGAGTTCATCAAGCAGTACAACGTCGTAATCAGGAGAAGCAAGAGCAGCAATCGCCGCATCAAGCCCTGCTCGTGCAGCAGCTCTATGCTCCTCCATTTTTGGGCTCTGGCGATCGCGAGGCAGAAATCCCTTGCCGAACTGCTCCCACTCAACTCCATCAAGTTGACTGAAAAAGCGCTGTTCGCCAACAGCATCATCAGATTTTACAAACTGGATCACTCTGGCTTTCATGCCGTGGCCCAGTGCTCTTGCCAGCATTCCAAAGGCCGCTGTGCTTTTGCCTTTACCGTTTCCGGTGAAGAGGAGGATACGTCTTGGGGTCATGAGGGGTTAAGCTTCAGTTTTGTATGTTGTTAAGATCGGTTTCTTCTCAGTTCCAATATTAAACCCATAATTTTTGCAAAGTTTGATAACAGAATCATATCGATAATAATTAATATATCTCCAAAGCTGAAGCCTGACGCTCTTACTTTTTCTATCGTTATTAGTATCACCGATAATTTCTATCCAATAAATAATATAAGGTTTCAGATCATTCGCAGTAATAAGTTTACTCTCGAGATAATTCTGAAACATTCCAAGCTTAAACAAAAACGCATCCATAATTAATCTAATAACTGCTTCCTCTGGAGTAAATGTTTTTTCCTTATGATGTTTTAACGAATTTTCAAACAGACGATCATTAAAATATATCTTCTTAGTTTCCTCTACATTTATATTTAAAGTTGTTATATCTATATTATTCCAATCGAGCATTAAAAATGCATTTTGTACATCAGAATCATTATTAAACTCTTTTATTTCTTTGGCAAGAAACTCAGATTTTTTCCATTTCTGTGCTTTTGAGTATTCACAAATACCTTTAATTAAGGTGAAAATAGATATTAATGGCACAAGAAACTCAAAAATTATTTTAATTATATTTATTGTTTCCTTAAAATTCATAACAAAACACTTAGCAATAATGGGTATAAAAACTGTACTATCACGAGGAGATTTTTCTTAAATGAACGCCCCCCTCCGCAAGCAGCGGGGTATCTGTTTTTGGGAGAAAGTTTAACATAATTCACCGCAAACGGTTGAAAATTAAACCCTTAGAGATTAAAAAGCCCGCACAGGACGAACACGAGCCAAAGCGTCTTTCGCACCAGAAATCTGATTACCATTACTAAAATTCTGAGCCCACGCATGTGTCGCACTATTCTCTGTTGATGTCCAGTAAAAGGTAGTCTTGTCGTCGCTTTCAAAAGTATCAGCTACAGCATTGCAATATTTATAAAGATTATCAAGTTCATCTTTACTCGGTAGATACCAATCACTAAAACCACCCCCGCGATATTTCCTGCATATTAATAACGCATTCACCCATTCACTCCAAGAACTTTGGTCTTCTGCTGAAGCAATCAAACCATGTTTACCTGTACTATCAAGAGAAAAAATTATACCGCCGCCATAATTTTCACCAATTTTAAAGACCCTTTCATTTTTTAGAATTTCAGTCGTAATAGATGGGGGTGGATATTTTGCGGGAGCTTCGATGGGTGCTTCTACTGGAGCTTCAGGAGCTGTAGGTGCTTTGCTTGATACTGCTACAAATATTACAATCATAATTAATACCACCACTAAAGACGCAAGAAAAACAACAGAAGAAGCATCGCTAACAGCGGAGTTACTACTTTCATCGACTGAAGTATTTGGATTATTAACCTGCTTTTCAAAAACATATTGTACGTCTTTCTTGATCTTATTATAAAGATCGTCAACCATTACTTGATGCTCTTCTTTAGTAAGTAACTTTAAGTCTAAAGATTGATCTAACGTTTTTCTCTCAGAATTAAATCTCTCAGAAATTGCTTGATCTGTTTTTTTATTTTTATGCTTAAGAAGCAAATCTTCCTTATCTTTTTTGAATTGATTTTCTAAATCAAGTAATTTAATTTCATATAAGTTATCTGATATAATTTTTTCTTCTTTAAGTTTTACTAAAGTTTTCTTTTTGGTGTCGAAATCGTTTTGTAGTGAATATATATTTAACTCATTATTTTTTTTCTTAATATTTGTGCCAGCAATAGAGGCGACTTTTTTATTTTTCAGATTATCTTTATCCTGATCTTTTGGGGTTTTACCATACTTGTTATCACCGAAGTCACCTTCTTTAAAGATTAAGAAAAATGGAAAAAATGGTATTAATTGCCACCATCCATTTTTGTTAATATCATGACATCTTTTAGCGCCTTGTGTACACCAAAAAAACAATAATGGTAAAATTAATAATAAAAAAAGAAGTCGATATTCGGAAAATGAATTCGTGTGATTATTTGCTGCTATTGAAGAAATTGTTAACTTTAGAATCGCAGTTGAGAATGAATAGATAATAGTGCTTATACCATACTCAAGTCTTCTTATTCTTCCTTTAAATGAAAATATTGATTTAAACATATCAAAAAATATTATTAATACATTTATAAGTTTTTTTTACAAAGCAAACAAAAGGAAAGCAATTTTAATGAAAAAAAAATTCTTCCCTTCCTTCAATTTTACGAAAATTTTCAAACTGTATAAGGAAATCATTTCCGGTAATATGCGTTTTTTTTAGATGTGGAGTTTCATGACCCGACTCGTTTGCTTTAATAAGCTGCTCATTATAAAGCTGATTGATTCTTTCTCGAAC